>Ga0160448_100147_pt1 | contig 33346 bp, 38 predicted proteins | sample HID1973M_E1MG_FD_108269 | JGI IMG/M metagenome (GOLD analysis project Ga0160448, IMG submission 108269) | Enriched mosquito-associated microbial communities from UW Madison campus, WI, USA - HID1973M_E1 MG | ecosystem: Host-associated > Arthropoda: Insects > Digestive system > Unclassified ...
CCAAAGCGCTCGGCACCCACCTTCGTCAGCGCCGCGGTCAGCGTCGTCTTGCCGTGGTCAACGTGACCAATCGTGCCCACATTGACGTGCGGCTTGGTGCGTTCGAATTTACCCTTTGCCATGGCTGCTTCTTCTCGAGTAGATCGTTGAATGGATTGGAAAGGTGGTGCTCACGAATGGAATCGAACCATCGACCTCCTCCTTACCAAGGAGGTGCTCTACCGACTGAGCTACGTGAGCTTGAAACTGGGTGTCGCTTTGTTACTTGCAGATCCGCGCCGGGCGTTCATTGGAGCGGGAGACGGGAATCGAACCCGCACCATCAGCTTGGAAGGCTGAGGTTCTACCGTTGAACTACTCCCGCGCCGGGAGACCACTACAACACAAAACAACTCGAATTTTGGTGGAGGGAGGTGGATTCGAACCACCGAAGGCGTAAGCCAGCAGATTTACAGTCTGCCCCCGTTGGCCGCTTGGGTATCCCTCCGTAGCCACCCGTAAGACCAGACCGCAAGGGCCAAATCCGACCGGGGTGAAACAGCCCGAGATTTTGGCGTGAACCCGGCCAGCTGTCAACGCGGAAATTAAATTTTCTTACACGTTGAAGCGGAAATGCAGCACGTCACCTTCCTGCACTCGGTATTCCTTGCCTTCCAGACGCAGGCGGCCGGCGTCGCGTGCGCCGGATTCGCCCTTGTATTTGATGAAGTCGTCGAAGGCGATGGTTTCGGCGCGAATGAAGCCCTTCTCGAAATCCGTATGGATGACCGCGGCCGCCTGCGGCGCGGTCGATCCGGCCTTGACCGTCCAGGCGCGCACTTCCTTGACCCCGGCGGTGAAGTAGGTCTGCAGGCCAAGCAGGCGGTAGGCAGCGCGAATCACGCGGTTGAGGCCCGGTTCGTCCAGTCCCAGGTCGGCCAGGAAGGTATCGCGGTCGGCATCGTCCAATTGGGACAGCTCTTCCTCGATGGCGGCCGAGACCGGCACCACCTCGGCACCCTCAGCCAGGGCGCGTGCGCGCACGGCGTCCAGGTGCGGGTTGTTCTCGAAGCCATCCTCCAGCACGTTGGCCACGTACATCACCGGCTTGAGCGTGAGCAGGAACATGTCGCGCACCAGCGCGCGCTCATCGTCATCCAAGCCCAGCGCACGGCCCGGGCGGCCTTCGCTCAAGCCGGCATGCAACTTCTGCAGCACAGGCTTGCGGGCAATGGCGTCTTTCTCACCCGCCTTGGCGGAGCGCTCGGCGCGGTTCAGCGCCTTCTCGACGCTGTCCAGATCGGCCAGGGCCAGTTCGGTATCGATGGTGTCGATGTCTTCCAGCGGGTCAACCTTGCCGGCCACATGGATGATGTCGCCGTGCTCGAAGCAGCGCACCACGTGGGTGATCGCATCCACCTCGCGGATATGCGCCAGGAACTTGTTGCCCAGTCCTTCGCCGCTGGCGGCGCCGGCCACCAGGCCGGCGATATCGACAAATTCGACCGCGGTGGGAATGACCTTCTGCGGTTTGACGATGTCGGACAGCTGATTGAGTCGCGGGTCCGGCACCGGCACCACGCCCACATTGGGCTCGATGGTGCAGAACGGGAAGTTGGCCGCGGCGATGCCTGCCTTGGTCAGCGCGTTGAACAGGGTCGACTTGCCGACGTTAGGCAGACCGACGATGCCGCATTTGATGCCCATGGGGGAGCCGTCACTTGTCAAGGGTAAAGAGAAAAAGGAAGCCGCATGGCCGCCTTTTACTCTTGACTCTTTGCAGGCTGCAGAACCGCCTGCCCTACGTCTTGGGAGTGTGCAGTCGCTTCATGGCCTCGTTGAAATCGCCGGCCACCGCAATCGGCAGCACATCGATGGCGTCGTCGATTGCACGGCCAATCAGGATTTCATCGTCCTTGCCTGGCTTGCCCAGCACCCACGGCGTGACCTTGTCCTTGTGGCCCGGATGGCCGATGCCGATGCGCAGGCGATGAAACTTGCCGTGACCCAGCAACTGCATGGTGTCGCGCAGGCCGTTCTGTCCGCCATGACCGCCGTCGAACTTCAGTCGGGCCGTGCCCGGCGCCAGATCCAGTTCGTCGTGGGCCAGCAGCGTTTCTTCCGGCGCAATCTTCCAGTAGCGCAACGCGGCGGTCACCGACTTGCCGCTGAGGTTCATAAAGGTGGCCGGCTTGAGCAGCCAGACCGGCTGACCGGCAATGACCACCTTGGTGGTCTCGCCGAACAGCTTGCTTTCCAGGCCCCAGCGTTCGCCCAGGCGATCTGCCAGGGTGTCGACAAAACGGAACCCGGCGTTGTGCCGGGTTCTGGCGTGTTCGGCACCGGGATTACCCAGTCCGACAATGAGGCGAAGACCTGCCATGACAATTCAACACGCGGATGCGCCCGCCTGAGCGGGCGCATCCTGGCGAGCTTACTTGTCGTCCTTCTTGGCGACCTTGGCGGCCGGCACGTCGGCAGCAGCGGCCGGCGTTTCGGCTTCGGCCTCTTCCTTGCCGTGCTTGGCGATCACGACGGCGACGTCGTGTTCCTTGCCCAGCTTCAGTTCCGGAATTTCCACACCGGCCGGCAGCTTGATTTCCGACAGGTGGACGATGCCACCCACGGCCAGGTTCGACAGGTCGATTTCGATCGACTCCGGCAGATCCTTCGGCAAGCACTCCACCACAACTTCGTTCAACTCGTGGGTCACGACCACGTCGGCCGACTTGCCGGCGGGCGAGGTGTCCTGGTTGAGGAAGTGCAGCGGCACGGCGGTGCGCAGCTTCTCGTTTTCGTTCACGCGCTGGAAGTCCAGGTGCATGATCAGCTGCTTGAACGGATGGCGCTGCATGTCACGCAGCAGCACCTTCTGGATGTCGCCGTTGAGGCTCAGGTCCAGGATCGAGGAGTAGAACCAGTCGTTCTGGCTGGCCAGCCAGATCTCGTTGTGGTTCAGCTGGATGGCCACCGGGGCCAGTTCGCCACCGTAAACGATGGCGGGGATGCTACCAGCGGTACGAAGGCGGCGGCTCGCACCCTTACCTTCGACTTCGCGGCGCTCCACGTTGATTTCGTGTGTCTTTGCCATTTTTCTTTACTACCTAGGTTGAAGATGCCACCTCGCGGCGGCGTTGGAGACTCTTCCGCGACCAGAAGAGCCGGATGGGGTCAATCCACGTACAGCGAGCTCACCGATTCGCCGAAGGCGATGCGGCGAACCGTTTCGGCCAGCAACTCAGCGACGCTGAGCTGACGGATGCGGCTGCAGGCTTTCGCTTCCGGCGAAAGCGGGATTGTGTCGGTGACGACCAGTTCGTCCAGCACCGACTTGTTGAGGTTGTCCACCGCCGGGCCCGAGAGCACGGCGTGGGTGCAGTACGCTGCGACCTTCTTGGCGCCGCGCGCCTTGAGCGCTGCAGCGGCCGCGCACAAGGTGCCGGCGGTGTCGACGATGTCATCGACCAGCACGCAGTCCTTGCCGTCGACGTCGCCGATGATGTTCATCACCGTGGCGACATTGGCGCGCGGACGGCGCTTGTCGATGATCGCCAGATCGGCGTCATCCAGGCGCTTGGCCACCGCGCGAGCGCGAACCACACCGCCCACGTCGGGCGACACCACGATCAGGTTGTCGGTACCGTAGGCGCGCCAGATATCGGCGAGCAACAGCGGCGAGGCGTACACATTGTCGACCGGGATATCGAAAAAGCCCTGGATCTGGTCGGCGTGCAGATCGACCGTCAACACGCGATCAGTACCCACGGCGCTGAACATCTTGGCCGCCACCTTGGCCGTGATCGGCACGCGCGACGAACGCAAGCGGCGATCCTGGCGCGAGTAGCCGAAGTACGGCACAACCGCGGTGACGCTGGCAGCCGATGCGCGCTTGAGCGCGTCGATCAGCACCAGCAACTCCATCAGGTTTTCCGCGGCCGGGGCGCAAGTCGGTTGCACGACAAACACTTCCTGGCGACGGACGTTCTCTTCAATCTCCACCTGCACTTCGCCATCGGAGAACGTCGACACCAGGGCCTTGCCCGGGCGCACGCCCAGTTCGCGGCAGATGCTGTCGGCCAGCGATTTGTTGGCGTTGCCGGAGAAAACAAGCAGGTGACGTTCGTCTTGCATGGCGGCGAGGGCTTCGTCTGGAGTGGCGCGGATGCGCGCGGAAGGAAAGGAACGTGTGGCGGATTCTGCTGACGCTTTTACAACCCGCACGCGGGCGACAACTCCATGACTACTTGCTGGCAGGGGCGGCAGGATTCGAACCTGCGAATGCCGGGATCAAAACCCGGTGCCTTAACCACTTGGCGACGCCCCTACGTTTTTGTTTCCGCTTCGAGTGACTGCAGCAACGGCGAACGCGCCGCACCGGCAGCCAGCCAAGCTCGCAGGCCCGTCATTTCCCGCAGTGCCGCTTCTGCCCGTTCGCGCGTGGCGAACTCGACAAAGCAACCGCTGCCGGATCCCGTCAAGCGCGGCGTGCCGACGCTGGCCAATTGCTCGAACACGGCCTGGATGGCCGGTTCGCGACGGCGCAGCACCGGCTCGAACACGTTGCCGGACACTTGTCCCGAAACGAAGTCCGACATTTTCGCGGGCGCAGCGTTTCGCGTCAAATCCGGTGCAGCGAACAAGGCGGCGGTGGGCACGTGAACGCCGGGGTCGACCAGCAAATACCAGGCCGAAGCCAGCGCCATCGGGCTCAATTGCTCGCCGATTCCTTCTGCCCAGGCGTTCTCACCGCGCACAAAGACCGGTACGTCCGCGCCCAAGCTCAGACCCAGCTGCGCCAAATACTCCTCGCCGAGGTTCGTGTCCCACAGCCTGTCCAAGACCCGCAGCACGGTGGCGGCGTCGGACGAGCCCCCACCAAAGCCACCACCGGTGGGAATTCGCTTTTCGATGCCAATGTCCGCACCTTGGCTGCTTTTAGTGGCATTTTTCAAAGCAATGGCCGCACGCACCATCAGATCATCGGCTTCAGCCAGCCCCGCCACGGATTCGCCCACCCGGCAAATCCGGCCATCCGCCCGCGGCCGCAGGTACACCGTGTCTCCCCAATCGAGCAGACGGAACACAGACTGGAGCTCGTGGTAGCCGTCCGCGCGGCGACCGATAATCTGCAGGAACAGGTTCAGCTTGGCCGGTGCGGGCCAGGCCGACCAGCCATCCGCAGGCAGAAACCCGCTCATGGCGCGCCAAATTCCCAGTGATCAACGATCAGACGAACCTTGGAGTCGCCCCGTTGGGCCTCGATCCGCCGGGGCATGGCCGGCGCATCACCCTGCCCGGCCTGCCATTCGCCGTAGCGGATTTGCCAGCCCGCTTGTTCCAGGCTTTGCAGCTGGCCATTGGCCGAGAATTCCGCCCTGCCCTCGCTGGCTATGCCACGCGCCCAATCAGACAGGGTATGCACGGGAATGTCCCAGCCGGTGGCTTCGCGCAGCAGCAGGTCGGCGTCGCCGCCCTGGCGTGGGCCACCCGCCAGACCTTCCAACAGGGCTCCGTCGCCATCGGCGCTCAAGCGCCAGCTTTGTCGAGTCACCGGCGCGCTCAACTGGGCGGTGTAACGCCCGGCCTGCTGCTGCCAATCCAGCCGGCCGCTACCGCCCTTGCCGGCCTGGCTGACCGCCACCCGCGCCTCAAAGCTCCAGCTCGCATGCCCTCGCAGCCAGGCTTCGCGCGTGGCTTGCGCGGCCTGCGCGGCCGCCAAGGCTTCGGGATCCTGCATCGTCGGTTGGCTGGGCAGTGCCGGCCCACGGCTGGCGCAGGCGGACAAGGTCACGATCCAGGCGGCCAACAGCAGGCCGCGCCCTAACTTGCTCATGCTCCAGTCTTCTCCAGCGCCCGTTGCAGCGAGCGGTTTTCAGGATCCAGCTTGCGCGCCTCTTCAAAGAAACGACGCGCCTCGTCCTTCTGGCCCATGACCCACAGCACTTCGCCCACATGGGCGGCAATTTCGGGGTCTTTCTGCAGGGCATAGGCGCGGCGTAGTTCCACCAGCGCCTCGGGCAGGCGGCCAATCCGGTACAGCACCCAGCCGTAGGAATCGATGATCGCGGCGTTGTCTGGTTCGGCCGTGCGCGCGCGGTCGATCAATTGCAGCGCTTCCTGAAAGCGCTGGGTGCGGTCGGCCAGGGTGTAACCCAGTGCATTGAGGGTGGCGGTGTTCTCCGGGTCGATGACCAGAATCTTGCGGAAGTCCGCTTCCGCCCGATCAATACGGTCCCGCCGCTCCCAGGCCAGGCCGCGCGAATAGAGGATTTCCACGTCGTCCGGGTATGCCGCCAGACCGCGCGCGAACACTTCCAGCTCGGCCGCATCATCGCCGCCCTTGCGGCGCAGCTCGGCCTCCAACAGATAGGCGTTGATGCGAGCCTCGTCATCGGCCGCGGCATCGCCTTGCAGCGACTTGAGTTCGGCCAGGGCGTCGGTCTTGCGATCCAGTTCAAACAAGGTGTTGGCCGAACGCAGGCGCGCTTCCGAACGGGCGCTGCCGCTGGCCACGCTGCGGTACCAGTCCAGGGCTTCCTGCGGGCGTTTGAGGAACTCGGCCATCTGCCCCAGCAGCAGGCGCCGCTCGGGTTCGGGCTCGGGGTCTTCCTTGCGCAGCTCGTCGTAGAGCGCCGTCAGCGCGCCATTGTCATCGGCCTTGGCCAGCAGCGAAGCCCGCAGCGCGTAGGTCTGATCGTCCTGCACGCCCTCGGCCAGCATGCCGGCGGCTGCCTGGCTGTCGCCCAGGGCCTCGTACTCGGCGGCGGTGGCCAGGCGCAGCTCGGGCGCGGCGGCCGCGGCCTCGTGCACTCCGTCCAACACCTTGCGGGCACCGTCGATGTCTCCAGCCCGGCGCAGTTGCGACGCATGCAGCAGCGCCACCCGCGGCTCCTGCGGGAAACGCGTGACCACCAGGCCGACAATGCGCTTGGACAACTCCGGCTGGTCCAACTGCTGGGCCAGGCCGGCGAAGGCCAGCCAGGCCTGAAGCTGCGGCGGTATTGCGCCGTCATCGACCAGTTCGCCCAGCAGCTTGGCCGACAGCTCCGGGTCGCGCCCGCCGCTACCGAGTGCGGTCAGGGCATAACGCCAGCCCATTTCATCAGGGTCGGCAATCAGGGCGGTCAGCTCGCGCCGTGCCGTACGCGCATTGTTGCGGCGTATGGCCAGCGTCGCCTCGGCGCTGCGCATGGCCAGCGACTTGGGCGCGCGGGCACGCCAGAGCTTGAGCGCTTCGGCGGCGCCGGCATCGTCGTTGGACAGCAGGGCGATACGGGTGGCGCGTTCGGCCAGGCCGGCGTCGTCGCTGGCGCGCGCGGCTTGCAGGTACCAGCGCGAGGCTTCGGACAGCTGTCCGGATTGCAGGGCGAACTCGCCAGCCATTACCGCGCCCAGGGGTTCTTCACGCGCTGGCGCGGGTTTGCGGGCGGCCTGCGCAGGCAGGGCGAGCGCCAGCAACAGCGGAATCACCAGGCTGATACGCATCATTGCGGGCATGAGGCTCACGCGGGCCGTAAAATGGCGGCCCTGAACAGCCAGCAGCTTAGCGCAAGCACCTGAACAATGACGTTGTGGGTACTCGGACTTAATCACCAGACCGCGCCGGTCGAACTGCGCGAACGCGTGGCGTTTGATGGCAGTGCGCTGCCGTCGGCGCTGGCGTCGTTGCGCGCCCTGCCGCAGGTGGAAGAAGCCGCGCTGCTGTCCACCTGCAATCGCACCGAGCTGTACGCGATCACCTCCGATGGTCAGGCCCTGGCCGATTGGCTGGCCACGCATGCCGACGGTCTGGAAGCCTATCTGTACCGCCATCACGACGCCGAGGCGGTGCGCCATTTGTTCCGCGTGGCGACCGGCCTGGATTCGATGGTGTTGGGCGAGCCGCAGATCCTGGGTCAAGTCAAGGACGCCTGGGTCAGCGCGCGCGAACACGGCGCGCTTGGCAATCGCCTGGACAAGTTGTTCCAGCAGACCTTTGCCGTGGCCAAGCGCGCGCGCACCGATACCCGGGTCGGCGCCAATCCGGTCTCGGTCGCCTCCACCGCGGTGCGGCTGGCGCAGGAAAGCTTCACCCGCCTGAGCGATTCCACCGTCATGCTGGTTGGCGCCGGCGAAACCATCGAGCTGGCCGCCAAGCACCTGAGCGAAGGCCGCGTGCGGCGCCTGCTGATTGCCAACCGCACCCTGGCGCACGCGCAGGAACTGGCCAGCCGCCACGGCGGCTATGCGCTACCGTTGAGCGAACTGGAACGCCATCTGGCCGAAGCCGACGTAGTGTTCTCCGCCACCGCCGCGCGCGAACCGATCCTGCTGCGCAGCCACGTCGAGCAGGCGCTGCTGCGGCGCAAACACAAACCCATGCTGCTGTTCGATCTGGCGGTGCCGCGTGACATCGCCGCCGATGTCGGCGAGCTGGCCGACGCCTATCTCTACACCGTCGATGATCTGGAGCGCGCGGTCGAAGACAACCGCCGCAGCCGCCGCGAAGCCGCCGATGCCGCCGAAGCCATCATCGATCTGCAGGTAGCGCGCTTCGTCGAATCCTTGCAGGCCAGCGGCCGCCAGGAACCGCTCAAGCGGCTGCGTGCGCATGGCGATGCCGCGCGCGAGGACATCCTGGGCAAGGCCCGCCAGCAACTGGCCAATGGCCGCGATGCCGATGAGGTGCTGGAGTTCCTGGCCCATTCACTGACCAACCGGCTGCTGCATCCGCCCACCGCCGCCCTGCGCGAAGCCGCGCTGCGCGGCGACGCCGAACTGGCGCGCGCGGCCGAACGCCTGTTCCCCGACAAGGCGCCCTACTCCCATTCCAAGCCCGCCGATGACGCCGACGCTGCGCCGTAAACTCGAAGCGCTGGCCGAACGCCGCGAAGAGCTGGAACGCCTGCTGGCCGAACCCGATGTGGTGGCCGACAACACGCGCTTCCGCAATTTCTCGCGCGAGTTCTCGCAGCTGGAGCCCATCGCCACCGCCCTGTCCGAGGAAGCACGCGCCAAGCACGACCTGGCCTCGGCGCAAGCCATGCGCAACGATCCGGATCTGGGCGATCTGGCCGAAGAGGAAATCGCCGCCGCGCAGGCGCGACTGGCGCAGTTGGAAGACGACATGGCCCTGCTGCTGGTCCCGCGCGATCAGCGCGACGACGGCAACCTGTTCCTGGAAGTGCGCGCCGGCACCGGCGGTGATGAGGCGGCGATTTTTGCCGGCGACCTGTTCCGCATGTATGCGCGCTATGCGGAACGCATGGGCTGGCGCGTGGAAGTGGAATCGGACAATCCCGGCGAGCATGGCGGCTACAAGGAAATCGTGGCCAAGGTCAGTGGCAAGGGCGCGTTCTCGCGGCTGAAGTTCGAGTCCGGTACGCACCGCGTGCAACGCGTGCCGGCGACCGAATCGCAGGGCCGCATCCACACTTCGGCCGCCACCGTGGCGATCATCGCCGACGTGGAGGAAGTGGACGAGGTGGTGATCAACCCGGCCGACCTGCGCGTGGATACTTTCCGCTCCTCCGGCGCCGGCGGCCAGCACGTGAACAAAACCGAGTCGGCCATCCGCATCACCCATGTGCCCAGCGGCGTGGTGGTGGAATGCCAGACCGAACGCAGCCAGCACGCCAACCGCGACAAGGCCATGAAGCGGCTCAAGGCGCAGTTGCTGGACAGCGAGCGCAGCAAGCAGCAGGCCGCGCAGGCCGAATCGCGCCGGCTGCAGGTGGGCAGCGGCGACCGCAGCCAGCGCATCCGCACCTACAACTTTCCACAGGGCCGGATCACCGACCATCGCGTCGAGGGCCTGACCCTGTACGATTTGCCCAACATCATCGAGGGCGACCTGGACCCGCTGGTCGAACGCCTGACCCGCGAATACCAGGCCGACGAACTGGCCCGTTTGACGGAGAGTTGATCATGCAACTGCGGCGCGCGACCGTGAAAGATGTGGATGCCATTGCTCCCCTGTTCGATCGCTACCGGCAGTTCTACGAACAAACGCCCGATGCGGCCAAGGCGCGCGAGTTCATCCAGGCGCGCTTGAGCGCGGACGAGTCGGTGATCTTCATCGCCGAAGATCAGGGCCAGGTGCTCGGCTTCACCCAGTTGTTCCCCAGTTTCTCCTCGGTGGGCGCTGCACGCGCCTGGATCCTCAACGATTTGTATGTGCTGCCTGAAGCGCGCCGGCAGGGCGTGGCGAGGGCCTTGTTGGATGCCGCTGCCGACTTCGGTCGCAGCACCGGCGCGGCGCGCCTGGAGCTGGAGACCGACCACGACAACCGCTCGGCGCAGGCCCTGTACCGGCACATGGGCTGGGAGGTCTATGACGGCACGATGCGCTTCCGCCTGGGCCTGGCCCGCGCGTAGCCCTCGGCCTGGGTGCTAGGCTTTGGCCATGAGCGCACTCGACCAACTGATCCCCTTATCGCTGTGCGTGCTGACGGTCTCCGACAGCCGCACTCTGGCCAACGACAGCTCCGGCGATTACCTGTGCGGCGCTGCTGAAGCCGCCGGCCATCGCATCGCCGAACGCGCCTTGCTGCCGGATGACATCTACCAGCAGCGCGCAATCATCTCGCGCTGGATTGCCGACCCGGCTGTGGACGGCATCCTGATCACCGGTGGCACCGGCTTCACCGGTCGCGATTCCACGCCAGAGGCGGTAGCGCCGCTGCTGGACAAGCAGATGCCCGGATTTGGTGAACTGTTCCGCAGCATCAGCTACGCCGAGATCGGCACTTCCTCGCTGCAATCGCGCGCCTTCGCCGGGCTGGCCAACGCCACCTTCGTGTTCTGCGTGCCAGGCTCCACCTCGGCCTGCCGCACCGCCTGGGAACAGATCATCGTCACCCAGCTCGATGCGCGCACCCGCCCGTGCAACCTGGCCACCCTGCGTCCCCGCCTGAAGGAATAACCCGGAGTCGCCATGTCGCTCGACGCCACCTTGCGGATGCTGGCCAAGGCCAGTGGATTGAATGCCAGCGACATCGCCGCTGCCATCCCGCGCGCCGGTGCGCAGACGGTCAAGGCCTGGATGAGTGGCGACAAGCTGCCCGGCCGCGATCAACTGGCCGCGTTGGCGCGAGCGTTCGGCATTCCCGCCGGCGCACTCCTCACCGAACTGGCCAGCCAACTGGATCCCGCGCGCACTGCCGGCGAACACGATCTGTTGGCCGCCTATCGCGCACTGGATACGCGCCAGCAAGGCGCCCTGCTGGAAGTTGCACGCAGCATGGCCGGACAACGCCGCAAGCCCCGCAAAACTGGAAGCCGCGCATGAAGCCGCTGAAGAAAAAGCACTACCAGGAATTGCTCAAGCCGCTGCAACTTGAGCTGGCCGCGATGGCGCGCTGGGCCTCGCACCACGGCCAACGCATCGTGGTGTTGATGGAAGGCCGCGACACCGCCGGCAAAGGCGGCGCCATCAACGCGATTGCCGAACACCTCAATCCGCGCCAATGCCGGGTGGTCGCCTTGCCCAAGCCCAGCGAGCGCGAGTCCACCCAGTGGTATTTCCAGCGCTATGTGGCACAGCTGCCCGCGGCCGGCGAAATCGTGCTGTTTGATCGCAGCTGGTATAACCGCGCCGGCGTGGAAAAAGTGATGGGCTACTGCAACGACCACGAGTACCAGAGCTTCTTGCAGCAGGCGCCGGTGTTCGAGCAGTTGCTGATTGACGACGGCATCCTGCTGTTCAAGTACTGGCTGAGCGTGGATCAGGCCCGGCAAGAAGAACGCTTTGCCGAACGTGCCGAGGAGCCGCTGAAAAGTTGGAAGCTCTCGCCCATCGATATCCAGGCGCGCGAGCTGTATCAGGACTACACCCGAGCACGCGAAGCCATGCTCAAGGCCACCCACACCGAGCAGTCACCGTGGACACTGGTCGACTTCAACGATCAGCGTCTCGGTCGCTTGACCTTGATCCGGGATCTGCTGGATCGGCTGCCGGACATCCACGTCGCGCTGCCCTCGCCTTCGCTGCCACCGTTGAAGGGCAAGCCGCACAAAGAGAAGTACACGGTGGTCAAGCCGTTGCCGGCGTTCCCCATTCCTTAGCGTTCTTCTCACCACCTTCACTTTTTGCACTGGCAATTGCTGGCAACGCGATCCGCGTCCGGGATTTTCATAAGCAGTTCACCGCATGCTGCCGAGACTCACGCCACCCCTGCTTTGGAGTCAGGCATGTCCATCACTACTCGTTTCGCGCGACTCTCTGTCCTGCTGATCTCCGCGGTATTGGCTACGGCCGCGCAGGCACAGGTGGTGGGTTACAACTTCCGCACCGGCGATGCATGGGTCGACACCCGTCTGGGGGAAATCAACGATTACGGCTCGCGCTATCGCGATCCCTTCATTGACGAGATGACCGGCTATTACGGCGCGCCGCGCTCGCTGGTGACCGATCTGTTCGGCAAGCGCTGGTCGGCCGGTGATATTTACTACGCGTGTGCCATTGCCCATATCCTCGGTGTTCCCTGCGTCAATGTCGTCCACGAGTACGAGCGCAATCCAGGCCAGGGTTGGGGCGCGCTGGCCAAGCGCATGGGCATCAAGCCGGGTTCCCAACAGTTCCACGATCTGAAGAACGGCTTCTCGCGCACCTATGACCGTTGGGGTTATCCGGTGGCGGTGGACCGCAACGTGCATGTGGACTGGTCGCAACATGGCCCGGGCAAAAGCAAGGGCAAGGGTGGCGGCAGCTCAGGCCAGGGCCAGAGTCATGCGGATCACGGCGAACGCAAGGCCAAGGCCAAGGGCGACAATGGCAACAAGGGCAATAACGGCAACAATGGAAAGGGCAAGGATAAGGGCAAGTAGGCGCGCATCCAGCGCCACGAAAGCGGCGGCCAATGGCCGCCGTTTTTCTTTCAAGCGATGGTGAAGCCCGGGCTTACCGGCTCGTTCCAATCAAACCGCTGCACTGACTCAACATGCGCCATCTGGGGCCCGCGTCGTAGCCAGTGGGCCAGCTGCTCCAACCCGGCGGCATCGCCCGCTGCAAGCACTTCCACGCGGCCATCGGCCAGATTGCGCGCAACCCCATCCAGTCCCCAACGCGCGGCCGCCTCTCGGGTGGAAGCGCGGAAAAACACGCCCTGCACCTTGCCCGTCACCAGGAAGCGCGCTGCCGGCATCAGCCGCGCTCCGCCGCCTTGGCCCGGCTTTCGGTGATCAGTTCTTCGATCATCTTGGCGGTGACCGGGCCAGCGAAGTCCTTCGCCACCTTGCCGTCCGGGGCGATCAGATAGGTCATGGGCAAGCCGCGCGGCGTGGCGAAATCAGCCGGCGGCGCCATCACATCGACTATGGCGATGGGATACACCACGGGATGATCCTTCAGGAAGGCCTGCATGTCCGCCGCTTCAATATCCTCGTAGGCCAGGCCGACCACCTGGATGTCCTCGCGCATGGCATCCAGCGCCGACAGCTCCGGCATTTCTTTCAGGCACGGCGCGCACCAGGTGGCCCAGAAATTGACCACCACCCATTGGCCGCGATGCTCGGCCAGATCAAAGGTCTTGCCAGCCACGGTCAGCACGACCAGGCCAGGTTGATCGGCGGTCTTCTCGCGGATCTGCATACCGGTCTCGTTGCCGGCGGCGCCGTCCGCAGGTTTTGACTGGGTGGCCGCAGGCAACTTGGACGGCGTCGCCTCGGGCGCGGCGGGCTTGCACGCGGCCAGGGCCAGCATGAGGACAAAACCAAAACCGGCTACTGCTTTCATCGTGACTCCGAAGGCGTGTCTGTATAGATATCGCTGACCTTGCGCTTGAGCAGTTCGCGCAATGGCACGCGCAGGTCATCCAGGGTGTTGCGCGCGGCCATGCCCAGCGAATCGTCATGGAACGGCAGGTGCGCCTCGGCAATCGGCACGCGCAATTGGCAGGCCTCGTACAACTCGGCCATGGTCATGTCATCCAAATCGCGGGCCAGCAACCATTCGCCATCTTCGGCGCGGCGCAGCACGTTGATCTCGCACAGCTGGCCCAGCATTTGCTGGATCAGCGAATCGGTGAGCATGGGTTCCATCGCCAGGATCTGATCACTGTGCAAGCCGCGTCCCTGCCGACGCGCCTCGTTGAAGCGGCCGAGCATGCGCAGCAAGCCGTAGATCTCGTAACCCAGCGGCAGGCGGAAGGCGATGGGCTGGTAGCGGAAGGCCGCCATCGACGAGGCCAGCGAGGCACCCATCAGGATCGCCACCCAGCACAGGTAAATCCACATCAGCAGGATCGGCACCGCAGCAAAGGTGCTGTAGATCTTCTGGTAGGTGTTGAAGCTGCCCAGGTACAGGCCCAGCCCCCATTTGACGATTTCCAGCAGCACCGTAGCCAGCAGCGCGCCCGCCACCGCATAGCGGATCTTGATGGTCCGGTGCGGCACCACCCGGTAGATCATGGTGATGGCGGCGAACTCGATCAGCAACGGCGTAAGGGTCAGTAGCACGGTGCGCAGCAGCCGACCTTCCTGGGTGGCGAACAGCGACATCTCGAAGAAGCGCGCCGACATCGCCAGCGAGGCGGCCGCCACCAGTGCGCCCAGAGTCAGCACCGTCCAATACACCAGGAAGCGGCCGAACTTGGGCCGCGACGAGGCCACCCGCCAGATCCGGTTGAAGGTGGACTCGATGCTGTTGAGCGTGATCAACAGCGAGATCACCAGCACGATCACGCCCACTGCGGTCAGCTGGCCGGCGCTGGCGGAAAACTGCTTGATGTAGATCTGCGCCGAGCGCGCCGCACTGGGCACGAAGTTGGAGAAGATGTAATCGCTGAGCTGATCGCTCCAGCGCTCGAACACCGGGAACGCCGACAGCACGCCAAACACCACCATCGCCAGCGGCACCAGCGCAAACAAGGTGGTGTACGCCAACGAGCCCGCGGCTTGAAACAAGCGGTCATCCAGGAAGCGCACCGCCAGAAAGCGCGCGAACGTGCCCGCGCGCGCGCGGTCGCGCAGGCGGTCGGTCCATCGATTCAAGGAATCCAGCGGCTCCATGCGCCGAAGGGTAACCGATGCGCCCGGAAGGCGACATCCGCGCCCATCGCGGGGATACTAGCGACCTTTCACGTGGAAACCCCGCATGGCCGAGATCCTGGTGCTCTACTACAGCCGCGGCGGTTCCGTGGCCCGGCTGGCGCGCCAGATCGCGCGCGGCATTGGCGAAGTGGAGGGCATGAGCGCGCGTTTGCGCACGGTGCCGCCGGTGGCCGCCGTCACCCAACAGGCCGCGCCGCCGGTGCCCGAAGACGGCGCGCCCTATGTGCAGGCCAGCGATTTGGCCGAGTGCGCCGGCCTCATCCTGGGCAGCCCCACCCGCTTCGGCAACATGGCCGCACCGCTCAAGCATTTCATCGATGGCCTGGGCGCCGAATGGGCCAGCGGCACCTTGGTGGACAAGCCCGCCGCGGTGTTCACCTCCACCGCCACCCAACACGGCGGCCAGGAATCGACCCTGTTGTCGATGCAGTTGCCGTTGCTGCATCACGGCTGCGTGATCGTCGGGATTCCCTTTACCGAATCCCTGCTCAGCAGCACTCGCAGCGGTGGCACGCCCTATGGCGCCAGTCACGTGGCCGGCACCAGCGACGATCCTCAGCCGACCGAAGACGAAGCCGCCCTGGCTCGCGCACTAGGCAAGCGGGTCGCCGAGATCACGCGGCGGCTGGAGGCGGGACGATGATCCCGTTGCCTGCATCGCGGCTGGCGTTGAGTGTGGCGCTGGCTTTGCTCGCCGTGGTGTTTGGGCTGTGGTTCCGCGCTGACAAACACCTGATTGCCTCGCAGTTGGTGTTCACCCTGCCGCCGCTGCTGTGCCTGATCGGCGTGCTGCTACGGCGCCGGCAGGCGGGGTTCTGGGCGGGCGTGTTCGGCCTGTTCTGGTTCGCGCACGGGGTGATGGTGGCCTATAGCCGTCCGGCCGAGGCCTGGTTTGCGTGGCTGGAAATCGTGCTGGCGCTGGTGATCGTGATGAGCGCGAGTTGGCCCGGCCTGAGCGCGCGTTTCGGCGGAAAGCGGCGATAATTGCCGCACCTGTGCAGGAGTACCCAGATGGAAGAGTTGCTGATCGTCACCACCGGCGGCACGATCGACAAGATCTACTTTGACGACAAGTCCGACTTCCAGGTGGGCGAGCCGCAGATCGGCCGCATCCTGCAGGAGCTGGGCGTGGCGTTTCGCTTCAGCGTCATTCCGATCATCCGCAAGGATTCGCTGCACATCACCGATGCCGACCGCGAGCTGGTGCGCGCCACCATTGCTGCGCAACCGGCGCGGCATGTGCTCATCACCCATGGCACCGACAGCATGGTCGAGACCGCCAAGGTGCTGACCGGACTGAGCGACAAGACCATCGTGCTGACCGGCGCGCTCAATCCGGCGCGCTTCCGCGGCTCGGATGCGGAGTTCAACATCGGTTGTGCGGTGGGCGCAGTGCAGTCGTTGGCGCCGGGCGTGTACATCGCCATGAATGGGCGGATCTGGGATCCGGCGCGCGTGCGCAAGAACGTGGCGGCCAATCGCTTCGAAGCTGTCTGAAGCCGGCTGGCTCTCCCCAACGCAGGGCAGTCTGCAAAGAAAAAGCCGGGCATGCCCCGGCTTTTTCTTTTTCGAATCGACCACTCAGTCGTGCAGCTTGACCAACCAACCGTGGCGATCCGGTACGCGGCCGTATTGGATGTCGGTCAGTTCCTTGCGGATCGACATGGTCAGTTCGCCGGCCGGCGCGTCCAGGCTGCCGACGCTGAAATCCTTGCCCTTGAGCTGGCCGATCGGCGTGATCACCGCTGCCGTGCCGCAAGCGAAGACTTCAACGATGTCGCCGGAGGCCACGCCCTGCTTCCACTCATCGATGGAAACCTTGCGCTCTTCCACCTTGTGACCGCGATCCTTGGCCAATTGCAGGATGCTGGAGCGGGTCACGCCTTCGAGGATGCTGCCGGACAGTTCCGGGGTGACCACGGTGCCGTCCTTGTAGACCAGGAACACATTCATGCCGCCCAGTTCTTCCAGATACTTGCCTTCCACAGGATCCAGGAACAGCACCTGCGAGCAACCCTGGGCCTGGGCTTCCTGCTGCGGCAGCAGCGAGGAGGCATAGTTGCCGCCGCACTTGGCCGCACCGGTGCCGCCCTTGGCCGCGCGCGCGTAATCAGTGGACAACCAGATGGCCACCGGCGCCACGCCCTTGGCGAAGTAGGCGCCAGCCGGGCTGGCGATCACGTAGTAGCCGGCTTTGTGCGCGGCACGCACGCCCAGGAAAGCCTCGGTGCCGATCATGAAAGGACGGAAGTACAGGCTGGTTTCCGGCGCCGATGGCACCCAGTCCTTGTCCACGGCGACCAGCTGACGCAGCGATTCAACGAACTCGGACACCGGCAGTTCCGGCAGCGCCAGGCGCTTGGCCGAACGCTGCAGACGCAGGCCGTTGGCATCGGGACGGAAGGTCCAGATGGAACCATCGGCATGGCGATAAGCCTTGATGCCTTCAAAGATTTCCTGGCCGTAATGCAGCACCGAGGCGGCCGGGTCCAGCGACAGCGGACCATAGGGAATCACCTCGGCGTCGTGCCAGCCCTGCGCCTTGTCCCAAGTGATGGCGACCATATGATCGGTGAAGTGCACGCCAAAGCCCGGCGCGGCAAGGATGGCGTCGCGCTCGGCGCTGCTGCGCGCCTTGCTGGAGGATTCGACCCGATAGACCAGGGGAGTGGCGGTGGCAACGTTCATTGGCTTTTCCTGTATTCCAGAACTCAAGGATGTGAGCGGCAGGCTCAGAGCATGCCGGTTTCCAGCTTGGCGGCCTCGGACATCATGTGCCGGCCCCACGGCGGGTCGAACACCAGTTCCACGTCCGCCTCGGCGATCGTGGGGATCATTTCCAGCTTGCTGCGCACGTCATCGACCAGGATCTCGCCCATGCCGCAGCCCGGCGCGGTCAGGGTCATCTTGACCTCGACCTGGCGTTTGCCATCGTCGCGGTGATCCAGCTTGGCTTCGTACACCAGGCCCAGGTCGACGATGTTGAACGGGATTTCCGGGTCGAAGCAGGTGCGCAACTGCTGCCAGACCATCGCCTCGACTTCGTCGTCGCTGGCGTTGTCGGGCAGGCTCAAGGATTCCACCGGCTCCTTGCCGATGGCGTCGGCATCCTTGCCGGCGATGCGGAACAGGTTGCCTTCCACGAACACCGTATAGCTGCCACCCAGGGCCTGGGTGATGTAGCCATAGGTGCCGGCTGGCAGGGTCACGCTCTCGCCTTGCGGCACCAAAACGGCCGGGCAATCGCGTTCGAACTGGACGGGTTCACTGCTGCGGGAATACATGGCACTGACATGGGGGGCGCGAGCCAGCCGCGCAAGAGCGCCATTGTAGCCCGGCTTACGCGGCGCGGCCCCGCAGGCCTTATCCTTGGCGGCCTTCCCCTGGATTTGCCATGCGCTTGCCCACTCTGTCGTCGTCTTCGCCGCGCTGGCTGGCGCCGCTCATCCTGCTGCTCGGCGTGGCCTTCGTCACCGCCATCTGGGTGTTGCTGGCGATCTATCAGGGCAAGCAAGTGGGCTGGATGGCCTGGCTGGCGGCCGTGGATGCCGCCATCCTGCTGCGTTTTGGCGGCATGCGGCCCGGTCGCGGCCGCGCGCTTTGGGCGGCGCTGGCCACGGTGCTGACCGCGGTGCTGGCCAACTGGCTGATCATCGCCAGCCAGCTCGGCTTTTTCTTTGGCCTGCTGCCGTGGGAATCGGCCCTGCTGCTGCGCCCCGGGCATGCCTGGACCCTGGCCCAGCTGGCCAACGGAGCTTGGGATCTTGTGAGCCTGGGCCTGGCCCCCCTGCTGGCGGCCTGGCTGGCGAAGTAGACTCGCGCCACCTGGACGGCGGAGGGGCCGACATGGGGCGCAGTGCGGTGGTGGATGATCGGGCGTGGCTGGCCTGGCTGCTGCTGGGCGGCATCGTCGTGGCCAGCTTCGACTTGTTGTTTGCTACCAGCTATTGGCGGCTGAGCAACGAAGTACCGGCGCAACGGATCCTGCAGGCCATCGCGGCGGGCATCTATGGCAAGGCCAGCTTCAACGGCGGCGCGCACACCGCCTGGGTGGGCGCCGGCCTGCACTACTTCATCGCCATCGTGATGGTGCTGGTCTACGGCCTGGCGGCGCGCCATTGGACGCGCCTGATTGAGCAACCCTGGTTCTTCGGCCTGCTTTACGGCGGCACGCTCTACGTGGCCATGACCTTTGTGGTGGTGCCGCTGTCACGCACCAACATGCCGCAGTTCAATCCGCTCTGGATAGCTGCGAGCATCGTGGCGCATCTGCTGATCGGACTGCTTTGCGCGGCATTTGCACGCAAAGCGGTGTTGTCGATCAGTGCCCGCCATCCAGCGCCTTGAGTTCGCTGACCAGCGCCGCCGCCATTTCCGCACCATCGCCGTACAGCATGCGGGTGTTGTCGGCGTAGAACAGCGCGTTCTCGATGCCGGCAAAGCCAGTGCCCTTGCCGCGCTTGATCACGATGGTGTTCTTGCCGTTGACCACGTCCAGGATCGGCATGCCGTAAATCGGCGAGGCCGGATCCGTCTTGGCGACCGGATTGACCACGTCGTTGGCGCCAATCACCAGCGACACATCGGTGTTGGCGAACTCCGGGTTGATATCGTCCATGTCGGCGATCAGGTCGTAGGGCACGCCGGCTTCGGCCAGCAATACGTTCATGTGGCCTGGCATGCGCCCCGCCACCGGATGGATGGCGAACTTCACCTTCACTCCGCGCTCGATCAGGCGCTGCGTCAGCTCCCAGATCTTGTGCTGCGCCTGGGCCACGGCCATGCCGTAGCCCGGCACGATCACCACGCGTTCGGCAAAGGCCATCATGGCCGCCACATCACCGGCTTCGATCGGCTTCTGCGTGCCGGCGATTTCCTGCGCCTGCCCGCCGCCGCCGAAATTGGAGAACAGCACGTTGCGGATGGGCCGGTTCATGGCCTTGGCCATCAAGCGGGTCAGCAGGATGCCGGCCGCACCGACCATCATGCCGGCGATGATCAGCGCCTCATTGCCCAGCACATAACCTTCAAACGCCACCGCCAGACCGGTGAAGGCGTTGTACAGCGAAATCACCACCGGCATGTCGGCGCCGCCGATGGGCAGGGTCATCAACACGCCCAGCGCCAATGCGACTACGAAGAAGGCAATGATCACCGGCACCGACAAGGTGGCCGCCGCCCATGCGCCCAGCACCACCATCGCGACAAACACCAGCAGGTTGAAGATCTGCTGGCCGGGGAACACCACGCGCTTGTCCAGGCGCCCGTCCAGTTTGGCCCAGGCAATCACCGAGCCTGACAGCGACACCGCACCAATCGCCGAGCCAATCACCGCCAACGCCAGGGTGATGGTGTCCGGCTGGCGCGCAGCCAGCGCGGCGATTGCCGATTCGCTCCAATGGGTGGTGTCGCGCTGCATCAGCAGCGAGAAGCGCAGCAGTTCCACCGCGCCAATGGCCGCGGCCGAACCGCCGCCCATGCCGTTGTACAAGGCCACCATCTGCGGCATGTCGGTAATCGGCACCTGCTTGCCCGACACCCAGGCCGCAGCGGTACCGATGGCGATGGCCGCGATGATCAGCGGCACGTTGTGCAGGTCGGGCAGGAAGAAGGTAGCGACCGTGGCAATCAGCATGCCCAGGCCGGCCCAGCGGATGCCGCTGCTGGCGGTCTTGGGCGAGGCCATGCGCTGCAGGCCGAGCAGGAACAGCGTGGCGGCCACCAGGTAGCTGGTCTTGACCAGGATCGAGAACACCTCAGGCAAGCTCCAGCTCATCACTTGGCCTCCCTGCCGGGAGACTTGCTGGACTTGAACATCTCCAGCATGCGTTCGGTCACCACGTAGCCGCCGGCGGCGTTGCCCGCGCCCAGCAGCACCGCGACGAAACCGATGGCCTTTTCCAGGGTCGTGTCAGCGTGCCCCAGCACCACCATGGCGCCAATCAGGACGATGCCGTGGATGAAGTTCGAGCCTGACATCAACGGGGTGTGCAGGATGACCGGCACCCGGGAAATGATCACATGCCCGGCGATGGCCGCCAGCATGAAGATGTACAGGGCCACGAAACCGTCGCTCATCCACACTCTCCCAGTCTTGGTTGGTACCGCAGGGCGGCTTCGGCATCATAACCTTCCCTGAATCCGGCGCCAGTCACATTGGTGGCTGTCAACGCGGGTGACGCTGGCGCGTTTGTGTGGCTGTAGCACCCCTGCCACCCGAGGACTTCGCCATGAAACTTGCTCCCGCGTTGAGTCTGGCCGTACTGCTGTTGGCTGTTGTGGGAACCGCCGCCGCCGGTGACTTTGGCGACCGTGTTGATCATCGCCTGGATCGGAGAGGCGATCGCGTTGAGCAGCGCCTGGACCTGCGCGGCGACCGGATTGAGCGTCGCTTTGATCGCCTTGCCGATGTGGCCGCTGCGCATGGCAAGCCGGCTTTGTCCCAGCGACTGGAGCGCCGGGGCGAACGCGCCAACCAGCGCCTGGACCGCGAGGGCGACCGCCGCGAGGCGCGTTGGGACCGCCGCGGCGATCGCTTTGACCGCCGCTGGGACCGTCGGAGCTAAGCTGTGCTGGTGAGTACAGGCACCGAACAGGATCTGCAGCTATCACCGTCGCCGGTTCCGGCGGCGGTGTCGCTGGAGCAGTTTCTGGCCGGCATTGGCACGCGCGCCTTCCGCTTTGCCGAAGCCGGACTGCGCAGCCGCGACGACGCGCTGGACGCGGTGCAGGAAGCGATGATGAAGATGCTGCCCTACGCGCAGCGGCCCGCCGCAGAGTGGACGCCGCTGTTCTGGAGCATCCTGCGACGCAAGATTGTCGACGTGCAGCGCCGCAACAATTTCCGCCTGCGCTGGTTGCGACCGGCCGGCGAAGAGGTCGAGCAAAGCTCGGTGGATTGGGCCGATCCCGGGCACGGGCCGGCGCAGTCGCACGAACAAAAACAAACCTATGCGCAGCTGGTGCAGGGCCTGCGCGCGTTGCCGGCGCGGCAGCGCGAAGCCTTCACCCTGCGCGTACTGGAAGAACTGGATGTGGCTGCCACCGCCAAGGTGATGGGCTGTTCGGAAGGATCGGTCAAGACGCATTTGTCGCGCGCCCGCGAGGCGCTGCAGAAGCACCTGGAGAAAACGCTATGAACCACCGCGATCACGACTTCGACGCCCACGCGCGGTCGCTGCACCACGCCTCGCTGCAGCAGCTGTCGCCGCAGACCCTGGCACGCCTGCGCGGCGCGCGCACGCAGGCGCAGACAGCGGGCAGCACGCGCCGTTGGCCCTGGCTGGCCGCCACCGCCTTCACCGGCTTGCTGGCCATTGGCTTGGGCGCACAGTTCCTGCCCGCTGCGAAAGCCCCCACCGGCGAACCGGCACAACTGGCTGCACAAGCCGCCGCGACCGATGCCAATGGCTCGGTCACCCTGCTGGACGAAAACCCCGACCTGTACCTGTGGCTGGCTTCCTCCGAAGCACAGCCGCTGGCGATGGAGTAATGCCATGAAGATTCGCACTGCCATGCTGCCCGCCCTGCTCGCCTTGCTGCTCGCCAGCGGTGCGGCAAGCGCGCAGTCTTCCCCCTCGTCGTCGCCGACACCCGCTGCGGCGACGCTGCCGGACTGGGACAAGCTCACCCCGCAGCAGCGCGAGACCTTGATCGCGCCGCTACGGGATCGCTGGAACAGCGATCCGCAGGCGCGCGAACGCATGCTCGAACACGGCCGCCGCTGGCAGAACATGACGCCGCAGCAGCGCGAGCAGGCACGCAAGGGTGCACGCCGTTTCGAGGACATGAATCCGGAGCAGCGCGAGCGCGCCAAGGCGCTGTTCTCGCAGATGCGCGACATGACGCCAGAGCAGCGCGAACAACTGCGCGAGAAGTGGCAGAAGATGACCCCGGAGCAGCGCAAGGCCTGGATGGATCAGCACCCGCCCAGAGAGCGCCACGGACCGCCGTTGCCGCCGCCGGAGCGCTGAGCGCACTTCCCCTTCAACTCCGACTGGATAGCGACGCCCGTAACTTGCGGCGTCGCCTGATGACTTAAGGTGCTGCCTGACGGCTTACGGCGCCGCCAGCTCCGGCCAACGGGTCTTGGCCAGCAGTTCGTCCTGCCAGTCAAAGTTGAGTGCACCCTCGCGCAGGAACAGCGAGACAAAGTTGTAGACGTTGCGCGCGTACATCTCGCTGGCATGCACCGCACCCAGGCTGGCCAGATTGAGCGGGCCGGCGATGGTTACGCCGTTGTGATCCACGGTCTCGCCCGGCTGGGTCAGCTCGCAGTTGCCACCGGTCTCGGCGGCCAGATCCACGATCACACTGCCGGCGCGCATGCCTTCCACCATCGCGGTGGTGATGATCTTGGGTGCCGGGCGGCCCGGTACCGCAGCCGTGCAGACAATCACGTCCACCGTCTTCAGATGTTCGGCCAGTCGGCGCTGCTGTTCGCGGCGCTCATCATCGGTGAGCTGACGCGCATAGCCGCCCTCGCCCGCTGCGCTCACGCCCAGGTCCAGAAACTTGCCGCCGAGTGATTCGATCTGCTCGCGGGTTTCCGGGCGCACGTCGAAGCATTCCACCTGCGCGCCCAGACGCTTGGCCGTGGCTACGCCCTGCAAGCCGGCCACACCCGCACCGACAATCAGCACTTTGGAAGGACGGATCGTTCCCGCTGCGGTGGTCAGCATCGGAAAAAAGCGCGGCGTCAGCTGCGCGGCAATCAACACCGCCTTGTAACCGGCCATGCCGGCCTGCGAGCTGAGCACATCCATCGCCTGCGCACGAGTGGTGCGCGGCAAGCGCTCCAGCGGGAAAGCCAGCAACTCGCGTGCTCGGATAGCGTCGCCTCGCGCCGCATCGGCTTGCGGTTGCAGCACGCCCACCAGCGCGGCACCCGTGGCCAAGCCACCCATGACATCTGCTGATGGCGCCTGCACGGCCAGCACCACTTGCGCACTGGCGCGCGTGCCGGCGTCGGCCAGGCGCGCGCCGGCATCGAGATAGGCTTGGTCGAGGAAGCCAGCCAACTGGCCCGCGCCACTTTCGATGCGCACGTCAGCGCCCGCGGCAATCAGTTTCTTGACCGTTTCCGGGGTGGCGGCCACGCGGCGCTCGCCGATTGCCGTTTCTTTCAGGACCAGGACCTCGACCGCCATGCGCACTCCGGTTGGGTGTTGACCGGACCGATGCTAGCAAATGGATCACCCGCGCGGCGCGGCGCAGCAGCGGTGATCAGGGAACCGCGGGTGCGTCCTTGCCGGGTTCCAGGCGATCAATGACGCCTTGCATGGCGCTGTCGAAGGCGTCTTCTTCCACATGCTTGCGCAGACGGCCCAGCCGCACCATCGCCGCCAGTTCCTCCGGCGAGGCCACGCAGAAGCGCACGCCGCGACGATTCACAAACAGCAGGCGCGAGGAAATCGGGCTGACCCAGGACAGCTTGCCCGGCTGCACCTTGTTGTCCTTGTCGATGAAGTCCAGCCAGGTGCCAATCGGCAGACCGCGGAAGTGATCCGCATCGGTGTGATCGAACTCCAGCGTGTCGGTGCCGCCGACCAGGTGCATGGCGCTGCTGTCGTCTTCGGCCGGCTTGGGCAGGATCACCTGCGGCAGCTCAGGCAGCGGCTTGGCCAGATCCGGACGCGAGGCGGCAATGGCCTGGAAGGTGTCGTGCAACGCGTCGACCGCGCCGTTGGCAGCGTCGTTGTTCATGCCCACGCTGGCAAACACCTGCTGCAGGCCGGGGCGCCACGCTTGCAACCAGGGCTTGCCGACAATCTGCCGCTGCGCTTCGGCCAGCTCCTGCAACACGCCGTCGGCCAGGGTCAGGGCTTCGGTCAGCGCGGCGCTTTCCTCGCCTTCGCGCAGCACGGTCATGGTGACGTGGTGGGCCCAGGGCTGACGCAGGAAATCCTCGATGGCCTGCGGCAATTCGCGGCCGTGCAGGCGCGCATCGAGCTCGCGGGTCATGCGACTGCGTGCACTTTCCAGGCGCTCCTGGCCGCGCTGGATTTCGGCGGCGCGGCGCTCGGCGATTTCAATACGGCGGCGATGCTGATCCAGGAAGGCGCGGAACTCTTCTTCCAGAGTCAGGAAGATCGCCAGATTCTCGTTGAACTCGGCCACCAGCCGGCCCACGACTTCCTCGACCTTGGTCAGCAGCGTGCGCTCGGCCGCGCTCTCGCCCAGGTTGCCTTCGCAGGCTTCGGCCAGGGCATTGAGCAGGCGGCGTGCCGGATGGGTCTTCTGCACGAACATGCGACGATCCAGCAGCGCGACCTTGACGAAGGGCACCACCAGCCGGCCAATCAGTTCGCGCGGGCGGCCTTCCAGATCGCGCTCGTCCAGCATCACATCAAACAGCATGCCGACCAGGTCGATGGCGTCCTCGTCCACTGGCGCCAGGCGCGCGGTCGACGGATCCACGCCCAGTTGCATGGCGCTGCTGATCACTTCGTTCTTCAAGCGTTGCGCCAGCGATTCGCCGGTGTCGCCAATGGCGGCATTCAAGGTGGCGCTGGGCGTGGCCTGCAGCAGCGACAGCACCGAGAGCATTTCGCGCTGCGACAGATCACGGCTGCCGGCGTTGCCGCGCTGTGGCGAGGACTCGCGCTGGCCGCGCGACTCCTGCAAAAGATGATGCAAGGCTTCGAGCAACACGCCCTGCGCGCCCGGCGTGCTTTCGTAGCCGGAGCCGGAACCCATGGCCTCGCGCTCGGCGCGGAAGCCGGCCATGCGGTTGACGAAACGCGCGGCCCAGGCGGGCGCCTGCGCCTCGTCCTCGGGCATCAGCGGTTCATCAAAACTTTCCTGGCGGCTGCGCGGCGCCGGTGCCGCGGCCGGGCGGCGTGGGCTTTCCATCTCCGGCATCACCCCGGCGCGCACCAGGCGCTGGTCCAGGGCTTCGTACAGGCGCGCGATGGCGGGCACCAGATCGCGCTCGCACAGCTTGATCACCACCAGCCGCACGTCCAGCGCCAGGTCGCAGGTGGCAAAGGCCGAGTGCACGGCGGTGCCGATATGCTCGGCGCCAATCGGGTTGTGCTCGCCGTCCAGGCTCAGGTTGCCGGCAATCACGCCCAGGCGGCGTTCCAGTCGCGCCAGCACCGACTTGCAGTCACGTGCCAGCACCGCCGCCAGGTTGCGCGCGGCCAGACGCGATTCCAGCTCCTGGTCGCTGACCAGGCTCAGGCTGTTGGATTCGTTCTTGATCAGCGAGTCTTCCGCTGACAGCGGCTCGCCGGCTTCCAGCGAGCGCCAGGCCAGCAGCAGCGCTTCCCGGAAGCGCGAAATGATTTCCTCGCGCCGACGACGCAGCTCGCGCATGGCGTCCAGGAAGGCCATCTGCGAGGGACCGGCGCGCTCTGCGCGATCGAACAAGGCATCGTCAAACCGGCCCAAGGCCACCGCAAAGACATCGGTCAGCGGCGGAATCACGGCATCGCGCGCCTGTCCCAGCAGGTGCGGGTCGTGACCACGGCGGACTGTGGCGGCGTGAGGGGTGCTCGACATGCGCAAGGTTCCCCGCCTTGGCAGGCGAAAAAGGTGTCTCGGAAAGCGCCCGGTCGGGGTCGCCTTCACATCGTAGGCAATCCGCCGCTAAGGCGACGTGACCAGATCGGCACTTTGGCGCGGCGCAGCGCGGAAGACAAGTCGATGATCGCCCCAGTCCAGTGCGTGCTGGCGAAGCCGGCCGTGGGCATCCCCGCTAAACTGACGGCATGTCCGAATCCCACCCCCTGCAGTTCCTCGACCAGCGTCGATCCATTCCTTCCAAGCAGCTGGGCGAACCCGGCCCGGATGCCGCCACCCTGCGGCGCATGCTCGTCGCCGCCGCGCGCGTACCCGACCACGGCAAGCTGGTGCCGTTCCGCTTCCTGCACATCCATGGTCGCGCTCGCCAGCGCCTGGGCGACGCCCTGGCCGAGCTGACTCTGCGGCGTGATCCGTCAGCGCCAGCGGCTGCGGTGGAAAAAGACCGCGCCCGCTTCTCGCACGCCCCTGATGTCATCACCGTCATCGCCCGCCTGACCCCCGGCCACAAGGTGCCGGAGCAGGAGCAACTGCTCACCGCCGGCAGCGTCTGCTTCGCGTTGTTGCAGGCGGCGCAGGCGCTGGGCTTTGGTGCGCAATGGCTGACCGCGTGGATGGCCTACGACCCGGAGGTGGCAAAGCTGCTGGGGCTGGCCGCCAATGAGCGCGTAGTCGGCTTCATCCATATCGGCACCGCCAAGCTGGATGCGCCCGAGCGCGAGCGCCCCGATGTGGATGCCTTGCTCAGCGAGTGGCAGCCGGAGAGCTGAGCCAGATGCTCGACACCGCGCCGCCGCTTCGTCCGCTCTATCTGGTCGATGCCAGCCTGTACGTGTTCCGTGCCTGGCATTCGATGCCGGACGAGTTCCACGATGCCGACGGCTGGCCGACCAATGCAGTGCATGGCTTCGCCCGTTTCCTGCTCGAGTTGTTGGAACGCGAACGCCCGCAGCACATCGCCATCGCCTTTGACGAGGCTTTGGACAGCTGTTTCCGCCATCGCCTGTATCCGGCCTACAAGGCCAACCGTGATCCGGCGCCGGAGGAACTGCGCCGCCAGTTCGCCCATTGCAAGGCGCTGTGCGCGGCGCTGGGGCTGAATGTGCTGGCCCACCACGAATACGAAGCCGATGACTTGATCGGCACCGCTCTGCACAGCGCGCGACCGGATGGCTTTCGCGGCGTGATCATCTCCGCCGACAAGGATTTGTCGCAGTTGCTGTGGGAACACGACGAGCAGTGGGACTACGCACGCGGCCAGCGCTGGGGTATGACCGGAGTCAAGGCGCGCCATGGCGTGGAGGCGCGGCAGATTGCCGATTACCTTGCACTGTGCGGCGATGCGGTCGACAACATTCCCGGCATCAGCGGCGTTGGCGCCAAGAGTGCGGCGATCCTGCTGGCCCACTTCGGCAGCCTGGATACGTTGCTGGAGCGCGTCGACGAAGTGAAGTTCCTGCGTCTGCGCGGCGCCTCCGGCATGGCGCTGCGACTGCGCGAACAACGCGAACACGCCTTGCTCTGGCGGCAATTGACCACCATCGCCCTGGATGCGCCGATGGGTGCGGTGGAAGCGGGCTTTACCCGCGCCAGCGCCGACGCGGACATGTTGCACGGCCTGTCCGAAGCGCTGCGCTTTGGCCCCATGACCCGCCGCCGCCTGCGCGAAGCCGCCGGCCTGGGTGAGTTCTAGACGCTACGTATCGTCATCGCCGGCCTGCTAGCATCGGCGACATGGACGACGCACACGCACGCAAGACAGCCGCCCCCCGCACGGTCTACGAAGGCCGCTACCTGCGGATGATCGAACGCGGCACCTGGGAATACGCCGAACGCACCCATGCCGGCGGTCTGGCCGCGATCATCATCGCGGTGACGCCGGAGGATCGCGTGTTGTTTGTCGAGCAGTTCCGCGTGCCGCTGCAGGCGCGCACCATCGAGATGCCCGCCGGCCTGGTCGGCGACATCCATGCCGACGAAACCATCGAGGTCTCGGCGATCCGCGAACTGGAAGAAGAAACCGGCTGGACTGCCGATCACGCCGAGGTATTGCTGATTGGCCCCACCTCATCCGGCAGCAGCAACGAGAAGATCGCCTTTGTACGCGCCACCGGCCTGCGCAAGGTCGGAGAAGGCGGCGGTGACGGCGACGAAGACATCACCGTGCACGAGGTTGCGCGCGCCGAAGCCGCCGCCTGGCTGACCGCCAAGATGAGAGAAGGCTACGAACTGGATGCCAAGCTCTGGGCCGGCCTGTGGATGATCGAACATCAACTGGACGGCACGCCGCGCAGCTGACCGCGCGTTATCGGATCACGGCGGCCATCGCTGGCCGCTCAGGCCTTCTTCAAAAACTCGGTGCGCAGCACCAAGCCCTTGACCTTGTCGACATTGCATTCGATCAGGTCTTCGTCGTCGGTCAGACGGATGCCTTTGACCAGGGTGCCGCGCTTGAGCGTGACTGAGGTGCCCTTCACCTTGAGGTCTTTGATCAAGGTGACCGAGTCACCGTTGGCCAAGGGCGTGCCATTGCTGTCCTTGACCTGGATTTCTTCGTCCGACATTTCCGTTCCTAAACTCGTCTGTTGCTGAGCGGTCAAAGCCACGTGGCGTTCAAGCGAACGCGTCGGTGGCCGTAATCAATGCATCAATGTTTTCAAGCTCAAACGCCGAATGGCCCGAGGCCGGCGTGATCACCAGTTGGCTCTTGGGCCAGGCCTGGTGCAATTCCCAGGCATTGGCGACCGGGCAGACCACATCGTAGCGGCCATGCACGATCACGCCGGGGATGTCGGCGATGCGATGGGCGTCGCGTAGCAGCTGGTTCTCTTCTTCAAAGAAGCCGCCGTTGACGAAGTAGTGGTTCTCGATGCGCGCAAACGCCAGCGCGAACTCGGCGTCTTCATGGCCGCTGACGAAATCCGCATCGACGTGCAGGAAACTGGTGGCGCCTTCCCACACGCTCCAGGCGCGCGCCGCGCTCAGGCGGGTAGCGGCATCGCTGGAGGTCAGGCGGCGGTGGTAGGCCGAGATCAGGTCATGCCGCTCGACCAACGGGATCGGTCGCAGGTAATGCTCCCAGGCATCGGGGAACAGGCGCGAGGCGCCTTCCTGGTAGAACCACTCCAGCTCCCAGCGCCGCAGCATGAAGATGCCGCGCAACACCAACGCAGTTACCTGCTGCGGATGCTTTTCCGCATAGGCCAGCGCCAGGGTCGAGCCCCAGCTGCCGCCAAACACCTGCCAGCGATCCACCTCCAGGTGCAGGCGCAGACGCTCGATATCGGCCACCAGATCCCAGGTGGTGTTGTCGATCAAATCCGCATGCGGGGTGGAACGACCGGAGCCGCGCTGATCAAACAAGATGATCCGGTACTTGGCGGGGTCATGGAAGCGACGCATCTTGGGGCTGCAGCCGCCGCCCGGGCCGCCATGCAACAGCACCACCGGTTGGCCATCGGGATTGCCACACTGCTCGAAGTACAGCGTGTGGCGATCGTCGACCTTCAGCGTGCCGGTTTGATAGGGCTCGATGTCGGGGTACAGCGTGCGCATGGCCAGGCTTCCAGGGGAGAGCGGGCGCTCATTCTAGCGCCTGGGGATGACAGCGCCCTGCACGCGTTTGTTGGCTTCAGCCCGGCCAGCAGCCCAGGGTCACCCGATCGCGGTGTTCCAGATCCTGTTCGGTCGCGACCTCGATGAAGCCCACCTCGCCCAGCAATTCGCGCACGGCAGCGCCTTGATCGTGTCCGTGTTCCAGCAGCAACCAGCCGTCGCCATGCAGATGGCGTGGCGCAGCGGCGATGATTGCGCGGATGTCGTCCAGACCGTCAACGCCTGATGCCAGCGCCGAGGCCGGCTCGTGGCGCAGATCGCCTTGACTCAGATGCGGGTCGCCGGCGGCGATATAGGGCGGATTGCTGGCGACCAAATCAAAGCGCTCACCTGCCAGCGGCTGCCACCAGGAGCCGAGCCTGAAGTGCACGCGCGCCAACTCGTTGGCTGCGGCGTTGGTGCGCGCCACCTCCAGCGCGGCCGCACTGGCATCGGTGGCGATGACTTCGGCCAAGGGCCGCTCGCTGGCGATGGCCAGGGCGATGGCGCCGCTGCCGGTGCCCAGGTCGGCCACGCGCACGGCGTGATCGATGGGCAGGCGCTGCAACGCCAGCTCGACCAGGCGCTCGGTATCGGGGCGCGGAATCAGCGTGGCCGGTGTGACCTCCAGGTCCAAAGTCCAGAAACCGCGCCTGCCCAGTAGATAGGCGACCGGCTCGCCGGCGATTCGACGGGCCAGCAGCGAGTTGAATTCCGTCCACGCGTCGGTGGGCATCGGATCACGCGCATGCGCGAACAGCCAGGCGCGATCCCGCTGCAAAGCGTGCCCCAGCAGCAACTCGGCCACGTGGCGGCCATCCTCGGCGGGCAGTTGCGCGACCGCCTGGGCCAGGCAGTGACTGACAGTGGAGTCTGGATTGGCGGCCATTGACGATCCTGCGCGCCCGCACAATGCGGGCGCGCAGCTTACTGCATCGCTTTACTTCAAGGCGTTGCCAAAGCCCTTGGCGCGCTGGGCGTCACGCAGATCGGCGCACAGGCCGATGTTTTCCGCTTCCTGCTTGAGCGCGCGCGGGCCGCCTTCGATGGTCTTCATGCGCTCGGCAAACTTGGCCTGCAGGGTCTGCGCATCGGCCTTGTCGCACATACCGCCACCGTACAGATTGATCAGGCCTGCGCCGGCAGGCGACAGCGATGCCTCCAGGGCGGTGAAGTGGGTATCCACCCACTGCCGCATGGCCGGGCGCATGGCCGGCTCGTCGACCTGCGCATACAACACCGAGGAGATTTCGTTACGGCGAAGGACGCCCTTCTCCAGCACCAGTCCACGTGCGCGCTCGGCCAGGGCCGGATCGCTCACGCTGCCCAAGGCGTAGATCAGTTCAGTGCGCAGCTGCGCATCCTGGGTGGCGCGCAGGTGTTTCTCGAGTACATCAAAGGTGACCTTGTCGCCGGCCCGTGCCGCTGCTTCCACCGACAGCGCCCGCACATCGCGCGGGGTGGCTTCCGGATTGAGCACGCCGCTGCCGAGGCTGCCGTCGGCCTTCAAGCCCAGCACCGAGCGACCACGCGCGACCAGCTCTTTGGTCAGCTCAGGGCTTTCGCCAGTGTGGTACAGGAAGCCGACCAGTGCACGACGCAGGATGCGGGTGTCATCGCTGTCCCCCGGCTTGGCGTCCACGCCGATTGCCTGCAGGCGCGGACCGTAGATCTTGCGGGCGTACGCGGCCACCGCCTGTTGTTCGGCTTCGTTGCTGGCCAGCTTTTCCTTCATCCACACCAGCTGGCCCATCGGCGCGGCGGCAGTCTGGCGCACGTCGGCGGCGGCCAACTTCGGCACCGATGCCAGGTAGGTGGCGGCGTCGATGTTGCCGGCGCTGAAGGCGGCCTGCAGCGAATCGGCAAACACGCGCTGCTCGCGTTCGTCGAGCTGGGCAAACGCGGCGCCCAACTTGGCGCCAGCATCGCCGCCCAGGGCGTAGCGGTAGTAGCCATTGCCGTGCGCGTTGGGCATCACCCACGCCGGGCAGGATTTGGCCTGGGTCAGCGGCACCACCGCCTTGGCCTGGTTGACCAGCGAGCATTGCTCGCGGACTTCCTGGCCATCCTGGTAACGCACGCAGAACGGCAGCCCCCAGCTCTGGTTGGCGCTGGCGGCCGAACCCAGCGGCAGATAGCGCTGCTGTTCGATGTGCAGCGATGGCGTGTCGCCGGCGCAATCGACATCCACCTTGACGTAAGGCACGCCCGGCTGGTCGATGAAGCTCTTGAACGCCGCATCCACGCCGGCAGGGTCCTTGCTCTGCGCGGCCACCGCCGCAATCAGGTCACCGCTGGTGGCATTGCCGCGCGCATGCGCCTTGAGGTAGTTGCGTACACCGTCGCGGAACTGGGTTTCACCAATGTAGGTTTCGAACATCGACAGCACCGCACCACCCTTCTGGTAGGTGATGCCGTCAAAGGCCGACTGGATCTCGGTGAAGTCGTTGATCGGTTCGTGCACGCGGCGGGTGCTGACCAGACTGTCTTCGCTCATCGCTTCCAGCGCGCCTTCCAGCAGGCCGCGGTCGGCATGGAAGCCCGGCTGCAACTGGCCGGTGATCTTGGTGCCCATCCAGGTGGCGAAGGCTTCGTTGAGCCACAGATCGTCCCACCACTTCATGGTCACCAAATCGCCAAACCACTGGTGCGCCAGCTCGTGTGCGCTGACGCCCCAATACCCCTGGCGCTCGCGCGGAGTGGATTTCTCGTTGGGGAACATCAGGGTGTCGCGATAGACAATCAGGCCGGCGTTTTCCATCGCGCCTGCCCAAAAATCAGGTGCGGCCACGTTGTCGAGCTTGTCGAACGGATACGGCGTGCCGAAGTACTTCTCCAACTGGGTGACGATGACGGGCGTGTTGTCCAGGGTGTAACGCATGCGCTCACCCTGACCCTTGGCGGCGATGCCGCGCAGGGTGACCGGGGTGCTGCGGATGTCGGTGGCCGGAATATCCGGCCCCTTCGGCACGTCCCAGGGGCCCACGGCAAAGGCAATCAGATAGCTCGGCAAGGCTTCCGTGCGGGCAAAGCTGACCTTCTTCCAGCCGTCGCCCAGTGATTCGGTCTTGGTCTCCGTGCTGTTGGCCACGGCCACGTCGTTCTCGGGAACGATCAGGGTGATGTCCCAGGGCTGCTTGAAGCTGGGTTCGTCGAAGCCGGGGAAAGTGTTGCGCGCGCCCAGCGGTTCCATCTGCGTGATCACGTAGTCGTTGCC
>Ga0160448_100149_pt1 | contig 32790 bp, 27 predicted proteins | sample HID1973M_E1MG_FD_108269 | JGI IMG/M metagenome (GOLD analysis project Ga0160448, IMG submission 108269) | Enriched mosquito-associated microbial communities from UW Madison campus, WI, USA - HID1973M_E1 MG | ecosystem: Host-associated > Arthropoda: Insects > Digestive system > Unclassified ...
CGGCTTCCACCGTACGCAATGGCAGGCGCACGCGGCAGGCCACGCCCTGCGGATAGATCATGTCCAGACGCAGCTCGGCGTTCTCGCCATACAACTCGCGCAGGCGCAGGCGGCTGTTGGACAAGCCAATGCCATGACCGCCATTGCCCGAGGGGGCCAAAGTGCTGTTGTAGTTGCGTACCTCCAACACCAGATGATCGCCATCGCGGCGACTCTCCACTTCCACCCGATCAGTGCCGGCATGCGCGCCGATGCCGTGGCGGATGGCGTTTTCCACCAGTGGCTGCAGCAGCAGACTAGGCACCGCGCAGTCGAGCGTGTCGGGGGCCACGTAGATGTGGGTGGTCAGGCGATCCGTGAAGCGGCGGCGCTGGATGCCCAGATACAGATCCAGCAGTTCCAGTTCGCGGCGCAGGCTGATTTCCTGGCCGTCGTAGTCCTCCAGGAAGGCGCGCAGCAATTCGCTCAGACGCAGCAGCATGTCTTCGGCCGAGAGCGTGTCCTCATCCAGCAGGGTGATCACTGCATGCAATGTGTTGAAGAGGAAGTGCGGCTGCAGCTGGGTCTTCAACACTTGTAGCCGCGACTGTGCCAACTCGCTGGCCAGCCGGCTGGCCTCCAGCTCGCGACGGGTTTTCTCAGCCTGGTGATGCAGGAAATGATGGATGGCCAGCAGCGCCCAATACGTCAGCAGGCCAATGGCGAAATGCTTGCCAATGAACTGGCCGAGCTGATTGAAGAACGAATCGTTTTCCAGGAAGGTCGACACGAACGCGCCAATCATCACCGCCAGCAAGGTCACGCCCACGCTGTTGCGCGCCTGCCGCAGCAAGGCCGACCAACGGAACGGCGCCTGCAAGGGATCGCGCTCGGCCAGACGGAACACCAGCGGCGCCAATGCGGCCCAGGTGTACCACTGGATCATCGACCAGCGCAGATAGTCGAGCACCCGCCAGACGTTGCGATCACTGACCGCATCGTCCATCAGGCTCTGGATGGCGAAGACCACCACCACGATCGACCACAGCCCCAGGTACGGCCACAGCCCAATTTCATGTTGGCCCAAGCGAATCTTCATGCGGTCCTGCCGGTAGGGGTCGCAGGCATCGTATGCGCCGACCTGGCCCAGGCAAAGCGCCACGTGCGACCACTACGACTCGCCCCGCCGCCACGACGATTCATCCCGAATCCGTTGCCGGGCTTTCGGCCACAGGGCCAGATGCAGGCCGACGGCGCACCTCCCACCGTCGCCCCTTCCTGACCTGGAGTACGACCATGCGACTGTCCTGCGCCTTGCTGAGCTGCACCCTGCTTGTCACTGCCACCGCCGCGCTGGCCGGCGAACGGGGCCACACCCGCTACCTGGAAGTGGTCAACCGCGCCCACGACAGCCTGACCGCAGTGGCGGTCAAACCGAGCGAAGGGGATCAGGCCTTCCGCGACTGGCCGTTGGAGCGCCCGGTGCAGGGCGGTGGCAACAGCTTCACGCTGGCCGTCAACGAACCGGGTTGCCGCTTCGATGTGCAGATGCAATTCCGCAACGGCAGTGCGGTGGTCTACAAACATGTGGATGTGTGCCGGCTGCAGAGCCTGCGCATTGACCCGCTGCAACGCGGCGAACGCGGAACGCGGCTGGCCGCCGACTGAGGTCAGCGCAGTCGCGGGGTCATCGGCGGCGTGCTGGTCCCTGCCAGTGCGCCTACCGGTCGCACGTCATCGCCCGCAGGCGTGGCGCCGCAGACTCGGCGGATGGCGGCGACAAAGTCGGCCACGCTGTAAGGCTTGGCCAACACCGGCGTGCTGGGATCGGTGATCAGATCCTGGCCATAGCCGCTGACCATCAAATAGGGGATGCCGCGTTCACGCAGTGCCTCGGCCACCGGCCAGGAGGGCGTTCCCTGCAGGTTGTAATCGAGGATCGCCAGATCCCAAGGTTCGCCTGCCACGCTTTTCAGCGCCTGCGCCACCGTGGCGACGATGCCCACGCGTTCGGCCGACATGTCATCGGCAATATCTGCCACCAACTCGGCCACCAGGCTCTCGTCCTCGACAATCAGGACGCGTTTTCCAGCGAGCAGCGTTTCCATGTCCCCCTCCAGTGTGGATGTGGGCGGTCGACGAGCAGTAGCCTTACCCCTGCCCGCTACAGTAAGCGCGGCGGATGTTTGCAGGGTGTGAAGCCAGTCGCCCTTTCAGGCCTTTATCCACGCAGGGTTTGACGTCGCACGCGATCAAGGTTGGAATCCACGTTACAAAGGCGCGGCAAGGCCGTCGGCCAGGGGAACAGGATGCGCATACTGAATGCGGCAATGGCGTTCCGTGCGAAGCGCTGGCGCGGCTACCTGCTGGCACTGACCCTGACCGTGCTGGCGGTGTGGGCGCGGTTTCATGTCGGTGAGGCATTGCAGGGCTCGCCATTTCTGGTATCGCTTGCCGCCGTATTGATCACGGTATTCCTGGGCGGGCTTGGCCCCGGCCTGCTCGCCGCGCTGCTGTCGGGCCTGCTGTGCCAATACTTCTTCATTCCTCCGCCCGACGCGTTGCGCCTGAGCTGGCCCGACGGCTGGGTGGCGATGGCGTTCTACTGGTCCACCGCCGCGCTGATCATCGCGCTGGTGCATGGCATGTTCACCGCCTACGAAGGCCAGTTGCAGAGCGACGCCAAGTTGCGCGAGCTCAACGAAGCCTTGGAACAACGCGTCGCCGAACGCACCACCGCGCTGGAAACCGAAGGCCGCCGCCGCAGCGAGGCGCAGGGACAGGTGCGCCAGCTGCAGAAGATGGAATCGCTGGGCCAGCTCACCGGCGGCATCGCCCACGACTTCAACAACATGCTGGCGATCATCATTGGATCGCTGGACATGGCCAAGCGACGCCTGACGGGCAACGAGCATCCCAAACTGGCCAGCAATTTGGAGAATGCGGTGCAGGGTGCGCAACGCGCTTCCGTGCTGACCGCGCGCCTGCTCGCCTTTTCACGCCAACAGCCACTGGCGCCGCAACCGGTGGATGCCAACAAACTGGTCAGCGGCATGTCGGAGATGCTGCGCCGGACCATTGGTGAGCAAGTGCGGGTGGAAACCGTGCTGGCCGGCGGCCTGTGGCAGGCCTTTGCCGACGCCGCGCAGCTGGAACATGCGCTGGTCAACCTGGCCGTCAACGCACGCGACGCCATGCCCACCGGCGGCAAACTGACTGTCGAAACTGCCAACGCGGATCTGGATGATCGCTACGCGCTGGCGCATGACGAAGTGGAAGAAGGCCAGTACGTGCTGATCTGCGTCAGCGACACCGGCGTAGGCATGTCGGCCGACGTGATCGAACGCGCCTTCGATCCGTTCTACACCACCAAGGGCGTGGGCAAGGGCACGGGTCTGGGCTTGAGCCAGGTGTACGGCTTCGTCAAGCAGTCCGGCGGCCACGTGAAGATCTACTCAGAGATTGGCCAAGGCACCACGGTCAAGGTGTACCTGCCGCGCCACCATGCGCAGCCCGCCTACGAAAGCCAACAGCGCGACTTCAAGGAAACGCCCACCGGCAGCCTGGAGCAGATCATCCTGGTGGTGGAAGACGAAGCCGCCGTGCGCCACATGTCGGTGGATGCGCTGCGCGAGCTGGGCTACACCGTGATCCAGGCCGCCGATGCCAACCAGGCGCTGGAGCAGCTGACCGTGCAACCGCGCATCGATCTGTTGTTCACCGACATCGTGATGCCGGACATCAACGGCCGGGTGCTGGCGGATCGTGCGCTGGCGATGCGGCCGGATCTCAAGGTCTTGTTCACCACCGGCTATACCCGCAATGCGGTGGTGCATAACGGGATACTGGATGCGGGCGTGGCGTTCTTGCCCAAGCCTTTCACGATTGAGCAGCTGGCGAACAAGGTGCGGGCGGTGTTGCAGGGGCAAGGGGCGAATCGGCGGGCGTGACCTGACGATAGTGGCCCGACGGTCGTGACCCGGCGGAGCAGCAAGGCATGAGGCGATTGGCCCTCTCGTGCGTCTTACTCTTCGTCGACGCACAGGAACGCCCATGCCAAGCCGGCCTGCCACGCCAGCCCCCCCTTCATTCGAGCAGCTCAACCGCCGCTTCCGCCCGGCGTTGATGGCGTTTTTCCTGCGTCGACTCGGCCACCATGCCGAAGCCGAGGACTTGACTCAGGAAGTGTTCGTGCGACTGGCCAGCGTCGATACCGGCCGCATGGACTCCAGCGAGGCCTACATCTTCCGCATGGCCGCCAACCTGCTGCGGGATCGCAGCCGTCGCGAGAAGGTGCGCTTTGACTATCGCGCGAGCGCGCAGGCCGACGAGCAGGCCAGTTTCGACCTGCTCGATCCCTCGCGCGTCGCCGCCGGCCGGCAATCGCTGGAAGGCTTGGCCTCCGCGCTGCGCGAATTGCCAGAGGACACGCGCACCATGTTTGTGCTGTATCGACTGGAACACCTGGACCGGCGCGACATTGCCGCGGCATTCGAGACATCGCCCAGCACCGTTGACCGCCATTTGGCCCGCGCCATGGTTCACCTTGCCCGCAGGATGGGGGACGCATGAACCAGCCCAATGACCCGACCGACGACCGCATCGACGCCGCGAGTGACTGGTGCCTGCAACTGGCCGATGGTCGTCTGCAAGGTGATGCGCACGCCCGTTTCCAGGCCTGGCTGGATGAGGATCCGCGCAACCGCGCCGCCTTCGATACGGTGGCCAGGACCTGGCAGGCCTTGGACGCATCACCGACCGCGCCGTCCTTGATCGCGATGCGCGAGGAAGCCTTGTCCCACTACGCACGGCGGCAGTCGCGTCGCTGGCAGCGCCCGGCCGGCCTGCGCCGCCCGCTGTGGGCCGCCGCGGCGGCCTGCTTCCTGCTGGCCGTTGCAGGCGTGGGGCTGTGGTTCAACCTGCAGCCCGAGATCTATCGGACCGGCGTCGGCGAACGCCAGCTCGTTCGATTGGATGATGGATCGCAACTCTCGCTGGACGCGGATACGCAGGTCGAGGTGCGCTATAGCCGCGATCGTCGTCAGCTGGCGCTGCGCCAAGGCCGCGCGCGCTTCCAGGTCGCACGCGATCCGCTGCGTCCCTTCAGCGTCACCGCTGGCAGTCGCACCGTGGTCGCCACCGGCACGGAGTTCAGTGTGGAAGTGCTGTCGGCACAGGTGCACGTGATCCTTTACGAAGGCAGTGTGGAGGTGTTATCGCGTGATGCTGCCATCGCCCCAGCACCGCCGGCTTTCAAAGCCTCTCAGTCCATCAACGCCGACGGCGCACGCGATCTGCGTCTTGTGCCTGGGCAGGAACTGGTCGCAGGGCTTGCTTCCGACGGCGCACGCGTGCGTGCCGTCGATGCCGTGCGCACGCGTGGATGGGAAAGCGGGCAGCTGACATTCAACGATGAGCCGCTGGGCGACGCGATCGAACGCATGAACCGCTATGCCGGTTCGCATGCGCTGGCCATCGGCGACGCCGCCAGCGCTTCGCTGCGTATCAGCGGGACGTTCACTGCCGGCGACAACGAAGCTTTCATCGAAGGCATCACCGGCATTTTCCCGGTCGCGGTCCGCGAAGAAGGCGCGCGCTATGTCTTTGTCCAACTCCCCGACAGGCCCACACCCCACGATACGGCGACCGTGCAGTGACGCGATTGCGCAACTCGTGCGTCTTACCCAAGGACGTTACGACTCTCTTGCACGCCATCGCCACGGGATCCCATGCCAGTCACGCCATCGCACCTTCTCCGCCGCAAGCGTTTTTGCCTCTCCATCGCCGCCATCCTTGCCCTGCAAAGTGCAGCGGCCACCGCACAGCAGGCGGTAGACGCCACTAGCGCGGCGCAGCCTGCAAGCATCCGCTTCGATGTCCCGGCACAACCACTGCCAGATGCGCTGCATGCCTTTGCACGCGCCTCGCGCCAGCAGGTTTCGTTCGATGCCCGCCAGTTGGCCGGACTGCAGTCGCAGCCGCTCCACGGCGACTACGCGGCTGACGATGCGCTGCGTCGCCTGCTCGAAGGCAGCGGCGTGGAAGCCACGCGCAGCCGCCGTGGCGTCTGGCTGATCAAGCCCGTACGCACCACCTCCCCGTCCGCCGCGCAGGATCCCGCCGCACTGGAAACCGTGGTGGTCACCGGCACGCACATCCGCGATGTCGCGCCGACCGGTTCACCGGTGATCGTGCTCGACGCCGAAGACATCCGGCGCAGCGGGTATTCGGGGACCGAACAACTCCTGCAGGCGTTGCCGCAGAACTTCCGCGGCGGCGATGCCGGCGCATCGGCCGACGTCAACTTCAGTACCGGTTCGCAGCGCGGCTTCAATATGACCTCGGGCTCGGGCGTGAACCTGCGCGGCCTCGGCGCCAATGCCACGCTGGTGCTGATCAACGGACGCCGCATCTCGGCATCTTCCGGCGGCACCTTCACCGACATCTCGATGGTGCCACTCGACGCCATCGAACGCATCGAAGTGTTGACCGATGGCGCATCCGCCGTCTACGGCGCCGATGCGGTGGCCGGCGTGGTCAACATCATCCTCAAATCCGACTACGACAGCGCCGAAACCCGCCTTTCCTACGGCGCCACCACCCGCGACGGGCGAGAGGAGTATCGCGTCTCGCATACGATGGGCAAGCGCTGGGACAACGGCGGCATGCTGCTGACCGCCGACTACCTCGATCAGAGCGCGCTGATGGCCAGCGAACGCGCCTTCACCAGCAATGTCCCCGCGCCCACCACCCTGATGCCTTCGAACAAGCTGGCCTCGCTGCTCTTCAGCGGCGAACAGGCGCTTGGCGATGCACTCACCCTGAAAGGCGACCTGCAGTATTCGCGCGCACGCCGCTTTTCCACCACCACCAGTGGCACTGGACGCAGCGACAGCGATATCACCCCGATCCGCAAGAACGCCGCCGTAACCCTCGACTACGCCCTGCCCAACGACTGGAACATGTCGCTGGATGTGTTCGCCAGCGAAGAAGAAGCCCGCAGTCGCCTGCATGCGTTCCAGCCCAATGGCGCGCCCGCCTACGACTACATGCACATCCGCACCCAGGAACAGCGTGGCGGCGAACTCAAAGGCTCGGGCAAGATCGCCGAGCTACCCGGCGGCAGCATGCGGCTGGCGCTGGGCATGGCCTACAAGGAAGAAGATTACCGACGCACCATCGATCTCTACGGGGCCGACCAACGCGCCGACCGCCGCAACAGCTCGGCCTTCGCGGAGTTGCACGTGCCCCTGTTCGGTGAAGGCAACGCCCGCACCGGACTGCAGCGGCTGGATCTGTCGCTGTCCGGCCGCTATGACGACTACTCGGATTTCGGCAGCACCACCAACCCGCGCGTCGGCCTGTCCTGGTCGCCCACCGATCGGCTGACCGTGCGTTCGAGTTACAGCACCTCGTTCCGCGCGCCTGCCATCGGTGAGGAAGCCCGTTTCAGCAGCAATGGTCTGACCGGCGCCGAGATCAGCAGCTTCCCGATTGATGCGGCCGGTAACCAGTGGGTACCGGTGCTGATGTGGCTGGGATCGGACGAGCTCAAGCCGGAGAAGGCGCGCAATCGCAGTGTCGGCATCGACTGGAAGCCGGCCTTCGCCGATGGCTTGAGCGTTGCCCTGACCTACTACGACATCAGCTACACCGATCGCATCGTGCTGCCACCGCTGTCGATGACCGCTTTGCTGGACCCCGCCTTGCAGGGCTTCGTCCAGCACTACGATGATCCGGCGCAACTGCGCGCGCTCGTCGACGCCGCCGTTGCCGACGGCATCCGCCTGCTTGACTACACCTTCGGCGAATTCGGCGACGACCCGCTTTCGCAGACCACCACCGCCTTCAGCTACATGTGGACCAATGCGGCGACCGTGGACATGAGCGGCTTCGACCTTGGCCTGCGTTACCCGTTCCGCCGCAACGATCATTTCTTCGACATCGGCCTGGATGCCAGCTACATCCACACCACCGAAAGCAAGTTGAACCAGACCGCGCCTGCCTACGATGTGGTCGGCACCTTCGGCAATCCACCCAAGTGGCGGGCACGCGGCTCATTCACCTGGACCTACCTGGATCTCTCGTCCAGCCTCAACGTCAACTACAGCGACGCCTACACCGACACCACCGGACTGGTGGAGCGCCCGGTGCGTGCTTACACCACCGTCGATATGGTGACCCGCTACGCCTTTGCCCCCGTGTCGCGCGGCCTGCTCGATGGCCTCTCGCTCTCGCTCAACGTGGTCAACCTGTTCGACGAACAGCCGCCCTATATCGTCTCCAGCGGCCGCGGCGCGCACTACGACCCGGCCAATGCCAGCCCGCTCGGCCGGATGGTGTCGGTGCAATTGACCAAGCGTTGGTAAGGGAGAATCCGATGAACCTTGTAGCCCTCACCCATCGGCTGCTGTGCAGCGTCCTTCTTGTCGTGGCGACGCCCAGCTTCGCGGCCACGGAAACGCCGCCGGCACGCTTCGGCATCGGCGACGCTCCGCCGGCACTGGAACCGATGGCCTGGATCAAGGACCAGCCGGCGCAGGTGTTCGCGCCCGGCAAGGTCCATGTGGTCAACTTCTTCGCCACCTGGTGCGGCGCATCGCGTCAGTCGATGACGTTGATGTCGCGGGTAGCACGTGAACACGGATCGGAACTGACCGTCACCGGCGTCAACGTCCGCGAGTCCGAGCGCGGCACTCCGACGGTGGAGGCCGTTTCGACGTTTGTCGCCGAACGGCCCGAGAGCTTTGCGTACTCGGTCGCCATGGATGCGCCGGACGGCACCCCCATGTTCAAACGCTGGATGCGCGGCGCCGACATGTACGCGATCCCGACCGCCTTCATCATCGGCCGCGATGGGCGTGTGGCCTGGATCGGCATCGCGATTGATGAGGGAGCCTCGTATCCCTTCGAACAGGCGCTGGCCGACGCCTTGGGCGATGGCGTGGACCTCGCGCGATCCCGCAAACTGCATACCGAGACGGCAAGCCAGATTGCCGAGTACCTGCGTGATCGCGAGATCCTCGCCGACATGGATGCCGCCAACGCACGCGGCGATCATGTCGCCACGCTGGCGGCGGCGGAAGCCGTCATCGCCGCACATCCGGACTACCGGCTGCGCACCGCCTACACCCGCCTCGAGGCCATGCTGCATCTCGAGGAAGCCGCTGCCCTGGTCTTCGCGCAGCAGGAACTCGATGCATTGAAAGGCGGCGAGTACGAAGACAGGATCGAGATGATCGCCGGCAGCCTGGGCGCCGTCATCGCGCGATTCCCCAAGGCGTCGCCGCGGGCGCAGGACATCGCGATGTCGTACCTGCAGCGCGGACTGAAAGCCGAGCCGGAAGGCTATTCCGGTGTGATCGGTTGGTTGAACGTCGCCGCGCTGGAACATGTCCGTGGTCGCAACGCCCAGGCGGTTACCGCACAGGAGCAGGCCCTGCGCCTGTCCGAAGGAAGGCCGGAGATCACCCCGGACATGCTTGCGAGCATGCAGAAAAAGCTGGAGGCCTATCGCGCAGCGCCAGATTCCGCCGACTGAAGACTTGCCTGCTGCCCTCGACGCACCACATCGCGCTGCATGGCCGCCAGACGTTGCAGCAGCCGGTTCTGTGTCCGCCGCGAGAGTCCACGTTGGTCCATTGCCCACATGAGGTCCTCGACCAGCGCGTTGAAGTCGGCCTCGGCGACCTTGACGTGCTTGTGCGCCTCGGCCATGTCCTTGCCGGCGTACGTGCAGGGACCCCCTGACTGCACGCACAGGAATTCCACCAACCGGTCGTTGAGGTTGATGATATTGACGTCCTTGAAGTGATGCGCGATGCGCGCGTCATCAGAGACGCGGAACAGCAGCGTCTCCACCAGGGCTTCGATCCCCGCCTGGCCACCCAGTTCGTTGTAGAGCGCATCGCGCGGAGGCGGTGTCGAGGCGCAGGCCGTGAGCAGCAGCAGGCAGGCGCTCAGACACAGGGTTCGGATGCTCATCGGCCTATCCTCAGAAGCTCAACTGCAGGGAGACATACGCGCCGCGCTGATCATCCAGCGTGGCGATGCTGCCCAAGTCGGCCCAGGCCCCGACCACAGCCACATGCTTGTTGGGGAACCAGGCCACGAAGACGTCTCGCCAGTCGTCCTCGCGGGCAAACCCCAGGTTGTCCGGCTTCTGTCGGTACTCCACGCCCACGGCCAGGCGCGGATCCAGCAGCACGGCAGCCGAGCCTTCCCATACCCAACTGCGCGCAGCCCGCTGGTCGCCGCCGAATCCCAACAACCCACCCTGGTTGGCAGAGGTGTTGCGCAGCGTGGCATTCAACAGCAGTTGGTAGCCGCCCGCGCCATCCAGGAACAGCTTGGTAGCGCTGAGGTAGGCATCGGTGCCCTGGTCGTCGCGTGCGCCCAGCGCCAAGGGCAAGGTGCCATCGCGCATGCGCTTGTGCTGCACGCCCACGCTGATCTGCGGCATGCGCGTGTAGACCACATCGCCGGCCACGCGCAGCTTGGCGCCGAAGATGTCCTGCTCCAGTGCATCCCACGGCAATGCCAGTTGCCGTTGCAGTTCGCCCAAGTCGAACGACTGGCGCGCGACCGACAGCTCCAGGCGGTTGTGCAGGGTGAACGCGGCGCCGTAAGCGTCCAGCGCGTAGTCGCCGGTGTCCACGCGCGTGTAGAACGCGGTGCCGCCAAGCTGCTGGTCGGTGCCGTAGCCAGCCAGCACCGCCCACGGCACGACGCCGCCGCCGGCAGAGCCTTCCACCTGGGTCGCGCCACCGGTTGCCAGCAAGCGGCCCTGACCGGCGTATGCGGGCAACGCACAGCATGCGAGCGCGGCCAGCGACACCAGTGCAATGGAAACGCGCGGCGGGAATGAACTCATGCAGGAAACTCCAAAGGAAGACGGGCATCGTCCACGCGTGCGTCATGCTGGCGACACCAGGCCACCAGCTCCGCACTGCGCAGCGGTGCACTGAACAGATAGCCCTGCACCATGTCGCACTGATAGCGTCGCAGCAGCGTCAGCGCTCCGTCGTTTTCAACGCCTTCGGCGATAACCGACAGCCCCATGTTGTGCCCCAGCTCAATGGTGGATCGCACGATGACCGCGTCATCGCTGCCTTCGACCAACTGGGTGACGAAGCTCTTGTCAATCTTCAACTCATCCACTGGCATGCGCTTGAGCTGCGCCAGCGAGGAGTAGCCGGTGCCGAAGTCGTCGATCGCCAAACGCACGCCGCATGCCTTGAGCTGCACCAGCATGCGCAGTGCGTACTCGATGTCCTGCATCAGCGCGCTCTCGGTGACTTCCAGGATCAAATGCTCAGCCGGGATCTGGTGCGTATCCAGCCGCTGCTGGATGTAACCCGGCAGGTCAGCATCCATCAGGTCCATCGCCGACAGGTTCACTGCCAGACCCAACTCCAAGCCTTCACGCCTCCAGCTGGCGTTCACTGCCAACGCCTGGTCGAGCACGAAGCGCGTCAGGTCATGGATGAAACCCGAGCGCTCGGCCAGCGGGATGAACTCGTCCGGCCCGATGGCGCCCAAGGTCGGATGTTGCCAGCGCAGCAACGCCTCGACATGGCGTATGCGGATGCTGGACGCTTCCAGCTTGGGTTGGAACTTCAGTTGCAACTGATTGCCGGCGATGGCCTCGCGCAGATCGCTCATCAGCTGCAACTGGCGGAGGTGCGATTCATCGCGGCCGGGCTGGTACAGGGCGATGCCGCTGTGGGCGTGCTTGGCGTCATACAGCGCGATGTCCGCCCGCCTCAACAAGGTGTCCGGGTCGCTGCCATGTACGGGATGGCAAGCCACGCCAATGCTGCCTTCCACGCTGACCCGCGTGCTCGGCAGATCCAACGGCTGCTTGAGCCGCTCCCACAGCGTCTGCGCCTGCACGAGTGCCTCGTCGGAGCTGACGTCGCAGAGCACGACCATGAACTCATCGCCGCCCAGGCGCGCCACCAGATGCGTTGGGTCGAGCGATTCGCGCAGGCGCAGCGCGACCTGGCGCAACACCTGGTCACCAAAGTCATGGCCCAGGGTGTCGTTGATCTCCTTGAAGCGGTCCACATCCAGGATCAGCACGGCCACATCGGCGTGCTCGCCAATCGCCTGCTGCAGGCGGTCGTAGGCATGGCTGCGATTGGGAAGGCCAGTCAGGCCATCGTGATGGGCCTGATGGCGGATGCGCTCTTCGCGCGCCGCGATGTCCAACTGCATGCGGCCAAAGGCACCGGCCAGGTCGGCGATTTCGCGCGCACCGCCCGCTTCCGGCGGCTGCGAGTAGTCGCCGGCCTGGATGCGCCGTGCCGCATCGGCCAGGCGCGCAACCGGACGACTGACGCCGCGACCCAGCGCAACCGCCACGCCCACCGCCAACAGGGCGGCCAGGCCGGACAGCATCAGGATGCGCGCACGCAGCGTGCGGTACGGCGCCAGGGCGCGGTCGTGGGAATCCAGCAGCACCACGTCGGCATCACCGCCCGGCGTCAGCGCATGTGCAGTGGCAAGGTAATGATCGTCGCCCAGCGTCAATGCGCTGGCGTCAGCCGTGCGTCCCGCCCATGCCTGCGGGAACGCCGCGCGGCCGCCGGCCGCGAGCGTGGCGGCATGTACATGGGTGCGCCCATCCGCGCGGGTGACAAACAGCGCTTCCAGCCCGGTCAAGCTGCGGTACTGCGCGGCCAGCGTGTCGTCGTAGGCGCGGCCCACGGCCAGCCAGCCCACGCGATCCGGCGCCAGCACCGGCACCATCACCACGAGATAGAGCGCGTCGTCGGTACTGACGGTCTGCAGTGCAAGGCCGTCCTGACTTGCCTGCGCCATCAGCCGCGCGAGCACGTCTTGGGCCGGCGCTGCCATGCCATGCGCGCCGGTAAGCCAGCCACCGTCGTTGTCGAGCAGCCACGCCACATCCGCCGCAATACGCGTGCCGTGATTGTCCAAGGCCGAGCGCATCGTCGGTGCGTCACCGCTGGCAACCGCCGCGCGGAATCCAAAATCATCGACCAGCACCGACGCCGACGCCAGCAACTGTTCCGCACGGTTGTCGTGCACCTGCTCCCAGACGCGCTGGCCGGTCTGCAATTCCTGCTGCAGGCGCGCGTCAACGGCACGGTTGGTAGCCAGCGTGACCACGACGAACGTAGTCAACTGCGCCGCCGCCACCACCGCGATCATCACGGCAATGACGCGACTCTGGAAGCCCGTCAACCTCAAGGCGAGCGCTCCGCCTTGCGGAACTTCTCCTGCAGGGCGCGCAAGCGGTCGCTGCCACGGGGCTCCTCCTTGGCAGGCTCCAGCGGAATCTGCACCGCCGTCGCTGTGCCCGTTGCCGGCACCGTCAGTGACCGCGTGACCGGTGCGCCGCTGCCGCGCGCATGCCACACGCGCAAGGTATAGGTACCGGGCGGCACGTCCAGGCGCACGTTGCCGCTGGCCGGCGTCTTGGCGAAATAGGGGGTATCGAGCACCACGATGTGGCCAATCATCCAGTCATGGATGTTGCAGCCGACCACCACGACGCCGGGCTTGTCGAAGCGCAGCGGGGCGGCGCCGTTGCCCGAGTACAGCGGGATCTCGAACTGCTTGGGCTGCGAGAACGAGTAGACGTGATGCTGGATGTTGTCGCGGTTGGGGAAGGTCACCGTAGTGCCGACCTGCACCGGCAGCACGCCCGGCACGAAGGTGGAATGTTGTTGCTCCATGCGGGCGGTCGCCGTGCGCGTTGTCGTTCCGGTGGCGGCATGCAGGCTGACCACGGCCTCACTGACCGGACGCCCCGCACTGGTGATGTCGACCTTTACTTCCGCCGCCCATCCGCGAGGACTGAGGCAGGCCACGGCCAGGGCGATGGCCCCCACACCCCATGCATGTCGTCCCCGCTCCATCCACGATCCCCTGGCAAATGCAGAAGGACGTAGCAAGTCCTGTGCCATGCCGTACGGTCCTCCTCGGCGGCTTAAGCACTTCAGGTGAGGCGTCTGGCGACCGTCAGCTGCGGAAACTGACGTTATGCGTCATGCGGGTTCCGCCAGAACTCCAAAGAAATGGAGCAGTCAGCTTGAAAATAGTTGCCCAGCAGCATGCATCTACGAGAGGCCCGCTTTTGGTCGAGAGCTGCCATCCACTCGCCCAACCCTTGCCCCTGACGCATGAAAGGCCGAGGCGCCCATGAGGATGCTTGGCCGTTCGAGTTCAATGCAATTGATTGAACGATCTTAGCTTCGATTACTACCTGCCACCTACCCTAGAAAGCAGCGCCTGCCAGTAGCGATACAGGGGTGTTACTCCACTCGTTGTTCCTGGGATTGCGTTCAAGAATTGTGGCGCGCGCTGCAGCGCCCTTCATTGAATGCCCAGCACACGTTAGCAGTCCGATGGCGCGCCGCCTGCTTGCGCCACGATACAGTTCTGTCTCAGAGATCCCTTCGGCTGAGATGTCACGAATCCGTCGATTGCTGAGACGACTTGGCATTCGCTGACAGCGATTGAATCGCTGCAAACGCTTCACCAGCCGAAGCACTCGCTAACAGATCGACCAACCCGCCCTCAAACGTTCGCTGATCCCTACATGTGACCTCCTTGCCGTCATACCTCAGCTTTATAGGGAATCCGCCGCCCTCTTGCTGCCATCGACAGAGTTCCCAGGACTTTTCACCCCATTCGATTGAGAACGCCGTGTAAGGAACATCGAGCTGTGATTCGTTGGAGGGCTTCACTGATTGGTACGTCATGCGTGGCAAGGGAGTAAACATGCTCAGCGCATCTAACGCCGAATCGACCGCAGTCCCTACCTTGACCTTTCGGGTACGCTTCTTGAGTGATACGGATAGCTCGGAGCCAAACTGCCCTCTTAACTGATCCAGTAGATCCTGGAGAGTGCGGGCTATGAGAGCCTTCTCTCTCGCCACGTTCTGATGGGCCTTTATTCCATCGTTGGCGGCTTTGACAAAATCAACCATGGCTATTTCCTGATCACACGTGAGCATACGGGAAGGTGATCGAGCTTAATGCTCGATAGCGAGTTACTTTTCTTCGGCAACATGACGTCTTCTATCGGAAGTATGCCAGTAGATCTCTCGTCAAGGATCCAATCATTAAACCCCAAGAAGCCCGGAGAGAAGATCATCTGATCGAACAACCACCAGTCTTGCTGGGGCCACTGCCCTCTATAAAGAAAAGATCCATGTGTAGTTGACTCTGCGACGCTCAGGGGAGAGTACTTTCCAGATAGGTGTCGCCAAAAAGGATTGTAGGGACGAGCGTTGCAAAGCGCCCATCCGCAGTCTCTTCCTGCGCCGAACTCTAGAAATATCGAACCATCCTGGGGCTCATCATTGTAGTCACCCATGAGAATCACATAGCTTGTGACCGCTGATGCCTCGCTATACATGTCCAGCAAAGCATGGCCAAGCCAGCTACGCAGATAGCTTCCCGAATGCTTGCTGTTCATCCTGCTTGGCCAGTGAGAGCAGATAACGGAAAAAGCATCTCCAGACTCTCTCACTACCAGGATGATTGAACCACCAATCTTCTGGTTCACACGTTGCCTACCGCTGTCGACTTTGACTTTTCGACTCTCGGGCACCGGCTCGAGCTTAGAGGTTCGGTAAAGAAGACACATGTCAAACTTGAGCTTCCCTACCTTGTCTTGGAAGGAAATGACACCAAACCCAATAGGCTCTAACAGGGCTTCCAGGTGAGCCACATCATTCTCAGAAAGCTCGCAAAGCCCAATCAGGTCATATCTAAGGTCCCGACAAATGTCGCCAATGGCCTCTAGAACCGGAAATCGCTTCGTGTCCGCTGCAGCCTTATTGTTTCCAGCTAGAAGCCCCACGTTCCACCACAACAGTACTAGCTCCACTTCATCCCCTAGAAGTTTGCATTAGTTCGTAATGGCTCTTTCCGATACTGCCATTGATAGTTAGTGCTTCTCTCAGATATGCATTCAAGCCAACAAGCGCTATGGAAAACCGGACGATGCAACAATCGTAAGCGCATCCACAGAGATGAGCCTCAGCTAGCTGCCTACTGCAGCCAAAACGGCCTCCCATCGCTTGATTCCTTGAGCAAACCCAAGACGCGCACACATGGCAGATGCGCTGGCCTGGGTCGATAATTTGGCTTGCGGGCAGCAAGCACACCTCTCATGGGTCAGCGTGTTTGACGCTTCTCTACAAGTTCTCCAAATAATTCCTGTCCTATTCCCAAGGCATAGCCTACTGCTGATCCTATCGCAGCGACGGCTACCAGTGTCGAGCCAAGCAAGGGGAGAGAGCACGGAAAGCACCGTCACAGCCCCCGCTGTTCCGACTCCCGCCAATCCCCCCGCAATTATGGCCGCTTAGCCTGGCGCAGATTTTCTCTCAATCTCCTTATTAGCTACGTGCTGCTTCTACCCACACCTGGTACCTCTGCTTCCGGCCAGATGCGGACTTCGCAGTCTGTCCGCCGGTAGATCTACATCCAGGATCAAGCGTTCACTTGCGCGCTCCATACTTCTCTTTATCTCTCGCCACCTCATAAGACAAGGCGTCCAAGAACGCCTTTCCCTCAGACCGGTAGTGTTCAATCTCAGCTTCAGACAGGGCAAACGTCACTTCATACAGGGCAATGCCCCCGCACAGAACTCCCAAGCGTAGCTCGCCATTTCTCGCCTCAACGAGGCGATACATCTTCTCTCTGTCGACTATCAGTTCTCTTTCCACCGTTACTGACCCTCGCGCGGGAAATTCTGCTCGCATGACTCTACCCGGAACGGAAGGCCGATGTCCGCTCCAGGTCGAGAACCGACCGAGTTCCGAGCTTCAGGTCCCCTCCTGAGCAATGGCAATCGCACAAAAAAATCCCCCGCTCACGCGGGGGATCAATGATTCGTCAAAACGGTTCTCGTGCAGCGATCAATCCGACTCCCACCACATCCAGAACGCATCCCACAGACGCTTGAAGAAACCGGCTTCTTCCACCGCATTGACCGCCACCAGCGGCGCCTGCGCGACGACCTTGCCGTCGAGGGTGACCTTGACCTCGCCAATGGCCTGGCCCTTGGTGATTGGCGCCACCAGGGTCTTGGGCACGTTCATGCTTGGCTTGAGGTCGGCGTAGCGACCGCGCGGCACGCTGACCAGCATGGCTTCGCCCACGCCCAGCTGCACTTGATCGCTGGTGCCCTTCCAGACCTTCTGGTTGGCGATGACCTTGCCCGGCTCATATAGGCGATGGGTTTCGTAGAAGCGGAAGCCCCAGTTCAACAGCGCCAGGCTGTCTTCGGCGCGCTGCTTCTCCGAGGTGGAGCCCATCACCACCGCGATCAGGCGCTGGTCGCCGCGCTTGGCCGAACTCATCAGGCAGTAGCCGGCACCGGAGTGGTGACCGGTCTTGATGCCATCGACGCTGGCATCGCGCCACAACAGCAGGTTGCGGTTGGGCTGGGTGATCGTGCCGACCGTGAACTCTTTGATCTTGTTGAAGGCGTAGGTTTCAGGGAAGTCGTGGATTAGCGCGCGGCCGAGCAGGGCCAGGTCGTAAGCAGTGGAGTAGTGCTCCGGCGCCGACAGGCCATGGGCGTTGACGAAGTGCGAGCCCTTCATGCCGATCTTGGCGGCGTAGTTGTTCATCAGCGAGGCGAAGGCCTCCTGGCTGCCGGCGGCGTGTTCGGCCAAGGCTATCGCGGCATCGTTGCCGGACTGCACGGCCATGCCCTTTTCCATGTCCAGCAGCGGCGCGGTCTGGTTGACCGCAAAGCCGCTGTAGCTGCCATCGGTGCCGGCGCCGCCTTCGCGCCAGGCGCGCTCGCTCATCATCACCTGGTCGGTGGGGCGAATCTTGCCGTTCTTCTGTTCGGCGGCCAGCACGTACGAGGTCATCACCTTGGTGATGCTCGCCGGCTCCACGCGCTGCTGGTAGTTCTCACCGGCCAGCACCTGGCCAGTGGTGTAGTCGATCAGCACATAGGCGGTGCCCGCCGGCTTGGGCGCGGGCGGAATGGCGACCGACTCGGCCGGCGCCGCAGGCGCGGGAGCCGGAACCGGGGCCGGCGTCTGCGCGATCGCCACGCCAATCGCGGTGGTGGCCAGGGCGGCCAGGGCAATGCGGAACTTCATGTGTTGCGTACTCCTGATCAGGCGCGCGGCCCGTTCGTGGAAGGTGGTGGTGGAAAGGACGATAGTTTAGGGAGACAGCGGCGCTTTGACTGCACGAAGCGGGAAAAAATCCCGCGGATTTTCGCTATTCGCGCACCAGTTGCGGACGACCAAAACCGAGGCTGGCGATCCGGCCGGCCAGTTCATCGGCACTGCCGGCATCGGCGGCGCCTACTCGCAGCCGCCACAGCACGCGGCCATTGCTCTGCACATCACTCAGGCTGGCGCCGTCGATGCCGGCCGCGACCAGTCGCGCCAAGGCGCGGTCGGCATTCTCGCGGCTGGCGAAGCTGCCCACCTGCAACTGCAAGGGACTCAGGCCGGCGCGGGGGCCGGCCGTACTGCGTGCGGGTGCAGCGGCGACTGCGGACGCCACCTGCGTAGTGGCGACAGCGGCGGGCGCTGACGGTCGTGCCGCCGGCGTGCTCTCACTGGGATTGGATGTGGCGGCGCGTGCGACTGTGGACGTCGAAGCACTCGGCGCAGGCGCGCCCGGCTTGCCGGTGGCCACGCTCACATGATTGGCCTTGAGCCAGGCCTCGAAATCATCGGCGCTGGGTGCGTCGCCGGCCTGCGCATCCACATGGAAACGCGGCTGCGCGGCTCTGTTGGCGACGGCGGCCGGCACGGCAGCGGGGCTGCGCGCTGGCAGTTGCTCAACCATGCGGTCCATCGCGCTGTTGGCGGCAGCCACGGTCGTGGCAGCGGCGGGCACCGCGGCGGCCATGCGCGGCACACCGGCACGCGCTGCGGCCTGGCGCTTGGCCAGCTCGCCGCTGCGCATGTCTTCCGGAGTCAGCGCGCGAACTTCCACCCGACCCGTACCGCGCTGGGTGATGCCCAGGCGAATCGCGGCGGCGTAGCTCAGATCGATCACCCGACCGTCATGGAAGGGACCGCGATCATTGACCCGCACAATCACCGACTCGCCGTTGTCCAGGTTGGTCACCAACGCGAAGCTGGGCAGCGGCAGCGTCTTGTGGGCGGCCGAGTAGGCGTACATGTCGTAGACCTCGCGGTTGGAGGTCAGCCGGCCATGGAACTTGTTGCCGTAGTACGAGGCCGTGCCGGATTCGACATAGCCATGCACGTCGTCCATCACCTTGTACTGCTTGCCCAGCACGCTGTAAGGCGAGCGGTTGCCAATCGACGAACGCGGCTCGCTGGTCACCAGCGGCTCGGCGATGCATTCCAGATCCGGCACATGATCCGGGGTGGTGTCGGCGACGCCGGGCGCATACAGACCGCCGGCGGTGTAGTTGCCGCGCTTGCCCAGGTCTTCCTGCGCGGGCGCGTAGAACGAGCAGTCTTTGGCGGTGCGCGTGCCGCCGCTGCTGGTGCTGCTAGCGGCCACCGGCTTGTGGTGGCCACCGCCAGCGGCGGGGGGAGCGGATTTCTTCGGCGCCGTGCTGCAGGCTGCCAGGGTCAGGGTGAGCAGCGCGGGCAGCAGCCACTTCATGCCGGCGGAATCTCGCGACCGGCAATGGCTTGCGAGAGCTGATAGACCGCCATCGCGTACATCTTGGAATTGTTGTAGCGGGTGATCGCGTAGTAGTTCTGGAAGCCCAGCCAGTACTGCTTGCCGGTGCTGCCTTCCAGCGACACCAGGGTGGCGGTGGCGTCGGGCGCGACCGGTTCCAGCGGGCGATAGCCGCGCTCGGCCAGCTGCGCCAGCGTGTAGTCGGGCGTCCAGGTGTCGGGATTGAACTCGGCAAAGCCCGGCTGCAATTCCGCGCGGGCGACCACTGCACCGCCCGGCACCCAGCCGCCGCGTTCGCCGCCCTTCTTGCGGAAGTAGTTGGCGACCGAGGCGAACACGTCATCGACGCTGTTGTAGAGATCGCGGCGGCCGTCGCCATCGCCGTCCACGGCGAACTCGCGATAGCTGGACGGCATGAACTGGCCCATGCCCATCGCGCCGGCATAGCTGCCAATCAAGGTGGTGATGTCCAGCTTCTCCTCGCGACCCAGCGCGAACAGCTGCGCCAGCTCGTCGCGGAAGAACTGCTCGCGGCGGTATTCATACGCCGCGCGCTCGGGATTGCCGCTGCGCGGATAGCGGAAGGCCAGCGTGTACAGCGCATCCAGCACGCGGTGCTTGCCGATATAGCCGCCGTAGCTGGTCTCCACGCCGATGATGGCCACGATGATCTCGGCCGGCACGCCGTGGGTCTGCTCTTCGCGGGTCAATGCCTCGCGGTGCTTGGCCAGGAAGGCGCGGCCGCCATCGATGCGGGTATTGGTGATGAAGTTGGGGCGGTACTCGCTCCACGGCTTGACCCGCTCGGCCGGACGCGACATCAGCGCAATCACGTCATCGCGGAACTGCGCCTGCGCCAGCACGGCATCGATGTACAGCGGATCGATGGAATAGCGCGCAGCCGTGTCGCGGATGAAAGCCGCACGCGCGGTGGCGAAGTCTTCCTGCGGCATCGCGCCGCCGGGCAGTTCCGCTACGCGTTCCACCGAGCCTTCGGCCGGCGTGGTGCCGCCCGAGGTTTTCGGTTTGCTGGTGGCCGCAGCCGGGGGAGTCGAGGACTGGGGCGGCGTCGCGCAAGCGACCAACCCAAGGGTGAACAAGCAGACAAGTGCGCGTCGAATCATCGGCGCGAGGGTAGCACGGGCCATGTCGTCAACGGTGAACGCTATTCAGCGTGCTAGTAACCATGCACCGGTCGATGCGCACGCACCGCCATCACCAGGCCCAGGCCTGCGAGCAGCGACACCGCCGAGGTGCCGCCATAACTGAGCAGTGGCATCGGCACGCCCACCACTGGCAACAGGCCGGAGATCATGCCGCCGTTGACGATCACGTAGACGAAGAAGGCCAGGCCCAGCGAGCCGGCCAGCAAGCGCGAGTAGGTGTCGCGCGCTTCGATGGCGATCCACAGGCAGCGCGCGATCACGAACAGATACAGCGACAGCACCACCGCCACGCCGATCCAACCGAACTCTTCAGACAGCACCGCGAAGATGAAGTCGGTGGTGTGCTCAGGCAGGAAGTCCAGGTGCGACTGCGAGCCCTGGCCCCAGCCCTTGCCGGCCATGCCGCCGCCGCCAATGGCGATCTTGGACTGGATGATGTTCCAACCGGTGCCGAGCGGATCGTTCTCGGGATTGAGGAAGGTCAGGATGCGATCTTTCTGGTACGGCCGCAGGAACCAGAACCACGCCACCGGCGCAGCGGCCGCCACACTGCCCACGCCCACGCCCACCCACCACCACGGCAGGCCGGCCAGCAACAGCGCGAACACGCCGCTGGCCGCCACCAGCATGCCGGTGCCGAAATCCGGCTGCAGCAGGATCAAGCCGGTGGGCACGGCAATCAACACGCAGGAAATGATCACCGTCTTGATCCGTGGCGGCAGCGGCTCGTGGTGCAGATACCAGGCCATCATCATCGGCAGGGTGATCTTGAGCAGCTCCGAGGGCTGCAGATAGAACAGCTTCAGATCTATCCAATGGCGGCCGTGCTTGCCGGTGCCAATGAACAACACCAGCAGCAAGGGCAATAGCGAGAGCACGAACACGCCCGGCGTCCAGCCACGCAGGCGTACCGGCGACATACGCGACAGGCCCCACATGGCAGCCAGGCCGACCGCGAAGCGCGCGCCCTGCGCCAACACCAGGCGCATGCCCTGCGCCTCGCCGCCGGCGCTGTACAGCACGGCCAGGCCGATCGCCATCAAGGCCGACAAGGCGCCCAGCAGCGGCCAGTCCAGCGTGCGCAGCACGTGGCGGACCAGATCGAACAGCCAGCGCAGGATCTCGCTCATGGCGTGCGGCTCCGTGCGGGCGGTGGCGCGGCCGGTGTCGCCGGGGCCGCGGGTGCGGAAGCTGGCGACTGCGTGGGCGCGGACGCGGTGCCCGGCGCTTGGGCTGGCGCGGCGATGCCGCCGCCGTCGACGTCTTCGATCAGCACGCCCTCGCCTTCCAGCGGCTCGGCTTCGGGCATGGTGCCGAGCAGATAGGCATCCAGAATCTTGCGCGCGATCGGCGCGGCGGTGCTGCCGCCGTAGCCGCCGCCTTCCACCGCCACCGCCACCGCGATCGTCGGTGCTTCGGCCGGGGCAAAGCCGACAAACAACGCGCGATGGCGCAGATGCATGGGCAGGCTCTTGGGATTGACCGCGGCGGTGCCGCGACGGCTGGCCACCTGGGCGGTACCGGTCTTGCCGGCCATCAGGTACGGCGCGCCGCGCGCCATCGCATAGCCGGTGCCACCCGGTTGCATGGTGGCCATCATGCCTTCGCGCACCACTTGCACGTTGCCCGGGTTGGGGCTGATTGGCGTGGCCGACTTGGGCACCACCGGCGACCACGCATCCTGGAAGCCGGTGCGGGTCTGCCGCACCAGATGCGGCTGACGCAGATTGCCGTCGGCAATGCCGGCGATGCCGCGCACCAGCTGCAGCGGAGTGACCTTCCAGTCGCCCTGGCCGATGCTGATGTTGACGGTGTCGCCGGGATACCAGCGCTCTTTGCGCTGCTTCATCTTGGCCGCTGGCGAAGGCAGGATGCCGACGATCTCGCCGGTCAGATCGATGCCGGTCGGCTGGCCAAAGCCATAGCGGGTCATGTAGTCATCGAAGCGCTCGATGCCCATGTCCAATGCCAGCCGGTAGTAGTAGGTGTTGACCGACTGCGCGATCGACTTGCGCAGATCCGTCCAGCCATGACCGCCGCGATGCGCATCACCCCAGCCGCGACGCGTGCCGGGCATGTAGAACATGCCGGTGGACAGCACTTTGTCCTCGGGCCGGCGCAGGCCGCTGTCCAGACCCGCCAGCGCGATCAGCGGCTTGAGCGTGGAGCCCGGCGCCACGCCGCCCAACACCAGGCGGTTGAACTGCGGCCGCGAGGGATTTTCGTTGAGCGCCTTGAAGTCCTTGCTGGAAATGCCGTTGACGAACAGGTTGGGGTCGTAGCTGGGCAGACTCACCATGGCCAGGATTTCGCCCGTGCGCGGATCCACCGCAATCGCCGAGCCCTCGTTCTCGCCGAACGCCGCCACCATCGCCCGTTGCAGATCCAGATCGATGCTCAGCTGCAGATCGGTGCCGGCCTGCGCCGGCACGCGACCGACCACGCGCAGGGCGCGGCCTTCCACATTGGTTTCGACTTTCTCGTAGCCCACTTTGCCGCGTAGCGCTTCGTCGTAATAGCGCTCCAAGCCGGTCTTGCCGATATGGGTGAGCGCGGCGTTGCCCTCGCCCAGGGTCTCCAGATCCTTTTCGTCGATCCGGCCGACGTAGCCGATGGTGTGCGCGAACAGATCGCCGTAGGGATAGCGACGGGTCAGATACGGCACCAGCTCCACACCGGGAAAGCGCCAGCGATCCACCGCGAAGCGTGCCATCTCCTCTTCGCTCACCCGCAGCTTGACGGTGATGGGTCGGAAGCCGCGCGTGGCTTTGCGGGTGGCTTCAAAGCGCGCCACGTCTTCCGGATCCAGCGCGATCACCTGGCCCAGCTGCGCCATCAGCTGCTGGGTGTCGCCGGCCTTGTCCGGGGTCACGTCCAGGCGGAAGGCCGGCACGTTCTCGGCCAGCAGGCGGCCTTTGCGATCGTAGATGGCGCCGCGACCGGGTACGACCGGGCGCGGCTTGATGCGGTTGGCTTCCGAGCGGGTGGCGTACTCGGCGTGATCGACCACTTGCAGCTTGAAATACCAACCACCCAGGCCAATCAGGCACAGCGCCACCACCACAAAGCCCAGCACCGCGCGGCGGCGGAACTGCTCGGCCTCGGCATGCGGGTTCTTGCTGGCGCGGCGCTGGATCATGCCGGTCTAGCCACGCCGCGCTTGCCGCAGCATGTCGAGCAACACGTACAACAACGGCCACAGCAGCATGCCAATCAGCGGCGACCACCAGCTGGCCAGCGGCAAGCCATGCATGCCCAGCATCCAGCGGATCGCGCTGTCGACGATCAAGTCATTGAGCAGCAAGCCGCCAATGGCCAGCGCCTGCTGTGAGACCGGGAAGAAACGCAGACGCAGGCGGAAGCGCTGCAGGATGAAGGCCATGATCACCAGCCGCAGCGCGTGCTCGCCGAGCACACTGCCGAACATCAGATCGGCCAACACGCCGATGATCATCGCGAAGCCCAGGCCCGCATGCTCCGGCGTTTCAATCACCCAATACGCCATCACCAGCGCCAGCCAGAACGGCCGCAGCGGCTGCAGGAATTCCGGCAGCGGCATCAGCCCCAGCAGCAATGCAAGCAACAAACTGACCGGCAAAATCCAGCCCGTACGCATCCGGCTCATCGGCTCGGCTCCTGCGCGGGAGCCTGCGACGCAGGCGGCTGCGACGCTGCATCAGGCTGCGTCGTTGGCTGCGTCGTTGGCTGCCTACTTGGCTGCGTACTTGGCTGGGTAACCGGCTGACCGCTTGACGCACTGGCGGCCGGCTGCACAGCTGGCGTTACGGTGCCAGCGCCTGCTGCCTGCGCGCCTTCGCTTCCCGGCAAGATAACGGGCATGCGCAACGGCGGCGCGGATTTGAGCAGCAGCACATCGCGGCCGCGATCCAGCTGCGCAGCCGGGCGCAGATTGCCAATCAGGAAGGCGTGGCTGTCATCCGGCCGCAGCGAGGTGACCGTGCCCACCGGGAAACCCGCGGGGAAGCGCCCGCCCAGGCCGGAGGTAACCAGCACATCGCCCACCTTGACTTCGCTGTTGAGCGGAATGTCGGCCAGCTCCAGCTGATCGCTGCGGCCGCGGCCGTAGGCGATCAGCCGCACGCCGCTGCGCGCGATCACCACCGGCACGGCGTGATCGGGATCGGTCAGCAACAGCACGGTCGAATGGGTGGGCGTGACCCGGATGATCTGGCCCATCAGGCCGCCGGCATCGATCACCGGCTGGCCCATGCGCACGCCATCGCCGCTGCCGGCGTCCAGCACCAGGCGTTGCCGGCTGGGGTCCAGGTCGATATCCAGGATCGGCGCCAGTTGCACGTCCAGGCCGCGGCTCTCGGCCACGCCCAGCAGCGCGCGCAATTGCACGTTGTCGGCGGCGGCGGTGCTGAGCCGGGTCAGGCGCGCATTGGCCACCAGCAGTTCATTGCGCAGCTGGCGGTTTTCATCCATCAGCCGCGTGCGCGAGACCGCATCGTCCTTGACCCGCGTGCTCAAGCGGCCCGGCAAGCCGGCCAGCCACCAGATGGGCTGGGTCACCACGTCGGCCTGCGCACGCGCCTGCGCCAGCCAGCCGCCACGGTGATCCAGCACGATCAAGGCGATTGCCAAGGCCAGGTAGCCCAGCAGCCGCAAGGTGCTGACGACTTCGCCGGGACGGGTGGCAACGGGAGGACCGGCGTAGGAAGGCACGGCTGATTCGGTCAGTGGCGGGGACGAAGAGGAGATGAGCCGGCAAGCGCGGCTGCGTGCACAACGTTACAACCAAAACGCGCGGAGGACAGGAGGCTTGCGGCGCAAAGCTGCGTCATTCCCCGGTTCCTGTCCCCCGTTGCCTGCCTCACTCCGGCGCGAAGAACTCGTTGCCGTGCATGTCCACCAGCTCCAGCGCGCGGCCACCGCCACGTGCCACGCAGGTGAGCGGATCGTCGGCCACCTGCACGTGCAGGCCGGTTTCTTCGGAGATCAGACGATCCAGGTCGCGCAGCAGCGCGCCGCCACCGGTCAGCACGATGCCGCGCTCGGCGACGTCGGCGCACAGTTCCGGCGGGGTCTGCTCCAGCGCCAGCTTGACCGCACTGACGATGCCCGATAGCGGCTCGTGCAGGGCTTCCAGCACTTCGTTGGAATTGATCTTGATGACCTTTGGCACGCCCTCGGCCAGGTTGCGGCCGGAGATTTCCATCTCCTGCACTTCCGGCTGCGGATAGGCGCAACCGATTTCCAGCTTGATGCGCTCGGCCGTGGCTTCGCCAATCAGCATGCCGTGGTTGCGGCGCACGTAGTTGGTGATGGACTCGTCGAAGCGGTCGCCACCGATACGCACCGACTGCGAGTAGACGATGCCGTTGAGCGAGATCACCGCCACCTCGGTGGTGCCGCCGCCGATGTCGATGACCATCGAACCGCGCGCTTCGGTGACCGGCATGCCGGCGCCGATGGCCGCGGCCATGGGTTCCTCAATCAGGTAGACGTCACGGGCGCCGGCTTCTTCGGCCGATTCCTTGATCGCGCGGCGCTCCACCTGGGTCGAGCCGGCCGGCACGCAGACCAGCACGCGCGGGCTGGGACGCAGCACACGCGACTTGTGCACCTTCTTGATGAAGTACTTGAGCATCGCCTCGGTGTAGGTGAAGTCGGCGATCACGCCGTCCTTCATCGGCCGGATGGTGGTGATGTGGCCGGGGGTGCGGCCGAGCATCTGCTTGGCCTCGGCGCCGACTGCGGCGACCGAACGCGAGCCGCCAATGGCGCGGTCCTGGCGTACCGCCACCACCGACGGTTCATTCAGCACGATGCCCTGTCCGCGTACGTAGATGAGGGTGTTGGCCGTGCCCAAATCAATGGACAGGTCATTGGAGAACATGCCGCGGAGCTTTTTGAACATCGGAGGGGTGTGTCCTGCTGGAGGCGGAAATCGCGGGGGACTGGCGATTTTTTGGGCAAAAAAACAAGTCGGCTAGCCTAACAATCCACCTGTGCGCGAGCAAGGAAAAATCTCGTGAAATGCGGGAATTTTGCGCATTTGCAGGCGCCACAGGCAGGTCGCGCCGGGCCTGCCGGACTGGCCCGCCTGCGCCGCAGCCGGTAACCTTGGCAATTGCGCGTCCTGAGCCGGGCGCACTGCACGTTTGCAGAGTGCAGCAACCGACGGTCCCTAGCGGGGCCCCAGCCCCCTATTCGAGCCTTCCGATGTCCGCACTGATTTGTGGTTCCCTCGCCTACGACACCATCATGGTGTTCCCGGACCAGTTCAAGAACCACATCCTGCCGGACAAGGTGCACATCCTGAATGTGTCGTTCCTGGTGCCGCGCATGCGCCGCGAGTTTGGCGGCTGCGCCGGCAACATCGCCTACAACCTCAAGCTGCTGGGCGGCGACCCGATTCCGATGGCCACCGTCGGCCAGGACTTTGGCCCCTACCGCGAGTGGTTCCAGGAACAGGCGATCAACCTGAGCCAGGTCAAGGTGATCGAGGAGCTGTTCACCCCGCAGGCGTTCATCACCACCGACCACGACAACAACCAGATCACCGCTTTCCACCCCGGCGCGATGATGCGCAGCTACGAAAACCACGTGAAGGACGTGCCGGGCGTGAGCTTTGGCATCGTCAGCCCGGACGGCCGCGAGGGCATGATCCAGAACGCGGCGGAGTTCGCCGAGGCCGGCATCCCGTTCATTTTCGACCCGGGCCAGGCCATGCCGCTGTTCAATGGCGAAGAGCTGCGCCATTTCATTGAGCTGGCTGACTACGTGACGGTCAACGACTACGAGTCCAACCTGCTGCAGGAACGCACTGGCTGGAGCGAGAACGACATCGTCAAGCGGGTCAAGGCCTACATCACCACCCGCGGCCCGCATGGCTCGCAGATCCACACCCCGGAAAAGACCCTGGAAATCCCGCCCGCGCACGAGCGCCGGGTGACCGATCCCACCGGTTGCGGCGACGCCTTCCGCGCCGGCCTGATCTTCGGCATCGAGAAGGGCTACGACTGGATCACCATCGGCCGCATGGGCAATCTGATGGGCGCGCTCAAGGTCGAGCACCCGGGCACCCAGAACCAGCGCTTTGACTTCGACGAGTTCAACGAGCAGTTCAAGCAGCAGTTCGGCTACTCGCTGTAAGCCGATTGCGGGAGCGGCCCAGGGCCGCTCCCGTCAGTTCACCAGCCCGGCATCTGCTTGGGATCCAGGCCGCCGGTTTCAAACAGCGCCTTGCGGGTGCCGCCGGCCTTGACCGGAAATTCAATTTCCACGGTCTTGCTGGCGCCGGCCAGCTTCCACAGCGCCTTCTGATCGGTGATGAACATGGCGATGGCCTCGTCCGTGTCCGGACGCCAGGCGTCCATGGCCTTGGCCGCGCCACCGTCGGCCACCACCTGCACCTTGCAGCCGCCGGCGCAGCGGAAGTCGCCGGCCTGCAACACCAGGTAGCCGCTGCGCTTCCACTTGGGATGGTCACGGAACACCAGCTGCACCGGCTTGGCGCCGCTGCCGTCCACGTCCACCGGCGCCTTGGCCATGATCGCCGCGCTGCGCTGGGTGCCGCCGTCGGCGGCCACCTGCGCGTAGTCCCACAGCGCCTGCAGCCGGCGCAGCTCGCGCGCGCCCTCGGCCTTGGCGGTGATCTCGGTCAGCTCGGGCTTGATCCGCGCGGCGGCGCGGCTGTCGGGGTATTGGTCGAGCAGGGCCACGCCGTGGATGCGCGCCATGTCCCAGTCATTGCCCGCCTTGGCCGCATCGACCTTGCTGGCCAGCGCCTCGGCGGCGGTCTCATTGGCGGCGGCCTGGGCCTGCGCGGCGGCGCGCTGCTCGGCCTCGCGGTCGCCGCAGGCGGCCAGCGACAGCACGCTGGCAATCAGCACGGTCAACACGGCCAGCACGGGCGGGCGCGACATCAGGGGGGAACGGGTCATCGGGCAACTCCACGGCGGATCAAGGTATCGATGGCGGCGGCCACGTCGTCGGGTCGTTCGACAATCGACATGTGGCCGCATTGGGACAGGCGCACTTTAAGCGCTTGCGGCATGCGTGCGCCGTAAAGGTCCAGCGCGCTGGGGTCGATCACGCGATCCTGATCGCACCAAAGCAGCAGCGCCGGCTGGTCGATATGGGCGGCGGCTTCGCCGGGCAGGAAGCGCTCCGGGCTGCGCCCGATCCGATCCAGCACCGCCTGCTCGAACGGCGCCTGCTGGCGACGGAAATCTATCAGCGCCTGCCGCGCCGGCCAGGGAATCCACGGCTGCTGCGCGCGATCAAAGAACACCGTGTCCAGGTAGCGCTGCAGCGAAGCTTCGTCGCTGACCGCAAACGGGTTCTTGCCGGCCAGCACGGCCTCGCCAAAGGCGTTGTCGTGGAAGCGCACGCCGGCCGCGTCGATCAGGCCGACCCGCGCCACCTGCTCCGGCTGGTCGGCCGCGGTCAAGGCGACGATGCCGCCGCCCATGGAATGGCCCAGCAGCACAATCGGGCTGCCGGGTTGCTGGACGGCGGCCAGGAACGCCTGCAGCCGGCGGTTCTGCGCATCAAAGCCGTAATCCTGGCCCGGCAGGCGCTGGCTCTGGCCCCAGCCCGGCAGGTCCAGCGCGATCACCCGGTAATGGCCGATCAACCGCGCGGCGACCGGATACCAGTTCTCCTTGCTGCCGGTGAAGCCATGCACCATCACCACGGTGGCGGCGCCGGGCTCGCGCGCGGCGCGCTCGACATAGGCGATGCGATGCCCGGCCACCGTCACTTCGTGCGCTTGCAGCCCGGCCATCCAGCGCTGACGCGCGAACTCGGCGCTGATCAGCCCCATCGGATCGCGCCACAGCCACAGCCCCAGCGCGCAAACGAAAACGGCCGCCAATACGGCGACCGTCTTCACACCCGTCAGGCGTATCGCCATGGCTTACGGGGTCTGCCCGGCCTTGGCGCGGGCCAGCAAGGCTTCGACCGAGGCCGTGGTGATCGGGTGGTAACCCGGCTTGGCGCGGGCGAAGCTCTCTTCGGCAAAGGCCAGGCCGTCCGGAGTTTTCACCAGCTCGGCGTAGATCGGCATGATCAGCTTGCGACGGCCAACACGCTCGATGAATTTGGCGATCTCAGGACGCGCTTCGAGATAGCCGCTGCGGATGGTCAGAGGATACCAGCGCATGGCGATCTCGCCATTGGGCGTGCCGGTGAAGTGGTAGGCCTTGTCCAGCTGCGCCAGCTGCTCGACGCTGAGCTTGTCGCCCATGCCGCCGATGAAGTTGACCCACTGCTGGGTGACCCACTCATTGGTCACCTGCGCATTCGGCAGCTGGCCGCTGCCCAGCCAGGCGATGCGCGCGGTGTCGGTGTTGGAGAAGCCGCGCGACTGCGCCTTCATGGCGAACTTGGGAATACCCGGCTCGTTGAGCCAGGCATTGAGCTCGGCCTCGGTCACCGCGTTGGGCGCCTTGGGCAGCAGGTTCTTCTTCATGTACGCCACAAACTGATCAGTGGTGGCGCTCTGGAAGGCGTGATCATCAAACCAGCTGCGCAGGAACGGGTCGAAGGTCTCGCGGCCGAAGCGCTCTTCCAGGAACTTCAGGAACCATGCGCCCTTGACGTAGGCGACCTGGCTCAGCGACTCGTCCGGGTCGCGATTGTTCAGCGGCGGCAGTGCCAGCGCCTGATCGGCCGGGGCCATGTCCTTCACTTCGGCCAGCAGTTCGGTCTGGTCGATCTGGCGCTCCATCTCCGCCATTTCCTTGCCGTACAAGGACTCGGTGATGCGGTCCTGCACGTAGGTGGTGAAGCCTTCGTTCAACCAGATGTCCTTCCAGCTGGCGTTGGTCACCAGGTTGCCGGACCAGCTGTGCGCCAGCTCATGCGCGATCAGCGAGACCAGCGACTTGTCGCCGGTGATCACGGTCGGCGTGGCAAAGGTCAGACGCGGGTTTTCCATGCCGCCAAACGGGAACGACGGCGGCAGTACCAGCATGTCGTAACGACCCCAGCGATACGGGCCGTACAGCGCTTCGGCCACGTCGATCATCTTTTCGGTGTCTTCGAATTCCTTGGCCGCGCGATCGACCATGGCCGGCTCGGCCCAGACGCCGCTGCGTGCGCCAATGGCCTTGAAGTTCAGATCACCGGCGGCGATCGCCAGCAGGTAGGACGGAATCGGCTGCGGCATCTTGAAGCTGTAGTCGCCATCGCGCGGCGCGGCCGGATCGTTGTCGGCGCTCATCAGCACCATCACGTCCGGACGCGAGGTCACGTGCGCGCTATAGGTGAAGCGCACGCTCGGGGTGTCCTGCAACGGCACCCAGCTGCGCGCGTGGATGGCCTGCGACTGGCTGAACATGAAGGGCAGTTGCTTGCCCTCGGTCATCGCCGGCTCCAGCCATTGCAGACCGGAGGCCGTGGGCGAGGTCTTGTAGGTGATGCGCACGAGCTTGTTCTGCTCCGGCGAATCGATGCTCAACTTGCTGCCAAAGACCTTGTCGGCGGTGGCCAGTTGGAAGGTCAGCGGCGCCCAGGCGCCCGAGGCGGCCTGGCCTTCGACCTTCTCCACGCTCAGATCGCGGGTGTCCAGAACCAGCTGCTTGGCGGCCTTGTCCTTCCACTCCAGCGCATAGGTGGCGGTGCCACTGAGGATCTTCTGGTCAAAGTCCACCGCCAGATCCAGCGCCAAATCCTTGATGACGACCTTGTCCGGTTCGGCGTACGAGCTTTCATCGTGACTGCGGCTGGGCGTTTGCACGGCGGCGGCGGGATGGGCGGCGGGAGCGGCGGGAGCCGGGGCGCTTTCGCGCGAGCAGCCGGCGGTCAGGGCGGTGGCGCAGGCCAGGGTCAGGAGTACGGCGCGCATCGGGGTGTTCCGGGTACTTGGGAAGCGCGCAGTTTAGCGGGACTGAGTGGTGGGATGCAGTGATCTGGCACTGAAGAATGGGGGGACGGAGGCTTTGACGGCTTCGGGGCTGCTCTTATCAGACGCATGTCTGGTCAAGCCCCTCCTACGGCCCCTCCCATGTCTTCCTAAACTTTGTAGCCGGTGTGCACGGCAACTATTCCGGCGCTGAGGTTCTTGAAACTGGTGCGGGCGAATCCGGCCTCGTCCATCATCGAGCGCAGCTGCGCCTGCGGCGGATGCTTGCGGATGCTCTCGGCCAGATACTGGTAGCTGGCCGCATCGCGGGCGAACAGCTGGCCCAGGCGCGGTAGCACCTTGAACGAGTGGAAGTCGTAGATTGGCTTGAACCAGTCGGGCTGCACCTCGGAGAACTCCAGCACCCGCGCCTGCCCGCCGACCTTGAGCACGCGATGCATCTCGCGCAGGGCGGCATCCTTGTCGGTGACATTGCGCAGGCCAAAGGCAATCGTGACCAGGTCAAAGCTGGCGTCCGGGAACGGCAGCGCCTCGGCATTGCACTGCACGTACTCCAGGCCGGCCACCAGGCCGCGATTGGTCATGCGATCCCGGCCCACCGAGAGCATGCCGGCGTTGATATCGCCCAGCACGATGCTGCCGGCGTCACCCACGCGATCCTTGAGCAGGGCGGCGATGTCGCCGGTGCCGCCGGCCAGATCAAGCACGCGATCACCGCGCTTGACCTGGCAGGTGCCGACGAAATAGCGCTTCCAGACCCGGTGGATGCCCAGGCTCATCAGGTCGTTCATCAGGTCGTAGCTGCTGGCTACCGAGGTGAAGACCTCGCCGACCAGCTTCTGCTTGTCCTTGGCGGCAACGTCACGGAAGCCGAAGTGGGTGGTGCCGCGTTCGTAGGGGGATTCGCTCATGGGATGGATTATCGCACTGACGTGAACGCCATGCGCCGGGGCGCGTGGGACAATGGCCCGTGCCAACGCCATTCGTCTTCCAGAGGATGCCGACCCGCCCGTGAGCAGCCGCTACGCCCCCCGTGAGTGGCTGCCGCACGAGCGCCCCACCTTCCCCGGGTCGCCCTCCACGCCGCTGCATTCCACCGGTCGTCGCATCCAGTTCGCCCTTGTCGGCGCGGTGGTGGCGATCACCGGCGGGCTGAGCAATGCGCTGGTCACCGCCAAC
>Ga0160448_100150_pt1 | contig 32488 bp, 33 predicted proteins | sample HID1973M_E1MG_FD_108269 | JGI IMG/M metagenome (GOLD analysis project Ga0160448, IMG submission 108269) | Enriched mosquito-associated microbial communities from UW Madison campus, WI, USA - HID1973M_E1 MG | ecosystem: Host-associated > Arthropoda: Insects > Digestive system > Unclassified ...
CCTACAACGCCGCCGCCGAGATCAGCAAGATCACCAACGCGGCCAACACCGCCCTGACCCAGACCTACGGCTACGACATCCTGGGCCGGCTGGCCAGCGTGACCGCCAGCGGCGCCGACCAGGCCTGGGCCTACGATCCCAACGGCAACCGCACCAGCCATACCTGGGGCGGGGCGACCGACGCCTACGTGACGGCCACCGCCAACAACCGGCTCAGCTCGATCACCGGAACCAGGCCCAGGAGCTTCGCCTACAACGTCCGCGGCAACACGACCACCGGGGGAACCAACACCTACGGCTACGACGCGTTCGACCGGCTGAACCTGGTCACGAAGGCAAGCACGACGACCAACTACCGGATCAACGCGCTGGGCCAGCGGGTGCGCAAGGACCAGGGGACCACGGCCACGACCACCGGCTATGCGTACGGGCCCAGCGGGCAGGTGGAGGCCGAGTACAGCTGGAACACTGCGGCCTGGACCCACTACCTGCGGCTGCCGGGCGGGGAGCCCATCGCGCTGGTGCGCGGTGGACAGGTGTACTCCATCCACACCGACCACCTGGGGCGGCCGGAGATCGCGACCAACAGCGCCAAGGCGGTGGTGTGGCGGGCAAGCAACTATGCGTTCGACCGCACGGTGACGCTGGACAGCATCGGCGGGTTGAACCTGGGGTTCCCGGGGCAGTATTGGGATGCGGAGAGTGGGCTTTGGTACAACCACCATCGCAGCTATGACCCGAGCACGGGGCGGTACGTGGAGAGCGATCCGATTGGGCTCGCGGGTGGGCTGAATACCTATGCCTATGTCGGGGGGAGCCCGTTGCACTATATGGATCCCATGGGGTTGTATACCGAAGTCATCTACTGGCACGGCGTTGGGTCTGGCGCGTCCCAGTTTGGACATATCTCGACGAACATCAATGGCAAGAACTTTTCTTGGGGGCCCCCGGGTCAATGGGATAAAAAATATCCGCTGGCCTCGGATTACAATGCACGTCAACAATCATTCCGTGATGGAAATGGTGTTATTCTTAATCTGACGCCAGATCAAGAGAGCGCACTGGCTACATGCATGAGCGGAGCGGGAGGTGATTACAGTGTTGCATCGAACAATTGTGGTACATCGGTTCAGAGTTGCTTAAAAAAGGCGGGTGTTCAGTTCGATACCGCGTTGCGACCAATTTCAATTTTTGAAAACCTCAGTAATTCGCCATCAGCAGTTGGTAGCACTGTCTATCCGGGGCCCTCGCGGGATGATAGTCCTCTCGCAAATCCATTTTTATGGGGTTTTTGATGAGGTTTCTACTTGTAACCATATTGACTGTGGCAATATTGGGCGTGGTTATTATCTTTCTTGCTGGGAACCGCTTCGTATTGGTGGCGAAGGGGGATGTGGCAGTGGATAGTTACCCCGTACCGGGTGCTATGCCAATAGCGATTTTGCATGCGGGCGACCGCGTTACAGTATTGAGTTGCGATGACTTGAAGTCTTATCCGGCAGTGCATGTGCGCCTAGGTGACGGCACTGAGGGATACGTCATTGAAGAGGACTACGAGTTAATTCCGACTTCTTTTTTGGATGACTCTAATGGTAGTCCATTCATCATTTCTTGCCCCAACCACTAATCCAATATAGTGAAATCCGGGAAAGGGGCCAGAGTGGAGTGCCCCGGGTTTTTCGGACAGCGGGCCTAAGGCACATACCCTAGGCGATTGAACCGCTCTTCGTATTGAGCGGGCGATTGATAATCCAGGACCGAGTGCATGCGCGTGCGATTGTAGAAGGCCTCGATGTAGTCGAACACCGCCAGGCGAGCCGCTTCGCGTGAGGCGAAGGCCTTGTCCGGCATCAGCTCCAGCTTGAGCGTGCTGAAGAAGCTTTCCGCCATAGCGTTGTCGTAGGGCATACCGGGTCGGCTCATGCTCAGCACCATTTGCGCTGCCTCTGCTTTCGCCCGGTAGCTGGCGCTTGTGTACTGGCTGCCGCGGTCGTGGTGAAGGACCACGTTGGGCGCGGGACGCCGCTGTACGATCGCCATGTGCAGCGCGTGTTCGGCCAGATCGCGGGTTTGCTGCGAGGCCATCGCCCACCCGACGATGCGCCTGCTGCAGACATCGAGCACGGTGGCCAGATACAGCCAGCCCTCGCGCGTGGGGACATGCGTGATATCACCGACCCAGACGCGGTCGGGGGCTGGGCTCGCGAACGGCCAAGCCAGGCGGTTGGGCGCGGCAGGCACGCGCTGGTACGGGGCGCGTGCGGAAACGGGGCCAGAGGAAATATATGCTTGAAGCGGGAATTTCCTCTGGCCCCTTTGTTTGGCCCGCGGCAACACCTACGGCTACGACGCGTTCGTTCGGCTGAACCTGGTCACGAAGGCAAGCACGACGACCAACTACCGGATCAACGCGCTGGGCCAGCGGGTACGCAAGGACCAGGGGACCAGGGGACCACGGCCACGACCACCGGCTATGCGTACGGCCCCAGCGGGCAGGTGGAGGCCGAGTACAGCTGGAACACTGCGGCCTGGACGCACTACCTGCGGCTGCCGGGCGGGGAGCCCATTGCACTGGTACGCGGCGGGCAGATGTACATGATCCACACCGACCACCTGGGGCGGCCGGAGGTGGCGACCAACGGCAGCAAGGCCATCGTGTGGCGGGCGAGCAACTATGCGTTCGACCGCACCGTGACGCTGGACAGCATCGGCGGGTTGAACCTGGGGTTCCCGGGGCAGTATTGGGATGCGGAGAGTGGGCTTTGGTACAACCACCATCGCAGCTATGATCCGAGCACGGGGCGCTACATCGAGAGTGATCCGATCGGGTTGGCGGGTGGACTCAATACATACAGCTATGTCGGTGGAAATCCCATCAGTAGCGTTGATCCGCTCGGGTTGCGGCGAGCGCTCACAGATTGCGAGAAGAGCCTCCTGAAAGGCCATTTCCCGGATTCTGTATTAGACAGTGCGGATGTTCGCTCATTTGGGGATCCACAGACGCAGGATGCTTTTCAAGTCGCGGGAGCGCCGGCCATAGGTGATTGGGCTCAGAACACGGTCGCGGCCGCCATTACACTGGGTAGCGGTTGCTCGAGATTACGCAGCGAAAGTGGTCGATCAGATGCGCGCAGGGGGTGGATGTGGGTGCAAGTGATTTAACTCGGAAAGCGTGGTTCACGCTTGCATTCGTTCTGATTTTCTCAGGATGTTGTAGCGATGACTGCTGTGAAGATGGGGAGCATCGGCGATCTCAGTCTGATGCTGAGTTAGCTACGGCGGCCTCCGCAATGTCGACAAAAGACCTATGGAAGGCATACATGTGGGATGCAACTCACAGCAGGCCGCCACACTCAAGGTTGACCCCTTTCCTGTTAGAAAGGCCGGACGCGGCGCAAGTCATTTTTTCCAGCATATCTGCTGAGAAGCAGGGTAAAGAATTCGAGCGAGAACGTGCTGTTGATTTTCTTATCGAACTTATGCGCAGGGATAGGAGTGTATTAAGTGAAGATCAACAGTTAATTTCGTTCAACTCATGCAAGTTGTTTTATTCCGCAAGGCAAAGTGCATGTGCGATCTTTGATGCTCAGGGCGACAGGCCAAAGTAGCCGATCGAAACAAAGGCGCCTGAACAAAGGTGTCAGGGACAATTAACCTTGGGCCGGGTGACCACGGTGACCGCCGGCAGCCAGACCCAGACCTTCACCTGGGTATGACGACCTGGGTCGGCTGACCAGCGTGACCGCCAGCGGCGCCGACCAGGCCTGGGCCTACGATCCCAACGGCAACCGCACCAGCCATACCTGGGGCGGGGCGACCGACACCTACGTGACGGCCACCGCCAACAACCGGCTCAGCTCGATCACCGGAACAAGGCCCAGGAGCTTCGCCTACACCAATTGAGTCTCCGGAAATCCCGGGGCGGTTCAGTCCTGCCCGCTCGAGGCGGTCTGGACACGCCCGGCGGCTGGCCGAAGTCCGCTCCAGGCTGCACCCTTGGCGTCGTCGATTTCCGGTCACCCGCTTCGTCGTCCATGCATCCCACCCAAGGACAACCGATGAAATACCTCGGCCTGGCCTACTACACCCCCGAAGCTTTCGCCGCGATGACGCCGGAAGCCGTCGAGGCGTTGACCAGCCAATGCCCCGCGCTGGACGGGAAGATGCAGGCGACCGGCAAGGTCCTGGTGTCCGCCTCGCTTGGCGAGCCGCACACGTGGCGGACGCTTCGCCCGCATGGCGGCAAGACGCAGGTCAGCGACGGACCATACGCCGAGGCGAAGGAGGTCGTAGGCGGCCTCTTCATCATCGAAGCGGACAGCCGGGACGAGGCCCTGCGGATCGCATCGATGCATCCGGCTGCGATGCTGGGGGAGGCATGCGGGTGGACCGTCGAGCTCATTCCGCTGGATTTTTATCTGGCGCGATGACGCCGATGCGCTCCGGAGCGGGCGCGCTTCGGTGGCATCGTGCCGGACAACGCCAATTCACAATCCATCAACGTATTCCGACGCAAGCTGAAGGCGGGACAGGGCTCCGGCAAAAAGGCCGCTATATTCCCGATACCCCAGACGAAGGAGATAGGAATGTTTCCGAACAGACAACATCTGACAACGGCGCGTACGCTCGGCGTGGCGATCGTCGCCGCCTTGGGTCTTGCCAGCTGCGCCACCTATGACGACGAGTTCGCAACCATCAACTCGCGCCTCGATCAACTCGACACGAGGGTGCAGGGCGCGGCGCAGAGCGCCGAATCCGCCAACCAGTCCGCGCAGCAGGCCAACCAGCGGCTGGATTCACTGGAAAGCCGCGTCCAGCAGCTCGAAACGAAGCCGGGCCGCGCGCCGCGCGGTTAGTCGCTCCTGCACCATTCGCGACCCACGGCCTGAACCGGGACCGGTGGCCTTTACTGGCCACCGGTCTCCTTGTCTTCACCCCGTTTCGTTTCCTGAGGAACCGTCCCATCCGTACGTGCACACACCCTGCGATCCGGGCCCTTCATGGTGCGCTGGCACTGGCGCTGGCGTTCGCGAGCTTCGACGTGGCCGGCGCCGAGAATGCCGCCGCACCACCGGTCGCCGCCGTCGACCTGCTCCCGCCAGGCCAGGAAGTGGCCGGCACGGTGATCGAGCTCGCGGGCTGGGTGGTCGCAACCCGGGACAGCGAAGGCTATCCGTTCGCGGTCATGGACAAGGCCGCCGCACAGATCCTGGTGTTCGGCGGCGACGGCCGGCTTCGCGGCGCGGCCCCTGCACTCTTTGGATCGGCGGTCGGCGATCATTCGGCCCCCGGCGTCGCCGGTCTAGCGCTTCGCGAAATTCCGGGCCGGGACCGCACGACGCCTGCGGGTCGCTTTGTGGGCGGTTTCGGCCCGTCAATCGACGCCGGGCGCGTGCTGTGGGTGGACTACGATTCGGCGGTCTCCCTCCACCCTACCGCTACCGGCGTCCCCGCCGAGAAACGCCCCGAACGCCTTGCATCGCCTTCGCCGGACGACAACCGCATCACGCATGGCTGCATCAACGTCGCACCCGAGTTCTACGAGCGGATCATCCGTCCGACGTTCGAGCGGGGCGGGGTGTTCTACGTCCTGCCGGACAAGGCGCCGCTGGCGGACATATTCCCGGAGTTCGCGCAAAGTCGCGCGACTGCGCAAGGCAACGATGGAAGGCGCGCACGGCCCGCCCGCAAGTGAAGGAGCGTCGGCGTGTTGCCTTTGGTGTGCGAGGCCGCGCAGCGGATGACGCTGTTCGTGGACGGTGCGGACCCGGGCAGAAGTCCCTGAAGGATTCGGGGTTTTCTTTAGTCGGTGGAGAGAGGGGGATTCACTCGGCGCTTCGCGCCTCGCCCTTCGGGCGGTGGCTTTGCCACCGTGCAACCCGCTGTGCGGGTTGTCGAACCCGTTGGGGTTCTCATCAGGTCCTCTCTCTCCGCCAGATACGCAAAAACCCCCTTGCGGGGGCTTGTGCGTATCTGGCGGAGAGAGGGGGATTCGAACCCCCGAAGCGCGGTTTAGACGCTTACACACTTTCCAGGCGTGCTCCTTCAACCACTCGGACACCTCTCCGGGACCTGTCGGAGACTGCGCGCAGCCGCTCTCAGGGCCGCGAATTCTAGCGCCCGCGGGCACTTGCCACAAGCGCGGGCGGGGTCCCGCCGGGGGCGGCGGCCGGGGTTCGCGGCGGGCGTGGCACAATGCCGGTCCTGGTCGAAACGGTCATCCGATGTCCTACCTGGTCCTGGCCCGAAAGTGGCGCCCGAAGCGGTTTTCCGAGCTGGTCGGGCAGGAGCACGTCGTGCGCGCGCTGGGCAACGCCCTGGATACCGGGCGGGTCCACCACGCCTTCCTGTTCACCGGCACCCGCGGGGTGGGCAAGACCACCATCGCCCGGATCTTCGCCAAGTCGCTGAACTGCGAGAAGGGCACCAGCGCCGAGCCCTGCGGCGTGTGCGCGGCCTGCACCGACATCGACTCGGGCCGCTACATCGACCTGCTGGAGATCGACGCGGCCTCCAACACCGGCGTGGACGACGTGCGCGAGGTGATCGAGAACGCCCAGTACATGCCCTCGCGCGGCCAGTACAAGGTCTACCTGATCGACGAAGTGCACATGCTGTCGAAGCAGGCCTTCAACGCGCTGCTCAAGACCCTGGAGGAGCCGCCGGGGCACGTGAAGTTCCTGCTCGCCACCACCGATCCGCAGAAGCTGCCGGTGACCGTGCTGTCGCGCTGCCTGCAGTTCAACCTCAAGCGCCTGGACGAGGGCCAGATCGACGGGCAGATGACCAGGATCCTGGCCGCCGAACAGATCGAGGCCGACGCGAGCGCGATCCGCCTGCTGGCGCGCGCGGCCGACGGCAGCCTGCGCGATGGCCTGTCGCTGCTGGACCAGGCCATCGCCTACGCCGGCGGCGCGCTGCGCGAGGACGTGGTGCGCGGCATGCTCGGCAGCGTCGACCGCACCCAGGTCGCCGCACTGCTGGATGCGCTGGCCGACGGCGACGGCCAGCAGCTGCTGGCCACGATCGGGACCCTGGCCGGGTTCGCACCGGACTGGAGCAACGTGCTCGACGCGCTCGCCGAAGCGCTGCACCGGGTCCAGGTGCGGCAGCTGGTGCCGGGCGCCGCGCGCGACGACGAAGGCGTGGACGTGGACCGGTACGCCACGCGCCTGCGTCCGGAAGTGGTCCAGCTCTGGTACCAGATGGCAGTCAACGGCCGCCGCGACCTGGAACTGGCGCCGACGCCGCGGGTCGGTTTCGAAATGAGCGTGTTGCGGATGCTGGCGTTCCGGCCGGACGCCGACGCGGGGCCACTGCCGTCGACCGGGGAGGGCGCCGGTGCGGCCGCGACCGCGGCCGGGGGCGAGTCGCCGCGCCAGGCAGCGGCGGCACCGGCACCGGTGGCCGCGCCTGCCGGACCGGACACGCCGGCGGTTCCGGTCGCGACCGCTGCCGCCATGTCCGCGCCGGCCGCTGCCGTTTCCGATCCGCCGCCGTGGGACATGCCCGGCGCAGCCGTGCGGACATCGCCTGGAGCCGCGGCCGCGTTGCCGGTCGCGAGCCCGGACCGGACTTCCGTGCCGCCCGCCCCCCCGACGTCGCGCCCGGCCTCGGGCGGCGTGCCGCCTGCGGCCGCCGACGCGCTGGACCGCGGCATCGTCATGGCCCCGTCCGCGGCCACCGCCCCCTCGTTGCGGCCGCGGCCGCCGGCAACGGAAACCGTGCCAGCGCCCGCCGCCGAAGCGCCCGCGGCTTCCGCCGCCGCCGGAGTACCCGCGGTTGCCGTCGCGCCGGTTTCCGATGCGGCCACCATCGCCGACGCGGAAGACTGGCTGCGGCGCGTGGCCGCCTGCGACCTCAAGGGCCCGGCGCGCGAACTGGCCGCGCATACCGCTTTCATCGGCCATGTCGACGGCGTGCTGGCCCTGGCCCTGGCGCCAGGCTTCGAATACCTGCGCACCGAGCGTTCGGTCGCCGTGCTGGCCCAGGCGCTGGCGGCGTCGCTGGGCGCCGAGCCGCGCATCGCCATCCAGACCGGGCAGCCGCCGCCGGCCGAGACCCTCAACGAGCGCCGCGACCGCGAGCGCGACTCGCGGCAGAGCGCGGCCGAGGCGACCTTCCTCAACGATCCGGGCGTGCGGCGCCTGATCGAACAGCACGGCGCCCGCGTGGTGCCCGATTCCATCCGACCTTTCGACGAGTGACCGAGATGCGCGGCAATATCGCCCAACTGATGCAACAGGCGCAGAAGATGCAGGAGAACCTGCAGCGCGCCCAGGAAGAACTGGCCCAGCTCGAAGTCACCGGCAGCGCCGGCGGCGGCATGGTCAGCGTGACCCTCACCGGCACCAAGGAGTGCCGCAAGGTGCGGATCGATCCGTCGGTGCTGTCCGACCCGGAAATGGCCGAGGACCTGGTCGCCGCGGCCTTCAACGACGCGGTCAACAGGATCGACGCCGAATCCAAGGCGAAGATGGCCGCGGCCTCGGCCGGCATGCCGCTGCCGCCGGGGATGAAGCTGCCGTTCTGATCGACGCCGCACCGGTACCGATATGAGTTCGCCGCTGCTTGAACAGTTGATCGAGGCCTTCCGCGTGCTGCCCGGCGTCGGCCGCAAGACCGCCCAGCGCATGGCCTACCACGTGCTGGAACGCGGCCGCGACGGTGGCCGCCATCTGGCCGGGGTGCTGGCCGAGGCGGTCGAACGCATCGGCCACTGCAGCCAGTGCCGCGATTTCAGCGAGAGCGAAGTGTGCGCGGTGTGCGCCAGCGCCGGCCGCGACCGCCAGCAACTGTGCGTGGTCGAATCGCCGGCCGACCGCCTGGCGATCGAGACCGCGACCGGTTACCGCGGCCTGTACTACGTGCTGCAGGGGCGGCTGTCGCCGCTGGACGGCATCGGACCGCGCGAACTCGGACTGGACGCGCTGGCCGCGCGCTTGGCCGGCGGCGAGGTCGCCGAGCTGATCGTGGCCACCAGCGCCACGGTCGAAGGCGAGGCCACCGCGCATTACCTGGCGCAGCTGGCGCGCCAGCACGGCGCGCGGCCCAGTCGGCTGGCGCAGGGCCTGCCGCTGGGCGGCGAGCTGGAATACGTGGATCGCGGCACGCTGTCGCATGCGTTCGGCACGCGCGGCGAAATGCCGTTGTAGGAGCCGGTCTTGCCGGCGACCGCGGAGGCGGACGCATCGATGGCACCCGGTTTCACGCAAGCGCCCCCGACATGGCGGTCGCCGGCAAGACCGGCTCCTACAATGGGGCGGTACTCCTGACTACCGCACGGGGCATCCCATGACCGACACCCTCTTCAGCAAGATCATCCGCCGCGAGATCCCCGCCACGATCGTCTACGAGGACGACGACATCCTCGGCTTCCGCGACATCGCGCCGCAGGCGCCGGTGCACGTGCTGTTCATCCCCACGCACCGTGCGATCCCGACCCTGGACGACGCGACCCCCGCCGATGCGGAACTGCTCGGACGGCTGATGCTGGCGGCCGCGGAGTACGCCCGCCGCGAAGGCCTTGCCGCCGACGGCTACCGCGTGGTGATGAACTGTCGCGAACACGCCGGGCAGACCGTGTTCCACGTTCACCTGCATCTGCTCGCCGGTGCGCCTCTGGGGCACTTCGGCACCCCCTGAGATTCCGCGCAGCCGGGGTTGCCCTGTAGGAGCCGGCTTGCCGGCGACCGCCAGGCTGACCGATCGCTGGCAGGCGGTTCATGCGTGGCGGTCGCCGGCAAGCCGGCTCCTACAGGGACGCAGCCCCCACATGCGCAGACGCCGCCCGGAGGCGGCGTCGGCAGGAAGTGAAGGGCGGGAGGCGTTACCAGCCCCAACCCCAGCGGCCCCAGGGACCGCCCCAAGGTCCCCCCCACGGGCCCCAGGGACCCCAGGGACCCCACGGATCGGCCACCACCCGGATCTGGCTGACCACCGGCCACAGGTAGACCACGTCGGCGGCCACCAGCGGCAGGCGGTAGTCGAATTCGCCGATGCGCACCGACTCGGTGCTCTGCACGCGCCCGACGAAGGTGACTTCGCGGCCGGGGGCGAACACCTCCGGATCGTAGAAGCCCGCGCGGCAGGCGACGAAGCGGCCCTGCGCCGCGTCGGCCGAACCGCTGTCGGGCCGGCCGCTGGAGTTGAGCGGCGTGGACACCACCTGGAAGCAGGTGCTGTCCGCACCCGGCATGGTCTCCACGATGCGTCCGCCCCAGCGCACGCTGGCGCCGATCTGCTGGCCGACCACGGCCTGCTCGGGGGTGACGCCGAGGAACGAACCCTGCAGCGGCTGCGGAGCGCTGGCGCAGGCGCCCAGCAGCGCGGTCGCTGCGGCGGCGATCAGGACGCGGAACGGGATACGGACAGACATGGCGGCCTCCGGAAGTTCAGGGGCGATGCCGCGCCAGGTCGTCCAGCAGCCGGCCTATCCCCCCATGCAGCGCAGCGTAGCGCGCTTCGGCGAAACGCCGGCTGAGCGCCAGCAGCGCCGGACCCGAGCGCGGGTGCGCGGCGGCCACCCGCGCCGCCCAGGCCTGCGCCGGTTCGTGCGCGGCGCGGCCCAGGCCGAACCGGGCATAGCGGCGGCCGAGCCGGTGCCAGGCGCGCAGCAGCGGATCGCGTTCGCGCTCGCCGCGCGCCAGCAGCCAGACCATGCCGGCCAGCGCCAGCGCGGCGGACGCGGCGAACAGCAGCAGCAATTGCGCGGGCTGCAGGTGCTGCAGGCCCAGCGGCCGCAACAGCGCCTGCTGGCGGCTGGCGTCGAAGCCCAGGACCAGGTCGTTCCAGCCGCGGCGCAGCCAGTCGGCGACGTTGCCGAAGTCGGCCAGGCGCGGCATTCCCAGTCCGCCGTCGCCCGCGGCGGAGGCGCGCTGTTCCAGGGTGTCGTAGATCCGTTCCGGCGCCACCGCGGCGGTCGGATCGACGCGGGTCCAGCCGCGGCCCTCGAGCCAGACCTCGACCCAGGCATGCGCGTCCATGCGGCGCACGATCCAGTACCCGCCGAGCGGATTGCGGTAGCCGCCGGTGTAGCCGGTCACCACCCGCGCCGGGATGTCCGCCGCACGCATCAGCACGGCGAACGCCGAGCTGAAGTGTTCACAGAAGCCGCTGCGGGTCTCGAACAGGAATTCGTCGACCGCATTGCGCCCGGGCAGCGGAGTGTCGAGGGTGTAGCTGAAGTCCCGGCGGATCCAGTCCAGCGCCCGGTCGATGATGGCCTGGTCGTCGGCGCCGGCCTCCTGCCGCCACTGGCGGCCGAGCGCGCGGGTGCGCGGGTCGTGGTCCGGCGGCAGCGCGAGCGCGTGCTGGCGGACCAGCGGCCGCAATTCGGTTTCGACGTTCACCGGCGGCGCGGACTGCAGGCGCCAGCGGCTCGGCGCGGACAGCGGGCGCGGCGCGGACAGGCTGAAACCGTGCGAGAGACTGGCGCCGTCGGGCACGGTGGTCGGCAGGTCCAGCGCCGGCAGGTCGCGCCGGTCGGTGGCTTCGATCTCCAGCTCGTAGTCCCAGCGCGCGCGGCCGGAACGCACCTGCGGCGGCGGCAGCGACTCCAGCCAGCGCGACCGCGTCCAGGTGCGGCCGTCGTAGTCCAGCAGCACCGGGCCGCGCCAGTACATCTGCTCCACCGGCGGCGCCGGCCCGTCGAACTGCGCGCGCATCGCCGGGGTGTCGTCGGCCATGAGGTCCAGCCAGCCGCCCGGACTCATGCTGTCGGACAGTCCGGGCCGTGCCAGCGCGCGTTCGGGCACGCCCCACAGCGGCGAGCCCAGGCGCGGGAACAGCCAGAACGCCAGCAGCGCCAGCGGCACGCCGATGGCGACCAGCCGGCCCATCGTGGCCAGGCGCTGGCGCGCGGGCGGCGGCGCGATGCCGGCCTCGAGGTCGGCCAAGCGTTGCAGGGTCAGCAGGCTGGCCAGCACCGCCGCCAGCGCGCAGGCCATCACCAGCGGTCCCTGGTCGAGCAGGAACGCCGCGAACGGGGCGAACAGGGCGAACCCGACCAGGCTGCGCGCGTCGCGCAGGTTGCGCAGTTCGCTGGGCTTGATCGCCAGCATCGCCGCCAGCAGCGCACAGCCGCTGTCGCGGCCGAAGCGCGTGCCCATCACCGCGAACACCGCCGCGACCATGGCCAGCGCCAGCAGCGCCCGCAACGCGCCGGGAAGCGAGCGCCGCCAGCCGATCGTCGCCGTCACCGCCGCGGTCACGCCGAAGCCGGCCGCCAGCCCGGGCGGCAGGGTCAGCAGCAGCGGCAGCAAGGCCAGCGCGGCGGCAGCCAGCGCCCAGCCGCGGCTGCCGTCGTCGAGCGGGACGGGTGCGGCGGCGGATGGCGCGACGGCGACGGCGTTCATGCGCGCGGCAGCAACGCCAGCGCGCGCAGGCAGGCGTGGTGGTGTTCGGGGCCGCGCCCGGCGGCGGTGTCCGCCTGTCCGGGCAGGCGCAGCCGGTAGCGGCGCCCCTCGCGTTCGGCCTGGTCCACCCATGCGGCCAGGCGCGAGATGCGCGGCTCGTGCGCCAGGCCGTGCAGCGCGGCCCAGTCCAGCAGCACGTCCTGCTGCTGGGCGCGCTCGTATTCGCGCACCACCAGGCTGTCGCGGCGGGCGCTGTGCTTCCAGGCGATCGTGCGCGGCGCATCGCCGCTGCGGTAGCGACGCAGCTGGTGCGGTTCCTCGCCCAGCGGATGCACCCGGCTGCGCTGCGCGTCGCTGCCGGTTTCCGGCAACGGCGGCGGATGGGCCTGGTCGCGGATACACCAGCAGCGGTTGCCGCGGCCAGATCCGCGACCAGGCCCGGGCCAGGCCGAGCGGTTGCGTGGTCGACAGGCGCAGGCGGCCGGGATCGAGCCAGCCGCGCCGGCGGGTCGGCACCGGCAGCGCGAGCTCGGCGCTGCCGTCTTCGGCGGTGGCGGTCCACGCGAGGACGCCGTCGAGGTCGCCACGCAGGCCGCGACGGCGGCGGCCGTCGCGGGTGGACAGCGAAACCCGCAGCCACATCGGCTCGCCGGCCTGCACCGGTTCGGCCGACACCGCGTCGACCTGCAGCCCGGACAGCTGCAGGTGGGCGGCGATGAGGCTGGCCAGTCCGGCCGCGCCCAGCAGCAGGGCCAGCAGCAGCGCCGGGTTGTTGTTGTAGTTCAGCGCGCCCAGCAGCATCGCCGCCACCAGCAGCGCGTAGAACAGGCCGAACCGCGTCGGCAGCACGTAGATGCGGCGGCGGCCGATGCGGACCGGCAGGCGTTCGGGCGCGCGCGGCCGTTCCAGCGCCTGCAGCCGCGTGCGCAGGTCGCGCAGCGCCGCGGGCATCAGTCGACGGGCACCGCGTGCAGCACCGCCTTGGCCAGCGCCGTGCCGCTGCCGGCCTCGGCCTCGGCGACCAGGCGGTGGCCGGCGACGGCGATGAACAGCGCCTGCACGTCTTCCGGCAGCACGTGCCCGCGGCCGAGCAGCAGCGCGTAGGCGCGCGCGGCGCGCAGCAGCGCCAGCCCGGCGCGCGGCGACAGGCCGACGCGGATGCCCGGATGCTGGCGGCTGCGCGCGAGCAGCGCCTGCACGTAGCCGACCAGCGCTTCGCTGGCGTGCACCCGTTCGGCGGCGCGGCGCAGCGCCTGCACGTCGCCGTCGGCCAGCATCGGCAGCGCCTGCGCGATCAGTTCGCGGCGGTCGGCGCCGGTCAGCAGCGCGCGCTCGGAGTCGGCATTGGGATAGCCCAGCGAGAAGCGCAGCAGGAAGCGGTCCAGCTGCGAGTCCGGCAGCGGGAAGGTGCCCGACAGGTCCACCGGATTCTGCGTGGCGATCACGAAGAACGGATCGGGCAACGGATGGGTGGTGCCGTCGATGGTCACCTGCTGCTCGGCCATGGCCTCGAGCAGCGCGCTCTGGGTGCGCGGCGGTGCGCGGTTGATCTCGTCGGCCAGCAGCACCTGGGTGAACACCGGCCCCGGATGGAACTGGAACTGGCGCGACGTGGCCTCGTAGATGGAGACGCCGAGCACATCGGCGGGCAGCAGGTCCGAGGTGAACTGGATGCGCTGGAACGACAGCCCGACCGTGGCCGCCAGCGCGTGCGCCAGCGTGGTCTTGCCCAGTCCGGGCAGGTCCTCGATCAGCACGTGGCCGCCGGCCAGCAGCGCGACGAAGGCAAGCCGCACTTCCTGCGGCTTGCCCAGCACCAGCGCGTTGACCTGGCGCTGCGCGCGCGCGAGCGGGTCGCGCAGCGCGTCGGTTAGGATGGGGCTCGATGGTTCCGCGGTCCGCGACATCGTCTACCTGCATCTTGGGATCGGAAGGGAGTGTAGCGGCAGATGGAGGCAGGACTCCGCGCGCGACGCACGTTCATCGCCTGGTGGACGCTGGCGTGCGTGCTCAAGCTGGTGGTGGCGGCGCGGCTGCCGCTGTTCGTCGACGAGGCCTTCTACTGGCAGGAGAGCCGGCACCTGGCGCAGGCCTATTCGGACCTGCCGGGGATGACCGCGTGGCTGGTGCGGCTGGGCGTGGCGATCGGCGGCGAGCACGTGCTGGCGCTGCGCCTGCCGTTCCTGGCGATGGGCGCGCTGCTGCCGTGGTGGGTGGCCCGGATCGGGCGGCGCTGGTTCGGCGAGAGCGCCGGCTGGCGCGCGGGCACCCTGGCGGTGCTGCTGCCGCTGCTGGGCACGCTGGGGATCATGGCGTTGCCGGACGTGCCGCTGGCCCTGGCCACGGTGCTGTGCCTGCATGCCGGCGCACGCCTGCTGCGCGAGGTCACTCCCGCCGGCGCGCTGGAACTGGCCGTGGGGCTGGCGCTGGGTGCATTGAGCCACTACCGCTTCGCCGGCGTGGTCGTCGCGGGCGCGGCGGCGATCCTGTGGCTGCCGGAGGGGCGCCGCCTGCTGCGCGATCCGCGCGTGCTGCTGGCGATCGTGGTCGGCCTGCTGGCCTGGTTGCCGCTGCTGCTGTGGAATTTCGAGAACGGCGAGGCCGGCCTGCGTTTCCAGCTGCTCGACCGGCACCCGTGGAAGCTGCACGCCGGCGGGCTGGCGTTCATCCCGTTGCAGGCACTGGTGGTCACGCCATTGCTGGGCTGGGCGTTGCTGCAGGCAGGTTGGCGGGACGGGTGGCAACGGCGGTCGGTGCGGCCGCAATGGCGCTTCCTGGCTGTGTTCGGCACGATCGTGCTCGGCGGCCTGTTCGCGCTGGGTTTCTTCACCGACAGCGAACGGGTGAGTTTCCACTGGCCGGTGCCGGCCTACCTGGCGCTGCTGCCGGCCACGGCGGTGCTGCTGGAGGGATGGTCGCCATTGATGCGGCGGCTGGCGACGGGAATGGCCGCGGCAGGGCTGCTGGCCGTGCTGGCCTGGTGCCTGGTGGTGGCCTCGCCGGCGTTGCGCCAGGCCATGGCCGGGTCCAAATACTATCCGCGCAATTTCGCCGGCTGGGAGCCGCTGGCCGCGGCCGTGCGCGAGGAACTGGAGGCGATGCCGCCGGGCACGCGGCTGCTGGCCGAGGACTTCAAGGTCGGCGCCGAACTGGGCTTCGCCCTGGGCGATCCGCGCATCGCGGTGCTGGACCATCCGCTCAACCACGCGCACGGCCGCGCGCCGCAGCTGCAGCTGTGGGAACTGCAGGCGGACGAAGCGCCCGCGGCGCCGACGCTGCTGGTGCTGGCCCCGGGCGACCTGTCGTTCCGGCAATGGCTGCGGCGTTACCAGGAACTGTGCGCGCGCCTGGGACCCCTGCCGCCGGCGCGCAGCGTACTGGTCGACCATGGCGTGCAGCGTTTCCTGCTGGTGCGGTTGCCGGCCCGGCCGCCGGCACCTCCGGCCCAGGCCGCCTGCGTGGCGCCGGCGATGGCGTGGATCGACATGCAACCGGGACGGGCGGTTCCGCCGCGGTTCGAGGTCCGGGGCTGGGCGTTCAAGGAAGGGGCGGGCCTGACGCGGGTGGAGATCACCCTCGATGGCGCGGTCGTCGCCGAGGCGGACTACGGAACCCGGGCCGACGTCGGCGCCTACTTCCCGGGCTCCACCGATCCGAACCAGCCGCGCATCGGCTTCCACGCCAGCGTCGACCTGCCGGCCAGCCAGGCCGGCCGCCGCTGGCTGGGCCTGCGCCTGCACGGTGGCGACGGCAGCGTGGAGGACTGGCCGCAGCAGCCGCTGCGGATCGTGGTCGCGGGCGCCGACCGGTAACATGCGCGCCCATTCGACGGAGGACAGCATGACGCGCAGCCAGGGCGGGGATCGGAAAGCGGCCGGCGATGCCGTGCCGCCGCTGCGCATCGCGCTGCTGGTGCCGTGCCGGAACGAGGCGGCCACCGTGGCCGATGTGGTCCGCGGTTTCGGCGACAGCCTGCCGGCCGCGCAATGCCACGTGTTCGACAACCTGTCGACCGACGCCACCGCCGCGATCGCCCGCGACGCGGGGGCGCAGGTGCATCCGGTGTCGCTGCGCGGCAAGGGCAACGTGGTACGGCGTGCTTTCGCCGACATCGAGGCCGACGTCTACGTGATGGTCGACGGCGACGCGACCTACGACGCGGCGGCCGCGCCGTCGCTGGTGCAGCGCCTGCTGGACGAGGGGCTGGACATGGTGGTCGGTGCGCGCGTGGACCGCGACCCGGCCGCGTACCGCGCCGGCCACCGTTTCGGCAACCGCCTGCTGACCCGCTGCGTGGCGCGGCTGTTCGGCGACAGCTTCGACGACATGCTGTCCGGCTACCGGGTGTTCTCGCGGCGCTACGTGAAGTCGTTCCCGGCGCATGCGGCCGGTTTCGAGATCGAGACCGAGCTGGCGGTGCATGCGCTGCAGCTGCGCATGCCGGTGGCCGAAGCGCCCACCGCCTACGGCGCGCGACCGGAGGGTTCGACCAGCAAGCTCAATACCTGGCGCGACGGCATCCGCATCCTCGGCACCATCGTGCGGCTGTTCAAGGCCGAACGGCCGCTGCTGTTCTTCTCGCTGGGCGCCGGCGCCAGCCTGCTGCTGTCTCTGCTGCTGGCGGTGCCGCTGTTGGTGACCTATTTCGAAACCGGGCTGGTGCCGCGTTTCCCGACCGCGATCCTGTGTTCGGCGCTGGTGCTGCTGTCGGCGGTCCTGCTGGCCTGCGGCCTGATCCTGGACACCGTCACGCGCGGGCGCATCGAGGCCAAGCGCCTGGCCTACCTGGCCGTCCCGGCCACGCGCGGCGCGCTGTCCCCGGCGCATGGTGTCGATGGCGACGGCCACGGCGTTCCGGAAGGATCCGGAATCACCGCGGCGACGACCGATGGCCGTTGAAATGGCGGAGCGTCGCGGCCGCGGTGGCCGTCTGCGCGACCGCCTGCTCCTTTCCGCAGACTGGCTGGAACGCCGCTTCGGCTTCGGCACGCGGCGCGGCATCGTCAACGCGACCGTGGCCGTGTCGCTGCTGTGCGCGCTGGTGTCGCTGCTGCGCGGCCAGGACGCGAACTGGGACCTGCGCAACTACCACGTCCACAACGCCTGGGCGCTGTTGCAAGGACGGCTGGGCATCGACCTGGCGCCGGCGCAGATGCAGAGCTATTTCGTGCCGCTGCTGGACGTGCCGTATTTCCTGCTGGTCCAGCACGCTCCCGCGCCGCTGACCGGATTGCTGCTTGGATTGCTGCACGGGCTGGCGTTCCTGCCCGTGGCCTGGATCGCCTGGCGCGCGCTGGAAGGCGACCCGCGCCGCGACCTGCTGGCGCCGCTGCTGGGCCTGGCCGGACTGGCCAGCGCGGCGTTCCTGTCCGAACTGGGCAACGCCATGGGCGACAACAGCACCGCGCCGCTGGTGCTGGGCGCGCTGGCGCTGGTCCTGCCGGAAACAGGCGGACGCTGGCGCATCGCGCGCGTGGCGCTGGCGGGCGTGCTGCTGGGCATGGCGGTGGCGTTCAAGCTGACCAACGCGGTCTACGCGGTCGCGCTGGGCGTGGCGATGCTGGTCGCCGGCCAGCCCTGGCGCGTGCGGATCCGGATGGGGGTGTGCCTGGCCGCGGTGGCGCTGGCGGTGTTCGCGGTGCTGGCCGGACCGTGGATGTACCGGCTGTGGACGCTGTTCGGCAACCCGCTGTTCCCGCAGTTCAACGCCTGGTTCCAGGCGCCGCTGGCGCAGCCGCTGGCAGTGGCCGACACGCGCTGGTTGCCGCACGGCTGGGGCGAGGCCGCGCTGCGCCCGCTGCTGTTCACCGCCGATCCGTACCTGGTCAGCGAGATCGCGCTGGTGCAGGTCACCTGGGCGCTGCTCTACGTGGCGGCGCTGGCCGCGCTGGCGACGTGGATCGCGCGCCTGCGCGGCGGTCCGCGCGGCGGCCAGGGGATGCGCGGGGGGGCGGGCGTGCGGCGCATGCTCGGTGTGTTCTTCGCGGCCGCGTTCGTCGTGTGGCTGCTGGTGTTCAGCATCCATCGCTACCTGGTGGTGCTGGAACTGCTCGCGCCGCTGCTGCTGTGGCTGCTGCTGCAATACCTGCTGCCGCCGAGGTGGGCCGGTCGCATCGGCGGCCTGGCGATCGCTGCGTGCGCGACGGTCGCGCTGGCCGGCTGGAACGACTGGGGCCACGCCGGCTGGGCGCGCGACGGGTTCCGCGTGCAGCCGCCGCCGGCGCCGTTGCCGGAGACGGTGCTGCTGGTCGGCAGCGAACCGCAGGCCTGGCGCCTGCCGTTCCTGCCGCCGGGTCCGGCGTACGCCTCGGTGGGTTCGAACTTCCCGGCATCGCCGGCCTACGCGCAACGCGTGCGCGACATGGTCCGCGCCAGCGGCGGCGCGGGGGCGATCCTGCCGGCGGCCGTGGACCGGCGCGCGGAAAGCCTCGAACGGCGCAACCGCTGGGCCCGCCGGCTCGGCCTGGATATGGGCGAATGCCGGACGCTGCGCTGGCTGGCGCGACGCAGCCGCAGCCTGCAACTGGTCGAGCCCCGCGCACCGGATGGGCGCTGCGAACTGGCCCTGGCGGCCGACCGGATCCTGGCGCGGGAGGCTGCCGACCAGGCCGTGCTCGACGGCGCCGGCGGGATCCTGGCGCCCTATGGCCTGCGCCTGGACACGGCTTCGTGCCTGCGGCTGGACAGCTGGATCGGCCAGCAGCCGCATCCCTACCACTGGTGCCGCGTCGTCGCGGCCGCGGACTGAGCGGCTGCAGACCCAAGCGGGCGCGGCTCAGGGCAGCGCGTACCCGGCCTCGCGCAGCAGCCCGGCCAGCGCGATCAGCGGCAGCCCGACCAGCGCGGTCGGATCGTGCGATTCGATCGCCTCGAACAGGCTGATGCCCAGTCCCTCGCACTTGAAGCTGCCGGCGCAGTCGAACGGCTGCTCGGCATCGACGTAGCGTTCGATCTCCGCCGCCGACAGCGCGCGGAAGCGGACCTGGGTCAGGTCGACTGCGGCCAGCGCATGGGCGCCGCGGCGCAGGCATACGGCGGTGTGGAAGCGCACCGTGCGTCCGCCCATCGCCGACAGCTGGGCGATGGCGGCGTCACGGCCGCCGGGCTTGCCGAGGACGTGGCCGTCCAGGTCGGCGGCCTGGTCCGAGCCGATCACCCAGGCCTCCGGAAAGCGTCCGGCCACCGCATCGGCCTTGGCCCGGGCCAGCCGCCGCACCAACTGGGCGGGGCTTTCCGCCTGCAGCGGCTGCTCGTCCACCTCGGGGCGGGCACAGTCGAACGGCAGCCGCAGCCGCTGCAGCAGCTCGCGGCGGTAGGGCGAGGTCGAGGCCAGGATCAGCATGGGGACGGTAAAGAATGCGGGGTAGCCCAGTGTCCGGCGCGGCCGGCGCGGGGGCAATGCTGTACCGACGGCCCGGAGCGGTTTGACAGGGCGCGGGGCGGTCCTTAACATTCAGCGGCTTATGTCCGCAGGTGCGCCCGTCGTGCAGGTTCCCGAAACACTGGATGCCTGGAAGATGGTCGCCGCGAGGCGGCAGTTCGAGGGACGTCTGCCGTTGTCGGCGATGCCCCGGCTCGGCGGCAGCCTGGCCGACACCGGAGGCGAATGCGTTTTCGCACTGGAATTCGGCCAGGATGCGTTGCAGGTGCCCTTCGTCGAGCTGTCCATCGATGCGGGCCTGCCGCTGGTGTGCCAGCGCAGCCTGGAGCGGTTCGTGTTCCCGGTGAAGACCGTGCAGCGGCTCGGCCTGATCCGCGACGAGTCCGGGGAGGCCGCGCTGCCGGCCGGCTACGAGGCGCTGCTGGTGCCCGACGACGGCCTGCTGCGACCGGCCGAACTGGTCGAGGACGAGTTGTTGCTGGCCCTGCCGGTGGTCCCGGTGGCGCCGGACAGCGATCCGGTCGAGAAGACCTGGTCGGCGGACGAACAGGAAATGCAGGCGGCCAGCCCGTTCGCGGCGCTGGCCTCGCTGAAGCAGAAGTAGAGACACGGCCGCGCCGCCGCCGAAGGCGCCCTGGAACGGCACCGGCGGGTGGCTTGCAGGTCCCACAAGAACACGCAATCTAACGAGTTTGGAGCAACCCCATGGCTGTGCAGAAATCCCGAGTCACTCCGTCCCGCCGCGGCCAGCGCCGTTCCCACGACGCGCTGACGGCCAAGCAGCTGGCGACCGACCCGACCACGGGCGAGACCCACCTGCGCCATCACGTCACTGCCGACGGCTACTACCGCGGCAAGAAGGTCATCGCGACCAGGACCTCGGTCGTCGAAGAAGACTGAGCGTGAGCTCCGGCGCGTGCGGCCCGCGCGCGCCAGGCCTGCGGTAATCGATCGTCCAGGCCCCCGCGGGGGCCTCAAGCGGGAATGCGCATGAGCGAGCGGATCTATTCGCGCATCGCCGGAACCGGCAGCTACCTGCCGGAGAAGGTGGTGACCAACGACGACCTGGCCAAGGTGGTCGACACCAGCGACGAATGGATCCGCAGCCGCACCGGCATCCGCGAACGGCGGGTCGCCGCCGAGGGCCAGACCACCAGCGACCTGGGCTACCAGGCCGCGCTCAAGGCGATGGAAGCGGCCGGCGTGTCCGCCGACGACATCGACCTGATCGTGGTCGGCACCACCACGCCGGACCTGATCTTTCCTTCGGTCGCCTGCCTGATCCAGCAGAAGCTGGGCGTGCGCGGCTGCCCGGCGTTCGACGTCAACGCCGCCTGCTCCGGCTTCGTGTTCGCGCTCAGCGTCGGCGACCAGTACGTGCGCAGCGGCGCGGCGAAGACCGTGCTGGTGGTCGGCGCCGAGACCCTGACCCGCATGGTCGACTGGACCGACCGCACCACCTGCGTGCTGTTCGGCGACGGCGCCGGCGCGGTGGTGCTCAAGGCCGACACCGAGACCGGCATCCTGGCCACCCACCTGCATGCCGACGGCAGCAAGAAGGAGCTGCTGTGGAACCCGGTCGGCGTTTCCAGCGGATTCCAGGCCGACGCGCCGAACGTCGGCGTGCGCATCGTCATGGCCGGCAACGAAGTGTTCAAGCACGCGGTCAAGGCGCTGGATTCGGTGGTCGACGAAACCCTCGAGGCCAACGGCCTGGACAAGCGCGACCTGGACTGGCTGATCCCGCACCAGGCCAACCTGCGCATCATCGAGGCCACGGCCAAGCGCCTGGACATGCCGATGGAACGCGTCATCGTCACCGTCGACCGGCACGGCAACACGTCCGCCGGTTCGGTGCCACTGGCGCTGGACGAGGCGGTGCGCTCCGGGCGCGTGCAGCGCGGCCAGCTGGTGCTGCTGGAAGCGTTCGGCGGCGGCTTCACCTGGGGTTCGGCGCTGTTGCGCTATTGAGCGCGCGTCGTTCCGGGTCATTCCGGTCCGGACCTGACCTGGCTGCGGCATCGTCCGATGCGGCAGCGGCGAGGAAACTGGCATGTCCGTACAACCGATGGATGTCGTGGGCCGTTCGGCCTGGATCAAGCACTACGCGCGCGGGCGCCGCAGGCTCAGCCTGGGCACGCTCGACCTGGTCGCACGCCGGCTCGACCTGGCCTCGCTGCGGCCGCCTCCGCACCATGGCGGGGCCAAGGCCAAGGCGATCGAGCGCCGCCGCATCGCCGAACTGCGCGCGCAGGGCGTGCGGGTTCCCGAGGTGCTCGGCGAGAACGGCGACACCCTGCTGCTCGGCGACATGGGCGAGTCCCTGTCTGCGCGCCTGCGTGCCGCCGCCGCCGACCCGCGGGCGCTGGATGCGCTGACCCGCATGGTCATCGAGGCCATCGCCGACGCGCACCTGCGCGGTGCCTATTTCGGCCAGCCGGTGCCGCGCAACATCACCATCGACGCGCAGGGCGCCGTCGGCTTCATCGATTTCGAAGAGGATCCGCTGGAAGTGATGGCGCTGGAGCAGGCCCAGGCCCGGGACTGGCTGCTGTTCGCGTTCGGCATGTCCAAGCATTACGACGACCGCCCCGAGGCGCTGGCGGACATGTTGGGCATGGCCTTGCGGATCGAGCCGCGCGCGGTGGGGCGCCACGCCCGTCAGGTCAGCCGCCGGCTGCACGGATTGGCGCGCGCGATCGGCAGGCTGGGGCACTCGGCGCGCTCGTTCGCGCATGCCGTGTTCGCGATCCATGGCGCCACCGCCGGGGTGGTGCTGGCGTTGATCGTGCTGATCGACTGGATCGGCGACGGCGAGATCGACCTGCTGCGGAACATCATCGGCTGACCCGGCCCGGTGCGGCGGGAGTTGCGGGCGCATACGCCCGGGTACAGACAAACCCGCGGATTCGCCCGTATCATCGCCGCTCTTTCTTGACCTGCGGTTGCGCGTGACCCATCCGACGCTCGCTTTCGTTTTTCCCGGCCAGGGTTCCCAGTCCGTGGGCATGCTGGCCGAACTGGCCGAACTCCACCCGCAGGTCCGCGGCGCCTTCGCCGAGGCCTCGGAAGGGGCGGGCGTCGACCTGTGGGCGCTGTCCCAGGGTGGCCCGGAAGAAATGCTCAACCGCACCGAGTACACCCAGCCGGCGCTGCTGGCCGCGGGCATCGCGGTGTGGCGCGCCTGGCAGGCGCAGGGCGGCGCGCAGCCGTCCGTGCTGGCCGGCCACAGCCTGGGCGAGTACAGCGCGCTGGTCGCCGCCGGCGCGCTTTCGCTCAAGGATGGCGCGCATCTGGTGCGCCTGCGCGGCCAGCTGATGCAGGACGCCGCGCCCGCCGGTACCGGCGCGATGGCCGCGGTGATCGGCGCCGAGGACGCGCTGGTGGAAGAGGTCTGCGTGCAGGCCTCGGGCAGCCAGGTCGTGGTCCCGGCCAACTACAACTCGCCCGGCCAGGTCGTGATCGGCGGCGACGCGGCGGCGGTGGACCGCGCGCTGGCGCTGCTGTCCGAACGCGGCGTGCGCAAGGCGGTGAAACTGGCGGTGAGCGTGCCTTCGCATACGCCGCTGATGCGCGAGGCCGCCAACCGCCTGGCCGAGGCGATGGCCGGCCTGGAATGGCGCATGCCGTCGCTGCCGGTGGTGCAGAACGTCGACGCACAGGCGCACGCCAGCGTCGAGGCGATCCGCGACGCGCTGGTGCGCCAGCTCTACCTGCCGGTGCGCTGGACCGGCTGCGTGCAGGCGCTGGCCGCGCGCGGTGCTGCCCGCGTGGGCGAATGCGGTCCGGGCAAGGTCCTGGCCGGGCTGGTCAAGCGCATCGACAAGTCGCTCGATGCGCGCGCGATCGGCGCGGTCGGCGACTTCGAGTCCGCGCTGGCCGACTGGCGCTGATCCCACTGCGACGCGACCGGCGCATCGCGCCGTCCGCGCCGACCAACGAACGACGAGGTTCCCCATGAGCAATCCGCCCCTTGACGGCCGGCCCCTGAGTGGCGAGATCGCGCTGGTCACCGGCGCCAGCCGCGGCATCGGCGCGGCGATCGCCGACGAACTGGCCGCGCGCGGCGCGACCGTGGTCGGCACTGCCACCAGCGACGCCGGCGCCGAGGCGATCGGTGCGCGCCTGGCGGGCAAGGGCGGCCACGGCCGCAGGCTCGACGTCACCGACGCGGCCGCGGTCGAGGCCCTGATCGACGGCATCGCCAGCGAGTTCGGTACGGTCTCGATCCTGGTCAACAACGCCGGCATCACCCGCGACAACCTGCTGATGCGGATGAAGGAAGAGGACTGGCAGGCGATCCTGGACACCAACCTGACCAGCGTCTACCGCACCTCCAAGGCGGTGATGCGCGGCATGATGAAGGCGCGCAAGGGCCGGATCGTCAACATCGCCTCGGTGATCGGCGCCACCGGCAATGCCGGCCAGGCCAACTACGCCGCGGCCAAGGCCGGGATCATCGCCTTCTCCAAGTCGCTGGCCAAGGAGATCGGCAGCCGCAACGTCACCGTCAATGTGGTGGCGCCGGGCTTCATCGACACCGACATGACCCGCGACCTGCCAGAGGATGCCAAGAGCGCGCTGCTGGGCCAGATCGCGCTGGGCCGCCTCGGCGCGCCGGCAGACATCGCTCATGCAGTGGCGTTCCTGGCCGGCCCGGATGCCGGCTACATCACTGGCGAGACCTTGCATGTGAACGGCGGGATGTACATGGCCTGAGGGCCGGCCACGCCAGAACAAGGATTTCAAAAGCGACGTAAGCTTTTGATCCGGTTGCGGTTGCGGGCGGGTGCCCGCGGCCGCGGCTTTTGACTACACTATCCGCCCTGTGGACAGTGAACCCAAGGCCGCCGCACGTCGCGACGGTCCGAACAACAACCACTCCGCCTGGAGCAGCAAACCCATGAGCACCATCGAAGAGCGCGTCAAGAAAATCGTCGTCGAACAGCTCGGCGTCAAGGAAGATGAAGTGACCAACAGCGCATCGTTCGTCGACGACCTGGGCGCCGACTCGCTCGACACCGTCGAGCTGGTGATGGCGCTGGAGGAAGAGTTCGAGTGCGAGATCCCGGACGAAGAGGCCGAGAAGATCACCTCGGTCCAGCAGGCGATCGACTACATCAAGGCGCACGTCAAGAGCTGATGCGTGCCGTGACCGCGGGCCGCACGCCGGCCCGCGGCGACACATTCCGTCCGGGGCCGCTGCGTGCGGCCCCGTGCGCGTCCGGAGCCGGCCCGCGCCGTTCCGGGCCGCCGCATACCGATCCGAAGATTCCGACCAGAAACACAGCAGGGAGCCGTCTATGAGTCAGCGTCGCGTCGTCGTCACCGGCATGGGCATGGTCTCGCCGCTGGGCAACGACCTGGCCAGCAGCTGGGACGGCATCGTCAACGGCCGCTCCGGCATCGGTCAGGTCACCTCGTTCGATGCCTCGGCCTTCACCACCCGCATCGTCGGCGAAGTGCGCGGTCTGGACATCGCGCAGTTCGTCAGTCCCAAGGACGCCAAGAAGATGGATGCCTTCATCCATTACGGGATGGCGGCTTCGCTGATGGCGCTGGAGGATTCGGGCCTGGAAATCACCGAGGCCAACGCCGAGCGCGTTGGCGCGATCATCGGCTCGGGCATCGGCGGCATCCTGGGCATCGAGCAGCAGACCGAGAAGTACGTCGAAGGCGGTCCGCGCAAGATCTCCCCCTTCTACATCCCCAGCACCATCATCAACATGCTGCCGGGGCACCTGAGCATCATGAAGGGCCTGAAGGGCCCGGGCTTCTCCGCCGTGTCCGCCTGCGCCACCTCGAACCATTCGATCGGCATGGCCATGCGCATGATCCAGTACGGCGATGCCGACGTGATGGTCGCCGGCGGCGCCGAGCGCGGCTCCTCGCCGACTTCGATGGGCGGCTTCTGCTCGATGAAGGCCATGTCCACCCGCAACGACGATCCGACCCGCGCCTCGCGTCCATGGGACAAGGACCGCGACGGTTTCGTCATGGGCGACGGCGCCGGCATCCTGGTCATCGAGGAATACGAACACGCCAGGGCCCGCGGCGCGCGCATCTACTGCGAGCTGGCCGGCTTCGGCGCCAGCACCGATGCTTTCCACATGACCGCGCCCAGCGAGGACGGCGAAGGCCCGGCGCGCTGCATGACCATGGCGCTGAAGGACGCCGGCGTGAACACCACCGAGGTCGACTACCTCAACGCGCATGGCACGTCCACGCCGCTGGGCGACCTGGCCGAGACCCTGGCGATGAAGCGCGCCTTCGGCGACCACGCCTACAGGATGATGGTCAGCTCGACCAAGTCGATGACCGGCCATCTGCTCGGCGCTGCCGGCGGGGTGGAGGCGATCTTCTCGATCCTGGCCCTGCGCGACGACATCGTCCCGCCGACCATCAACCTGGACGAACCCGGCGAGGGCTGCGACCTGGACTACGTGCCGAACGTGGCGCGGCAGAAGCGGATCGACGTGGTGCTGTCCAATGGCTTCGGCTTCGGCGGCACCAACGGGACGCTGGTGTTCAGGCGCATCTGACTCCGCACGGGCGTGCCGGTGCTGCCGGTGCCTCCGTGCCGACAACGCGGGCCGGTCCCTTTCCGATGATGCATGGCGCATCCGGGAAAGGCGCCGGCCCTGTCTTTACCGCGATGCCCGGCGATCCCATGCTGCTTTCCCGTCCACTGCCCGCCGAGACCGACCTGCTGGCGTTGCACCGGCTGGCGCCGTCGCGCTATCCGCTGCTGCTGGAATCGGTGGCCTCCGGCACCGTGCAGGGACGCTGGGACCTGTTGCTGGCCACCGACGGCCGCGGACTGCAACTGGATGCGGCCGGCATCACCCGCGACCTGGCCGGCGTCGCCATCGAGGGTGGCTTCCTGCAGGCGCTGGACGCGCAGTGGGCGCATGCGCGCATCGCCGTGGAGGAGCCGCGCTGGCCGTTCCGCGGCGGCTGGGCGCTGCTGCTGGACTACGAACTGGCCGCGCAGGTCGAACCGGTTCTGGAGCTGCCGATGCGCGCGTCCGGTGGGCGCCCACGGGCGCTGGCCCTGCGCTGCCCGGCGGCGGTGCTGCGCGACCGCGCCAGCGGCGAATGCGTGGCCCTGGCCGAGGAAGGGCAGGTGCCGCTGCTGCAGGCCCTACTCGGCGACCTGGAGGCGAGCCGCGCGCTGCCGCCGTTGCCGGCGTGGCAACCGCCGCACGCGATCGAAGAAGACGAACCGCAGCGCTTCCTCGATGGCGTCGGCCGGATCCTCGATTACCTGCGCGCCGGCGACGTGTTCCAGGTCAACCTCTCGCGCGGCTGGCGCGCAGGGTTCGACGCGCCGCCGGATCCGGCCGCGCTGTACGCGCGCCTGCGCCAGGCCAACCCGGCCCCGTTCGCCGGGCTGTTCGCCGGCGACGGCTGGGCGGTGGCCAGCTCCTCGCCCGAACGGCTGGTGTCGGTGCGCGGGCGGGTGGTCGAGACCCGGCCCATCGCCGGCACCCGCCCGCGCTTTCCGGGCGACGACGACGCGGCGCGGATCCGCGAACTGGTCGACCATCCCAAGGAGCGCGCCGAGCACGTGATGCTGATCGACCTGGAACGCAACGACCTGGGCCGCGTGTGCGTGCCCGGCAGCGTGCAGGTGGACGAGCTGATGACCGTGGAAAGCTACGCCCACGTCCACCACATCGTCAGCAACGTGCGCGGCATCCTGCACGCGCAGGCCACGCCGGGGCAGGTGATCGCGGCGGTGTATCCGGGCGGCACCATCACCGGCTGCCCGAAGGTACGCTGCATGCAGATCATCGCCGAGCTGGAGGCCACCCCGCGCGGCGCCTACACCGGTGCGATCGGCTGGCTCAACCGCGACGGCGACCTGGACCTGAACATCCTGATCCGCAGTGCGGAAGTGCAGGGCGACGAGGTCGCGTTCCGCACCGGCGCCGGCATCGTCGCCGACTCGGTGCCGCAGCGCGAACTGGACGAGACCCGGGCCAAGGCGCGCGGGCTGCTGCGCGCGCTGGAGCCGCCTGCGTGACGTGTGCCGTGCGCAGCCGGACACGGAAGGCCGCCGCGCCGGCGCGGTATGCTGGGCGGCATCGTATTCGAAGAGGTAGTCGTGGCTGCAGGACGTAGGAGCGCATGGCGCTGGGCGCTGGGACTGTCGTGCCTGCTGCTGCTTGCGGTGGCCGCACTGGCAGGCTGGGGCTGGCTGCATTACCAGCGCTTCGCCGACGCGCCGGTGGCCAGCGGCGAGACCGCGGCCAGCGTGCGGATCGAGCGCGGCGACGGCTTCGCCACCGCGCTGGGTCGGCTGCGCGCGGCCGGCATCGATGCCGGCCATGATCTCGAATGGCGGCTGCTGGCACAGCAGATGGACGCGGCCGGCCGGCTCAAGGTCGGCGAATACGCGCTGGCGCCGGAATTGACCCCGCGCGAACTGCTGCAGCGCATGCGCGACGGCCGCGTCATCCAGTACCGGGTGACCCTGGTCGAGGGCTGGAACTTCCGCCAGCTGCGCGCGGCGCTGGCCGCGGCCGAGCCGCTGCGGCACGAGACCGGCGGCATGGACGACGCGGCGCTGATGGCCGCGCTCGGCCACCCGGGCCAGCACCCGGAAGGCCGCTTCCTGCCGGAGACCTACCTGTACCAGCGCGGCGACAGCGACCTGGACATCCTGCGCCGCGCCCATGCGGCGATGGAGCAGGCGCTGGCGCAGGCCTGGGAAGCGCGCGCACCGGACCTGCCGCTGCACTCGCCCGACGAGGCGCTGGTGCTGGCCTCGATCGTCGAGAAGGAAACCGGCCTGGCCGCCGAGCGCCCGCAGATCGCCGGCGTGTTCGCCCGCCGGCTGAAGAAGGGCATGCTGCTGCAGACCGACCCGACCGTGATCTACGGCCTGGGCAGCGCCTACGACGGCAACATCCGCAAGCGCGACCTGGTCGCCGACACCCCGTACAACACCTACACCCGCGCCGGCCTGCCGCCCACGCCCATCGCCATGCCCGGCCGCGCCGCGCTGCAGGCGGCGGTCGACCCGGCCGCGGGCGAGGCGCTGTATTTCGTCGCCCGCAACGACGGCAGCCACGTGTTCTCGGCGACCTATCCCGAGCACAACGCCGCGGTCGACTGCTACCAGCGCCGGCGTTGCCCGGCAGCACCTGCCGCCAGCAACGGTGCGCCCGGCGAGGCGCGGCAGCGATGAGCGCAGCGGTCCTGACCCATCCGCGTTTCATCAGCCTGGAAGGCGGCGAGGGCGCGGGCAAGAGCACCGCGATCGCCGCGCTGCGCGAGGCCCTGCAGCGACGCGGCCACGAGGTGGTGCTGACCCGCGAGCCCGGCGGCACGCCGCTGGCCGAACGGATCCGCGCGCTGATCCTGGACAACCGCCAGGCCCTGCGCGGCGAGGACGACGAGGACGAACCGCTGTCGCCCGAAGCCGAACTGCTGCTGGTGTTCGCCGCGCGCGCCCAGCACGTGCGCGAGGTCATCCACCCGGCGCTGCAGCGCGGCGCGTTCGTGGTCAGCGACCGCTTCACCGATTCCAGCTACGCCTACCAGGGCGACGGCCGTGGCCTGGACCCGGCCTGGATCGCCGAACTGGAGCGGCGCGCGGTCGGCCTGCGCCCGGGCCTGACCCTGCTGCTGGACCTGGACGTGCGCGAAGGCCGCGCCCGCACCAGCGGCCGCGACCTGTGGCCGGACCGGATCGAAAGCGAACAGGACGACTTCTTCGAACGCGTGCGCGCCGGATTCCGCCGCCGCGCCGCGGCCGAGCCGGAGCGGTTCCGGGTGATCGATGCCGCGCAGCCACCACAGGCCGTAGGCGAGGCGGTGGCCGCCGCGGTGGCCGCCTGGCTGGAGACGCAGCCGTGAGCGAGGCCCTGGCGCCCTGGCAGCAACGCGTCCACGACCACGCCTTGGCGACGCTGGCCGCCGGGCGGCTGGGCCATGCGCTGCTGCTGTGCGGTCCGGCCGGGCTGGGCAAGCGCGCGGTGGCCGGGCGGCTGGCCGCCTACGTGCTGTCCGGCGGCGAGCCGGCGGCCGAGGCGCGCAACCGGCCGCTGATCGCCGCCGGCACCCATCCGGACCTGCACATCGTTTCCTTCGAGCACAACCGCGAAGGCACCCGCCTGCGCACCGAGATCGTGATCGAGCAGATCCGCGAACTCGGCCGCAAGCTGGCGCTGACCCCGCAGTACGGGCGGGCCCAGGTGGCGATCATCGACCCGGCCGACGCACTCAACACCGCCGCCTGCAACGCGCTGCTCAAGACCCTGGAGGAACCGGCCCCGGGTCGCTACCTGTGGCTGGTCAGCGCGCGCCCCGGACGCCTGCCGGCGACCATCCGCAGCCGCTGCCAGCGGCTGGAGTTCCGCCTGCCGCAGCGCGAAGAGGCGCTGGCCTGGCTGTGCGCGCAGGGCCATGGGCCGACCCCGGCGGTCGAGGCACTGGAAATCGCCCGCGGCCATCCCGGCCTGGCCGATCAATGGCTGCGCGGCACCGGCCTGGCGCTGCGCCGCGAGGTCGCCACCGACCTGGACGCGCTGGAAGCCGGCCGCGCCGACGCGCTGGAGGCCGCGCTGCGCTGGGGCGGCGACGAGCAGGCCGGCGAACGCCTGTACCACGCCGCCGAATACGTGCGCGACCGCGTCGGCGCCGCCGGCTTGACCGATCCGGAGCGATTGCACAAGCTGGCGGCCTGGTTCGACGCCGCCAACCGCGCCCGCGAACTGCTGCGCAGCACGGTGCGTGCCGACCTGGTGATGGCCGACCTCCTGCTGGCGTGGCGCGACGGGGCGAGGCCGCAGCCGGGCAGGGTGCCGACAGGCAAAGGGGAGAAACGATGAGTGCTGCGAGCGGACGCCAGGGCATCCTGTCACTGGCGGTGAAGGACAAGGCCGCGCTGTACACCGCGTACATGCCGTACATCCGGCACGGCGGCATCTTCGTGCCCACGCCCAAGCGCTACTTCCTCGGCGACGAGGTGTTCCTGCTGCTGACCCTGCCCGATTCCAGCGACCGCCTGCCGATCGCCGGCAAGGTGGTCTGGGTGACCCCGGCCGGCGCCCAGGGCAACCGCACCGCCGGCATCGGGATCCAGTTCCCGGAAGGCAACGAGGGCGAGACGGTCAAGAACCGCATCGAGACCCTGCTGGCCGGCACCCTCAACGCGGACAAGCCGACCCAGACCATGTAAGCGTCCGGCCGCGCGGCCGGACCATCGCCGGGAGGATGCGATGCGACCTGCGCTGATCCTGTGGACCGGCCTGCTGGCCGGCGTCTTCGCATCCGGCGTCGCCGCGGCCGCAGCGCCGGACGCGACGCCGTCGCGGGTGAGCCTGGAAAGCCCGAAGCTGCGGCTGGACGTCTCGCCGCGGCTGGGCGGGCGGGTGCTGCACTTCTCGCTGCCCGGCGCGCCGAACCTGCTGCGGGTGGGCGAAGCGGTGGACAGCCAGCCCGACCCGCGCGCGCAGGCGGCCGGGGAAAACATCCCGTACCTGGGGCACGAAGTCTGGGTCGGCCCGCAGGCCGAGTGGTGGCTTGACCAGGCCGTGAATCCGGCGCGGCGCAAGGCCGCTGCGCAATGGCCGCCGGATCCCTGGCTGGCGCACGCGCCGGCCACGGTGCTGTCGCAGGAGGCCGATCGCCTGGTGCTGGAAGGCACGGCCAGCCCGGTCAGTGGCGTGCAGCTGCTCAAGACCTTCTCCATCGCGCCGGAACGGCCGGACACCGCGGAGATGGCGGTGGAGATGCGCAACATCCGCAAGCGGCCGGTCGCGCATGACATCTGGTTCAACACCCGGGTCGCACCGGAAACGCGCGTCTACGTGCCGGTGGAGTCCGACGGCAGCGGGGTGCGGGTGCGCTCGGACACCGGCGACGGTTTCGACGGGCTGGTCAGCAGCAGCGCCGACGGGCTGTTCTCGCTGGAACTGCTGCCGCCGTCGGAAGGCCTGCAGGGCCGGCGCGGCAAGGTCTTCATCCAGCCGCGCGCCGGCTGGATCGCCGGTTTCGCCGCGGGGCAGGCGTTCCTGATCCATTTCGAGCGCGAACCGCTGGAGCGCATCCATCCCGACCAGGGCCAGGTCGAGCTGTACCTGGACTGGCGGCCGCGCCAGGCGGACACCGGGGTGATGGAGCTCGAGGTGCACGGCCGTTACGTGACCCTCGCGCCGGGCGAGTCGACCACCGCGCACGAATGGTGGGTGGTGCGGAAGTACGACGGCCCCGACCGACGGGATGCTCAGGTCGCCTTCCTCGAACGGATGCTGTCCGACGCCGGCGTCGAGTAGAGCGGGGCTCGCCCCGCTCTTTTGGGTTCTTCTCCGAACTGAGGGGAGACGCACCCACTGCAACTGCAACTGCAGGAGCAGAGGCATGGGGTTGGCGGGCGTCGGAAGGAGCCGCGGAAGTGCGCGGGTATGGCGCATCGGCCGGCTCCGGCGTCCTGCCTCCGACGGCCGAGCGCAGGCCATCCCTGGCCTGCTTGCGCCATACCCCCGCACTGCCGCGTCTTTCGGCGCGTTGGGGGGCGTTGCTCCGTTCACCCGCTCAACCGTCGTCCCTCGCGGGTGGGACCTGGACGATCGAGAACCGGATCGAGGACCTACAGCCTCGTCCCCGCGCAAGCGGTTGTAGGAGCCCGTCTTGCGGGCGACGCGACGCCGTCGGCACAGGCGACGCCTTCATGATTCCGACGGGTGCCGTCGGCACAGGCGACGCCTCCATGACTCCGACGCCCTTGTCGCCCGCAAGA
>Ga0160448_100151_pt1 | contig 32408 bp, 23 predicted proteins | sample HID1973M_E1MG_FD_108269 | JGI IMG/M metagenome (GOLD analysis project Ga0160448, IMG submission 108269) | Enriched mosquito-associated microbial communities from UW Madison campus, WI, USA - HID1973M_E1 MG | ecosystem: Host-associated > Arthropoda: Insects > Digestive system > Unclassified ...
GGTGCTGACCGAGCTCGTGACGAACGCGGTGGAGCACGGCCTGGACGGGCGTGAGTCGGGCACCGTCGACGTCGTCGTGCAGCGCGACGGCGACCACCTGCAGGTGGAGGTGGCCGACGACGGCGCCGGCCTGCCCGCCGAGCGCGGTGCCGGCACGGGCCTCGGGACGCAGATCGTCTCGACCCTCGTGACCAACGAGCTGCACGGGAGCATCGAGTGGGGGCCGCGCGAGGGTGGTGGGACGTCCGTCCACCTCGTGGCCAACCTGCGGTCGGGGCGTGACGCGCCCGGCTTGTGACGCCCGGCCTGGTGCGTCCGGGACGCACGAAGGGCCGGTCACGAGGACCGGCCCTTCGCATGCGTGCGAGCTGTGCGCGGCGGCGAGGCCGCGCGACCGCGGGAGGAGTCAGCCGGCGCGGCGCTGACGGGCGGTACGGCGCTTGAGCGCGCGGCGCTCGTCCTCGGACAGGCCGCCCCAGACGCCCGCGTCCTGGCCGGTCTCGATGGCCCACTTGAGGCAGGTGTCGACGACGGGGCAGCGGCGGCAGACGGCCTTGGCCTCGTCGATCTGCTGCAGGGCCGGGCCCGTGTTCCCGATCGGGAAGAACAGCTCGGGGTCCTCGTCGAGACACGCTGCGCGGTGGCGCCAATCCATGTTTGCTCTCCTTGGGCGCACGACGGGGCGCCCGTGGTCAGGGCGCGCGCCAAGTCGTGGTAATAGGGGTGGGGGGACGTGCTTCATCTAGAGTCACATCCCAACGCGCGGCGCACAAGGGGTTACGAACAGGTTTCGACTTGATCACGGGTGAGGTATTGGTCACATCTGTGCACCCCCTGAGCAACACACCTGGTCAAACGTCCAGATCGAGCCCGCCGTGCGCGCACGGGTGCGGTGCAAAGGCGGCCTAGGCTCGACCCGTGGAACCCCGTCGCCCCGCCGTGCTGCTCGTCGTCTGCGCCCTCGTGCTCGTCGAGGCCGTCGCCGTCGCGGCGCTGGGCGTCGCGTGGCTCATCGACCTCGCGCGAGGTGGTACGGAGATCCCCGGTGCCGTCGTCTTCCTGGTCGTGTGCTGCGCGGGACTGGCGTGGTTGCTGGTCGCGGCTGTCCGGGCGGTGCTGCGTGGCAGGCGGTGGGGGCGGTCGCTGCTGCTCACCGTGCAGATCTTCCTGGTCCTCATGGCGCTCGGCTGGATGAGCGTCGGCGGGACGCCGTGGTCCGTCGGGGCGATCGTCTGGGGCGTCGCCACGGGCGTCGGCCTGCTCATGCCGCCAGTCGTCGCGTTCACGGGTGGGTCGTCCGACGGCGGCTCGGCCGACGTGACCAGACCCTCGCGCTGATCCGCGTCCTCAGCTCGTGGCGTCCGGTGCCGCGCGCGACGGGGCCGGGGCGTCGTAGACCTGCACCGGCAGGCACCGGCGACCGACGAGGAGGACGCCACGACCGGGTGTCCGCCCGGGGTCGGTGAGCCAGGGCGCCTCCGGGCCGATCAGCTGGCCACCCGCCGGGTCGCCCGGGTCGAGGACCAGCATCGACCGTCGGCGCAGCAGCCAGGGAATCGGCCCGCGGAACGCCGTCGTCGCCGCCGTCGCACCGGCCGAGGCGAGCAGCGTCGCCCGGCCGGTGGTGGCAGCGTCCAGCAAGCGTTCCGCGAGGTCGGGGTCGCGCCGCTCGAGGTCGTCGAGGTCGTCGACGACGACGACCGGGGCGACGCCCCCCGATGCCGGGCTCCCCGGTGACCACGTCTCCAGGCCGACGATCGCACCGGGCGGATCGGGGAGCCGATCAGAGGGCGACGAACCGAGCCGGTCCGTCGACCAAGGTCCTGGCCCACGCGCGACGAGCACGCGGTGGCCGGCCGCGGCGGCGGCGTGCGCGAGCGATCGCAGAGCGGTCGTCCGGCCCGAACCCGCCGACCCGCACACCAGCAGGCCGTCGTCCAGATCGACGCACACCTCGGACGCGTCGTCGCCGCCCGCACCCACCGGCAACCATCGGTCGGAGCGCGGGAGGTGGTCCGGGCGCTCGACCCGCGACGGGAGCGGGCTCACGTGGGGTGGTCGCCGCGACGCGGGAGGGTGGATGCGGACGTGGTCGGGCGGGTCGGGCAGCGCGACCTGGCACAGCGTGGCGGTCGCTCCTCGCAGGTGGACGGCGCGGCCGGCCGTGGTCCGGGCCGGGCTCAGGTCGCGGGGGACGCCGAGCAGCAGGTCGGTGGTCGCGTCGGGGACCGGCAGGACGAGGCGCTCGCCGAACGCGGCGACGTGGGCCGCCGCGTGCCGGACGTCGCACGTCGCCGCGAGGGCGACCGGAGGCGTGCCCCCGCGCCACAGGTCGGTCAGCCGTCGGGTGCCCGCGCCGCGCGCGACGTCCGCGAGCACGTCGAGCACCACGTCGAGCCCGTCGACGAGCAGCACCGGCCGGGCACCGGACACCGGCCCGGACACCGGCCCGGAGACCAGGAGCTCGAGGAGCCGAGCGACGACGCGCGGCTGGTCGGACGCCGCGAACGTGCCGAGCGACGGGCTCGCCGTCAGCTCCAGCCGCCGCCGTGCCTCGTCGGGCAGGCCGATGCCGTGGACCTCCCGGCCGGCCTCGAGCGCCGCGAGGCCGAGGGTCACGAGGGCGGTCGACCGCCCCGAGCGACGCCCGCCGACGACCAGCAGGTGGCCGTCGTCGGGCACCCACCGCCGCACGCTGCGCCGCTGCCGGTCCGGCTCGTCGCCCAGTGCGAAAGCGAGCCCTGCGTCGGCCGCCGTGTGGTCGGTGGCGAGCTCGTGCGCGCCGACGACGTCCGGCAGCGCCGGGAACCACGGGATCGACGGGGCCGGCTCGGGGAGCGTGGCCGCGGCGGACACCGCGGCGCGGACCCACGCCGCGACGTCCTCGAGCTGCCCGGACGATGCCGGTGGTGCCGCCCGCCAGCTGACGCGGGACGGGTCGGCAGCACCGCTCGTGGTCCCGGCCGACGCGCCTGGCTCCGGGCCGGCGGCGGGTCGCACGGGCGGTCGTCGGGCGGCGGTGCCGGCGCGCGCGACCTGCACGTGGACCAGAGGGCCGGAGCCCCGGCGGACGACGGCGCGGCCGGGCCGGTCGACGGGGAGGTGCGCGGCGTCCGGGGCGTCGATCAGGTCGGCCGAGTCGGCCTCGTCGCGCACCCGGAGGGCGATGCGCACCCCGACGTTGGCGCGCAGGTCCGCGCCGACGGCGCCCGCGGGCCGCTGTGTCGCGAGCACCAGGTGGATGCCGAGCGCGCGCCCCTGCGCGGCGAGCCGGGCGAGCGCCGGGCCGGCGTCCGGGGCGTCGTCGACGAGGGCGCGCAGCTCGTCGACGACGACGAGCAGGCGCGGCGGTGTTCCCGGGGCGTCGGGGTCGAGCTCCGCCAGGTCGCGGGCCCGCGCCCGGGACAGGAGACGCTCGCGCCGCTGCAGCTCGGCCCGCAGCGCGACGAGCAGGCGACGGGCCGCGACGGGATCGAGGTCCGTGACGTGGTCGACGACGTGGGGGAGCCCGGCGACGGGACCGAGGCCGGTGCCGCCCTTGAAGTCCACGAGCAGCACGGCGAGCCGGTGCGGTGGTTGGCGCAGCGCCTGGGCGAGGACGAGGGTGACGAGCAGCTCCGACTTGCCGGCCCCGGTGGTCCCTCCCACCAGCACGTGGGGGCCGTCCTCCAGCGCGAGGTCGACGACTCCGCCCGCGGCGCGCCCCAGCGGCGCCCGGGGCGATCGATCGACGCCCGCCCAGGTGGCCAGGAGCGCGTCAGGGTCCGCGCGGGGGACGTCCAGGGCGCCGAGGTCCACCGCGTCGGGCACGGCGCTGGCACGGGTCGCCGCGCGCAGGCACGCGGCCCGGTGCGCCTGCCGCGCGGCGACGTCGGCGGCCAGCGCGGGTGCGCCGACGTCGACGACGGTCCACGCCGTGCACCACGCCGGGACGGTGTCGAGGGAGTCGACGAGCAGCAGCAGCCGGTGGTGGCTCGGCGCCGAACGACGCCACGCGGCGACGGACGCGAGATCGGTCGGGCCGTCGACGACGACGAGCGCGGCTCCGTCCTCGGCGGGCAGGTCTGCACGCTGCGTCCCGCACCAGGACCAGGCGGTCGCGTGCGCGCCGACGGCCACGACGTCGACGCGACCGTGCGACCCGATCGTCCCGACCACGACGGCGCGCGCGCGAGGCACGGTGAGCTCCCGGGGGCCGACGAGCGCGAGCGAGCCGTCCGAGCCCCACGGCGTCGTGACCTGCGCGGCCGGGACCGGGCGCAGGCCGGCGACAGCGGAGCGGGCGACGACGGCTGCGACGTCCGAGACCTGCTCGACGATGTCCTCGTGCCCCCGTGCGGCGTCGCCGCGGCCCGGCTCGGGGGAGGTCGCCCCACGTCGGGCCGGCGCGACCGGCTGTCGTCGCCCGCGCAGGGCGCGGGCCAGGCGCGGCACCGCGGCCGCCACGGGGGCCGCCAGCGCGACGAGCAGGAACGCCGGCTGGCGAACCACGAGGGCCAGCGCGGCCGCGCCGACCAGGGGAGCGACCCAGGCGGTGGAGTGCGCGTCCCGCTCGGGTTCGGGCCGGGGGGTCGCCGTGCGCAGCTCATAGGTCGCGTCGCCCCAGGTGCGTCGGTGCCCGACGCGCCACCGCCGCGCGGGCCACGGAGCTCCACGCCGCCGGTCCCCGCCCGCACCCCCTCGTCCCGAACCGACCCGTCGTCCCGCGACGACCCGGCCGCGCCGGGTCCGCACGAGGCGCCCGCCGATGGTCGTCGGCGCCGCGCCGACGGCGATCAGCTCGCCGGTGCGCGGCCCGGACAGCACGGCGACGTGGTGGGTCGCGCGCACGGCGGCCAGGGCCGCGTCGGGCGCACCGCGGCCCAGCCGCAGCACCGCACCCGCCACGAGCGGCGGATGGCCTGTGGTGTCGCTGTCGGCGACGAGGCGGTCGTCGATGGCGAGCGGGTCGGTCGCCCACCGGCGATCACCGGTCAGGCGCGCGAGGTGCGGTCGGAGCGTGCCGACGGACGTGCCGGCGTCGACGTCGACTTCCGTACCGTGCGCGTCGGGGGCCGACGAATGGGGCAGCAGGATCAGACGCACACCCTGACACTGCCCGGTGACGCGTCGGTGCCTGGTCGCGGTCGCGCTCGTCGGGGGACGAGGAGCGTCGTCCACGGGTCACGGTGTCGCGTCGGCGGGTCGCGGGGGCCGTCGGCCCGACGTGGGGACGAGCACGCGGGGCGACGCGCGACCGCCCGCCACGTGTCCCCCCTGCGGGCACGTGACGGGCGGTCGGCGGCCAAGCCGGAGGCGAGGCCCGTGTCAGTCCACGGCGAGCGCGGCGACGGGCGACGTGCGTGCCGCGCGCCGGGCCGGGAGGACCGAGGCGAGCAGGCCCGCGGCCACGGCGACCGCGACCACGACCAGCAGGTCCACCCACGGAACGGCCAGGTGCAGCGAGCCGAACGACCCGAACACGATCGCCGCACCCGCCCAGCCGTAGAGCAGGCCCAGGGCGGCGCCGAGCAGGCCGCCGACGCCCGCGATGAGCATCCCCTCGATGCCCAGCGACAGGCGCAGCTGCCGCCGGGAGAGCCCGATCGCGCGCAGCGTCGCCGACTCGCGCCGCCGCTCGAGCACGGACAGCGACAGGGTGTTGGCGACGCCGACCAGCGCGATCAGCACGGCCACCCCCAGCAGCCCGACCACGATCGCCAGCAGCTGGTCGATGAGGTGCTCGTACCCTTCGCGCTGGGCGCCGCTGCTCTCGACGAACACCTCCGACCCCACGACGTCACGGACGTCGTTCAGCACGGCCTCGGCGCTCGCGTCCGGTTCCAGCCGCACCCACATCGTGGTCCTCGGGGCCTGTGGGGCGAGCTTCGACAGCGTGTCGAGCGTGACGATGGCCGGCTGCGCGAAGCTCTGGACGGGGGAGTGGACGTAACGGAGCGGGAGCTCGGCCCCGCCGGTCGGCACGCCGCCCACCTTCGCGGTGGCCCGCACGTCCTGCGTCTCCTTCGTGGGGGTCTCCGCCGTCAGGATCGTGCTGTCCGTCAGGTCGGCCACGACCGTGTCGTCACGCAGCACCGAGCGGGCGCGCTCGGGGTCCACGCCGATCACCTCGCGCTCGGTCCCGTCGCTGGCGACGAGCGTCGCGGTCGGCAGCTCGAGCGCGTCGGCCACGCCGTCGACCCCCCGCACCTGCTGCAGGGTCCCGCTCGGCAGCGGATCGAGCTGGTAGCTGCCGTCGGGAGTGTCCGTCCAGGTCGTGGTCGTGACCTGCATGTCGACGTAGTAGTGCTCGTCGAGCCCGTCGGAGACCGAGGTCCGCGCGCTCGCGGCGCCCGTGCTCATCATGGCGACGAGGGTGACGCCGATGAGCAGCGCGGTGCTGGTCGCGGCCGTCCGGCGCGGGTTGCGGACCGAGTTCGCGGCGGCCAGGCGGACGCTCGCGCCGGCACCGGCGACCGTGCGCCCGACGGCGGACACCACCTTCGGCACCCACAGCACGGCCCCGAGCAGGATGCCGACGAACGAGACGGCTCCCGCGAGGATCCCGACCCCCAGGCCGAGAGCCGGGCTGCCCTGCGCGGCAGCGACCGCCAGCAGCAGCCCGGCGAGCCCGCCGACCGCCATGACCAGCGAGAGCACGAGCCGCACGGTGCCGGCTGTCGACCGCACGGGTGCAGCGTCGAGCGGTCGCAGCGCGGCGATCGGTGCCACACGGGTGGCGGCGCGGGCCGGCACGAGCGAGGCGAGCACCGTCACGACGGTCCCGACGACGAGCGGCGCGAGGACCGTCGTCGCGGAGAGCCGGATGGTGGCGGGCAGCGCACCGCCGACATCGGCCCCGTCGAGCGCCCACAGCGTGCACTGGGCCAGCGTCGCCCCCGCCAGGACGCCGACCACCGAGGAGCCGACACCCAGGAGGCCCGCCTCGAGCAGGACGGAGCCCCGCAGCTGCCCGCGCCGTGCGCCGACGCACCGCAGCAGCGCGAGCGTGCGGGTGCGCTGGGCGACGAGCACCTGGAACGTGTTGGAGATGACGAGCCCGGCGACCAGCAGTGCGACCGCGGCGAACCCGAGGACGAGCATCAGCACGAAGTCGGTGCCGTCGTCGGACAGCTGAGCGACCGCGTCGTCGGCGGCCTGCTGCTTGGTCTGGACCTTGGTGCTCTCGTCGGCGACGGATGCGAGCTGGTCGATGGTCGCCCGGGGATCGGTGCTCTTGACCAGGACGGTCCCCGTCCCGATCGCGCCGCCGGTCCACCGGGACAGATCGGTCGACGTCGCCGAACCGGCGCCCCCCGCCTGGGTCCACGCGCCCGCGGGGTCGTCGGCGATGCCGGAGACCGTCACCTGCTCGGTCGACTCCTTGTCGCTGCCCGCCGGGTAGTAGGTCACCTGGACCGAGTCGCCGACGCCGACACCGAGCCGGTCTGCCGTCGCCTGCGGCACCGCGATCTGGCCGTCGTGCGCGAGCTCGCCCTCGGAGGCGCGCAGCGTGTCGAACGATGCGACCGGTGACTGGGCGACGACGGTGAGGTACTCGCTCCTGCCGCCGGACGACACGTCCGCGTACCCGAACTGCAGGGGTGCGGCGGCCGTGACGCCCGGCGCCCGCTTCGCCGCCGCCAGCATCGTGCCGGCGTGCTCGGTGGAGACGACCACGTCGGCGTCGCCGTAGCGCGCCGTGAGCGCGTCCGTGGTGGTGCGGGAGAAGACGTCGCCGGCGATCAGGGTCGCGGTGACGAACGCCGTGCCGATGGCGATGGCGATGCCCGCGGCGGCCAGACGACCCAGGCTGCGCCGCATCTGCGCGAGCGTGACACGCAGCATCAGGCACCCACCACCGAGTCGAGGGCCCGCAGCGCGTCCAGCCCGGACAGCACGGACTCGGGCGTCGGGTCGACGATCTCGCCGGCGATCCGGCCGTCCGCGAGCAGCACCACGCGGTCGGCGTACGCGGCGGCCGCGGGGTCGTGCGTGACCATGATGATCGTGCGCCCCAGCTCGCGCACCGAGCGGCGCAGGAAGCTCAGGACCTCGGCGCCCGAGCGTGAGTCCAGGTTGCCGGTCGGCTCGTCGGCGAACACGACCTCCGGCTCGGCGATGAGCGCGCGGGCGATCGCGACGCGCTGCTGCTGGCCGCCGGAGAGCTCGCTGGGGCGGTGGTCGAGGCGCGCCGCCAGGCCCAGCGTGTCGACGAGGGTGTCGAACCACTGCTCGTCGGGCCGCGCGCCGGCCAGGTCCAGCGGCAGCAGGATGTTCTCCTTCGCCGTGAACATGGGCAGCAGGTTGAAGGACTGGAAGACGAAGCCGACGCGGTCGCGGCGCAGCTGCGTCAGCGCGTCGTCCCCGAGCGCCGTGATGTCCGTGTCGCCCAGCAGGACGCGACCCGCGCTGGCCTGGTCGAGCCCGGCCAGCAGGTGCATGAGCGTCGACTTGCCCGACCCCGACGGGCCCATGATCGCGGTGAACGCCCCGGCGGCGAAGTCGACGTCGACGCCGTCGAGCGCCCGGACGGCGGCGGCCCCCGTGCCGTAGACCTTGGACAGCCCGCGGGCGCTGGAGGCGGAGGTGGGTGACGTGGTTTCCATGCCGACGACGCTAGGTGCCGGCTGTGCGGTGCGGCATCGGGCGGCGGTCGGGTCGTCGCGCGGACCGCGTCATCCCGTGGGTGGACTCAGCCGCCGTCCCCGGGGCGGACCAGGCCGGTCTCGTACGCGATGACGACGGCCTGCACCCGGTCGCGTGCGCCCAGCTTGGCCAGGATGCGGCCGACGTGCGTCTTGACGGTCGCCTCGGCGACGAACAGCTCGCGGCCGATCTCGGTGTTGGACCGACCGCGCGCCATCAGCACGAACACCTCGCGCTCGCGGTCGGTCAGCTCGGCCACGGCCTGCTGGGCAGGCCCGGTGCTGCCCGCGGCCGCGTCGGCCGGCAGCGCCGTGACCAGGTGCTCCAGGAGCCGGCGCGTGCTGGAGGGGGCGATGACGGCGTCGCCGGCGTGCACGGTGCGGATGGCCGCGAGCATCTCCTCGGGCGGGGCGTCCTTGAGCAGGAACCCGCTCGCACCCGCGCGGATGGCCGCCAGGACGTATTCGTCCAGGTCGAACGTGGTCAGCACGATCACGCGCGGGGCGGGCCGCTCGGCGGTCCCTGCCGCCGTGATCTGCGCAGTCGCCTCGAGCCCGTCCATCGTGGGCATGCGCACGTCCATGAGCACGACGTCGACGACCGTGGTCGGTGCTGCCAGCGCCCGCACGGCCTGCGCGCCGTCGCCGGCCTCGGCGACCACGGACAGGTCCGCCTGGGAGTCGATCACCATGCGGAACCCCGCACGGACCAGCTGCTGGTCGTCGACCAGCGCCACCCGGATGTCGTTCACACGCTCTCCTGCTCGTCGCTCGTGGGAGCTGCCGCTGCCGTCCTGGTCGAGAGCACCGGCTCTCCGGCGGTCGGGACGACCGCGCGGACGCGGAAGCCGCCGCCCGGTCGAGGGCCGGCGACGACCGTGCCGCCGAACATCGTCGCCCGCTCCGCCATCCCGCGCAGGCCCTGCCCGAGCCCGTCGCTGCCGGCGGCCGCGCCGCGACCGTCGTCGGTGACCTCCACCGTGATGCTCTCGGGCCGCCACTGGACCATGACCGTCACGGTCGGGTCGGGGCCGGCGTGCTTGAGCACGTTGGTGAGCGCCTCCTGCGCGATCCGGTAGACCGTCAGGCCCACGCCCGGCGGGAGCGTGCGGGCGGTGCCCATCCGCACCATCGAGACGCGGACGCCGGAGGTGCGGACCTGCTCCACGAGCGCCTCGAGGTCGTCGGCCGCCGGTTGCGGCGTGGTCGTGCCGACCTGCGGCCCCGTGGTCGTGCGCGGTTCGTCGCGCAGCACGCCCAGCAGGCGGCGCATGTCCGTCAGCGCCGCGCGGCCGGTCTCGGCGATCGTGCCGAGCGCTCTCGTCGCGGCGGGCGGGTCCGCGTCCGCGGCGTACCGGCCGCCGTCGGCCTGCGCGATCATGACGGTCAACGAGTGGGCGACGATGTCGTGCATCTCGCGGGCGATGCGGGCACGCTCTGCCGCCGTGGCGAGGCGGCCCTGCTGGTCGCGCTCGGTCTCGAGGCGCTCGGCCCGGTCGACGAGCGCCTCGATCGTCTCCCGCCGCGACCGACGCACGAGCCCGAACGCCCAGGCCGCCAGCGCGAGGACGAGGGCGAACAGGCCGAGGACCGCGGCGTCCACGAGGTCCACGTAGTACGGGCGCGCGAGTCGGGCGGTGAGCAGCAGGGAACCGGCCACGGCGCCGACCGCCGCCACCCGGTGCGCCCAGCGCGGCCCATGCACCGTCACCGAGTACAGCGCGACCAGCACGGCGAAGTCGGCCGGCAGTGTGACGGGCGTGACGAACAGCATCTGGAACAGCGCCACCGAGTAGACCAGCACGACGGACGCTGTCGGGCGCACGCGGCGCAGCGCGAGAGGTGCGACGAGCGGCGTCACGACCACGGCGGCGGACGCCGCGGAAGTCGGGTCGAGCGTGCCGAACAGCACCGCGGTGGAGCCCCGCAGGAGCACCGTCATGGGGATGGAGACGAGGATCAGCGCGAAGGCGGCGAAGGAGTCGACCACCAGGCGGTGGCGCTCCTCCCACGCCAGCAGACGGTCCCAGGTGCTCACCCCCCGAGGGTAGGCGCGGGCGGTCACGTCGTCGTCGGACCTCGGGATGAAACGGGACGGCGGCGCGTCAGCCCTCGGGTGGGCACGCCGCTGCGTCGTGCCTCTAGCGGGACAGACATATCCATGACCTAACATGAGCGAATGACCCTGGTGCTGCTGGCGGAGGACGACCCCGCGATTGCCGAGCCTTTGGCCCGAGCGCTCGGACGTGAAGGTTATGACGTCCGCGTGCAAGGAACGGGTCAAGGTGCGATCGACGGGGCCTCGGCCGCAGACCTCGTCGTGCTCGACCTGGGGCTGCCGGACATGGACGGCCTCGACGTGGCGCGTGCCATCCGCAACCAGGGCCTGACGACCCCGGTGCTCGTGCTCACGGCCCGCGCCGACGAGGTCGACCTCGTGGTCGGCCTCGACGCGGGCGCCGACGACTACGTCACCAAGCCGTTCCGCCTGGCCGAGCTGCTCGCCCGCGTGCGGGCGCTCCTGCGCCGCACGGTGGGGGAACCGTCCGACGAGGACGAGGTGCACGCCCAGAACGTCCGCGTGGACGTCGCCGCGCACCGCGCCTTCCAGGGCGAGCGCGAGCTGCACCTGACGGCCAAGGAGTTCGAGCTCCTGCGCGCGCTGGTCGGTGCCGCCGGATCGGTCGTCTCGCGCGACGCACTCATGCGCGACGTGTGGGACTCGGACCCCACGGGCTCCACCAAGACCCTCGACATGCACGTGTCGTGGCTGCGTCGCAAGCTCGGCGACGACGCCAACGCCCCGCGGTACGTGACCACCGTGCGCGGCATGGGCTTCCGCTTCGAGACCGGGTCGGCCGCGCCCGAGCGAGCCTGACGTTGCGTCGTCGCGTCCTGCAGGCGACGATCGCGGCCGTCACGGTCGCCGTCGTGCTGCTCGGCTTCCCGCTCGCGTTCCTCGGCGCCCAGCTGGTGCGCGAGAACGAGATGCAGGCGCTGCAGACCCGTGCGCAGAGCGCCGCTCGTTCGGTCGACTTCCGCCTCGACCAGCGCGTGCCGCTGTCCGACCGCATGCTCGAGCCCTACACGGGCGCCGACGACGAGGACATCGACGCCTCGGTCGTCATGCGTGCCCCGGACGGGCAGGTCTACCACGCGGGTGACCGGATCCACGGCCGCTCGCTGTCCGTGCAGGCCACGTCGGTCTCCGGCGCCACCGTGCTGCTCTACGTCTCCTGGTGGGACGTGTTCTGGCTCAGCCTGCGGGTGATCGCCCTGGTGGTCGCCGCGGCGATCGTCGCGTTCGCGGCCGGTATCGCGATGGCGATCTGGCAGGCGAACCGGCTCGCGGCACCGCTCGTGTACCTGGCCGCGTCGGCCGAGCAGCTGGGGTCGGGTCAGGTGCGCCCGCAGCTCGAGGCGTCGGGCGTCGAGGAGATCGACCTGGTGGCCGCCGAGCTGGCACGCAGCGCGGACCGGATGGCGGCGCGTCTGGCCGCCGAGCGGCAGTTCGCCGCCGACGCCTCGCACCAGCTCCGCACCCCGCTCACGGCGCTGTCCATGCGGCTCGAGGAGATCATGCTCGCCACGGACTCCGACGAGATCCGCGAGGAGGGCCGCATCTCGCTCGAGCAGGTGGAGCGCCTGGTCCGGGTGGTCGACGACCTGCTCATGGCGTCCCGCCGCAGCCAGGGCGGCACCACCGAGGCCGTGGACCTCATGGAGGTCGTGCACCAGCAGGAGGAGGAGTGGGCGCCCACGTTCGAGGTGGCCGGGCGCCGGCTCGCGATCGCCGTGGACCCCACGACGCACGTGCTCGCGACCCCGGGCGCGCTCGCGCAGGTGCTCGCGACGCTCATCGAGAACTCGCTCAAGCACGGTGCCGGGACGACGACGGTGCGGTCCCGGCCCGGGGGGCCGTCCGGCATGGTCGTGGTCGAGGTGGCCGACGAGGGCGCGGGGGTGCCCGACGACATCGCCGGGCGGATCTTCGAGCGCGAGGTGACCTCCGGAGCGGGGACCGGGCTCGGTCTGGCGCTCGCCCGCGACCTGGCCGCCGCCGACGGTGGTCGCCTGGAGCTCGCCCAGCGCCGACCGGCCGTGTTCGCCCTGTTCCTGGCCGGCCTGCCGGCCTCGATGCGGCCCGACGTGGTCCTGCCGCTCGGCGCGGTGGTCACGGGACGGCGGGGGCGTGGTCGACCGCGGTGATCGTCGGGCGCGTGCGGACCGACCGACCGTGAGGACCGCGAAACCTGGCCGAACACCGGGAGAACGGGTGCCGAACTCCGGCGATCCGGACGCACGCATCCTCTAGCGTGGTACCGACCAGCACCGCCTGACCTCGGGGAGCGACGTTGTACCGCCTGACGCCCAGCACGCAGAGCTACGCCTGGGGCTCGACGACGGCCATCCAGGACATCCTGCGCACGCTGCCCGACGGGCAGCCGCTGGCGGAGGCCTGGTTCGGCGCCCACCCCAGCGCACCCGCGCAGGTGGACGACGGGCGCTCGCTCGACAAGCTCATCGCGGAGGACCCGGAGCACGCGCTCGGTGCCGGCGCCGCGGCGCGGTTCGGTGAGCACCTGCCCTACCTGCTCAAGCTCATCGCGGCCGACGCCCCGCTGTCGTTGCAGGTGCACCCGGACCGCAAGCGCGCCAAGGCGGGCTTCAACGCCGAGAACGCGCACAAGGTCCCGCTGACCTCGCCCGAGCGCAGCTACAAGGACCCCAACCACAAGCCCGAGCTGGTCTACGCGCTCACCCGGTTCGACGCGATGGTGGGATTCCGGGCGCCTCGTCGGGCGGCGGAGCTCCTGGATGGTCTCGACGTCCCGCTGGCCGCCCGCCTGAGCAAGATCCTCACGGCCGACCCGACGCCGGCGGGTGTGCGGACCGCGTTCTCGTCGCTGTTGTCGAAGGACACCCGCCCGGGCAAGAAGGACGTCGCCCGGTTCGCCGCCGCGTGTGCCCGCCGGCTCGAGGACGGGTCCCCGTCGCCGCGCACCGACCGGACGGTCATGCGGCTGGCCGCGGCCTACCCGGGCGACCCGGGGGCGGTGACCTCCGTGCTGCTCAACCCGGTGACGCTGCGCCCCGGGGAGGCGTTGTTCGTGCCTGCCCGCACGGTCCACGCCTACCTCAGCGGCGCGGCCGTCGAGATCATGGCGAACTCCGACAACGTGCTGCGGGCGGGGCTCACCACCAAGCACGTCGACACCGCGGAGCTGCTGTCCACGCTCGACACGGTCGCGGCGCCGCCCATCCGCATCGCCCCGGAGCGCGTCTTCACCTCCACCGAGATCTACTACGCGCCGGTGGACGACTTCGAGCTGTCCGTCACGCGTCTGACCGACGAGGGCACGGCGCGCATCCCCGGCCGCGGCCCCCGGGTGCTGCTGTGCATCGAGGGCGAGGTCGAGGTGCACGGCGAGCACGACGGAACGCTCGTCCTGCAGCGCGGCCAGGCGGCGTTCGCCCCGGCCGCGGACGGTCCGCTGACCGCCCGCGGCGACGGGGTGCTCGTCCAGGCGGACGTGCCCTGATCGTCGGGGCACATCCACCCGGCCGCGTCAGGGCAGGTAGTAGTTGGGGTTCGGCAGCTTGAACGTGCGGTCCGCGTACCCGCCCTTGAGGTCGCTGTACTGGTCGCCGAAGCTCGCGACGATGTCGTAGCCGAGCGACTCGATGTGGGCACGTGTGGCCGACTTGTAGTGGATGGTCGTGCAGGAGCCGTTGGGGTCCCCGGCGCACGCTGCCTCGAGGTAGTCCGGGTAGTCGGCGACCGCGGGCTTGGTGAACAGGCCGTCCTCGCCGTCGCTCAGCGTGGTCGGGGCCGGGTAGCCCGCGTCGACACCCACGCCGTCGGCGGTCAGGTTGCCGAGCGTCGCGGCCTCTTGCGCGGCGGGGCGGCCGGTCAGGAAGAAGATCGCGTACCCGGCCTTGGCGGCCTTCGTCGCCATCTCGACCATGCCGGGGGTGGCGGGGAAGCGCTGGTCGGTGACGAACTGCGCGTTCGTCGTCGGGTTGTACGCCCAGTTGCTCGCCAGCTCGTAGTTCCACGTCGTCAACGTCGTGTCGTCGACGTCCATGACGATCGCCTTGGTCTTCTTCGTGCCCTTCGTCGACCCGTGCTTCTGGCCGCGCGGGTCCTGTGCGGCGGCGAGCCAGCGCGTGCCGGCCCTGGCGACGCCGGTCGCCTCCTTCGCGTAGTTCCCGTCGGCCGCGAACGTCCCGGTGCCCAGCGGGTCGCCGTAGTAGTTGCGGATCTGCTGGCGCAGGACGTCGATGTTGGTGACCTGGTCGGCGTGGCGCGGGGTGGAGGTCTTGATCGCCGGCTGGGCCGTGGCCGCGTAGGCGACGCCACCGCCGACGAGGGTGACGGCGAGGGCGGCCGTGACGAGGGTGGTGCGCCGCGAGAGGCGGCGGGTGCGCAGGCTCATCTCATCTGCTCCTTGGGGGGAGGAATCGGACGCACGCCACGCTAGCCCCGGGCACCGGTTCCGGCGCGACGGGACGGCTCAGTGCGCGAGCGTCTTGTCCGGCCGCCCCGTGAACACCCACTTCTTGTAGCCGACGTACCGCAGCACCGTCCCGATCGCGATGCCCAGCACGGTCGACACGTTGTCCGCGGTCTGCGACGTCAGGTCCAGCGTGTAGTGCGAGAACGCGAGCGTGAGGATCGGGATGACCGCGCAGGCGACGTTGATGACGGCGAAGACGAACAGCTCGCGACCCCGCTGCGGCGTCGCCTGCGCGGCGAACGTCCAGTGCCGGTTGCCGAGCCAGCTCACGAGCGTCGCGGCCGCGACCGAGATGACCTTGGCGGTGATCGGCTTGTCCTCGAGCACGTGTCCGGGACCGAAGCGCAGCAGGTTGAACAGGCCCAGGTCGACGACGAACGCGACGCCTCCCACCGACAGGAAGCGGGCGATCTCGAGCGCCCGGGCCCGCGCGACGACCCACGCGGCCGCGGCCGGCGGTGCCGGGGGACGAGCGCCGATGTCGGCTTCGTCGGTCTCGTTCACGCGTGCTCCTGTCCCGGGGTGCCCCGCTGCGAGGCGTCCCGCGAGGATAGCGCCGGATGCTGGGCGCGCAGGCGCCTGCGCCACCTTGCTCGATTAGGCTCCGGTCCCGTGAGTGCTCCCGTGGTGGCCGTGGTCGGTGGTGGGCAGCTGGCCCGCATGATGGCGCCGGCGGCGACCGCGCTGGGGGTCCACCTGCGGGTGCTGGTGGAGAGCGACACGTCGTCGGCCGCGCAGGTCGTCGTCGACGCGCCCGTGGGCGCTGCCGCGGACCGGGACGCCGTGGCCGCGATCGCGGTCGGTGCGGACGTGCTGACGTTCGAGCACGAGCACGTGCCGTACGACCTGCTCGACGAGCTCGCCGCGGAGGGTGTCGCCGTGCATCCCGGCACCGCGGCCCTGGTGCACGCGCAGGACAAGATCGTCATGCGCCGCCGGCTGACCGACCTGGGCGTGCCGTGCCCGGTGTGGACCGAGCTGCCCGACGTCGCCGCGCTGCAGGCGTTCCTGGCCGAGCACGGCGAGGCCGTCGTCAAGACGTCCCGCGGCGGCTACGACGGCAAGGGCGTGCGCGTCGTGCGCGCGGCCGACGAGGTCCTCGACTGGTTTGCCGCGGCCGACGACGGGGGAGCGCCGCTGCTCGCCGAGCAGAAGGTGCCGTTCGCCCGCGAGCTCGCCGTGCTCGTCGCCCGCCGCCCGTCGGGCGAGCTGCGCACGTGGCCCGTCGTGGAGTCGATCCAGCGTGACGGCGTGTGCTCGGAGGTCGTCGCGCCCGCGCCCTGGCTGGACCCGGCCGTGGCCGCACAGGCGCTGGACGTCGCGACGCGCGTCGCCGAGGGGCTGGGCGTCACGGGCGTGCTCGCGGTCGAGCTGTTCGAGGTCGACGGCGGCATCGTCGTCAACGAGCTCGCGATGCGCCCGCACAACTCCGGTCACTGGACCATCGACGGCGCGGTGACCAGCCAGTTCGAGCAGCACCTGCGCGCCGTCCTGGACCTGCCGCTGGGTGACACGTCGGCCCGTGCGCCCTGGACGGTGATGGCGAACGTCCTCGGCAGCACGCACGACGACCTCACGGACGCCCTGGCCGACGTGCTGGCGTCCGACCCGGGCGCGAAGGTGCAGCTCTACGGCAAGGACGTCCGTCCCGGCCGCAAGCTCGGCCACGTGAACGTCAGCGGTGACGACCTGGCCGACGTCCGCCGCCGTGCGCTGGCCGCGGCCGCGATCCTGCGCGGTGAGGCATGATGTGCGACGCGGCCGGAGCCGCACGGACGGACGGAGAGCTGTGATGGCTGCAGGTGCCCTGGTCGGGATCGTCATGGGGTCGGACTCCGACTGGCCCGTGATGCAGGCGGCTGCCGAGGCGCTCGCGGAGTTCGACGTGCCCGTCGAGGTCGACGTCGTCTCCGCGCACCGCCAGCCCGACAAGATGGTCGAGTACGGCCGGACGGCCGCCGACCGCGGGCTGCGCGCGATCGTCGCGGGCGCCGGCGGGGCCGCGCACCTGCCCGGCATGCTCGCCTCCGTCACCACGCTGCCCGTCATCGGCGTGCCGGTCCCGCTGGCGTACCTCGACGGCTTGGACTCGCTGCTGTCGATCGTGCAGATGCCCGCGGGAGTGCCGGTCGCGACCGTCTCCGTGGGCGGGGCGCGCAACGCGGGCCTGCTCGCGGTGCGCATCCTCGCGTCGGGGACCGACGAGTCGTCGGCCCGCTTGCGCACCGCGATGAGCGCGTTCCAGGACGGGCTGCGCGCCCAGGCCGACGCCAAGGGCGAGCGCCTGCGCGGTCAGGTCGGCGGCCGGTCGGGCATCGGCTTCCAGGCCTGACGCCCGGACCCGCTCAGGAGGGCAGGCCGCCCACCTTGCCGGCCTCGAGGCTGCCGTCGGCGATGTCCTCGAAGAACTTCGGGGTCTTCTTCGGGTCGAGCTGGACGGTGGAGCCGACGCCGCCGGGGCGGTAGTCGAGGTCCTTGATCGGGGGCGTCCCCGTGATGCCGCCGTCGCCGTTGGCCGCCTTGAAGGCCAGCGCCATCTTGGCCAGGTCCACCATGCCCATGTCCTCGTCGACCGTCAGCGCGCCCGTGGCGGCGTCGATCAGACCCACCTGCTGCGACGGGTGGAAGACCAGCGACTTCGGGTCGACCTTGCCCATGATCGCGGAGACGAGCTGGCGCTGGCGCTGGGCGCGGCCGATGTCGCCCTGCGGGTCGGACTTGCGCATGCGCGCGAACGCGAGCGCCTTCTTGCCGCCCACCTCGTGGCAGCCGGCCTTCCAGCTCAGGTGCGAGTCCTTGTCCTTGACCGTCTTGTCGTAGCAGAGCCGCACCCCGCCGACGCCGTCGACGACGTCCTTGACGCCCGCCATGCCGATCTCCGCGTAGTGGTCGATCGTCATGCCCGACAGCTTCTCGACCGTCTCGACGAGCAGCGGCGCGCCGCCCCACGCGAACGCGGCGTTGAGCTTGCCGTGGCCGTGGCCGGGGATGGCGACGTACGTGTCGCGGGGGAGCGAGATCAGGGCCGTCGGGCCGCTGTCCGGGACGTGCAGCAGCAGGATCGTGTCGGTGCGCGCACCGACCGTCCCGTCGTCCTTCACACCACCGTCGGCGCGGGAGTCCGAGCCGGTGAGCAGGTAGGTGGTGCCGGGCGTTCCCGTCGCGCCCGAGAGCGCGTCGGTGTGCTGGATCTTGCCGTTCGCCCACATGACGAGCCCGATCGGCCACGCCAGCATCGCGATCAGCAGCACCGCGACGATGCCGATGACCAGCGCCTTGCGGGAGCGACGCTTCCTGCCCGGTGCCTGCCCCTCGCCCTGAGCGCCGGGGGTGCCCTGCGGCGGGGTGCCCGATCCGCCCGGGCGCGCGCTCGCGCCGGTGGGGTTGTGGCCGGTCGTGTGCCCGCTCGTCGAGCGAGGACCGGACGCGGCGGTGCGCGGGGCGGCCGTGGCCGCGCGCGGGGTGCCCGCCGAGGAACGCGGCGGGACGCTGGCCGGTGCCGGGCGCGCGGCACGGTCGTCGGGTGCCGCCCGACGTGCCGCGGGGCGGGGGGCGGCCGGGCGCGCGGACGCGCCACGGGGGGTGACGGGCATGACGCGCGTCTCGGGCTGCTCACCCACGACGACGGGCTCGGCGGCGTCCTGCGGGGGCCGTGAGACCCGGGCGCCGGGTGCGAAGCTCGGCGGAGCGGCTGGGCGACGCGGTTGGTCGGGGCTCATGCGTCTCCCGTTCAGGACGTCTTGCAGACGGCCGTCGTGTCCTCGAGCGTGAAGCTCTCCTTGCCGGGCTGCTTGGTCGTCGCCGGGGTCGGGGTCGCCTTGGGCGTGGCCTTGGTCGTCTCGCTGGTGGACGGGGACGGGCTCGACGACGCGGTCGACGACGGCTCGGGCGTGGCGGCCTTCTTGCCGTCGAGCGGTTCGTCGTTGGCCATCCGGTCCCAGATCACCGCAGCCTCCGACGTCCACTGCACACGGTTGTGGTCGGCCGGGTAGGCGCCCCACGGAATCGTCATGAACGTGATGTTGCCACCTCGGATGTTCCTCATCGAGTAGGCGAGGCCGGCCATGTCGGTGACGGACAGACCCTTGTCGGTCGTGACGGAGCTCGTCGCGGCGCCCAGCAGGCTCAGCAGCTCGCCCGCGTCGGTCATGACGTTCTTGTGCAGGATCGACTTCACCATGGCGGCGATGAGCTCCTGCTGGTGGCCGATGCGGTTGGTGTCGGAGCCGTCGCCGACGCCCGCGCCCTTGCGCGCACGGGCGAACCCGAGCGCCTGCTTGCCGTTGAGCGTCTGGTAGCCGGCCGTCAGCTTGAGCTTGGCGTCCTTCGACGTCATGTCGTTCGGGATGCACATCGGCACCCCGCCCAGCGCGTTGACCATCTTCTCGAAGCCCTCGAAGTCGACGACGACCGAGTGGTCGATGTGCACGCCGGTGTTCTTCTCGACGGTCTTCCACGTGCAGGCCGTCGCGGAGGCGACGTCGCCGCCCTGGTCGTAGCCGAACGCGAACGCGGAGTTGAACATGCCGAACGTCGCGCCGGTGTGCTTGCCGTTGGTCAGCTTGCACGACGGGATGTCGACCATCGAGTCACGCGGGATCGAGACCGCGTCCACGCGCGAGCGGTCCGCGGAGACGTGCAGGACGATCGTCGTGTCCGAGCGCATGCCCCCGATGTGGCCGCCGATGGACTCGTTGTCGTCGCCCTCACGCGAGTCCGAGCCCAGCAGCAGGATGTTGACGTCCTGCCCGGCGTTCGGGTCGTTCGGGTCGGCGGACTTGGTGGGACGGGGCTCGTCGGCCACCAGGTTGCCGACGTCGATGTGCGACACGTTCCCGTTGATGCGCGCGTAGGTCGCTGCGGCACCCCCGACACCGAACGCCAGGAGCGCGACGACGGCGAGGGACGTGCCTCGCACGATGCGGCGGGTGGCGTGGTGGGTGTGGCGCGAGTGGCGCGCGGTGCTGAGGCGCGCCGTAGCGGCGTGGCGAACTGTCACGTCGGAAATCCTAGGGACGGGTTTCGCGCCACGCGCGGACTGCTGGGTGAGGTGCGGTGGAGGATCTGTGCAGATCAGCGCACAGGTGCCGCGAAGCGGACGATCCGCTCCGGGACCGGTCGGTGGGTATGGTGCTGGCCGTGACGATCATCGTGACCGGCGGGGCCGGGTACATCGGGGCGCACGTCGTCGACGCGCTCGCTGCGGCGGGCCGCGACGTGGTCGTCGTGGACGACCTGTCGACGGCGTCCGCGGCCCGGGTGGGCGACCACCCGCTGCACCGCTTCGATCTCGCGGCCCCCGACGCCACGGCCCGCCTCATCCAGCTCCTGGGCGACGTCCGCGCCACGGGCGTGGTGCACCTGGCCGCCAAGAAGCAGGTCGGGGAGTCCGTCGCCAGGCCCGAGTGGTACTACCGGCAGAACGTCGGCGGCCTCGGGGCCGTGCTCGAGGCGGCGCGCGCCGTCGGGTGCGACCGCCTCGTCTTCTCGTCGTCGGCCGCCGTCTACGGCGAGCCCGCGGGCGGTGTCGTCGACGAGGACGCCCGGCCCGACCCCATCAACCCCTACGGACAGACCAAGCTGGTGGGCGAGTGGATGATCCGCGCGGCGGCCCGGGCCTGGGGCCTGCGTCAGGTGTCGCTGCGCTACTTCAACGTCGCCGGCGCCGGCCGCCCCGAGCTGGGTGACCCGGCGGTGCTCAACCTCGTGACGCTGGTCCTCGACCGGTTGGAGCGGGGCGAGGCGCCGCTCGTGTTCGGCGACGACTACCCGACGCCCGACGGCACGTGCGTCCGCGACTACGTCCACGTCGCCGACCTGGCCGCCGCGCACGTCGCGGCGCTGGACTACCTCGAGCGCCCGGCACCGGCGTACGACACGTTCGACGTCGGTGCGGGGCAGGGGGTCTCGGTGACGCAGATGCTCACGGCGATCGCGTCGGCGACCGGGACCTCGGTGCTGCCGCAGGTCGTCGACCGCCGCCCCGGCGACCCCGCGGTCCTGGTCGCGACCGCCGCACGCATCCGCACCGAGCTGGGCTGGGAGCCCCGCCGCGGGCTCGACGACATCGTCGCCACGGCGTGGTCCGCGTGGCGCGCGCAGCGCGAGGCAGGCGTCGAGCCGATCCGCCCCGCCCGCTGAAGGAACGGGCGTCGTCGCCCACCGTTCACGTGCATCGCGCCCACCGTTCACCCGGTGCGGATACGTTCTCGCACGCCACCACGACGGGGGGCCATCCCGACGCTGGAGGACGTTCCGACGATGAGCACGGTGGCCGTCGAGCGTGTGGTGGTGACGCCCGCCGGCCGGTCACGGCGGTTCCGTGCCGACATCGAGGGGCTGCGGGCGATCGCGGTCGGGCTGGTGCTCGTCTACCACGCGGGCGTGCGCCAGCTCCCGGGCGGGTTCGTCGGCGTCGACGTCTTCTTCGTGATCTCCGGGTACCTGATCACGGGCCTGCTGGTCCGGGAGGTCGAGTCGACCGGACGGCTGTCGATGGCGGCCTTCTACGCCCGACGAGCCAAGCGCCTGCTGCCGGCGACGGCGCTCGTCCTCGTCGTGGCGAGCCTGGTCACCTGGCTCTGGTTGCCCCAGACGCAGCGCGCCGTGCTGGGTGGGGACATCGTCGCCGCGGCGTTCTACGTCGTGAACTGGCGGCTCGCCGACCGGTCGGTCGACTACCTCGCCGAAGGTGTGGTCCCGTCACCCGTCCAGCACTTCTGGTCCTTGGCCGTCGAGGAGCAGTTCTACGTCCTGTGGCCCCTGGTCATCCTGCTGGTGCTGGTGGTCGCCCGCCGCTACCGGCGGTCGTTGCGCGGCGCGCTCGCGGTGGGCATCTCCGCGATCGGGGTCCCGTCGCTCGTCTGGAGCATCTGGAAGACCGACCACGACCCGGCACCGGCCTTCTTCGTCACGACGACGCGGCTGTGGGAGCTCGCCATCGGCGGCGCGGTGGCGCTGGGGGCGACCCACTGGCAGCGCCTGCCGGCCCTCGCCGCTCGAGCGCTGGTCTGGGCCGGCCTGGGTGCGCTCGCCGGCGCCGCGCTCCTGATCGACGGCGGCACGGCGGCCTGGCCGGGTTCGCTCGCGCTGGTCCCCGTGCTCGCCACGGCCGCCGTGATCGTGGGAGGTTCGGCGGCCGCGCGGCCCGGTGCCCGGCTGCTGGGGGCGCCGCCCCTGGTCTGGATCGGCGGCCTGTCCTACTCGCTGTACCTGTGGCACTGGCCGGTGCTGATCGCCGCCGAGGCGTGGTGGGGTCCGCTCGGCGCCCGCGCAGGGCTGCTCGTCGTCGCGGCCTGTGTGGTCCCGGCCTGGTTGTGCCACGAGCTCGTGGAGTCGCCGGTCCGCAGGTCGACATGGGTGGCCGCCCGGGCGCGACGAGGGCTCGCGATCGGCGCGGTCTGCACGCTCGTCGGGGCGGCCGCCGGCGGACTCGTCGTGCTCCCGTCCCTGGGGGCCGACCCCGCGCCTGCGCCGGGAGAGGTACTGGGTGCGCACGTGCTCGAAGGCGGCCCCGACTGGTTCGTCGACGACCCGGTGTCGATCACCCCCAGCCCGGACAAGGCCACCGCGGACGTCCCGCAGATCTACGCGGACCATTGCCAGGTCGGGGCCGGGATGACCGAAGCGCGGGTCTGCGAGTACGGCGACCCGGCGGGAACCTGGACGATGGCTCTGGTCGGCGACTCCAAGGCCGCGCAGTGGCAGCCGGCGCTCGACACCGTCGCCAAGCGTGAGCACGTCCGGCTCATCACCTACATCAAGGGTTCCTGTGCGTTCAGCGACGGCGCGCTGCTCCTGCCCCAGGGGCAGGCGTTCCCGGACTGCAGCACGTGGAACGCCAACGTGCTGAGGTCCGTGCTAGCCGCGAAGCCGGCCGTCGTCGTCACCACCCAGCGGGAGAACCGCGCGCTCGTGGACCCCGACGACCCCACCTCACCGTACGAGTCGCAGGCCATGGTCGACGCGCTCGCGAGCCGCTGGCAGACCCTCGAGGACGCGGGGATCGGCGTGGTGGCGCTGGCAGGGAACCCGGGACCGCCGGGCGTGCTGTACGAGTGCGTCGCCGAGCACAGGCACGACGTCTCACAGTGCTCCTTCCCGAGGAAGGCTCCGACGGCGACCGTGCAGAAGAAGGCGGCGAAGCTCGTCGAGGGCGCCCACGTCGTCGACCTCAACGACGTGATCTGCCCCGACGGCACGTGCCCGGCGGTGATGGGCAACGTCCTGACCTACCGCTCGACCTCGCACCTGACCAAGACGTTCGTCGAGTCCATGACCGACGTCCTCGCGCAGCGGCTCGACCCGCTGCTCCCGAGCAGCTGACCGGTCCGCGGCGATTCGGACGCGCCGTCGGCCGTGACCTATCCTTCGGCCGTGCCCGCCGCGAGTCCCGCCCGTCCGCCCGTCGTCGTCTTCGCGACGGTCCGCAACGAGGAACGGGACCTGGCCGCGGCCGTCGCCGCCGTGCTCGCGCAGGACTACGCGGGCCCCTTCCTGTTCGCGCTCGCCGTCGGGCCGTCCGACGACGCGACGGCGCAGATCGCAGCGTCCATCGCGGCGTCCGATCCCCGCGTGGTCGTCGTCGAGAACCCGACGGGTCTGACGCCGCAGGGACTGAACATCGCCGTCCGCGCGGGCGTCGAGGCCCTGCCCCACGCCGTGTACCTGGTCCGCACCGACGGCCACGCACAGCTCCCGTCGGACTACGTGCGGGTGGCCGTCGACACCCTGGAGCGGACGGGTGCCGACAACGTGGGCGGGATGATGGTGCCGGTCGGCGACGGCGGCGTGCAGGAGGCCGTGGCCTTCGCGATGTCGCACCCGATCGGGCTCGGCGGTGGTCGCTTCCACACGGGGGGCGCCGAGGGCGAGACGGAGACGGTCTACCTCGGGTCGTTCCGGCGCGCCACGTTCGAGCGGCTGGGCGGGTACGACGAGCACTGGACGCGAGCGCAGGACTGGGAGCTCAACCTGCGGCTGCGCACGTCGGGTGCGCTGGTCTGGTTCACGCCCAGGATGCGGGTCGAGTACCGGCCGCGCGGGTCGTTCCGCGCGCTGGCTCGACAGTTCTACAAGACCGGCCAGTGGCGCCGCGAGGTGGTCCGCCGTTACCCGCGCACGGCGTCGGCGCGCTACCTGGCTCCGCCGGTTGCGGCGGTCCTGGTCACGGTCGGGCTCGTGCTCGGCGTCGTCGGGCTGGTCACGGGCAGCGTCCTGGTGGTCGGGTTCGTGCTGCCGCTCGGTTACCTGCTGGGGATCCACGTCGCTGCGCTCGTCGCGGGGCGGGCCCTGCCCGGACGTGCCCTGGTGCTGCTGCCCGCTACGCTCACCACGATGCACATGGCCTGGGGGGCCGGCTACCTGGTCGGCGTACGCAGGCGCTGACGAGCGTAGGAGCAGCTCGCATGTGAGGCATCGCACGAGGTGATTCCTCGCGATTGCCTTGAGCGATGGTCGGCGGATGCCGACATCGACTGGACGTTCTCGTGCTTCACCCAGGGGGATCAGTTGTTCCGCAGTGCGCTCACGCGCTCGACCAGGGCTTTCGTCCGACGCGCCGCCGGCGTGGGCATCGCGTTGTCCGTGGCGTGCGCTCTGCTGCCGGTTGCTCCGTCCGTGGCGAGCGCAGCCGGCAGGGTCGTGCCCGCGGTGGTCGTGACCAGCAAGCCGGACGCCTACGGGGACGGTGAGCGTGTCGTGATCGGGGGCCGGGCCGCGGGCGCGCCGGTCGGCACGGCGGTGACGTTGCAACGCTCGAGCCACGGGAAGTGGGCCAAGGTCGCCACCGTGAAGGCCACGTCCAAGGGTGCCTTCGTCGTCACGTACAAGGCAGGATCGGCGAAGGCGACGGCGAGGCTTCGCGTGGTCGTCGGGGCTACTCGGCAGGTGAAGAGTGCGAAGTCGGGCGTCTTCGGCATCAGACCGCGTGACGCCGTCCACGTGAGTGCCACCCTGGCCGGCGGCCCCTTCGTCAAGGGCGATGTGGTCACCGTCTCGGGCACGGTCGCCGGCACCACGTCGGCAGTGGCCGTGCGGCTCGAGGAGCTGCGCGGGGCCACCTGGCACGCGGTGCGGTCCGGGCGCACCTCGTCACGCGGCTCCTACTCCCTCGCGACGAGTGCGGGGACGTCGAGCCGCTTCCTGCGCGTCGTGGCGCCCGAGGTGGGGCGGCGGGACGCCGGCGTCTCCCGCTCGGTCACGGCGAGCCACTACGCGTGCGTGGCTGGCACCGCTCCCGTCGGTGGCATGGCTGCTCGCTTCAACACGCCGATCTCCGGCAGCGGTCGCGAGCTGTCGTCGCTGCTCGTCGGTACGGCCTGCGCGGCAGCCACAGGGGCGACGATCAGCGTCTCGACGTACATCCTGGCGGCGAACGATCCGGAGCCCGCGCGGATCCTCACGGCCCTCCGATCGGTGGCCGTCGAGCGCGGCGTGCACGTGCGGTTCGTGCTCGAGCTGCAGGGGAGCGGGATCACCAGCGCCACGGTCCGCCAGCTCCGCAGGTTCGCGAACGTCGTCACCTGCAAGGGCGGATGCATCACGCGCGCCGCGGACGCGGCGCAGATGCACGACAAGGTGTTCGCGGTCAGTGACACGCGGTGGTCCCCGGGAAAGGTCCCCGCGGTGATCCTCGGGTCGTCCAACTGGTCCACACGTCAGTTCCACCAGTACTGGCAGACCGCTGCCCTCTTCCACGGTGACAAGGCGCTGTACGCGGCGCACGTCGCGAAGTTCGACCTGATGCGGCGCTGTGCGACCTCACGGTGCTCCGCGTCGCAGGTCAGGGCGACCGTGGCGACCGATCCGGGCCGGGGGATGACGCTGCACTTCTTCCCGCAGAGCTCGGGGGACGAGACGGTGGCGACCATGCGGACGGTCGGATGCGTGCCGGGGTCCCACGTGTCGATCTCGATGTACATCGCGTCCGGCTCACGCATCTCCGCCGTGACCAAGCAGCTGCGCCGGCTCGTGGAGGAAGGCTGCGACGTCGACGTGCTGATGAGCGACGGCGGCGCGTACGCGACGTCGAGTGCCGGGCTCGCTGAGGTGCGCAAGACGGGTGCGTCGCTGCGGTGCGTGACGTTGTCCCACGCGAAGTTCGCTGTGTATCGCGGCGTCACGGTGGGCGGCCGGACCGGGCAGGCGATGGTGACGGACGGTTCGCAGAACTGGACGACGTCGGGTCTGCGGCGCAACGACGACAGCACCTTCACCCTCTCGACGGCGCAGGCGTCGGGAGGATGGCAGGCGAGGATCAAGGCGATGGCGTCGTCGTACGAGGCCGGTTGGCGCGCGATCGCGTCACGATCGCACCGCTGCTCGTAGCGCGATCCCCGCCCACCGAGGCTCGACGGCCCACGCGGTGAGGCTACGGACCAGGGGTGTCGCCAGCACGATCGCCAGCGCGACGGCCGCTGCCGCCACGAGCGCCGCCTGAGCAGCGCTCGTGACCGGGTCGTCGCGAAGCGGTGTCAGCACCAGGGCGTGCAGCAGGTAGACGTAGACCGACGCCCGCCCGACCGACGTCCACCAGTGCGTGGCGCGGGGCATCACGACGAGGACGGCGAGGGTCGTGACCGCGGCGGCGCACACGAGGATCAGCCGCAGCAGCGTCCCGCGTCCTGCGGTCGTCCCGATCGCGTCGGTCGCGAATCCGGGCTGGAGGGCCACGCGGTTGAAGGCGTCGCGGGCCAGGGCCGTCACGACGAGCGCGGCCAGCAGCACGAGGCCCGCCACGAAGCGCCACCGGACCGCGATCGACGCGACGAGCTTCCCGATCCGGTCGAGGCCGCAGGCGTCCCGGAGCAGCAGACCGGCGACGAAGAACGGCAGGAAGCCGAGCGTGTCGTCCAGCGCGAGCGCGTGGCCGACCCCGCCGCCCAGACCGCCGAGCACGCACAGGACGAGCGCCGCCACCAGGGCGACGGCGGGTCGCAGGGCGAGCCACAGCGGCACCGACAGTCGCCACAGCACGACCGCGACGAGGTACCACAGCGTCCATCGCGGCACCAGGACGTGCAGGGGCGCCGCGTGCCCACGCAGCACGGAGACCTCGATCGTCTGGAGCACCTGGAAGATGACGTACGGCACCGCGAGGCCGACGACGAGCCGTCCCGCCCGCCTCGTCGTGAGCTCGGCGGTGAGGACGCCCGTGACGAACACGAACGCGGGCATGTGGAACAGGTAGATCCACCGGTAGGCGACGTCGGCGGCGGCGACCCCCGCGGCCGCGGCCGGTTGCAGGGCGTGCCCCACCACGACGAGCGTCACGAGGACGGCCTTCGCGTTGTCCCAGTACGCGTCCCGTACGTCCGCCGGTTGCTCCACCGGTGGCAATCTAGGTGCGGGCTGTGGGTTGCGCCAGATCCGTCCACCGATTCCGTCGGGCCAGGGCGTGTGGCCTATCCTTCCGCGGTGGGGATCGACGAGGGGCAGGCGCGTGGCTGACGTCAAGAGGATCCTCCGGCGAGGTGCCGCGGTACCCGGCCGCGTCGTGCTGGGCATGCTGCCGGCGTCGGCGGCACGGCGCGTCCGCAGGCTCGTCAGCCCTGATCCCCGCGCCCTGCTGCGTTACGACCTGGCCGGGAGCGAGCTGGTCGTCAGCGGCCGCTACGCGGCGCGGGACTGGCGGGTGCAGCAGCTCGAGGTCTGGGCTCGCCGGGCCGGTCGAGGGTTCGAGCTCCCCAACGAGGCCGAGGGCGAGGCCTTCGCCTTCCGCGTCTCGCTCGAGCAGGTGCGCGCGGAGGGGGCCCTCAGCGAGGACGAGGTCGACCTGACGCTCCTGCTCACGAGCGACGACGGCGCCAGGCGACGGGTCGCGCTGGGTCGGTTCGACCGCGTCGAGCGGCCGCAGCGCCGGCTCGAGACGGTGGTCGACGGGACGACGGCCGTGGTGCAGAGCTCCCGGGCCGGGGCTCTGTCCATCGGGTTCGGGGACTCCGCGGACGCGTCGCCCGCATCGCTCACGCACCGGCTCGCGCACGGCGACGAGAAGATCGCCGTCGATCTCGTGGTGTCGACCCGCAACGTCGTCGTCGCGGCGGCGCAGCTCGTCGCGACGGGCCGTCAGTCGGGTGTCCGGCTCACGGCTCCTCTGACGGTCACGGCGGATCCCGAGGCGAGCACGCAGGAGAACGGTGGCCTGGTGCACCGCGCGACCGGACACGTCTCCGCCCTGGAGCTCGCCGCGCTGCTCCCGGCGACGGAGGAGACGGTCGACCTCCACGTCGTCACGAACCCGGGGGAGCCGGGCGAGCGCTGGGTGCGCGTCCGGGTCCCGAACGGCCACCGGGGTCGCAGGATGCGCTCGGTCAGCGCCGACGAGGGCGCGCAGACCACGCTGTTCGTCCCGTACTCCACGTTCCGCGCGCACAACGTGTCGTACCGCGTCGAGCGGTACCGCACCGAGGACTACCGGTACATGCGGCGGCTCGCGCGGTTCGGCTGGGTCTTCACGCTCACGCGCCCGTTCACGCGGATCTGGCTGATCGGCGAGGTCCCGTACAAGGCGCAGGACAACGGGTTCCAGCTGTTCCGGCACCTGCGCACGACGAGCCCCGGCCGCCGCGCCTACTACGTCATCGACGCGGCGTCGCCCGACCGGGCGAAGCTCGAGCCGTACGGCAACGTCGTGACCGTGAGGAGCCGGGAGCACATCCGGTACACGATGGCGGCCTCGCGCCTGGTCGGGTCGCACCACGCGGAGTACCTGCTCGCGTCGCGGGACCATCGCGTCGCCCGCTGGGCGCGCGGCGTGCGTGTCTTCCTCCAGCACGGGCCCACCGCCAACAAGAACGTCACGCTCAACTACGGGCGCCAGGGCACGGCCGAGCGGCCGACCGAGCGGTGGATCGCGACCTCGGAGCTCGAGAAGCGGATCGTGGTCGAGGACTACGGCTACCGGCCGCACCAGGTGAGCGTGGCCGGCTTCGCGCGGTTCGACGCGCTGTTCACGGACGACGTGGAGCACGAGCGCACGGTCCTCGTCATGCCCACGTGGCGCGACTCGCTCATGCTGGAGGAGACGTTCCTGGCCAGCGACTACTACGCGAACTGGCACGGCTTCCTGCACGATCCCGGACTGCACGACGCGCTCGCGGCGGCAGACCTGGAGGTCAAGCTCCTGCTGCACCCCAACATGCGCAAGTACGCGGACCACTTCGAGTCGGACCGCGTCCACGTGATCCGCCAGGACGACGTGGACGTGCAGCGGATGCTGAAGGCGTGCGCGGTGCTCATCACGGACTTCTCGAGCGTGTGCTGGGACTTCAGCTACCTGCACAAGCCGGTGCTGTTCTTCCAGTTCGACCGTTCGATGCTGGTCAAGGCGCGCGCGCCGCACATCGACTTCGACACGATGCTGCCCGGCCCGGTGTCCACGACGCCGGCGACGCTCCTGGCCGACCTGCGCACGGTCATCGACGACGACCTGCGCATGAAGCCCGAGCACCAGGAGAACGCCGACGCGTTCATCGCGCACCGCGACCAGCACAACTGCGAGCGCATCGAGCACGTCGTCGCGCACGCCTGGAACACCAGGGTCGCGTTCGAGCGCGTGCGCAACGCGGAGAACCTGCAGCTCGCATGGCGCTGGTTCCGCAAGAAGCCGATGTACTTCCGGGCCGTGCGGGCGCTGGGCTGGGTGGGCCGCCGACTGCCGCGCACCGACGTCGTGCTGTTCGAGTGCGACCGTGGTGCGCACTACGGCGACGCGCCGCGCTACCTCTACGAGCGCCTCGCGGCGCGCGAGCACGGCCTGCAGCTGGTGTGGGCGGACAACACGACGACCCGTCTGACGGACCCCCGCGCGCGCAAGATCCGCCGGCACAGCCCCACCTACTGGTGGGTGGCCTCCCGGGCGCGGTACTGGGTCAACAACCAGAACTTCCCGGCGCCCATGCGCAAGTCGCCGCGCACGCAGTTCCTCATGACGTGGCACGGCACGCCGCTCAAGCGCATGCAGCACGACGTGGAGCAGATGGTCGGCCGCGAAGGTGACTACCACAAGCGTGCGGCCAGGTTGACGAGCTATTGGACGGTGCTGCTCTCGGCGAGCGCGTACGCGACGAAGGCGTTCCGCAGCGCGTTCCAGTTCACCGGGAACGTGCTCGAGCTGGGCTACCCGCGCAACGACGTCTTCTCCTGGCCCGGTGCCGACGAGCGTGCCGCCCGCGTGCGGGGGCGCCTGGGTCTGGCCGACGACCCCCGCAAGGTCATCCTGTACGCGCCCACGTTCCGCGACGACGAGCGCCAGGGCGTGCACTGGAAGCAGCGCCTCGAGATCGACATCGCGGGCCTCGAGGAGCGGCTGTCCGACCGGTACGTGCTCGTCGTGCGCTTCCACCAGCTGGTCCGCGACGCGCTGCCGGACCGGTTCCGGGACAGCCCCTTCGTCGTGGACGCGTCGAGCTACCCGGACGTCCAGGAGCTCATGCTCGCCAGCGACGTCCTGGTCACCGACTACTCGTCGCTGTTCTTCGACTTCGCGGCCCTGGACCGACCCATGGTGTTCTTCGCCTACGACCTGCCCAAGTACCGCGACGAGCTGCGTGGCTTCTACCTGGACTACGACTCGCAGGTCCCGGGGCCGATCGCGCAGACGAACGCCGAGCTCGTCGCGACGCTCGACGGCCTCGACGGCATCTGGCCCGCGTACGCCGACCGCCTCGCGGAGTTCCGCCGGACGTACGGTCCGCTCGACGACGGTGGCGCGAGCGACCGGGTGCTCGACGCCTTCTTCGGCGACGTGGTCGGCCCGGCGCCCGACGACCTGAGCGTGCCGCAGCAGGGCTGATCGTCCGTTCCGATTGCGCGACCGGCGTTCGCTTGGCACCGTGTCCCGATGGACGAGCGACGACGACGTTCCCGACGCGTGGTGGCCGTGCTGGTCGCGGCACTGGTGACGACCGGTCTGGGCGTCGGCCCGGCGCACGCCGCGACGCGCGCGAGCACGACGACGCTGACGCTGAGCCAGACGCACATCCGGTACGGCGAGATGGTGTGGCTGACCGGCAAGGTGACGTCGGGCGGTTCGGCGAGCAAGGCGCGCAAGGTCGTGGTCGAGCGCCGGCTCGGGTCGGGGTCGTGGGCCAAGGTCGCGACGACGACCACGTCGAGCAAGGGCACCTTCACGGTCCGGCAGCGCCCGACGAAGGAGTACACCTACCGCGCGCGGGCGCTCGCCACCGCCACCCGAGCGGGGGACTCGAGCCCGGCCCGGCGCGTCGACCTCACCGTGGGCGCGCGGACGCTCGCGGCCCGAGCGAAGGCCCTCGGCTCGCACGCCGGCAAGGCCACGTCCTCGGCGGTCAAGGCTAAGGTGTCCGGCACGAAGGCCGTGACCTACCGCAGCCACTCCCACGGGCTGCTGGTGCAGGTGACCAAGACCAGCGGGACGGTACGCACGTGGTTCGTCTACGGTGACATCCTGACGGCGTACCGCAAGCAGGGCGGCCCGAAGGGCGCGCTGGGCGTGCCGCTGGCCGACCCCAAGTGCGGGCTCATCGAGAGCGGGTGCGTGCAGCGTTTCCAGCACGGGGCGATCTACGACAACAAGAACACGAAGAAGGCGTCCGTCGCGCTCGGGTCCGGACGGGTGACGGAGGTCATCGCCGCTGAGAAGTCGCAGGTCGGGTACAAGCAGAAGACCTACAACTACTCGAAGTACAACGTCTGGGCGGGCCGCGTCGGCGCGTGGTGCTCGGTGTTCCAGTCGTGGGCCGCGACCGCGTCGGGCAACCGGGCGGCGATCCCGCAGCACGCGTCCTGGGCCGCGTTCCTCAAGGACGTCCGTGCCCACGAGAAGCTCGGCAAGACGCCGAAGGTCGGCTCGCTCGTGTTCTTCGACACCATCTCCGACGGGAAGACGGCCGCTACGCACGTGGGGATGGTCGTCAAGGTCAAGAAGTCCACCATCGTGACGATCGAGGCCAACACCAGCACCCCGGGCTCGCACGGCGACGGCCGCGGCGTCTACCAGAAGGAGCGGCCGCGATCGTGGGCACTGTTCTACGCGTACCCGTCGTACTGAGACGACCCCTGTCGGCGGGCGCCGCGCTCGTCGCGCTGGCGATGCTCGCCGTGCTGCTCGCGCCCGCGGCACAGGCGGCAACCGTGAAGGTCACGTTCAAGCCCAGCGCCACGTCGTTCCGGTGGTCGGAGTCGCTCTGGTTCACCGGGTCGGTGAAGAAGGGCACGAAGGCCGGCAAGGCCATGAAGGTCGAGCTGCGGCGGCAGCCGTCCGGCTCGAGCACGTGGA
>Ga0160448_100154_pt1 | contig 32108 bp, 30 predicted proteins | sample HID1973M_E1MG_FD_108269 | JGI IMG/M metagenome (GOLD analysis project Ga0160448, IMG submission 108269) | Enriched mosquito-associated microbial communities from UW Madison campus, WI, USA - HID1973M_E1 MG | ecosystem: Host-associated > Arthropoda: Insects > Digestive system > Unclassified ...
GAAGGCCGCTTGGGCGAAAACGGCGGCGGCGCGCTGGCCGGCTTCCGCGAAGTCTTGAAATGGAAGCCTGGTCAGGTGCGTGCGCGCCAAGGCGTGGCGGCGGTGGAGAGCGCGCTGATTCGGCGTGCCGAAGATGCCGCGCTGACCGGCGATTTTGTCACCGCGCAGCGCTGGTTGGGCCACGCCGCGCGCGTGCGCGAGCAGGCGCCGACGGTGGCCGATGCGCGTCAGCGCGTGGACGGCATTCGCGTCGCCCGCATCGCTTCACTGCGCGAAAGCGGCCTGCGCGATCTGTCCTCGCCGCTGGGACTCAAGGGCGCACGCGAAAAACTGGCCGAGGTGCTGCGCATCGCCGAACCCGGTGATCCGGTGGCCGCCGACTTCCGCCAGCGGATTGAACTGGCCACCCATTACGGTTTGTTCCGGCCGGGCCAGGCCTTCACCGACGCCATCACCGGCGGCGGGCGCGGGCCGGAGATGATGGTGGTGCCGCACGGCGCTTTCCAGATGGGCGCGGGCGAAGACGAACTGGGCGCGGCCGATGCCGAGAAGCCCGCCCATTACGTGCGTTTTGATCGCGGCTTTGCGATGTCGCGCACGCCGGTGACCGTGGGTCAGTACCGGCGCTTTGTCCAGGCCACCGGCTACCGCCCGCGCGCGACCCGTCGCGGTCATTCCATTGTCTATGACGAGCGCAGCGGCAACTTCGCGCGCCGCAGCGGGGTCGACTGGCAGTCCGACTACAGTGGCGCGCCGGCCGCGGCCGACATGCCGGTGCTGCATGTCAGCGTGTACGACGCCGAGGCCTACGCCGAGTGGCTGGCCCATCAAACCGGCCACAGCTACCGGCTGCCGAGTGAGGCGGAGTTTGAGTACAGCCTGCGTGCTGGCGTGCAAGCCCGCTATCCCTGGGGCAACGGCCAGCCGCCGGACAACTTTGGCAATCTCACGGGCGGCAATGATGTCTCGCCCAGTGGCCGGCACTGGAACAACGCCTTTGTCGGCTATGGCGATGGCTACTGGGGCGCGGCGCCGGTGGCCAACTTCCGCGCCAATAGCTGGGGTCTTCACGACCTCGGTGGCAATGTCAGCGAATGGGTGGCCGATTGCTGGCATGCCTCGTACCGTCGCGCGCCCGCCGACGGCGCGGCCTGGTTCAACCCGGGCTGCCGGCAGCGGGTGGTGCGCGGGGCGTCCTGGGCCAGCGCACCGGTGCAGGCGCGGGCGGCGTGGCGTTCGTCCTCGGATTCGGATATGACTAATGCGCGTGTGGGGTTCCGGGTGGTGCGCGGCATCTAGCGGCGCGGGCCCGGGTCCATCGAGACCAGCAAGGAGTAGGTGATGCGCAACGATCCCTTTGGCCAGGGCAATTACCAGCAGGGCGGCACGCGGCGGCGCGGCGGCGGCTTCAATCTGCGCTGGATCATCCTGCTCGGCTTTGCCGGCTACGCGGCCTTCTATTGGTTTTCCAACCGGGTGGTCGACCCCTACAGCGGTGAGAAGGTGTTGATCGACAACTCGATCAGCGTGGAAGAAGAAAAGGCCATGGGCCTGCAGGCCTATCAGGAAATCCTGCAGCAGGAGCGGCCAGTCGACCCCAACACTCCATTCGCGCGCGACGTGCGCGAAATCGCGCGCCGCCTGATCAGCAAGATTCCGCAAGTGGAGGCGGCCATCGCCCAGGAGCGCGGCACCCAGGCCAGCGGCAACTGGAAGACCTTTGAGTGGGAAGTCAACGTCATCCAGTCCGACCAGGCCAATGCCTTCTGCCTGCCGGGCGGCAAGATGGCCGTCTATACCGGCCTGCAGCCGGTGGCGCAGAACGCCGACGCCATGGCGGTGGTGATGGGGCATGAAATCGCCCACGCTTTGCTGCGCCACGGCGCGCAGCGCATGTCGCAGCAAAAGCTCACCCAGATCGGGCAGATGGCCGGCGCCATGAGTGGCATGGATCCGCAGCAACAGCAGATGGTGATGGCGGCGATGGGCTACGGCTACCTGCTGCCGTATGCGCGCAGCCACGAAACCCAGGCCGATGAAGTGGGCCTGATGCTGGCGGCCGCAGCCTGTTTTGATCCGCAGGAAGCCGTGCCGCTATGGGAGCGCATGAGCCAGGCCAGCGGCGGCGAAGCGCCGCCGGAGTTTTCCTCCACCCATCCCAATCCCGGCACGCGCATCCAGAACCTGACCGCGCTGATGCCCAAGGCAATGGAATACCGTCAGCGCTTCTGCCAGGCGGGCAGTGCCGGCGCCGGGCAGTGACGCCCCCCGGCTGGCGGCGTTGACTCAGAGCCGCGCGAACACCGTCGCCGCAATCAGCAGCACGAAACCGGCCACCACCAACCAGAACGCATGCGCCGCCAGCACCGGCACGTAGCCCAGGCGCGCGGCAATCCCAGCGCCGCCCAACAGCAGTGCGATCAGCCAGACGCCAAAGGTGGGTGGGGTCAGTTTCATTCAATATCCTGTGATGAAGATGGGCGAGCGCACAGCATAACGGCCGATCAAAAACTCATGAAGAGTCCGCCGTTGACCGGCAGGTTGGCACCGGTGATGTAGCCGGTGGCATCGTCGGTAAGAAAGGCCACGGCACGCGCGATATCTTCCGGCGCGCCAATGCGGCCGACCGGCACCGAGGCCACGGTGCGCTCACGCACTTCGGGCGGCATGGCGCGCGTCATCGGCGTTTCGATGTAACCCGGCGAGACGCTGTTGACGGTGATGCCCTTGGCCGCCACTTCGCGCGCAAGCGCCATGGTGAAGCCGTGCAGGCCGGCCTTGGCGGCGGCGTAGTTGGTCTGGCCAAAATTGCCGGTCTGGCCGCTGATCGAACTGATGTTGACCACGCGGCCAAAGCCACGCGCCTGCATGCCGTCGATGGCGTGACGGCAGAGATGGAAGGCGCTGCCCAGGTTGACGTCCAGCACCGCCTCCCACTGCGCGGGATCCATCTTGCGCAGCGTGGCGTCACGGGTAATGCCGGCATTGTTGACCAGGATGTCGAGCGAACCAGCCTGCGCCTGCACTTTGCGCACCAGCTCACCACAGGCCTGGTGATCGGCCACATCCAGTTCGGCCACCTGCACATCCAGGCCGGCGGTGGCCTGCTCAAAGGCGGCCAGGCGCTCGGGCGTGATGGCGACATCGGCGGCCACCACCGTGCGTCCGGCCTGGGCCAGGGCGATGCAGATGGCCGTACCCAAGCCGCCAATACCACCGGTCACTACGGCAACGCGCTTGCTCATCGAGGGCTTTCCCCAGAAAGTCGTGGACATGAAAAAGCCCGCGCCAGATCGGCGCGGGCCGTCAGGATTTGCAGCAATCAGCGGACGCGGGTCTTCGGCGTTTCGCGCGGAGTCTCACGCGGCGTTTCGCGCGTTGCGTCTTTCGGCTTGACCGTGGTCGGGCGACCCAGGCCGCCGCCGCTGAGGTTGCGCTGGAACTCCTGCCAGATTTCCAGATTGCGCTCGGTCAGCTGATTCATCATGGTCCAGGGCGTCTGTCCCAGCAGCCCACCCATCTGGCTGCGGAACTGCTGCTGCTGCTCCATGAAGAGCTGCATGCTGCGCTCCAGATAGTTACCCATGAAACCCTGCAGCGAATCACCATAGAAACGGATGATCTGGCTGAGCAGCTGAGTCGACAGCACCGGCTCGCCGTCCTGTTCCTGCTCGCTGATGATCTGCAGCAATACGGTGCGGGTCAGGTCATCGCCGCTCTTGGCATCGCGGACTTCAAAGTCCTCGCCGTCGACGATCAACTGGCGAACGTCTTCGATCGTGATGTAACTGGAAATTTCAGTGTCGTAGAGACGGCGGTTTGGATACTTCTTGATGATGCGGATCGCAGCCATGTAGCAAGCACTCTAACGACGTGATGCTGCGCAGCATGACGCAGCGCAACAGCCCTTGCAACAGGGCCTATGGCAGGGGGCCCTGTTCAGGAAACCTCACCAGCCCATATGGTGGCCGCCGTTGATGTCGAGGTTGGAGCCGGTGATCCAGCCGGCTTCCTCGGCCACCAGGAAGGCCACGGCATAGGCGATTTCTTCGGGCTTGCCGAGTCGGCCGGTGGGGATGTCGGCGGCGATTTTGGCGCGCACTTCCTCCGGCACCGCCATCACCATGTCGGTGGCCACGTAACCGGGCGAGACCGTGTTGACGGTGATGCCGAGCTTGGCGTTTTCGCGCGCCAGCGAAATGGTAAAGCCATGCATGCCGGCTTTGGCGGCCGCGTAGTTGGCCTGGCCGTACTGGCCCTTGAGGCCGTTGATCGAACTGATCTGGATGATGCGGCCCCACTTGCGATCACGCATGCCCTCGATCACCGGGCGGGTCATGTTGAACACCGAATTGAGGTTGGTGTTGATGACCTCGTTCCACTGCAGCGACGACATCCGGTGGAAGGTGGTGTCGCGGGTGATGCCGGCGTTGTTGATCAGCACTTCAATCGGGCCGAGCTCGGCTTCGACGCGGCGCACCAAGGCGTCGGCTTCTTCGGCGGAGGTGACGTCGCCGGGGAAGATCGCGACCTCGAATCCTTCATCGCGCATCTGCTGCTGCCAGGCCTTGGCCTTCTCTTCGCTGCGATAGTTGGTGGCGACTCGATGGCCCAGGCTGACCAGCTTCTTGCAGATGGCGGTACCGATACCGCCGGTGCCGCCGGTGACCAGCGCGACGCGAGTAGTCATGTAAGTGTCTCCAAGTGGGGGGACGCGGGGGCGACACGATCTGTCCCGCGTTGTTTCGGATTCTAGACAGGGCCGGAGTCAGTTTTGTTGTGCAATGCAGAAACCGGCAACCGGCCTTGTTTTGGTATGCGCGCCGGCACGAACGCCGAGGCCGCCGCCGCCATCAGCCGGGGCATCGGGGTCTGCCAGGCCAGCGCGCGCGGATCCTGGCCCAACGCCTGCCAGACCAGGCGCAGCGCGGGCAGGGGATCGGCGGCGTCCACTGGCGTGGCGGCCAGCGACTTGGACAACTTCTGCCCATCGGCGCCGATCAACAGCGGCAGGTGCAGGTAGCGCGGCGTGTCCCAGCCCAGGGTTTGCTGCAGCAGTATCTGGCGGGGAGTGGAATCGAGCAGGTCGGCGCCGCGCACGATGTCGGTCATGCCCTGGTCGGCGTCGTCCACCACCACCGCCAGCTGGTAAGCCCACTGGCCGTCGGCGCGGCGCAGTACCACATCGCCGACCTCGGCATACACGTCCTGCTCGTAATGGCCCTGCAAACCATCGTCGAAGGCAATACGGGCGCCACTGGCCACCCGCAAGCGCCAGGCCGGATGCGCACGCGTCTGCTGCGCCACGCAGACATGATGGATGCCGCCAGCGGCCGCCAGTTCGGTGCGGCTGCAATGACAGGCGAAGGCCAACCCACGATCGACCAAGTCCTGCAGCGCCTGCGCATAGCGCTCACCGCGCCGGCTCTGCCACAGCACCGGACCGTCGGACTCCAGGCCGAAGGCAGTCAGCGTATCGATCTGCAGCTGCGCCGCGCCCGCCACGGTGCGCGGCCCATCCACATCCTCGATGCGCAACCACCATTGACCGCCCGCCTGGCGCGCCAGCAACCAGCTGCCCACGGCCGCGAGCAAGGAACCCAAATGCAGCGGGCCCGTAGGAGAAGGAGCAAAGCGGCCGCGATAAGCGGAAGGTGAGGGCATGGAGGAGCGTGCGAACATCGCGGCGGAAGCTGAATCCTCGGTCAGCTAGCCGCTTGAATTCAAGCGATTCGATCCGCAGATTCGCCGGGACTCTCCTTTACTCCCCCGCGTGGAGCGCCACCGTGTTCAATCGCATCGCTTTGTTCCTTGCCACCAACCTTGGCGTGCTGGTGTTGTCCAGCGTGGTCATGTCGCTGCTGGGCGTCGATCCCAGACAGATGACCAGCCTGCTGGTGATGGCGGCGATCTTCGGCTTTGGCGGTTCGCTGATCTCGTTGCTGCTGTCCAAGACGATGGCGCTGCGCGCCACCGGCGCGCGCGTGATCGACCAGCCGCGCAATGAGGTCGAGCAATGGCTGGTCAGCACGGTGCAGCGCCAGGCGCAGTCGGCCGGCATCGGCATGCCGCAGGTGGCCATCTACGAAGCCCCGGAAATCAACGCCTTTGCCACCGGCGCCAACCGCAACAACGCCCTGGTGGCGGTGTCGATGGGTCTGCTGCGCTCGATGGACAAGGATGAAGCAGAGGCGGTGCTGGGCCATGAGGTCAGTCATGTGGCCAATGGCGACATGGTGACGATGGCCTTGCTGCAGGGTGTGTTGAACACTTTTGTATTCGTGCTGGCGCGCGTGGTGGGCGGCATCGTCGATAGTTATCTGTCAGGCAATCGCAGTGAGAACAGTGGGCGCGGGATTGCCTACTACATGATCGTGATGGTGTTGGAGGTGGTGTTTGGCCTGTTCGCCACGATGATCGCGATGTGGTTCTCGCGTCGCCGCGAGTTCCGTGCGGATGCGGGCGGTGCATCGTTGGCCGGTCGGCACAAGATGATTGCGGCGTTGGAGCGCTTGAATGCCCAGCATGCGCAGAGCACGTTGCCGGCGCAGGTGGAGGCATTCGGTATCGCCGGTGGCGTGGGGCAGGGCTTGAAGCGCCTGTTCCTGAGCCATCCGCCGCTGGAAGTGCGCATTGCCGCTTTGAAGAATTCGCAGTCGACTGTGGTTTGACTGTTCGCCAAAGGCGAAGCCGAAGCCGAAGCCGAAGCCGAAGGCAAAAGCGCTGGATGGCGGGTGGGGGCGGGACCAGGCCCCTGCAAACGGGGCCTGGAATCCACATGGCTTCGAACTGAAACTCTACGTGTAAGGGCTCCAGTCCCCGTTTGCAGGGGCCTGGTCCCGCTCTGACAGATGGCTGCAGTTCGTTTGTCGCCGGTGCTAAGACAAGTGGGAGCTGCGAGCGTCTCCACGTCTGGTGGCTAGAGGGCGAAGCGCCTGCGGTGAGGCAAGCCGGAAGATATCGATAAAGGTGAGGGGACAAAGCGTCGAGACAAAACGATGCTCTCGCTTTGCTCTTCGATCAGACCACAGCCAATTTTGGAGAGTGGGAGCGGGCCCTGCGAAACAGGGACTGGAGCCCTTACTAGTGGTGTGTCAAATCGAGGCCATGTGGATTCCAGGCCCTGTTTCGCAGGGCCCGGTCCCGCTCACACGCGATGCTGTTGTGGATTCCAGGCCCTGTTTCGCAGAGCCCGGTCCCGCTCACACGCGGTGCAGTCTTTTGATTCCAGGCCTCGTTTCGAAGGGCCCACTCCCGCTCACACGCGATGCTCGCGATGCTGCTCTGGCTCTTACGAGAAGTCGTAATTCATCAACGGCCCAGGCGGCGCCAGGAAGTTGCCTTCCACGTAATCCACCATCGCCGTGAACAAGAAGCTCATCGTGCCCGCATCCTGCACGTGATCGGCAATCGTCAGGATGCCCAAGGCCTGGGTACGCTCGGCGATTTCGCGGATCTTCTGCTGGCTCTCTGGAGAACGCACCAGATCCTCGGTGAAGCTGCGATCGATCTTGAGGAAGCCCGGCTGGAAATGCGCCAGCAGCTGGAATGAATCCAGGCCCGCGCCGAAATGCTCCAAGCCCACCTGGCAGCCCAGTTTCGACGCTCCCGCCTGGAACGCCTGCGCTTGGCGCAGGTGGGTGAACACCTTGGCCTCGGAGGATTCCAGCCACAGGCTGTCGCCGGGCACGTCATGCGCGGCCAGGCCCTTGGCGATCACCTGCAGCAGGCGATCATCGCCGAACGATGACGGACTCACCTTTACCATCAGGCGCGTCAGATGGCCGCTGCGCTTGCGCTCGGCCAGCACCTCAATCGCCCGGTTGACCACCCAGCGGTCAATTGCATCGAGCAGGCAATGGTCCTCGGCGATGCTCATGAACGCCGGTGGCAGCACCAGTTCACCGTTGGAATCCAGGCGCAGCAGCGCCTCGTAGACCTCGCCGGTCTCGCCCTGCAGGCTGACTACGGGCTGGAAGTGCAGCAGGAAGTGATCGTTGGCCAGCGCGTCTTTAAGACGCTCGATCCAGTTCTGCACGCGTTCTTCCTCGGCGCGATCCACCGCGCCAGGGTCGAAGATTTCGCTGCGATTGCCGCCCAGGCTGGTGGCGGTTTGCAGGCTGTCGGTGGCGCGGGTGAGCACCTGGCCGACGCTGGCGATCTTCTCGCCAATCTGCACGCCGCCAATGCTGGCGGTCACCGAGGCCGAGCGCTCGCCCACGTTGAAGACGTGCGAGGCGAACGCGGCGCGCAGTTTTTCCGAGAGCACCGAGGTCTGCGCGTGGTTGCCCTTGAGCAGCACGGCGAAGGTGCGCTCGCCAAAGCGGGCGGCGGTGGCCGAGCTGTCCAGCTTTTCGCTCAGGCGCTGGCCCAGCGCCTTGATCAGCGAATCGGCCGAGTCGATGCCGATGTCCTGCAGCAGGCGTTGGTAGTGGTCCGGTTCGATCAGCATCAGCGAATAATGTTCGCCGCGCGCGACCTGGCTGACCGCTTCTTCCAGCGCTTGCAGGAAGGTGGGGCGGTTGAGCAGGCCGGTGACCTGATCGCGCTGGCGCAGGTCTTCGACCTCGCGTGCCAGCTCCGGATCGAATTCCTCGCGGCGGCGGAACACCACCTGCACGCAGGGTTCGCCTTCGTAGGTGGCGGTGGCGAATTCCAGCGTGGCCGGAAACTGATCGCCATCCAGGCTGCGTGCTTCCAGTTCAAAGCGCGCCGGCGGTGGTTCGCCCTTGCTCAGGCTTTTGAGCAGTTGCTTGAAGTCGTTGACGTATTGCGGGGCGACCAGGTCCAGCAGCGACAGGCCTTCGACCTCGTCAAAAGACTCGAAGCCCAGCATGTCCAGGTAGGCCTCATTGGCGCGGATGTGCATGCCTTCGTGGATGTAGGCGATGGGATCACGCGAGGAAGAAATCAGCGCATCGCAGCGGCGCTCGGTTTCGCGCAACTGCACGTCCAGTCGGCGCACGGCGCGGCGGGTTTCCAGTTCCGACCATTCGCCACGCACGACCTGCAACAGGTGGTCGGGGCGGCCACGCAGGATCACGCCGCGTGCGCCGGCGGCCTGGTCGGCCAGCAGTTCGGCTTCGACGATGGCGTCGGCCAGCACCAGCACGGGGATGTCCTTGCCGCTGGCATCGACCGTGGACAGCACTTGCTGCAGGGCCAGGCCCTTGGCCGAACGCGAGGCCAGCACCAGGTCCATCGGCTGCGAGGCGACCATCTGCGCCAGTTCATCGCCGTCCAGCGGGCGCAAGGGGCGCACCGCGATACCTCCATTACGCAGGGCGCTGACGATGCTTTCGGCGTCCTCGCCACTGTCTTCGACGATGGTCAAACGGAGGGTGGTGTCTTTGCCGACGTGCATGCAGCGCTTCCCACAGGAGAGCGGGTTTAATACACGATGGCGCAGGCAGCGTCCATGGCATCAGTCCATTAGCTGACGCAGTTCCCACGTTGGATGAGGGATGGGGCCGGCCCGGGCGAACCCCGGCCAGGCTCAGCCCAGTGACGGGACGGGGTCCACGCCGGCGCCGCCGTCGGCGTCCCACAGCGGCCGCTTGCCGGTATCGCCGGCCACTTCACGCACCAGCCGGGGCACCAGATAACCGGACAGGCGCGCCCGCAGCTGCGAGTGCAGGGCCATGGCGCGGGCGTCGTCCACTTCAAAGTGGGCCACGCCGGCGACGCGGTCCAACTGGTGCAGGTAGTAAGGCAGCACGCCGGCGGCAAAGCTGCGCTCGCTGAGGGCGACCAGCGCGTCCAGGTTGTCGTTGACCCCGCGCAGCAGCACCGCCTGGTTGAGCAGGCTGACCCCGGCGCCGCGCAGATCCGCCAGCGCGGCATCGACCTGGGCGTCAAATTCGTTGGCGTGGTTGGCGTGGATGACCAGGGCCACCGGCCAGGGCAGGGCGCGCAGCCAGCCCAGCAGCCCGGCGTCGACGCGCTCGGGCAGCACCACCGGCAGGCGGCTATGGATGCGCAGGCGCTTGAGGTGCGGAATGACGGCCAGGGCCTGGGTCAGTTCCTCCAGCTTGGAGGTGGCCAGCGACAGCGGATCGCCGCCGGACAGCAGCACTTCCTCGATGCTCGGGTCGGCGGCGATGGCGGCCACGGCTTCGCGCCAGCCCTCGCGGGCGGCGGTTTCTTCGGCATAGGGGTAGTGACGGCGGAAGCAGTAGCGGCAATTGATCGCGCAACTGCCGGTGGCAATCAGCAGGGCGCGGCCCTGGTATTTCTGCAGCACGCCGGTGGCGGTGCGGGCGGCGCCGTCACCGACCGCGTCCAGGTCAAAGCCCGGCACCGGACGCATTTCCTCGTCCAGCGGCAGCACCTGCCGCAGCAGAGGGTCGTTGGCATCGCCGGCGCGCATGCGGGCGATAAACCCGCGCGGCACCCGCAGCGGGAACTGCGCGGCGGCTTCGTCCGAGACGCGCGCGGCCAGTGTTTCCAGTCCCAGCAGGGCGAGCAGCTCGCGTGGATCGCGCACGGCCTGCCGCCAGGCGTCCTGCCAGCGGGGCTGGGCCAGGGTGGCGGGCTGCATCGGGCGGGGGGCTGCGGTTATCATGGGCGCCTGCAAAAACGAAAGCCCGCCAAGCATGGCGGGTCTCCCATTCTATCCGGCCAGTCGCCTCGCGCGGCGGGCCTGCCTTACCCCAAGGAGTGCCCCATGGCCAGTTACGGCATGAACGACGTCAAGAACGGGATGAAGATCCTGGTGAACAACGAGCCGTCCATCATCAGCGATACCGAGTACGTCAAGCCGGGCAAGGGCCAGGCCTTCACCCGCGTGAAGTACCGCCAGATCCGCACCGGCCGCGTGCAGGAAATCACCATGAAAAGCACCGACTCGGTCGAGGCCGCCGACGTGGTCGATACCGACATGCAGTACCTGTACTCCGATGGCGAGTACTGGCACTTCATGCAGCAGGAGTCCTTTGAGCAGGTGCAGGCTGACAAGGCCGGCATGGCTGGCGCCGAGAAGTGGCTCAAGGGCGAGGAAGCCTGCGTGGTGACCCTGTACAACGGCACCCCGATCCAGGTGACCCCGCCGAACTTCGTTGAGCTCAAGATCGTCGAAACCGATCCGGGCGTGCGCGGCGACACCTCCGGTGGCGGCGGCAAGCCGGCTACGTTGGAAACCGGCGCGGTGGTGCGCGTGCCGCTGTTCGTCAACCAGGACGAAATCGTCAAGGTCGACACCCGCTCGGGCGAGTACGTCAGCCGCGTCAAGTGATTCCCGCCGGCGCATCCGTCCTGCGGATGCGCTTGCCGGGCGCGACATGTGCGGCAAGCGCCGCTCCTACCGGGGATGCCGGCAGACGGCCCGGACCCACCGGGCCGTTGCTGTTTTCAAGGAAACCGAATGAGCCACGACGTAGTTCCCGAAACCTGCGACCTGCTGATTGAAGCCGGCTTCGTCATTCCGGTGGTGCCGCATGCGGTGGTGCTGGAAGATCACGCCGTGGCCGTACGCGGCAGCGAAATCCTGGCGATCCTGCCGATAGCCGAGGCACGCCAGCGCTACGCGCCGGCACAGACCATCTCGCGTCCGGAAGCGGCACTGTTGCCGGGCCTGGTCAACGCGCATACGCACAACCCGATGACCCTGCTGCGCGGCGTGGCCGATGACCTGCCGCTGATGGAATGGCTGCAGAACCACATCTGGCCGGTGGAAGCGGCGGTGATTGGTCCGGAGTTCGTCGCTGACGGCATGGCGCTGGCGATTGCCGAGATGATCCGCGGCGGCACCACCTGCGCCAACGAAAACTACTTCTTCCCCGACGTGCAGGCTGCGGTTTACAAGCGCCATGGCTTTCGCGCGCGGGTGGGCCTGCCGGTGATCGATTTCCCCACCGCCTGGGCCAAGACCTCGGACGAATACTTCGACCGCGCCGGTGAGGTGCACGATCAATGGCGTGGCGACCCGCTGATTGGCACCACCTTCGCGCCGCATGCGCCGTACACGGTCAACGACGCCAACTTCGAGCGTGTGCGCATGCTCTCGGATCAGCTGGACGTGCCAGTGCACCTGCACACCCACGAGACCGCGCAGGAAATCAGCGACTCGCTGCAGCAGCATGGCCAGCGCCCGCTGGCGCGGCTGGATCGGCTGGGCCTGGTCAATGACCGCCTGATCGCCGTGCACATGACCCAGCTGACCGAGGCCGAGATCCACCTGTGCGCCGAGCGCGGTGTGTCGGTGGTGCATTGCCCGGAATCCAACCTCAAGCTGGCCTCGGGCTTCTGCCCGGCCTGCGCGTTGCAGCGTGCGGGTGTGAACCTGGCCATCGGCACCGATGGCTGCGCCAGCAACAACGACCTGGACATGTTCAGCGAAACCCGCACCGCCGCGCAGTTGGCCAAGGCGGTGGCCAATGACGCCACTGCGCTGGACGCCGCCAGCGCGCTGCATGCGGCGACCCTGGGCGGCGCACGCGCGCTGGGCTTTGGCGATCTGATTGGTTCGATCGAAGCGGGCAAGCAGGCCGACCTGATCTGCGTGGACCTGGGCGCGCTGGAGACCCAGCCGCTGCACCATGTGGTCTCGCAGCTGATCTACGCCACCGGCCGCCATCAGGTCAGCGATGTGTGGATTGCCGGCAAGGCGCGCATGCAGCAGCGCGTGCTGGTGGATATCGACACTGCCGCCCTGATTGCCAACGCACGCCAGTGGCGCGAACGCATCCGCACGCTGCACGGTTGATTGCACGCCTACCTTTGCACCTTGCGCTGGTCAGGCCAGCGCGGAGAATGACCGCATGACCGCACCCAACGCTGCATCCGAGAATTTCAGCCAGGCCGAACTGGACAAGTTCGGCGCGCTGGCCAATCGCTGGTGGGACGAGCAGGGCCCGCAGAAAGCTTTGCACGCGCTCAACCCGGTACGCCTGGACTACGTGCGCCAACGCACGACCCTGTCCGGCGCGCGCGTGCTGGACGTAGGCTGCGGTGGCGGTTTGCTCAGCGAAGCATTGGCGCGTGCGGGTGCGCAGGTGACGGCGATTGATCTGGCGCCGGAGCTGATCAAGGTTGCGCGCTTGCATCGCTTGGAATCGGGTGTGCAGGTGGACTACCAACTGCGCTCGGTGGAATCGCTGGCCGAAGAAGCGCCGGGCCAGTTCGATGCGGTGACCTGCATGGAAATGCTGGAACACGTGCCGGATCCGGCTTCGATTATTGGCGCCTGCGCGCAGTTGCTCAAACCCGGCGGCCGCCTGTTTCTGTCGACCTTGAATCGCACCCCGGCTGCGTTTGCGCTGGCCATTGTCGGCGCCGAGTACATCGCGCGGCTGCTGCCCACCGGCACGCATCACTACCAGGACTTCATCAAGCCGGCCGAACTGGCGGCCTGGTTGCGCGCCGCCGGCCTGCAACTGGAAGATGTCAGCGGCCTGGCCTATGAGCCCTGGCGCGAACGCGCGCGACTGAGCTCGCGCACCGACGTCAACTATCTGGCTTGTGCGGTGAAGGCGTGAGTGCTGTGGCTGCGGCGCGCTTTCCGCGCGCGGTGTTGTTCGATCTGGATGGCACGCTGCTGGACAGCGCGCCGGATTTTGTCGCCACTGCCAACCGCATGCGCGCCAACCGCAAGCTCTCGCCGATCAGCCTGGAGCAGCTGCGCCCGCAGGTGTCCAAGGGTTCGCGGGCGATGCTGTCGGTGGCGTTTCCGGAATGGGCGCCGGCCGATCGCGAAGCGCTGGTACCGGAGTTTCTTGAGGTGTACCTGCAGGAACTGGGTCGGCACAGCCAGTTGTTCGATGGCGTGGCCGAGATGCTGGCGGCGCTGGAAGCCGACGGTGCGGTCTGGGGCATCGTCACCAACAAGCCCGAGTACCTGGCGCAGGAGATCCTGCCGCAGCTCGGTTGGCAGGAACGCTGCGCGGTGCTGATTGGCGGCGACACCCTGGCGGAGAAAAAGCCGCATCCCTTGCCGCTGCTGGTGGCAGCCGAGCGGATCGGCTTCGAACCCGGCGCCTGTGTGTACGTGGGCGATGACGAACGCGACATCGTCGCCGCGCGCGCGGCCGGGATGCCGTCGGTGGCGGCGCTGTGGGGCTATCGCCTGCACGATGACAATCCCACCAGTTGGCAGGCCGACGTGATGCTGGCCAGCGCCGACGCGTTGGTGCGGGCCGATGCTTGGCCTGCCACCCAGGCGTGATCGTGGCTGACAGCGCCGCTCTCGACAGCTTCCTGGATAAATGGCGCACGCGTTGGCCGGAATGGAGCGTGGGCGAAACCTTTGTCGCTCCGGATCGGCGCGCGCGTGCGGTGGCCTGGTTCGCGCTGCAGCAAGAGTTCGAGGACGCCATGAACATCGCCGGCGAGACCTTGCCGGCCGATGCCAAGCTGGCCTGGTGGGGCGAGGAACTGCGCGGCTGGAGCCAGCGACGCTCGCGACATCCGCTCGGGCGCGTACTGGAACCGGTGCAGGCCGATTGGGCTGGCCTGGCGCAGGCCTTGCCCTTGCTGATCGAAGCGCGCGAGCCGGCCGTCAGTGGCGAGGCGGCCTTGGCGCAGTTGCAGCCCTGGGGCGAGGCGATGGAGCGGGTGGAAGCGGCATTGTTGGGTGGGCAAGCGTCGGCGCGTCTGTTCGTGGTGCAGGCGCTGGCGCAGCGGATGATCGAAGCGCACGTGGCCGCACCGCCGCAGGATCACACCGGCACGGATACGGCGGCGCGTCAGCGTGGCTGGGCCGCCAGTTTGTTGCGTGTGTGGCCGGCGTTCGGCCAAGCCGCGCCGGAGCGGCGGCTGTGGGCGAGCTACGCACGTGGCCGTTTGCAGCGGTTCGTGCAGGCCGGGGGCAAGGAAGTCGCGCTGCCTTCGCGGCTGCGCTTGCTGATCGGTTCGTGGTGGCAGGTGGTCGGGGGCTAGGGATCGCGCTTCCGTCTGGCCCTGCCAGTTTCGGGCCTGAAGGCCCTCCTACGGTGAGCTGGCGGGGACATCTGCATCGGCCTGCCAAATGGGGGCGATAGCCGCGCAGATCAGCTGTAACTCACTGTTCTGCCTGGCTCCGCAGGGCAGGGGGTAGAATACGCGCCACGTTTCCTCCCCCAGCCATCATGACCACTGTTCCCCCCTCGGCCACTCGCGCCGACCTGCCTGATGTCGCTCACCAGAGCGTGCCGTTGGCGCGCGCGCTGGACTGGGTGGGCATGGAAGGCATTGCCCTGCCGATCCGCGTCGCCGATGGCGAAGGCGGTCAGTTGCAGGTGCCGGCCCACATCGATGTGTTCGTCAACCTGACCAACCCCGATGCGCGTGGCATCCACATGTCGCGCCTGTATCTGCATCTGCAGGACGGCCTGGCGCGCGAAGTCATCACTCCTGCCGGCCTGCGCCATCTGTTGCAGGAAGGCGTGGACTCGCAGCAGGGTCTGGCCGATCAGGCGCGTATCCGCCTGCGTTACGAAGCACTGCTGCGGCGCAAGGCGCTGGAAAGCGACTACGCCGGTTGGAAGCGCTACCCAGTCGAGATTGAGGCCACCCTGGTCGACGGCCATCTGCATCTGGCGCTGAGCGTGGCCATCGAGTACTCCAGCACCTGTCCGGCCTCGGCCGCGCTCTCGCGACAAGCCAATGCCGAACGCTTCGCCGGTGATTTCGCCGCTGCGCATCCGCTGTCGGTGGGCGTGGTGCGCGATTGGCTGGCGTCCGAGCGCGGCCTGGCCGCGACTCCGCACGCGCAGCGCAGTCGCGCCAGCGTGCGCGTGGAACTGCGTCCGCAATTCGACGAGCTGCCGCTGGTGGCGCTGATTGACGGCATCGAAGCCGCGCTCGGCACGCCGGTGCAGACCGCGGTCAAGCGCGTGGACGAACAGGCCTTCGCCCGTTTGAACGCGGAGAACCTGATGTTCTGCGAAGACGCCGCCCGCCGCGTGGCTGGCGCGCTCTCGCAAGACCCGCGCGTAGCCCGCTACGAGGCCACCGTCGCGCACTTCGAAAGCCTGCATCCGCACGATGCCGTAGCGCGCGTGAGCGGCACCAACGCCTGAGCGGAAGAAGGCCGGTCAACCTGTAGGAGGGGCTTCAGCCCCGAAGCAGGAACAATTGAATAGCCAATAAGCTGCGTCCCACGCGGAATGCATCGCGGCAAGTCATCGCCGGCGTCTCATTCTGGTCTATCGGCTTCGGGGCTGAAGCCCCTCCTACGGTTTGCGTTCCAGGACGAGCAGCGGATCGATGCGCACATCGAACCAATTCATGCCCCAATGCAGATGCGGGCCGGTCGCGCGACCGGTCGCGCCGACTGCGCCGATCACCTGACCCTGCTGCACCCGGTCGCCCACCTTTACGTCGATGCGCGACAGGTGCAGGAAGTTGGAGCTCACGCCATAGCCATGGTCCAGCAGCAGGGTGCCGCCGGTGAGGTAGAGATCCGGACCGGCAAAGGTCACCACGCCTGCAGCCGGTGCCAACACCGGCGTGCCGGTCGGCGCGGCGATATCCATGCCGGAGTGGCCGCTGCCCGGTTGTCCGTTGTACACCCGCGCATTGCCGAAGCGGCCGCTGATGCGACCTTTCACCGGCCAGATGAAAGCCTGCGCGAAGTCGGTGCGGTCATCGTCGCGCGCACGTGCGGCGGTCACCTGCGCCTGCTCACGTTCAATCCGCGCGGCGATCTCCGGCGGCGGATTGACCGTCTTCGGCGGCACTCCATTGACCTGTTCCACCGGCCAGTCGCGCGGGGTCACCGTCAAGCTGGCGGTTTCGCTACGCCCTGATGGCGTGACTACGTCCACCCGCAAGGGTCCGGTTTCATCGCGACCGACGCCAAACACCACCGTGCCGTAGCCGCTCACCCGCAGCGTGCGTGTGCCGTAGCGCACCTGACTGCCCGGCGGCACCTTGCCAAACACCAGTCCACCTTGCGAAATCGTGGCAGGGAAGACGACGCGCTCATCGGCGGCAGGCGCCACCGGCGTAGCCGTCGTGGCGGGAACAACTGGCGCGGTCTGCGCAAAGGCGGGCAGGACCGACGCAGCCAGCAGCAGGCTGGCCAGGATCAAAAGCAGGCCGGGCAGGGCGGAGACAGGCCACCGCCAGGATGTGCCCGCCCGTATTGCACCGAGCTTTGGCCTCAACGATTCAATTCCATGCGCTGGCCGGCCGGCGTGCCGACCAGGTGTTCGCCATTCCAGACCAGGCGGCCGTTGACCCAGGTCGCACCCACGCGCGAGCGGAAGGTGTAGCCCTCGAACGGCGACCACGCGCACTTGGACAGCACGTCCTCGCGGCGCACGGTCAGCTCGGCATCGTCGATTAGCACCAGGTCGGCCCAGTAGCCCTCACGCAGGTAGCCGCGTTCCTTGACGTCGAACAGCTGCGCCGGCGCATGCGCGAACTTCTGCACGATGCGGGCGACGTTGGATTTGCCTTCGTGCACCAGTTCCAGTGCCGCCAGCAGCGCGTACTGCACCAGTGGCAAACCGGATGGCGCCTGCACGTAGGGCTTCTCTTTTTCTTCCAGCGTATGCGGGGCGTGGTCGGTGGCCAGCACGTCGATCACGTCATCGGCCAGCGCCTTGATCAGCGCTTCACGATCGCTGGCTTCCTTGATCGAGGGATTGCACTTGATCAGGTTGCCCAGCCGCGCGTAGTCGCTGCGATCAAAGCGCAGGAAATGGATGCAGGTTTCGGCGGTGATGCGCTTGCGCTTGCCCTGGGCGTCGATCAACGGGCCAGGCGTGAACAGCGCCAGCTCGTCGGCGGTCGAGATATGCAGCACGTGCAGGCGGGTGTCGTGCTTGCGCGCCAGTGAGATGGCCAGCCGGGTCGACTTGATGCAGGCCTCGCGGCTGCGGATGTCCGGATGGAACGAGGCATCCAGCTTGTCGCCATACTTGGCCTGGAAGGCGGCCATGTTGGCGTCGATCATCGGGGTGTCTTCGCAATGGGTGATGATCGGCGTCGGCGCCTCGCGGAAGATAGCGTCCAGCGTGTCCGGGTTGTCGACCAGCATGTTGCCGGTGGAGGCGCCCATGAACACCTTGATGCCCGGCGCGGTCTTGGGGTCCAGCGAGCGGATCGCTTCCAGGTTGTCGTTGCTGGCGCCCATGTAGAAGCCGTAGTTGCCCCAGGCGCGACCGGCCGCGCGCTGGTACTTGTCTTCCAGCGCGGCGGCGTCCAGGGTCGGCGGACTGGTGTTGGGCATGTCCATGAAGGTGGTCAGACCACCGGCCACGGCCGCAGCCGACTCGGTGGCGATGTCGCCCTTGTGCGGCATGCCCGGCTCGCGGAAATGCACCTGGTCATCGATCATCCCCGGCAGCAGCCAACGCCCGGCGGCGTCCACCACCTTCTCGTCGACACCCGCCGCCAGTCCGCTGCCGATGCGGGCGATACGGCCGTTCTCGATGCGCAGGTCGCCTTCAAACTCGCGACCTTCATTGACCATGCGGGCATTAACGATAAGGGTGGAGGGCATCAGCGCAATCCTGGAGTCGGCAGCGGGAAGGGGAGCAGCAGTGTGGACTATAGGGGGGGCACGGGGTCGTGACCGCCCGGGTGCAGCGGGTGGCAGCGGCCCACGCGGCGTGCGGCCAGCCAGCAACCCTTGAGTGGCCCGAAGCGGGCGACGGCTTCCATCGCGTACTCCGAGCAGGTGGGCGCAAAGCGGCAGCGCGGACCCAGCAGGGGGCTGATGAAACGTTTGTAGAACCGCAGCAGCGCGATGATTGCCTGGCCGACCATGAGCGGCATGATAACGCGTTGGCTTGCCGCTGCCGGCTGGGTGAGCTATAAAGTCGCGCTTTCCCGATGCTCGGGAAGAACGAGGATGCGCTGTTCGTGGCTGCTAAGAAACCTGCAAAGAAGGCCGCCAAGGCCGCCAAGAAAACCGCCAAGCCCGTCGCCAAGAAGCCTGTCGTGAAGAAGGCTGTTGCCGTCAAGAAACCGGCTGCCAAGCCGGCGGCAAAGAAGGCGGCTGCCAAGCCCGCTGCCAAAAAGGTGGTCGCCAAGAAGGCGGCTGCCAAGCCGGTGGCGAAGAAAGCTGCGGCCAAACCCGCCAAGCCGGTCAAGCCAGCGCCCAAGAAAGCGGCGCCGGTAGCCAAGCCCGCGGCCAAGCCCGTCGCCAAGGCGGCGGCCAAACCCGTCGCAGCCAAGAAGCCCGCGCCGGCCCCCGTGGCCAAGACCAAGTCCGTACCGACACCGGCTGCCAAGCCGGCGCCGGCCAAATCTGCTCCGAAGGCCGCCGCACCGGCACCTGCTGCTCCGCCCGTGTCGCCACGGCCGGCTGCCGCAGCTCCGGCCGCGCCAGCCAAGGCTCCATCCCCCGCAAAGAATTCAGTGCCCGTCTCGAAATCCAATACCAAAACCAAAGAAACCGCTCCGGCTCCCGTGGTCAGCAAGCCCGCCATCACTCCTCGTTCCACCGGCAAGGTCGCCGTGGCCGTGGCCGCCAAGCCGCAGGCTCCGGTGGTCCGCGAGAAGTTCAAGGTCGTGCCTTACAAGACTGACGAAGCCACCGGTCGCCCGATCCTCCCCGCTGGTTACAAGCCGGCTTCGGATGAGGAGTACATGAGCTCGCTGCAACTGGAGTACTTCCGCCAGCGCCTGCTGCAATGGCGGGGTGATCTGGTCGAAGAATCCAAGCAGACCATCGAAAACCTGAAGGACGAAGTGCGCGACATCGGTGACGAAGCCGAGCGCGCCACCCGCGAGACCGAAAACTCGCTGGAACTGCGCACCCGCGATCGCTACCGCAAGCTGATTGGCAAGATCGACAGCACGCTCAAGCGTCTGGACGCCGGCGACTACGGCTACTGCGTGGACACCGGTGAGGAAATCGGCCTGGAGCGCCTGGAAGCGCGCCTCACCGCCGAGCGCACCATCGATGCGCAGGAGCGCTGGGAACACCTGCAGAAGCAACAAGGCGACTAAGCCCGCCCACAAGAAAGCCCCGCTCAATGCGGGGCTTTTTTTTAGTGCAGATCCTTCAAGTCCAGGCGCCGCAATGCCGGCGCACGCTTGGCGGTCACACCCACCACCACCAGAATCGCCGCCCCACCCAGCAGCACCGCCGGCACCAGGCCGAGCAGCCGCGCCATCGTGCCGGCGTAGAACGCACCCAGTTCGTTGGACGAGCTGATGAAGATGCCGTTGATCGACGACACCCGCCCGCGCATGTCATCCGGCGTAGCCAGCTGCAGGATGGTCGAGCGCACAATCATCGACACACCATCGCAGACGCCGTAGGCCACCAGGATCACCGCCGACAGCCAGAAGTTGCGCGACAGTCCAAAGGCGATCACGCACAGGCCGAAGCCGGCCACCGCCCACAACAGGATGCGCCCGGCGTTGCGTTGCAATGGATGCCGCGCCAGCCACAGGCCCACCGCCACCGCACCCAGCGCCGGCGCGGAACGCAGGATGCCCAGCCCTTCCGGGCCGTGCTGCAGGATGTCCTGGATAAAGGCCGGCAGCATCGCCACCACCCCGCCCAGCAACACCGAGAACATATCCAACGCCATCGCCCCCAGCATCACCGGGTGGTTCCAGACAAAGCGTCCGCCTTGGGCGATGCTGGCGAAGATCGGCAGCGATTCCTTCGGCGGGCCAGGCTCGTCCACGCGCAGCTTGAACAAGACCACGCCCGCGCCCAGCGCCAGCACCATCGCCACGCTGTAGGCCAGCGACTCACCGCCCACGCCCACCAGCACGCCGCCCAGCGCCGGTCCGCAGACCAGCGCGGTCTGGAAGATCACGCTGCCCAGGCTGGCGCCGCGCACGAACTGCTCGCGCGGCAGCACCCGCGCGAACAGGGCGTTGTAGATCGGACTCAGGAAGCTGCGCGCCATGCCGGTCAGGGCGATGGCGCTGTAGATCGGCCACAGCGGCGTGCCCGGCCACCAATGCTTGGCGGCGCCGACCAGCACCAGTGCGGTCAGCGCCAGCGCGGTGCAGGCGGCCATGCCCAAGCGCCGTCGCGGCAGGTGGTCGACCAGGTAACCGGCAAATGGCGCCACGCAGAAGAACGGCAGCACCTCGGCCAAACCCACCAGGCCCAGCGAGAAGGTGTTGCCGGTCAGCTGATAGATATGCCAACCCACCGACACCGCCACCACCTGGTACGACAGCAGCGCCAGGATGCGATAGCTGAGCACCATCGCAAAGCCACGGTTGCGCAGCAGGGCCCAGGCGGATTCGGGGGCGGTGGTGCTCACTGGGCGTTCGCGGCGGTCTCGCGGATGAAGGCCAGCAACGAGGCCAGGCCGTTGCTGCGGGTCGGCGACAGATGCTTGGCCAGACCGATGTCGGCGATGTAGTCGGCCTGGGTGGCCAGGATTTCCTGCGCCGAGCGGCCCGAGTAGACCCGCAGCGCCAGGAAGATCAGCCCGGAGACAATCGCCGAATCGCTGACCGCGTGGAAGTCCAGGCGCTTGGCATCGCCCTGCGGCACGATCCACACCAGCGACTGGCAGCCGAGCAGGCGATGCTCTTCGCGCTTCCAGTCTTCCGGGAAGGGCGGCAGCTTGCGACCCAGATCGATCAGGTACTGGTAGCGCTCGGCCCAATCGCCGAAGAACGCAAACTCGTCCTTTATCGCCTGCTGCGCCAGCTCAGGCGTGGGTTCCAGCGGAAAGTTCGTCTCGCTCACGGGTTCAACGCCTTACGCACGCTTCCACCGTACACCTTGCGGCGTGTCTTCCAGGAGAATGCCTTCGCCGGCCAGCTGATCGCGGATGGCGTCGGAGCGGGCGAAGTCGCGCGCCTGCTTGGCCGCCGCACGCTCATCAATCAGCGCCTGGATGCGCGCATCGTCATCGCCGGACGCACCGCGCGCAAACCATTCGCCGGGCGCCTGCTGCAACAGGCCCAGCGCCAGGCCGGCGCCGAGCAGTTCGGACTTGAGTCGCTGCTTGTCGGCCAGCGATTCGGCCTTGCGCGCCTCGGCGGCGATGCGCGCCACTTCGGACAGCGCCAGCGGGGTATTCAAATCGTCGTCCAGCGCCGCTTCCACCAGCGCCGGGATGGCTGGCTCAGCGGCCACGTCCACCAGCTCGCGCAGCGTGCCGTACAAGCGATCCAGGGTGCGCACCGACTGCTCAATCAAGCTGTCGGACCAATCCAGCGGCTGCCGGTAGTGCGCCGACAGCAAGGCCAGACGCAGGGCTTCGGGCGGATGCTGGTCCAGCAGGTCGTGCACGCGCTCGATGTTGCCCAGCGACTTGCTCATCTTGGCGCCGCCAAAATTGAGCATGCCGTTGTGCAGCCAGTAGCGGGCGAAGGTCTGCCCGCCATGCGCGCATTCGCTCTGGGCGATCTCGTTCTCGTGGTGCGGGAACTGCAGGTCCACGCCGCCGGCATGGATGTCGATGGTCGGGCCCAGGTGGGCGGCGGCCATGGCCGAGCATTCGATATGCCAGCCGGGACGGCCGCGGCCCCAGGGCGAGTCCCAGCCGGGCAGGTCGTCGCTGGAGGGCTTCCACAGCACGAAGTCGCCGGCGTCGCGCTTGTAAGGCGCCACTTCCACCCGCGCGCCGGCCAGCATTTCTTCCGGGTCGCGCCGCGAGAGCTTGCCGTAGTCGGCAAACGAAGCCACCGAGAACAGCACATGCCCCTCGGCGGCATAGGCATGGCCTGCCGCAATCAGCTGCTCGATCATCGTGATGATCTGCGGGATATGCGCGGTGGCCTCCGGCTCCAGGTCCGGCGGGGCCACGCCCAGCCGGGCCATGTCCTGGCGGTAAGCGGCGGCAAACTTGTCGGTGATCGTGCTGATCGGCACGCCCTGTTCCTGCGCCGCCGTATTGATCTTGTCGTCCACGTCGGTGATGTTGCGGGCGTAGCGCAGGGCGCCGTAACGGCGTCGCAACAGCGCGGCCAGCACCCCGAACACCACCGGCCCGCGGGCGTTGCCGATGTGCACGTAGTTGTAGACCGTGGGCCCGCACACGTACATGGTGGGGCAGGCGGGATCGAGCGGCGCGAACGGTTCGACCCGCCGCGTCAGGTTGTTATGCAGGCGCAGGTTCATCAGGCACAGGGGTGGGGAAGCTCGCGAATTCTAGCCTGAGCGGGCCCGGTGGCGCTTGCGGACGGGATCGGGCCTCGGTACCGCACCGAATGGTTCAGCCCCTCTCCAGCCGCATCCCCTAAACTACCTGCCTAAACTCACACTCCTGAGCGCATGCCTCGACTTGCATTTCGCCTGACCCCTTGGTTTCTGCTGCTGTTAGCGCTAGACGCGACAGCGCAGGAGCGTGTGGTCCAGATGGAGAATGTGCGTCTGGACTACGCCCAGGTGCTCAATGTGGAGCCGGTTTACCAGACCCTGCGCGCCAGCCGCACCGAAGAGGTCTGCGACGAACTGCCGACCCTGCCGACCACCACGGTCCATCCCAGCAAGGAACAGAGCCGCTGGGCGCGCTTCCTGGACTCGGTCAAAGGGGTGTTCACCAGTGACGATGACGAAGCCAAGGCCAAGCCGGCCAGTTCGACCGAGCCGGCGCTGATCAATTGCCGCGTGGTGCCGGTGGAGCGCGAGTTCCGCCGCCCCATCGCCTACGACGTCGACTACGTCTACAAGGGCACCAAGTACCGCTCGCGGCTGGCCGAGGATCCGGGCAATCGCCTGCGTATCCGCATCTCGGTCATGCCTTACGTGCCGGGCGCCATCCCGGCCGAGACGGCTGCCGAAACACCCTGAGCCCGCACGTCGGGCCGCGCGTCCTGGCTTGTCTTGCGCTGCGCCGCAGCACATGCGAGGATGCGCCACCATGAAGATGAACGCACACGCACATGCTGACAGCGCGGCCCGCCAGGCCTCGGGCATGACGTCGCGTGCGCGCCGACCGGAATCCTGCACCTAGCTGGGTACCCCGGACGTCTTCGCCTGTCTTACCGGAAACCCAGCCAAGTGCTGGGTTTTTTCATTTTCTCTTGCTTGAATTTTTCTCTTCCCAGAATTTCCCCCTCCCCATCGAGTTCCGAACAGGACTTTCAATGAAGCACTTCTTGAATACGCAGGACTGGAGCCGCACCGAGCTGGACGCCTTGTTGACCCAGGCGGCGCTGTACAAGCAGCACAAGCTGGGCGATGCCTTGAAGGGCAAGTCGATTGCGCTGGTGTTCTTCAATCCGTCCATGCGCACCCGCACCAGCTTTGAGCTAGGCGCCTTCCAACTGGGCGGGCATGCGGTGGTGCTGCAGCCGGGCAAGGATGCGTGGCCAATCGAGTTCAACCTGGGCACGGTGATGGACGGCGACACCGAGGAGCACATTGCCGAAGTGGCCAAGGTGCTGGGCCGCTATGTCGACCTGATTGGCGTGCGCGCGTTCCCGAAGTTCGTCGACTGGCAGTACGACCGCGAAGACATCGTGCTGAAGAGTTTCGCCAAGTACTCGCCGGTGCCGGTGATCAACATGGAGACCATCACCCACCCCTGCCAGGAGCTGGCGCATGCGCTGGCGCTGCAGGAACACTTCGGCACCCAGGATCTGCGTGGCAAGAAGTACGTGCTGACCTGGACCTACCACCCCAAGCCGCTCAACACCGCGGTGGCCAATTCGGCGCTGACCATCGCCACCCGCCTGGGCATGGACGTGACCCTGCTGTGCCCAACGCCGGACTACGTGCTCGATGAGCGCTACATGGGCTGGGCCGAGCAGAACGTGGCCGAGAGCGGCGGTTCGCTGCAGGTCAGTCACGACATCGAGAGCGCCTACCGGGGCGCCGATGTGGTGTACGCCAAGAGCTGGGGCGCGTTGCCCTTCTTCGGCAACTGGGAACCGGAAAAACCCATCCGCGACCAGTACAAGCACTTCATTGTCGACGAAGCCAAGATGGCGCTGACCAACAATGGTGTGTTCAGTCATTGCCTGCCGTTGCGCCGCAACGTCAAGGCCACCGATGCGGTGATGGACTCGCCGCAATGCATCGCCATCGACGAAGCCGAGAACCGCCTGCATGTGCAGAAGGCGATCATGGCCGCGCTGATCAAATAACCCGGGTCCGCTCCCTTTCCCGGCTTGCCCCCACCCAACCCTCCCCCGCAATCGGGGGAGGGCTCAAGATTCCCTTCAGAGAACTCCCATGAGTCAGACCAAAGACATCGTCCTCGCCTTCTCCGGCGGCCTCGACACCAGCTTCTGCATTCCCTATCTGCAGGAGCGCGGCTGGGCCGTGCACACCGTGTTTGCCGACACCGGCGGCGTGGATGCCGAAGAGCGCGCCTACATCGAACAGCGCGCCGCCGAGCTGGGCGCTGCCAGCCATGTGACCGTCGATGGCGGCCCTGCGATCTGGAATGGCTTCGTCAAGCCGTTCGTGTGGGCGGGCGAGGGCTACCAGGGCCAGTATCCGTTGCTGGTCTCGGATCGCTATCTGATCGTCGATGCCGCACTCAAGCGCGCGGCCGAGCTGGGCACCAACGCGATTGCGCATGGCTGCACCGGCATGGGCAATGACCAGGTGCGTTTCGATCTGGCGGTGAAGGCCTCGGGCGATTACCAGATCGTTGCGCCGATTCGCGAAATCCAGAAGGAGCACACCCAGACCCGCGCCTACGAGCAGGCCTATCTGGAAGAGCGCGGCTTCGAAGTGCGCGCCAAGCAGAAGAGCTACACCATCAACGAGAACCTGCTGGGCGTGACCCTGTCCGGCGGCGAGATCGACAAATGGGAAGCACCGGGCGAGGGCGCGCGCGGCTGGTGCGCACCGCGCAGCGAGTGGCCGGAACAGGCCCTGCGGGTGAGCATCGGCTTCAAGAATGGCGAGGCTGTGAGCGTCGATGGCCAAGCCTTGGACGGCGCCAAGCTGCTGGCAAAGTTGAATGCCTTGTTCGCGCCCTACGGCGTGGGCCGCGGCATGTATACCGGCGACACCACCATCGGATTGAAGGGCCGCATCGTCTATGAAGCGCCGGGCCTGATCGCGCTGCTGGCCGCGCATCGCGCGCTGGAAGAGGCGGTGCTGACCAAGCAGCAGAACCGCTTCAAGCCCGAGGTCGCGCGCAAGTGGGTGGAAGTGGTCTACGAAGGTTTCTACCACGACCCGATCAAGACCGACCTGGAAGCCTACCTGGCCTCGTCGCAGGCCACGGTCAATGGCGAAGTGCTGCTGCAGACCAGCGGTGCGCGCGTGGATGCAGTCGCGGTCAAGTCGCCGCACCTGCTCAATGCCAAGGGCGCCACCTATGCGCAGTCGGCCGACTGGGGCGTGGAAGAAGCCGAAGGCTTCATCAAGCTGTTCGGCATGAGCTCCACACTGTGGGCGGAAATCAACCGCGGATGATCTGTCACGCGCCTACCTCCACTTGGAATGCCGCATGAGCGACTTGCTTGCCAGCACTTTGCGCCACCTGGAAACCCTGGTCTCGTTCGATACCCGCAATCCACCGCGCGAGATCGGCACCGGCGGGATCTTCGACTACCTGCGCACGCAGCTGCCGGACTTCCGCATCCAGGTGACCGATCACGGCGCCGGTGCGGTGTCGTTCTTCGCCGTGCGCGGCGCGCCTACGCGGGTGTTCAACGTGCACCTGGATACGGTGCCGTCGTCGCCGGCGTGGACGGCGGATCCGCATGTGCTGCGAGTGACTGCGGACAAGGCCATCGGCCTGGGCGCTTGCGACATCAAGGGTGCGGCGGCGGCGCTGGTGGCGGCCGCGCAGGTGACGCAGGGCGATGCGGCCTTCCTTTTCAGCACCGATGAAGAGGCCAACGATCCGCGTTGCATCGCCGCGTTCCTGGCCAGCGATCATGGCTTCCGTGAAGCCATCATCGCCGAACCCACCCAGGGCCAGGCGGTGTTGGCGCATCGCGGCATCAGCGCGGTACGGATGGCCTTCAAGGGTCAGGCCGGGCATGCCTCGGCCGAGAACGCGCTGTCGCTGAGCGCGCTGCACAACGCCATGCGCTGGGGCACCAGCGCGCTGGACTACGTGCAAGCCCAGCATCATCTGCGCTTTGGCGGCCTGACCGGCTTGCGCTTCAACATCGGCCGGGTCGAAGGCGGCATCAAGGCCAACATGATCGCGCCGAGTGCGGAAGTGCGGTTTGGCTTCCGCCCGCTGCCGTCGCAGGACATGGACCAGTTGCATGCGCTGTTCCGCGAGCTGGCCAATGCCGATGCGCTGGCCGAGTACGAGGAAACCTTCCGCGGTCCGTCGTTGCCTTCGGGCGATGTGGCACGCGCCGAAGAGCGTCGTTTGGCCGCGCGTGATCTGGCCGACGAGTTGGGCCTGCCGATTGGCAATGCGGTCGACTTCTGGACCGAAGCCTCGCTGTTCTCGCAAGCCGGCCTGACCGCGCTGGTGTATGGCCCGGGCGACATCGCCCAGGCGCATACCGCCGATGAGTGGGTGTCGCTGGAACAACTGCAAAGTTATGCCGATACGGTGGTCCGCATTTTCAACAGCACCGATTGACCGGTTTCCCTATACCCCACACGCCCAACAACTTCTGTTTCCCGAGCACCAATGGAATCCAACACGCAAACCCGCCAGACCATCATCCGCCTGCTGTCCAGCATGGCCAGCGCCAAGGAGATCTCGCAGTACGTCAAGCGCTTCTCGCAGCTGGACGCCAAGCGCTTTGCCGTGGTCAAGGTCGGCGGCGCGGTGTTGCGCGATGACCTGGAAGCGCTGACTTCGTCGCTGACCTTCCTGCAGGAAGTCGGACTGACCCCGATCGTGGTGCACGGCGCCGGCCCGCAGCTGGACGAGGAGATGAACGCCGCCGGCATCGCTAAGGAAACCATCAACGGCCTGCGCGTGACCACGCCGGAAGTACTGGCAATCGTGCGCAAGGTGTTCCTGCAGCAGAACCTGGCGCTGGTGGAAGCCCTGCAGCAGTCCGGCGCGCGCGCGACGTCGATTGTCTCGGGCGTGTTTGAAGCGGCGTTCAAGGATCAGGCCACCTACGGCCTGGTCGGCGACGTCACCCGCATCAACCTGGCGCCGATCGAGGCCAGCCTGAAGGCCGGCTCGATTCCGGTCATCGCCAGCATGGGCGAGACCCTGGGCGGGCAGATCCTCAACATCAACGCCGACTTTGCCGCCAATGAGCTGGTGCAGGTGTTGCAGCCGTACAAGATCATCTTCCTCACCGGCACCGGCGGTCTGTTGGATGCCGAGGGCAGGGTGATCGACTCGATCAACCTCTCCACCGAGTACGACGAGCTGATGGCGCAGCCGTGGATCAACGGCGGCATGCGCGTCAAGATCGAGCAGATCAAGGATCTGCTGGATCGTCTGCCGCTGACCTCGTCGGTGTCGATCACCAAGCCGGCCGAACTGGCCAAGGAACTGTTCACCCATCGCGGCTCCGGCACGCTGGTGCGCAAGGGTGAGCGGGTGTTGCGCTTTGATTCCTGGCAGGGTGTGGACACCGCACGTCTGCGCGAGCTGATTGAATCCAGCTTTGGCCGCAGGCTGCTGCCGGATTACTTCGAGCGGACCACGCCATATCGCATCTACGTGAGCGAAAACTATCGCACCGCGCTGATCCTGACCCAGGAAGAAGGCTTCGCTTACCTGGACAAGTTCGCCGTGCTCGACGATGCGCAAGGCGAGGGCCTGGGCCGCGCGGTCTGGCACGTGATGCGCGAAGAGAATCCGCAGCTGTTCTGGCGTTCGCGCCACAACAACCAGGTCAACATCTTCTACTACGCCGAGTCCGACGGCTGCTTCAAGCAAGAGAAGTGGAAGGTGTTCTGGTACGGCATCGACAGCTTTGCCGACGTCGAACGCTGCGTCGCCCATTGCCGCACCCGCACGCCCACCCTGGTGGACTGAGCCCATGAGCCTGCTGCCCGACGCCTGGCGCCAAGCGCCCACACTGCAAGGCAAGCACGTGCGCATGGAGCCCTTGTTGGCCGAACATGCCGACGACCTGCGCGCGGCGCTGGCCGGCGATGCGTTGGCCGAGCTCTGGTACACCAACGTGCCGCGCGTGGCCGATGTGGACAGCTGGCTGGCCGAGGTCTTGGCCGGACAGGCGCAGGGCAAGTGGCTGGCCTTCGTGGTGCGCGACGCCGACGGCGCGATAGTCGGCAGCACGCGCTACTACGATCTGGAAGCGGGCGTGCCGCGAATCAGCATCGGCTACACCTGGTACGCGCCCCGCGTGCAGCGCACCGGTCTCAACTCCGAGGCCAAGCTGCTGTTGCTGGGCCATGCCTTCGACACCTTGGGTTGCATCAGCGTGGTGCTGGAAACCAGCTGGTTCAACCATCGCTCGCGCACCGCCATCGCCCGCCTGGGTGCGCACCAGGACGGTGTGCTGCGTAATCACCGCCGGCATGCCGACGGCACCGTGCGCGACACCGTCATTTTCTCCATCCTCGACACCGAATGGCCGGCCGTGCGCAGCAACCTGCTCGCGCGCCTGGCGCAACATGAGCCGCAATCGTGACCACTTCATCCAGTATCAAAAAGTCCGTCGGCATCGTCGGCGCGCGCGGGCACACCGGCGCTGAGTTGATTCGCCTGATCGCCCGCCACCCGCAGCTTGAACTGGTGTTCGTGTCCTCGCGCGAACTGGCCGGCCAGCCGGTCAGCGCGCATATCGACGGCTTTGCCGGCGAGCTGCACTACGAAAGCCTCAGCCATGACGACGTCGGCAGCCGCGGCGCCGACGCAGTGATTCTGGCGCTGCCCAATGGCAAGGCCGCCGAGCTGGTCGCGGCCATTGAGGCCGGCAAGCCGGACACGGTGATCGTGGATCTGTCGGCTGACTACCGCTTCAACAGCGACTGGTACTACGGCCTGCCGGAACTGACCCGCGATGGCTACAACGGCCAGCGCCATATCAGCAATCCCGGTTGCTACGCCACGGCCATGCAGCTGGCGATCGCGCCGCTGCTGGATCAACTGGCCGGTCCACCGCAGTGCTTCGGCGTGTCCGGCTATTCCGGCGCGGGCACCACGCCCTCGGACAAGAACAATGTGGATCTGCTGCGCGACAACCTGATGCCGTACGCGCTGACGGATCACATGCATGAACGCGAAGTCAGCCGCCACCTGGGCGTGCCGGTGGAATTCATGCCGCATGTGGCGCCGCATTTCCGCGGCATCACCCTGACGGCCAATCTGTATCTGCAGCAGGCGATGCCGCTGGACGCCATCCGCGCGCGTTACCGCGATCGCTATGCCGACGAGCCGCTGATCCGTGTGACCGATGAAGCACCCTGGGTCAGCCGCATCGCCGGCAAGCACGGCGTGGAGATCGGCGGCTTCAGCCTGGCTCCGGGTGGCAAGCGGGTGGTGGTGGTGGCGACCCTGGACAACCTGCTCAAGGGTGCGGCCACCCAGGCCATGCAGAACTTGAATCAAGCGTTCGGCTTTGCCGAACTGACGAGCATCCCGCTCGATGACCTCCATGCAAAGGATGGTGCGGCATGAGTGACCTGTTGTGGCAGAAGCCGGGCGTGACCGTGGACGCGGCGATCCAGACCTTCCTGGCCGGCGATGACGTGTTGCTGGATCGCGAGTTCTTCCTGCATGACATCCAGGCCAGCCATGCGCATGCCGAAGGCTTGCAGCGGATCGGCATCCTGTCGGCCGAAGAGCTCGATGGCATTGGCCGTGAACTGAAACTGCTGGCCGCGGATTTCCGCGCCGGCACGTTCGTGTTGGATGAGCGCTTTGAAGACGGTCACTCGGCAATCGAAGCGCGCCTGACCGAACGCCTGGGCGACGCCGGTCGCCGCATCCACACTGGCCGCAGCCGCAACGATCAGATCCTGGTGGCCACGCGTTTGTGGTTGAAGGAGAAGCTGGTACGCCTGTCCGCCTTGAGCGTGGAGATCGCCCAGGTCAGCCTGGCCCGCGCCACTGCCGAAGCTGCGCTGCCGCTGCCCGGTTACACGCATATCCAACGCGCCGTGGTGTCCTCGGCAGGCATGTGGTGGGCCGGCTGGACCGAGGCCTTCATCGACAACGCCCAGCGTGCGCGCGACACCCTGCGCCTGGTCGATGCCAACCCGCTCGGCACCGCTGCCGGCTACGGCGTCAACCTGCCGCTGGATCGCGACCACACCACCCAGGCGCTGGGCTTTGCCCGTCTGCAGATCAGCCCGATCTACGCGCAGCTCTCGCGCGGCAAGTTCGAGATGGCGGCGCTGGAAGCCCTCGGCGCGGCCACCCTGGATCTGCGCCGCATCGCCTGGGACTTGTCGCTGTTCACCAGCGCCGAGTTCGGCTTTGTCGCCTTGCCGGCGCAGTACACCACCGGCAGCTCGATCATGCCCAACAAGCGCAACCCGGACGTGATCGAGCTGATGCGCGCCACCCACGCCAGCGTGGCAGCCGCGCGCACCGAGATCGAACAACTGCTGTCGCTGCCGTCCGGCTATCACCGTGATTTGCAGGCCAGCAAGGGCGCGATCTTCCATGGCTTTGGTCGCGGCTTGCCAGCGCTGGAATTGTTGCCGGCGCTGCTGGGCAATCTGGAATGGCGCGAGGATCGTCTGCGCGCCGGCATCGAGTCGGGCATGTATGCCACCGATGTGGCGGTGGAAGCCGCGCTGGCCGGCGTGCCATTCCGCGAGGCCTACAAGGCCGCGGCTGCGTCGGCCGATTCGGCCGGGCAGGGACGGTCGCCGGAAGCCAGCCTGGCTGCACGCACTTCGCCGGGTGCCGCAGCGGATCTCCGCCTGTCTGAGCTGCAGGCACGTTTGCAGGCATTGGAATAAACCCATGAACCATGCCGCCTTGCCTGTCTTCGCCGCGCAAGACCTGCCCACGTGGAAGCGTGCGGTGCTCAAGGTCGGCAGCAGTTTGTTGGCGGGCGAGGGCGAGGGTCTGAGTGCGAAGCACGCGCTGGCGCTCGCACAGTTTGTCTCCGCGCAGATTGCGGCAGGCCGGGAAGTGGTGATCGTCTCCTCCGGCGCGGTCGCAGCCGGGCGCGGCATCCTGCATCGACAGCCGGCTGCCGGCGTGGCGATGGCCGAACGTCAGGCGCTGGCCGCACTCGGTCAGGCGCCGCTGATTGCGCTGTGGCAGCGCTTCTTTGATCGCCCGGTGGCGCAGGTGCTGCTGACCCATGACGATCTGCGCAACCGTCGCCGCTATCTCAACGCGCGCGCTACCTTGCAAGCGCTGCTCAGCTTGAACGCGGTGCCGGTGATCAACGAGAACGACACCGTCTCGGTGGACGAGCTC
>Ga0160448_100155_pt1 | contig 32019 bp, 28 predicted proteins | sample HID1973M_E1MG_FD_108269 | JGI IMG/M metagenome (GOLD analysis project Ga0160448, IMG submission 108269) | Enriched mosquito-associated microbial communities from UW Madison campus, WI, USA - HID1973M_E1 MG | ecosystem: Host-associated > Arthropoda: Insects > Digestive system > Unclassified ...
CGCCACGCTGCGCTTGAACGCCAACAACATCGGCAACGAGAAGTACATCAACACGCTGCGTTACAGCGGCTTCTACGGTGCCCCTGCGAACTACACGCTTAGCTTGAACTACCGGTTCTGATCCAACGCTTCGAATACCGCCAACGAGCAGAACACCACCAACGAGCACCAGCCAACTGCCATGTCCCGCAGCCCAGCAATCGCTCCTTCGATCAACGCCACGCGCTTGCGCATCGCCGCACGCGTGTGCGCTGCGGTATTCGGCGGATACGCCTTCAGCTGGGGCGTGGTGGCGGCAGTCACCAGTTTGCTGTTCGCAGCAGGTCTGGAGTTTCATGATGCGGAGTTCATGGGCGGGCTGAGCGGACTGCTGGCTTTTCTGGTGGTGTTCCTGTGGACCTTCGCCGCCAGCCGCCTGACGCGGGTGTGGTTGATCCTGCTGGGAGGTGGCGCGTTGATGGCCGCCCTTGGCTCACTCGTGCAATCGTGGTTGATCTGAGACAGGTGCCGACATGAAGAACAGTTTTCGCCAGGCGATGGCCTGGCTGCACACCTGGTTTGGACTGGTGCTGGGCTTTGTGTTGATGGCCGCGTTCTTCTTTGGCGCGCTGTCGGTGTTTGATCGCGAGTTTGATCGCTGGTCGATTCCGGCCACCCGCTACGAGCCGCAGCCCATGCCATCGTTCGAAGCGATCCTGCGGCCGGCGTTCGAGCGCATGCAACCGACAAAGGACGCCATCGACGCAATGCGTCCACGCGTCAATGGCCCGATGCCGGAGAGCTACCCCACCGTCGAAAGCTGGAGCGCTTACACCACCCACCGCGATCCCACGCTGGCCTTGTTTGCCGGCTACGATGTGCCGAATGCGAAAGACCCGGAGGAAGCGATCTGGGCCGACGCCACGATCGATCCGCGCAACGGCAAGGTCATCCCCGACGACCATCTCAAGATCGGCAGCGGCTTCTTCTTCCCGCTGCATTACGGTCTGACCCTGGACTGGAAGAACCTGGGCATCTGGATCGTCGGCTTCTCCGCGTTGGTGATGCTGGCGGCGCTGGTCAGCGGCGTGGTGATGCATCGCAAGATCTTCCGCGAGTTCTTCACCTTCCGCCCGGGCAAAGCGCGTTTGCGCAGCACCCTGGATCTGCACAACCTGACTGGTGTGGTGGCGCTGCCGTTCCATTTCTTCTTTGCTTTCACCGGACTGGTGATCTTCGCCACCACGTACTACTTCCCGGTCAGTCACACGCAACTGCACGATCTGCACGAACTGCACGAGCAAGTGGAAGCGCAGGAAACCGGCCTGCCACATGACCGCGCGGGTGTGCCGGCCGGCTTGGCATCGGTGGATGCCATGGTTGCCGAGGCGCAGCGCCGTTGGCAGGCCCAGGACAAAGCGGGCGAGGTTGGCTTCCTGGTCCTGCAACACGTGGGCGATGCCAATGGCTATGTCAGCGTCTATCGGGCAGGCACGGATCGCATCGCGCTGGTCGGTGACGGCATCCACTTCAAAGCCTCCACCGGTGAACTGATCCGCGAAGATCCGCCGGCGACTTCAGTCGGCCGGGTCAGCGAGTTCCTCACAGGCTTGCACCTGCAGCACTTCCGTCACTGGCTGCTGCGCTGGCTGTACGTGCTCGGCGGCTTGGCGGGCGCGGTATGCATCGCCACCGGCTTCATCTTCTTTGTCGAAAAGCGCAAGCGCCAGCACGCCCAGCAAGGCAGCCAGGGCGCGCGCATCGTCGATGCCCTGGCCGTAACCACGGTGACCGGCATGGTGCTGGCGGCGCTGGGTATCCTGATTGCCAATCGCCTGCTGCCGGAAGACTTGCCGGGTCGCGGTGACTACGAGCGCTATGCGTTCTGGGGAACCTGGGTGCTGGCGTTGTTGCACGCAGGTTGGCGCAGCGCGGCGGTGTCCAAGGGCCTGGCCAATCCGGCGTGGCGCGAACAGACCTGGGCCATCGTCGTGTTTGCCCTGGCTGCGGTGCTGTTGAATTGGATCACGACCGGCGATCACCTGCTGAAGACCTTGAGCGCGGGCTATTGGCCGGTGGCCGGCATCGACCTGTCGATGTTGGCCGTGGCCGTCATCGCGCTGATCGTCGCGCGTAAGCTCGGCCGTCGCGCGATAGTCGTGCAGCCGAACGCAAGCCGCGAGGTGGCGCATGCCTGAGTCCACCCACGACGCCCTGTTGTTGTCAGGCGCCTTGCTGGTCAGCATCGCCAGCATGGGCTGGCTGGCGTTGTCGATGCAGGTCCACGCGGAGCAAGTCTGGGGTCATTCGCTTTCGGCGCGGACATCGCGCGCGCTGCGCTGGATGGGCAGCGTCGGCGTCGTCGCGGTGCTGGCGCTCTGCCTGGCAGTCGACCACGCCACCATGGCCACCTTGGTCTGGGTGATGGCAGTGACCGGTTCGTCACTGCTCATCGCCTTCACCTTGAGCGCGCATCCGCGTTGGCTGCGCGTTTTGGCACCGTGGGTGCGAGCACGTGCCGCCAGCGACGCTTAGGCTTTTCGCCGCAACAGATAAAGCACCGCGCCTACCGCCAGCGCGATTGCGGCGGCTCGCAGGTTTTCGAACGTGGCGCTGGCCAACAGTCCCAGCGACAACAGCAACGCCGCCAGCGGAATGATTGGGCCACCCGGCAGTTTCAACGCGCCCGGGTGGTTGGCATAGCGGCGCTGCAACACCAGCAACGACAACACCGTGCCGATGTAGGCACATAGACGCGCGACTACCGACATCACCGCCAGCTCCACGAACGAACCGGACAACGCCAGCGCCAGTGCCAACGCGCCCTGGGTGATGATTGCCACCGCCGGGGTATGGAATCGCGGATGGATGTTGGCCAGCACGCGCGGGCCGTAACCGTCTTGCGCCAGTGAGTACAGCACACGCGGGCCAAACAGCATGGTGTTGCTGTTGGTGCCCAGGATCGAGATGGTGGCGCCGACGGTGAGGATCAACGCGAGCGCCTCGCCGCTGAAGCTGGCGGCCGCATCGGCCAGCGGCGTCTGCGAAGCGGCCAGGTTGGCCAGCGTGCCTTGCGCCACCAACGTCACGGCGGCGTAGATCAAGGTGACCGTGGCAATCATCGTCAGTAGCGCGAATGGCACATCGCGGCGGGGATTGCGGAACTCGCCCGCCGCAGCGGGAATGTTCTCAAAGCCTGCATAGGCAAACAGCAGCAACAGCGCCGCCTCACCCAGATTGCGCAGTGGCGGCGCTTCGCCACCTCCCAGCAATGCAGGATCGATGTAGAACGCGCCAATCAGGATGAACAAGGCCAGCGGCAGCAACTTGCCGATTACCAGCGCCACGCCAGTGCGTGCGGCCGACTTGACGCCAATGACATTGATGAAGGTCAGCAGCGCCAGCGAGCCCACCACGATCAGCAGGCGTCCGCCGCCATCGGCAGCCGGAGACCAGAAACGCGCCACCGCATCGGCAAGGGCGTTGCTCAAGGCCGCTGCCGAAGCAATGCGCGTGAGCCAGACCATCCAGCCGATCTCGAACCCAATGAAAGGACCAAAGGCCTCGCGCGCGTACAGATAGCTGCCGCCTGGTTGATCGAAGTAGCTCGCCGCTTGCGCGTAGCACAGCACCAGCATCGCCACCGCAATGCCTGCCAGCAACACTGCCCACACGCTTGCCGGGCCTAGCAGAACCGCGGTGGCTGCCGGCAACAGGTAGATCCCGCTGCCGATCACGTCATTGATCGACAGGCCGACAATTTGCCATCGGCTGACCGCGCGAACCAAATTGGGCGAAGAAGGTTGGGTCTCGCTCACGGTGCAGCTCCGTCAATGGCAGGAAGTTTCCAGGAAGCGCGCAGGCGCTCGTACTCGGCGCGCGGCAATTGCACCAGCAGCGGTTGCTTGCGCGCATCCAGCCACGCCAGCAGATGATCCATGGTCGGCTCGGCCATGGCGGTGCAACCGGCGGTGGCCTCGCCCGGCGCCTTCCACAAATGGGCGAAGATGCAGCTGCCCACGCCGGACGCGTTGGCCGCGTTGTGTTCGATCACAAAGCCTTCCTTGTAACGCTGGTCGCCCTTGGCGTGCAGGTCGCGGCGCATGGGCTCGGTGGAGTCCTTGACCGCCGCTTCGCCGACCACTTGGCTGTCGACGATCTGGTTGTACAGCGGTGAGCCCGGCACGTCGACGCAGTAGTTCGTCGCGCTCATCGGGGAATAATGCAGACCGGTCTTGAGCGTGGCGGCATAGCCAAACGCTTGGCCCAGGGTGAACACGCCCGCCGGCGCCTTGCCATCGCCTTCCCTCTTTTGCGGGCCCTCCGTTTGCGCGGCATGCAGGCCGGCGCCCCAGGCCAAACCCGTGCGGCCGACGGCAATCCGATTCGCCTTGCCAACCGCCAGCCATTCACCGCCCGCCTGGTCGCGCTGGAACATCTGCATCTGCCCGTCGACAGCATCCCAGTCGGGCGTCACCACCAGCATCAACTGTTCGGAGGATTGCAGCAGCTGCGCTGGCGCGGCAGCGCCTTCGGCTTGCGCGGCCACGGCGTGACCGGCAAGGGCCAGCAGGCCGCAGGACACACCGGCGCGCAGCATACGAAACAGGGTCGGCATACGAACTCCGGCAGCAGGGTCAGGAATCCAGCAGGTGCTGGATGCGCTCAAGGTTGATATTCAACTGGCGATGCCGGTCTTGATTGACGTGGCAGAGCAGCACGAACAGGAAATCCAGCAGGTACTGCAATGAGCTGCGATACAGCAGCGCCTCCACATGTGGTTCGGCGTCATGCGCCGAGACCACCAGCGCCGCATCGGCATGCGCACGCAGGGGATTGGCGGTATGCCGGGTGATCGACACCACCTTGCCGGCCGCCGCCTGAAACTGCCGGCTGATCTGCGACAGCGTGGCCAGCTTGCCGAACTCGGAAAACAGCAAGAGCACATCACCCGGGCGCGCGGCCGACAGGTTGGCCATCATCAGGATGGGATCGGCGTGATGCACCGTCAGCACGCCCAGTAGCGACAGCCGCATGGCGAACTCGCGTGCGTACAGGCCGTCATCGCCCAGGCCGCAGACAAAGACCTTGCCGGCCTGGTCGATCAGTTCGGCGATTTCTTCCAGATTCTGGCGTGGGTTGATTGCGCGGGTTTCTTCTTCGGCCGCGGCCTTGCTGCGGCGCAGGCCGCTCTCCAGGCGCAGGAAGACATCGGCTTCGGCGTTGGCGGCCAATGGTGTCGGCGGCTCGACGCCACCCAGACGCGCCACGGCCTCGCCAATGGAGAACTTGAGATCGGGATAGCCCTTGAAGCCGAACTTCTGCGCGAACTTGACCACGCTGGACTGGCTGATGCCCAGTGCGCTGGCCAGCTGCTGCGAGGAGTAGTCGCGCAGCAGGTGGGCATTCTCAAGGATGAAGTCGGCGATGCGGCGTTCAATCGCCGACATCTGGTCGCGTTCGGATCGGATCTTGATCAGGGGCGGCATCGTGCGCTCTTTATCCCATCCAGTGTCGGCGTGGTCCAGGGGTCAGACCGAAATAAGTTCCAGACCCTGGATGGACTGGATGCCCAGGCCCGGGGCATCGGTAATGGAGATCTCCGATTCGTTGAAGATCACCCCGCCCTGCACCGGATTGAACTGCGACAGCGACGGGCCGTCCAGATCGATCTTGGTGATCGCCTGCGCCTTGGCCACCGCGATGTGGCAGGCCGCAGCCACGCTGATGCTGCTCTCCAGCATGCAGCCGATCATGCATTCCACGCCGTACAGCGAGGCAATGTCGGCAATGCGGATGGCGTTGGACAGGCCGCCGGTCTTCATCAACTTGATGTTGATGATGTCGGCCGCGCGCATCTTGATCAGGTCGATGACTTCGGTCGGGCCAAACACACTCTCATCGGCCATCACCGGCGTGTGCACGCGGTCGGTGACGTACTTCAGGCCGTCGATGTCGGCCGCCTTCACCGGCTGCTCCAGTAGTTCCAGCACCACGCCGGCGTCTTCCAGGTTGTGCATGGCAAACACCGCCTGCTTGGCGGTCCAGCCCTGGTTGGCGTCCAGCCGCAGCAAGGCGCGACCTTCCACCGCCGAGTAGATTGCCTTGACCCGTTCGATATCCAGGCCGATGTCCTTGCCCACCTTGATCTTGAGCGACTCGAAGCCGCGATCGACCGCGGCGATGGAGTCGGCGACCATCTTGTCGATGTAGTCCACGCTGATGGTGATGTCGGTGGTGATCACCGGATCGCCGCCACCCAGCATCTTGTACAGCGGCGCGTTGTAGAGCTGGCCCCAGAGATCGTAGATGGCGATCTCCACCGCTGCCTTGGCGCTGGTGTTGCGTTCCAGCGCGGTCTGGATGAGGTGGGTGATCTGGTTGAGGTTGGCGATTTCCTGGCCAATCAGGCGCGGTTTGATGAAGCGGGCGATGGCCTCGATGATCGAGCCATGGGTGTCGCCGGTGATCACGGCGGTGGCCGGAGCCTCGCCGTAACCGATCTGCCCGGTGTCGGTGTGCACCAGGACCACGATGTCCTCCACCGTGTCGACCGTGCGCAGTGCGGTCTTGAAGGGCGTTTTCAGCGGCACGCGCAGCATGCCGAACTGGATGTCGGTGATTTTCATGGAGGCCTTTACGGACGAATGCGTTGAATGCTGTAGATGCGGTCGACGAAGGTCTTGTCGCTGCCGGCCAGCAAGGGCTCCAGCGGCGTGACCGACACGGCGTTGAGCGAGGCGCGCACGATCTCGCCCTTCGCATTCTTGTAGGTGATGCCGGTGGTGTCGTGGATCAGGTAGGTCTGGCCGTTTTCCTTGCCAATCACCATCATCACGTGACCGGGGATGTAGATCAGATCGCCCACCTGCAGATCACGGACCACCTGCATGCGCTTGGCGCGGTCGTCCTGATCGGTGAAGGCAATCCGGTTGAGCGCCGGGCTCACGCCCTGGTCGCTGGTATTGCGCGGCAGCTCCACGCCAAAACTGCGATAGACCTCGGAGACAAAGCCGCTGCAGTCGCGCGTGTTGTACGAATGGCCCCAGCCGTAACGCTCGCCCAGGAACTTGAAGCCCTGCTGCAGCAGGTTGGCCTTGGTCAGCGGCAGATACTCGGTGGCCACGTCGGCGTTCTTTGGCAGCAGCGCGGGCACCAGCTCAAGCTTGTCGCCGGCACCGCGGATGGGCAGCTCTATCACCCACGAGGTGTAGGGGTGCTGGCCATTGACCGGCTTGTCAGCCGGCCAGTCCTTCAACAGCGGCACGCGCACGCCCATGTCCAGCTGCAGTTCGGAGACGCCCGGTTGCTCGGGTGTGTGCACGGTATGCACGGTCGGGCCGGTGACCACCAGCGTGGGCGTGCGATGGCCGTAAGCGAACACGGTTTCGCGCGCGCCTTCGGCCAGATACTGGTTTTCCACCCAGGCCGCGTACAGCGGGCTGACCACGAACGACCACTGGCCATCGCGACTGCCATGCACGATCACCACGGCGGTGCCCGGGAACAGCGCGCTTTCCTGGAAGCGGTCGATGTCGGTGTCGTCGTTGGAGCGGAATACGCGGGTGCGGGTGGGGAAGGCGCGCAGATCGGCGCGTTTGACCACCAATGCGTAGCGCGCCTGGGTAGTGGCGGGAATCGCATCGATCGCGGCATTGGCGACGATCGCATCCAGCGCCGGCTTGCCCAGTTCCTGACCCTTGACGTCGTAGAGCGTACGCGTGGGTGGGCTCGACAACTTGCTGACCCATTCGCGCACCTGCTCCGCGCTGAAGTTCGCCGGCAGGCCTTCCACGTCGTGCACCGAACCATCCTGCGCATGCAGACGTCCGTTCTGCGCGGCGATGGCCTGGCGATCCAGGATCACCTGGTTGGGTTGTTGCAGTTTCTTGATCCAGTAATCCGGGCTGAGGTGGCGATCTTCCACGCCGATAACCGCACTGGCCGGCACCGGCAACGTGGTGGACTGATCGCGAGCGAGCAGGGGCGTGGCCGGCAACGCCAGCAAAAGGACTGAGAGCAACAGTGAGCGCATGACGCCTCCGTTGGGGAGCGCAAGGGCGGGAATCAGAGAGCGCTGCCGCGAGATAACCGCAGCATCGCAGTGCGTATGGGACCGGGCTCGGCCGCCGCTGTGTTTCATCCGACTCCCCTCGGGTTGGCTGGTCCCGGGCGGCGTTCCATGCACGAACACGTCCCGCCCCGGGTCCGAGGAATATTTACTTCTTTCTTGTCGAACTTCAAGAATAAATTATTGACCCCGCCCATCCGCCGTGTTACACAAACGTGACCAGTCGGCTTGGGGGTAAGTGTTCGACGTGGATGCCAGCGGGAGCCAGCACAGCCATTCCATCGGGGAGTCCCGTCCAGGGCGCACGTCGCGTGGGCGCGTCGCGGCATGGGCGATAGTAACCCTGCTGGCCGTGGCCGCGTCCAGTGCCGGAACGGTGTTTGCCGCCGAATTGCCGCCACCCGGTCCCGCCGCCATCGTCGGTCAGATTGATGCCGGCCAGTTTGCCCAAGCCGAGCAGGCCATCGCCGCTGCCCTGGCCGCACCGGGAATCAACGCTACCCAGCGCGATGCACTGGAATTCCAGCGCGAGCGCATGCGCCGCATCCGCCTGGACTTCAAGCTGGACGAAGCGGCGGTGCTGGCCCAATTGCGCAAGCAGATTCCGGATCTGAAGCCGGAAGAATTCGCCGCCTGGGACGGCGCCGGCGAAATCGAGCGCATGACCATCGACGGCAAAAAGCTGTACTTCAACCGCTCGGTGTCCAACTTCTTCCGCACCAACGCACAAGCCGCCGCGCGTCGCGCGCCGCCAGTCAAGCCCAACAGCGAAGGCCCGTACGAATCGCTCAACCCGTATCACGCCGAAGCGCTCCATGAAGCGCGCACCACCGGCAAGACCTCGGTGGCGCCGCGTCGCCTGCAGGTGACCCAGTCGCTGACCGTGGATGCCGATGCGGTCCCGGCTGGCGAGACAGTGCGTGCCTGGATTCCGTATCCGCAGGCCATTGCCGGCCAGCAGGAAAACATCCGCTTCATCCGCAGCTCCACCGGTGCGCAGACCATCGCGCCGGAGTCCGCGCCAATGCGCACGGTCTACCAGGAACGCAAGGCCGTGGCCGGTCAGCCGACCACGTTCTCGATCACCTATGAGGTGACGATCTACGGCCGCAAGTTCCTGCTCGATGAAAACAAAGTCGTGGCCAGCCCGGCCACGCCGGAACTGGCGCCGTATCTCGGTGAGCGCGGCCAGCACATCGTGTTTACCGACGACATCAAGCGCTTCTCGGCCAAGGTAGTCGGCGATGAGAAGAACCCGTACCGCATCGCGCAGAAGCTGTTCGACGCCGTCGATCAGATCCCGTGGGGCGGCGCGCGCGAATACTCCACCATCACCAACATCAGCGACTACGCCCTGCATGCCGGCCACGCCGACTGCGGCCAGCAGACCCTGCTGCTGATGACGCTGCTGCGCTACAACGGCATCCCCGCGCGCTGGCAGTCGGGCTGGACCTATTCGGACGAGTCGGTCGGCTACGACAACATGCACGACTGGGGCTGGATGTACCTAGCGCCTTACGGCTGGGTACCGATGGACGTCACCACCGGCCGTCTGAAGAGCGATGACGCCGGCCTGCGCGACTACTACTTCGGTGGGCTCGATGCCTACCGCATCAGCTTCAACAACGATTTTTCACAGCCACTGGTTCCGGGCAAGCAACACGCGCGCTCGGAAACGGTGGATTCGCAGCGCGGCGAAGCGGAGTGGCCGGGGGGCAACCTCTACTTCGATCAATGGGACTACCGGTTCGAGTGGAAGATGCTGCCACTCGCCCAGGACGCCGGTTAAGCCACCACCAGATCACACCTAGCAGGAGAGAGCGGGGATGAAAGGCAGGAAGTTCAAGAAAGCAGCTTTGTATGTAGCGTTGGGCGCGAGCCTGGCGGCGATGGCGCCGATGGCGATGGCGCAGAGTGTCAATGGTGCGGTGGCGGGTCGTGCGACGGCCGGTGACACCATCACGTTGACCAATCCCGCTACGGGCCTCAGCCGCACGGTGACGGCGAGCGCCGATGGCACCTACCGCCTCAGCCAGTTGCCGGTGGGTGACTACCAGCTGCAACTCAAGCGCGGTGGCCAGGATGTCGGCACGCCCATCTCCGTGGAGGTGTCGCTGGGCGGCACGACCACCGTCAATCTGGGTGGGGCTGGCGGCGTGACCAGCCTGGACGCCTTGCAGGTGGTCGGTTCACGTGTCGTCAATCGCGTGGACGTGCGCTCGGTGGAAACGGCCACCAACATCCGTCGCGATGAAATCGCACGCTTGCCGGTGGATCAAAGCCTGGCTTCGGTGGCCTTGCTGGCACCGGGCGTGGTGGCATCGGGTGCCACCTTCGGCGGCCTGACGTTTGGCGGTTCGTCGGTGGCGGAGAACGCGGTCTATATCAACGGACTGAATGTGACCGACCCTTACCGTCGCCAGGGCTATTCGACGGTGCCCTTCAATTTCTATGAAGAGTTCCAGGTCAAGACGGGCGGCTACTCGGCAGAATTTGGTCGCAGCACCGGCGGCGTGCTCAACGCGGTGACCCGCTCGGGCAGCAACGAGTTCCATGCCGGCGCACAGATCACGCTGGAGCCGGCCGGCTGGGAGGCTTCGAAGAACGATCACTTCCACCACGATGGCACCCTGGACGAGCGTGACCGCACGAGCCGGGACAGCAATCCGTTCTACAAGACCAACGTCTGGGCCTCCGGTCCAATCGTGAAGGACAAACTGTTCTTCTTCGCCATGTATGAACTGCGCGATGCGGAACCGAAGGACATCGACAACTCCGAGGCGTTCTACTCTAAGGGTGACAGCGATTTCTGGGGTACCAAGCTTGACTGGAACATCACCGACAACCACAAGCTGGAGTTGCTGGCGTTCTCGGACAAGGCCGAGGTCACCACCGACACCTATGGTTACGACTGGGACAGCGGCCAGCGCGGTGATTGGGAAGGCAGCAGCACGGCTGGTTCCGGTGGCGACAACTGGTCATTGACCTACACCGGCCAGTTCGGAGCCAACTTCACCGCCAAGGCGATGTATGGCGTCAACAAGCGCAGCGCCCTCAGCGGCACGCCGCTGGATGGTGAGTGCAGCATCATCACCCGTTCGGGCAGCTATACCGGCGCGTTCGGACCGGAAACCACGCCGGAAGGCTGCCACCCGAGCAATTCCAGCATCAGTAGCCGCTACGACAAGCGCGAAGCCTCGCGCCTGGATTTCGAGTGGACCTTGGGCAACCACCTGCTGCGCTTCGGCGCGGATCAGGAAATCATGGATTCGGACAGCTCGGTGGTTTACCCCGGCGACGGCGTGAGCTACCAGGCGCAGGCGGCGACAGCTGGTGCATTGCTGCCTAATGGCGCCGTCGTGCCCGCAGGTGTCACCCGCATCATCGATGCCCGTCGCTACATCACCGGCGCGCCAGTGACCACCGAAGCGCAAGCGTTCTATGTGGAAGACAACTGGAACGTCACGCCCAACTTGCTGCTGAACCTCGGCATTCGCGCCGACAAGTTCCACAACAAGCTTGCATCGGGCGCCACGTTCGCCAAAGCCGACTTCTCGGACATGATTGCCCCACGCGTTGGCTTCAGCTGGGACGTCAAGGGTGACGGTACCACCAAGGTGTTCGGTAACGCTGGTCGCTACTACATTCCGCTGACCAACAAGCTGACTGACTACTTTGGCGGCGGCACCACCGATGAGCACACCTACTACGTGCTCAATGGCTGGGACGAACGCGTGCATCCGGTGACGGGCGGTCCCTATCTGGTGCCTGACCTGGGTGCGCAGATTGGCCCGGTCAACACCGACGGCAATGCGCCGGCGCCGGACGATGTCCGCACGGCCGTGGCCGACAATATCAAGCAGGTGTTCCAGGACGAGTTCATCCTGGGCTTCCAGCAGGCGTTCAACGAGGCCTGGTCCTACGGCATCAATGCTACTTACCGTGAGGTGACGCGTGCGGTGGAAGACGCGCGCATCAACCACGTCGAGGGCTGCCCGTGGTACTCCGGCGACTGGCCGATCATCAATCCGGGTGAGTCGACCCGTTTGTGGTGCCCGGATACCAATGATTGGGTCACCTTCGACTCTTCCAAGGACGGCTACCGTGCCTCCGGCAGCGGCGCAATCATGGGTTACAAGAAGCCCAAGCGGACTTACAAGGCGGTCGAATTCCAGTTGGATCGCGCCTGGGACGGCAAGTGGGCCTTGAACGCCAGCTACCTGTGGTCCAAGTCCGAAGGCAACATCGAAGGTCCGGTAAACTCGGATACCGGTTACGCCGACACCAACCTGGTGCAGTACTACGATCATCCCGCAGTGAATGAGCGCTACGGCGTGCTGTTCAACGACTACCGCCACCAGTTCAAGTTCCGTGGCAGCTACAAGTTGAACGACATGTGGACCTTCGGCTCGACGCTGACAGTGCGCTCGGGTGGTCCTATCACGGCGTTCGGCGTGGTCTGGCCCAACGACAACCGTGCAGCAGGTGGCCCTGGCGAGTTCAGTGGCGGCGGCTCGGGCTGGTTGTGCACGGCCAACTGCTCCACCTGGCAAACCCGCGAGCTGCAGTACTCGCCGCGCGGCGCGTTCGGCCGCATGCCTTGGGTATGGGACATGGGTGCAAGCGTGGTCTGGACGTTGCCGGTGGAAGACGTCGATCTGACGGCGCGCTTCTCCGTGTACAACTTGTTCAACAACCAGGCGGTCGTCAACGTGCACTCGCGCTACGAGGGAACGCCCGGCACGCGTTTGCCCTACTTCGGTGAAGGTACGGTCTGGCAATCGCCCCGCTATATGCAGTTGGTGGTGACGTACAACTTCTGAGCAAACGCAACAGAACGAACCGCCGCTGGCTTTGCCAGCGGCGGTTTTGCTTTGCAGACACGACAAGGGCGGATGCATGAGCGCACGTAAAGCGATCCTGACCACGGCATGGCTAGCCTGTTCACTGGCGAGTGCGGCGCAGGCAACGGAGAAGGCGGACTTCGACACCGCCGTCGATCAAACCGTCGCGCGCTACCAACTCCCCGGCATCGCCGTCGGCGTGATCGAAGACGGCAAGGTTGTCTACACCCACACCACCGGCCAACTGGAAGCGGGCAAGCCCGAAGCCATCAATGCCGACACCATTTTCAAGATCGCCTCCAACACCAAGGCGATGACGGCTGCCGTGCTGGCGCGCCTGGTCGACCAGGGCAAGCTCAAGTGGGATGACCCGGTTACGAAGTATCTGCCGCAGTTCCGCATGCATGATCCCTGGGTCACCCGGAACATGCAGGTACGCGATCTGCTGGTGCATAACAGCGGGCTCGGCCTGGGCGCCGGCGATCTGATGCTGTGGCCCGAACCCAATGATTTCAAACGCGCGGACATCCTCGCCGGACTGGCGCATCTGAAGCCGACCCACAGCTTCCGCTCGCACTACGCCTACGACAATCTGCTGTACGTGGTGGCTGGCGAAGTCGCCGCCGCCGCGGGTGGCAAGCCGTATGACCAACTGGTCAAGCAGGAAATCTTCGAACCCCTGAAACTGCAACGCTGCCAGGTGGGCGAATGGAATCTGCGCGAGGTCGGCAACGTCGCGCAGCCGCACATGCGCACAAAGCAGGGCAGCAAGGTCATTCGCGAAGACGGTGACATTGCGCCGGACATCACCTCGATGGCGGCCGGCGGCATCCGTTGCAGCCTCAACGATATGCTCACCTGGACTGCGCAGTGGCTGGATCCGTCGCGCGCTCCGAACTGGCTGAGCGAGACGCAACGCAAGGCGGTGTGGACGCCGCACATGCCGATGCCGGTGTCGCAGCGCATGCGCGACTGGGACAACAGCCACTTCTCGGCTTACGGCTATGGCTGGCGTTTGTCGGACGTCGATGGTGTTTGGAAGGTTGCGCACACCGGCACGCTGGCCGGCATGTACTCCTCAGTGATCTTGCTGCCAGACAAGAAGGTGGCGATCGTCATCCTGATCAATGGCGAGGGCGAGGATGCGCGCGTCGTGTTGGGTGAAGTGCTGACTAAGCATTTCACCGCCCCCAAGGATCGTAAGGGCGTGGCGTACTACGCCGACGCGATTGACCGCGAGGAAGCCGCACAACCGCAGGCGCATACGGCGCCGGATACTTCCGCGCGTAAGCCGGCCACGGCTGCACAACTGGGCGATCGCCTGGGGCGTTACCGTGATCCCTGGTTTGGCGAAGTGCGGCTGTGCGCGAAAGGCGATCGGGTCGAGTTCGCTGCCGCGCGCTCGCCGATGCTACGTGGCCGTGTGATGCAGTTGGGCGATCGTTGGCTGGTCGATTGGGACGATGACAGTGTGGACGCCGAGCCGTGGCTCGACTTCTCTACGGCCACTGGCAAGAAAGCGGCGCACATGAAGCTCTCGCATATCGATCCAGACGCGGATTTCAGTTATGACTATGCGGACCTGGATTTCCAACGCGAAGGCCGCTGTGACTGAACGACTGTTTCGAATCGGACTGGTATTGGCCTGCCTGCTGTGCTCGCCGTCGTACGCAGCGGAAGTGAAAGTCTCGCCCGCAACCGAGCTGGCCGAAGTTGATCTGGTGGATGTGGGCGCACTGATTACAGACGCGCAACTGGAAATCCGCTACGCCGGTTCGCACAATTTTGTCGGCACGCCGGTGGAAGGTTATGAGGCGCCCAAGTGCTACCTGCTGCGACCAGTGGCCGAAGCCCTGGTCAAAGTTGCCGACGATTTGCGCGGGCAGGGCTACCGCTTGCGTTTGTTCGACTGCTATCGGCCGGTGCGTGCGGTGAAGCATTTCGTGCGCTGGGCGCATGACCTGCAGGATCAGCGTACCAAGGCCGAGTTCTATCCCAACCTGGACAAGTCCACACTGCTCGATGGCTATATCGCCGAGACCTCGGGTCACAGCCGCGGTGCGACCTTGGATCTGAGCCTGGATCACTGCGATGCCGCCACGTGCCAGCCGCTGGAGATGGGCACGGGCTTTGATCGCTTTGACACCCTGGCCAATACCGACGATCCGCGTGTCCAGAATGAAGCGCGCGAGCATCGCAATCTGCTGCGCGCGGTCATGCAGCGGCATGGCTTCCGCAATTATCCGCTGGAGTGGTGGCACTACACTTTCCAACCTGAGCCGACGCCGCAGACGGCTTACGACATTCCCGTGCAATGACCGCGGTGCTGGGGCGCGCGAGCGCGCATGTGGCCGACGTGGCGGTGTTGGGCTGCGGCATCGTCGGCTTGTCGATTGCCTTCCACTTGCAGCGGCGCGGTCTGTCTTGCCTGCTGATGGATCCACGCGGGCCGGCGGGTGATGCCTCGTTTGGCAACGCGGGTTCGGTATCGGTTGGCAACCTGTTCCCGCAGGCCGTGCCGGGCGCCATCGCCTCGGCGCTGCGGGGTCTGCGCAATCCGCTGGCGCCGCTGAAGTTGGACTGGCCTGCCTTGCCGCACTACGCGGGCTGGCTGTGGAGCTTCGCCCGCCAGGCGCGTTGGGATCGGGTGGAGCAAACGCTGGCCGGTTTGCAGGCGTTGAACGTGCAGGCGCGCCAGGCCTGGCTGGATTTGGCTGATGCCATAGACGCTCGCGATCTGATTGGCGAAACCGGCTACCTGCATGTCTACAGCGAGGACGCCAGCTTTGCCGCCAATGCCTGGGCGCGCGCGCATCTGCAGGCGCAAGGTGTGGCGCACGCGGTCCTGGATGCGCAGCAGCTGCGTGAGCTGGAGCCGGGCATCGCCGGCATCGCCCGCCATGGCGTGCTGCAGAAGGATTCGTTGTTCGTGCGCGATCCCGGCGCGTTCTGCCGGCGCCTCTACGATCGGGTGTGCGCGCGTGGCGTGCAGATGCTGGCTGAGCGGGCCACCGCCATTCGTGCTGAAGGCGCTGGCTATCAGGTGCAGACCGAGCGTGGTGCTGCGCATGTGGATCAAGTGGTGGTCGCAGCGGGCGCCTGGAGTACCGCGCTGCTGCGTCCGCTGGGCGTGCGCCTGCCGGTGGCGGCGGCGCGCGGTTACCACGCGGCGTATGCACCGCAACCCGATCTGGTGCGGCGTCCAACGCTGTGGGCCGAGCGCTATCTGGTGGTGTCGCCGATGGCCTCGGGCATCCGTGTCACCGGCTTCAAGGAAATGACGGCGCCGGATCGCCCAGCGCGGCCGGCTTTGATGCAGACGTTGGCGCCGGAAGCGGGGCGCTTGTTTCCCGCGCTCAGCGGCGCGCCGCAGTCGATCTGGTCGGGCTTGCGGCCGTGCACGCCGGACTCGTTGCCGATCCTGGATCAGGTACCGGGTGAACGTGTGTTTGTGGCGACCGGGCATGGCCACCTGGGACTGACGCAGGGACCGATCAGCGGCGAGCTGATGGCTTCGCGCATCCTGGGTGAGATGCCGCGCGTGCCGCTGCAGGCTTATCGCTTGGATCGCTTCGGCAGCGCTTCTTTGGCTTAGCCGGTCTGCTGGCGATGCGAGGTGGCAGCAACGCTTACGCGCCGCCGACAAAGCCCTGCTGGCGCCAGGCCTCGAACACCATCACCGCCACGGTGTTGGACAGATTCAAGCTGCGATTGTCCGGACGCATCGGCAGGCGCAGGCGTTGCTCGGGTGGCAGTGCGTCGAGCACCTCCTGCGGCAGGCCGCGGGTTTCCGGGCCGAACAGAAAGGCATCGCCATCGCGATAGGCAGGTTGGTCGTAGCCCAGCGTGCCGCGGGTGCTCAAGGCGAACAGGCGCAAGGGCTGGATGACGGCCAGTGCCTCGGCCAATGAATCGTGCACCTGCAACGCGGCGTACTCGTGGTAATCCAGACCGGCACGACGTAGCTGTTTGTCATCCAGATCAAAACCCAGCGGGCGAATCAAATGCAGGCGCGCGCCAGTGTTGGCGCACAGCCGGATGACATTGCCGGTGTTGGGCGGAATCTCGGGTTGGTAGAGCAGTACGTCGAGCGAGAGCGCGGTCATGCGCGGATTCTACGGACCCGGCCGACGCGGCGTGACGTTTTCTGTGAGGCCGCTGCGCCGGAGCGTTGGCTCCTGGGCGCAGCGTTGCCTGTGCGTGCGACCGGGGGATCGCGAGATGCCTGCCGGGGGATTCCCGGCGGAAGACGCTGCTCGCGGCAAGAGTACTGGCACGGCGAGAGCGGTGGAGCAGCAGCGGGTGAACGCGCTAAGAACCGGAAGTGTTGCGATGAAGCGGTGGTGCGGTGTTGCGTGGAGCGTTCCGATTCTTAGCGAGCGGCCAGCTGGCGGGCCAGCATGCCGGCCTGGGCGGCGAACACGCGCAGGTCGTCAGCCGAAGGACGCACGGTGATGGCGGGCATGTCGACCACGCTGGCGGTCTGGGTGGCCAGGTAGTAAGCCAGGTCGTGCGATTCCGGGTGCACGGTGACGGCCGGCAGGTTCACGATCTTGGCGTCCTTGTAAGCCAGGTAGTGGCTCAGGTCGGCCGCGTCGGGGGTCACGGTGACGGCCGGCAGATCAACCACGCGGGCAGTGTTGGCAGCGGCAGCGACCGTGGTGGTCGAAGCGTTGTCAGCGTAGCTGTTGGTCGACAGCAACATGGAACCGGCGCACAGGGTGAAAAGGACGGCGGCGGAGAGCGGGAGCAGGGTCTTGGTGTTCATTGTCTTGCCTCTGTAGTGTGGCGTTGCGGTGGTGTGGTAGTAAGGTAGTACACCGAATCTGAGAGATCAAGCAGAAGATCACTTTGGTCTTCTTTTATTCAGCGTTTGGTCAGGATTGGTTCGGGTGGCTCTTTGCTTGCTGTTCTATGAGCAGAACCCGTGCCAATCGCAAGTTATTGATTCAGCAGAATTTCCGTTTCCTGGCGACTGTCCGTTGTCCGGTCAGTGTCCGGCTCAACCGCGTCCGGACTTGCTTACAAGACGCAGGCTTGCGTCCGATGTGACCTTCAACACGACCTCCTCGCCTGCAGCAGGACAAATCCGCGCTCCCTGATTTGGATGCGGTTTAGCTGCAAAGCGTTGCGTGGAAAGGCAAATCTGCGACGAAACGGTGTTTTGCGGCTACCAAGGCAGGGAATCGCCCTGCCAATCCAGAAAAGAGCCGGATTGCTCCAGGCCTACTTTGTGCAGCAGAGCCAGTAATGCCGCGACGGATTCCTGCGGCGTCAGCGCCGCCTGCGGGCCACCCATGTCGGTACGGACCCAACCCGGATGCAGGGCCACCACGGTGATCCCGCGCGCGGCCAGGGCTTGCGATAACAAGGAGGTCGCCATGTTCTGCGCGGCTTTGCCCATGGCATAGCTGGGAGTGCGGAATTCCTGGCGCAAGCCAATCGAACCGACTTCCGAAGAAATGTTCGCCACCTTGGCGCCGTCGGCCAACTGACCGGCCAAGGCCTGGGTCAGCAGGAACGGCCCCGCCGCATTGGTACGAAAGCTGGCATCCAAATCCGCCAGCGCCACCGCGCCAAAGCGCTCGCCGCCGCGCAGCACACCCGCGTTGTTGATCAACAGATCCAGTGGCTCACCGTCATTGACCAGTGCGACCTCACGCGCCAACTCGGCATGGGAGCGCGGTTCGCCCAACTCCAAGGGCAAGACCTTGAGCCGGCCAGGATGCTCGCCGGCCAGCACATTCAAAGCCTGCGCCTTGCCCGGATGCCGGCAGGCGGCGATTACCTGATCACCGCGGGCCAGCAGCTGGCGCACGAACTCCAGCCCCAGGCCGCGATTGGCGCCGGTAACCAGGCAATGGTGACGATCCATGGCAAGACCTCGCGTGGCGTGACCCTAGTGTAGGCATACCCACGCCGGGTAGCATCGGCGGACTGGGCCATTCCCCAAAGCATCCAAGGAGTCGTAGATGACCGTATCCCGCCGGCCACGTGCCGCCCTGCTCGCCGTTGCTCTCAGCGCCGCCCTGGGTGGCCTGGCCTACAGCCCGTCGAACGCCGCCGCCGCCGCGCCTGCCACGGACATCACCATTCCCTACCAAGAGTTCACCCTGGCCAACGGCCTGCGGGTGATCGTGCATACCGATCGCAAGGCACCGATCGTGGCGGTCAATGTCTGGTACCACGTCGGTAGCAAGAACGAGCAACCCGGCCGCACCGGTTTCGCCCACTTGTTTGAACACCTGATGTTCCAGGGCAGCGAAAACCACAAGGGCGAATTCTTCGATCCCTTTGAACTGGTCGGCGCCACTGATCAGAACGGCACCACCAACCAGGATCGCACCAACTATTTCCAGAACGTCCCCACCACCGCCTTGGACATGGCGCTGTGGATGGAATCCGATCGCATGGGCCATCTGCTGGGCGCCATCGACCAGAAATCGCTGGATGAGCAGCGTGGCGTGGTCCAGAACGAAAAGCGCCAGGGCGAAAACCAGCCCTATGGCCGTCGCGTCTACGCCAAGATTTTCGAAGCCCTGTATCCGGCCGGCCATCCCTACAGCTGGCAGACGATCGGTTCGATGGCCGACCTCGACGCGGCCACCCTGGATGACGTCAAGACCTGGTTCCGCAGCTGGTACGGCCCCAACAATGCCGTGCTGGTGCTGGCCGGCGACATTGATCTGAAGACCGCCAAGGAAAAGGTGACCCGCTACTTCGGCGACATCCCGGCCAGCGCCACGCTGACCGACATGAAGCCCAATATTCCCAAGCACACCGCCAACACGCGCGAGACCGTGCCGGATCGCGTACCGCAGGTGCGCATCTACCGCGCCTGGCCAGTGGCTGAGATGGGTACGCCCGATGCCACCCAGTTGGAACTGTTCGCACAGATCCTGGGCGGCAGCGCCTCCTCGCGCCTGGATACGCGCCTGGTGCATGGCGACAAGATCGCCGACGCGGTCAGTGCCATGCCGTGGATGAGCGAAATCGCCGGCACCTTCATCGTCAACGCCACGGTCAAGGAAGGCGTGGACGCGGCCAAGGTGGAGCAGGTGCTGGATGAGGAAATCCAGCGCTTGATCAACGAAGGCCCGAGTGCGGCGGAAGTGGAGCAGGCCCGCACCTACACCCGCGCCAATTTTGTGCGCGGCATCGAGCGCATTGGCGGCTTTGGCGGCAAGTCCGATGTGCTGGCTTCCTGCGCCGTCTACCAGGGCAAGCCCGATTGCTATCAGGACGAATTGAAGGAGCTCAACAGCGCCACCCCGGCCAGCGTGCAGGCGGCGGCGAAGAAATGGTTGGCCGGCGCTTCGCACACCTTGGTGGTGCAGCCCAGCGACAAGCCGATGTCCTCGTTGCCGGAAACGGCGGTGGCCGCACCGGCCACGCAGCCGGCCACCATTCCCGCGGCGGATCCCAAGTACAAGACCGTCAAGACCGATGTGGATCGCAGCCTGGGCGTGCCCAAGACGACGAGCTTCCCGGCCTTGAAGTTCCCGGACCTGCATCGCGCCACGCTGACCAACGGCATGCAGGTGGTGTTGGCCGAGCGTCATGAAACGCCGGTGGTGCAGCTGTCGGTGGAATTCCCCGGCGGCTACAGCGCCGACCTGGGCAAGAAGCTGGGTACGGCCAGCTTTGCCATGCAGATGCTCGATGAAGGTGCGGGCGATTACAGCGCGCTGCAATTCGCCGCACGCAAGGAAGCCCTGGGTGCCGAACTGAGCACCGGCGCCAACCTGGATCTGTCCACCGTCGGCCTGTCCGCGCTCAGCGACAAGCTGCCCGACTCGCTGGATCTGCTGGCCGACGTGCTGCGTCGCCCCACGTTCGACGATGCCGAAATCGAGCGCGTGCGCGCCACCTGGATTGCCGGCATCAAGCAGGAAAAGGCTCGCCCGCAAACGGCGGCGTTGCGGGTGATGCCGCCGCTGCTGTACGGCCAGGGCCATCCCTACGCGATTCCGTTCACCGGTAGTGGCACCGAGGCCTCCATCGCGTCGCTCAGCCGCGAAGATCTGCTGGCCTTCCATGATCGATGGTTGCAGCCGGACAAGGCGCGCATCGTCGTGGTCGGTGACACCACGCTGGCGCAGATCGTGCCGCTGCTGGAAGCGCGCTTCGGCGACTGGAAGACCGCCTCCAATGCACCCACCATTGCTGCCATCCCCACCGTCGCGCTGCCCAAGGCGCCGCGTGTGTTCCTGATCAATCAGGCCGGCGCGATCCAGTCCAACATTTATGTCGGTCAGCTGATTCCGCCGACCTCAAACGCAGGCACCATCGATTTCGACTTCGCCAACGGCGTGCTCGGCGGCCAGTTCAGCTCGCGCCTCAACATGAACCTGCGCGAGGACAAGCATTGGGCCTACGGTTCCTACAGCAATGCCAGCAATGCGTTGGGCCAGCGCCCGTGGTTCGCGCAGGCGGCGGTGCAGAGCGACAAGACGGTGGACTCGGTGAAGGAACTGAAGTCGGAGATCACCGCCTTCGCCAGCGGTGAGAAGCCGGCCACGGCGGCGGAAGTGACCAAGATCCGCGCGGCCAACACCTTGGAACTGCCCGGTGCTTATGAAACCGCTGACGCCGTGTTGAGCCAGATTTCCAGCAACCTGCGCTTTGGTCGTCCGGATGATTACGTGCAGCAGTACAAGGCGCGCAATGAAGCCATTACCGCCGCCGATGTCGGCACTGCCGCGCAGACGTTGCAGCCCGGCGCGCTGACTTACGTGGTGGTGGGCGATTTGTCGAAGATTGAGCAGCCCATCCGCGAGCTCAAGCTCGGCGAGCTGACCGTGCTCGATGCTGACGGCAAGCCGGTGAGCAGCAAGCCGGTGACCTCCAAGCCGTAAGCCGACCCCCACGCTGGCCGCCCGCACACGGCGGCCCGCGTCATCTCCATTCACGATGGCTGGGCCAGAATCGGCCCATCCACGTTTCCACCTGAGGTCATTGCATGCGAATCCTGTTGCTTGCCAGCACCGTCGCGTTGTTGTCCGCCTGCACCTGGGTGCCGATTTCCGACACGGCCAAAACCGTCAAGGTGGTGCCCGCCGGCGCTGCGCCCAGCTGCGAGAAGCGCGGCGAGGTCACGGTGGGTGTCAAAGACAAGGTCGCCTTCTACGAGCGCAACAACCTGCGCGTGCGCGACGAACTGGAAACCCTGGCCCGCAACGAGGCGCCCGGCATCCAGGCCGATACCATCCAACCGCTGGGCGACCCCGCCAATGGCGAGCAACGGTTCGCCGCCTACCGCTGCGGACGCTGACCGGCCACGCCCCCCTGCTTGCGCAATCCGGCGGCGGCGGCTGGTCCGCTCCAGACGCCGCCGTACGGAAAATGTGAGGTAATTCAAGGCAATGGCCGATTGAAAGCCCTGCCAGACCCCCCATAAAGATGCGGTGAAGCCGGGAAGCCGGTACCCTTGTCGACCCCTTCGGCCTGAGCCCTGGCGCTAAATTCCGATGCTTTTCAAGAATGTTTCCATCGCGGGACTGGCGCACGTGGATGCGCCGCACACGCTGACGTCCAAGGAAATCAACGAGCAGTTGAAGCCGACGTTGGACCGCCTGGGCATTCGCACCGACGTGCTAGGCGATATCGCCGGTATCCATGCGCGCCGGCTGTGGGATGACGAACAGCAGGCATCGGACGTGGCCACCATGGCCGCCCGCAAGGCACTGGCCGATGCCGGCGTCACGGCCGATCAGATTGGTCTGTTGGTCAACACCTCGGTCAGCCGCGACTATCTGGAACCGTCCACGGCCAGCATCGTCTCCGGCAACCTGGGCCTGAGCGAGCATTGCCAGAACTTCGACGTCGCCAATGCCTGCCTGGCTTTCATCAATGGCATGGACATCGCTGCGCGCATGCTGGAGCGCGGTGAAATCGACTACGCCCTGGTCGTGGATGGCGAAACCGCCAACCTGGCCTACAAGAAGACGCTCGAGCGCCTGACCTCGCCGGATATCACCGAGGAACAGTTCCGCAACGAGCTGGCCACCCTGACCCTGGGCTGCGGCGCCGCCGCCATGGTGATGTCGCGCGCCGACCTGGTGCCGGAAGCCCCGCGCTACAAGGGCGGCGTGACCCGCTCGGCCACCCAGTGGAACAAGCTCTGCCGCGGCAACCTGGATCGCATGGTCACCGACACCCGCATGCTGCTGATCGAAGGCATCAAGCTGGCGCAGAAGACCTTCATCGCCGCCAAGCAGGCGCTGGGCTGGGCGGTGGACGAGCTGGATCAGTTCGTCATCCATCAGGTCAGCCAGGTCCACACCGCCGCCTTCGTCAAGGCGTTCGGCATTGACCCCAAGAAGGTGCTGACGATTTTCGGTGAGCACGGCAACATCGGCCCGGCCAGCGTGCCGATCGTGTTGAGCAAGCTCAAGGAACTGGGCCGCCTGAAGAAGGGCGACCGCATTGCCCTGCTGGGCATCGGTTCGGGCCTGAACTGCTCGATGGCCGAAGTGGTCTGGTAAGCCGGCCCACCTCCCGCACTTCCAAGGGCCGGTTCGCCGGCCCTTTTGTTTGAGACGGCGTCCACCATGAACCTTCCCGGCTACCCCTACACCCCGCAGCGTTTTGAAGTCCGCCCCGCCCTGTCGATGAGCTACCTCGACGAAGGCCCGCGCGATGGCGAGGTGGTGGTCATGCTGCACGGCAATCCGTCGTGGAGTTACTACTGGCGGCAGTTGGTGGCGGGCTTGAGTGATCGCTATCGCTGCATCGTGCCGGACCATATCGGCATGGGCCTGTCGGACAAGCCCGACGATGCGCACTACGACTACACCCTGCAATCGCGCGTGGACGATGTCACCGCCTTGCTCAAGCACCTGGGCATCACCGGCCCGATGACGCTGGCTGTGCATGACTGGGGCGGCATGATTGGCTTTGGCTGGGCGTTGGCGCATGCCGATCAGGTCAAGCGCCTGGTGATCACCAACACGGCTGCGTTCCCGCTGCCGACCGCCAAGGCCATGCCTTGGCAGTTGTCGCTGGGCCGGGACAGCAAGTTCGGCGCCTTCATCATCCGCGCCTTCAATGCGTTCTCGTCCGGCGCCTCGTGGTTGGGCGTGGAGCAGGCGATGCCGTCAGAGGTACGCCGCGCCTATGTGTCGCCGTACAACAACTGGGCCAACCGGATCAGCACGCTGCGCTTCATGCAGGACATTCCGCTGGCGCCGGGCGACAAGGCCTGGGCCTTGGTGGAAGAAGCGGGGCGACGCCTGCCGTCGTTTGCGGATCGGCCAGCCTTCCTGGGTTGGGGCTTGAAGGACTTCGTGTTCGACCAGCATTTCCTGGCTGGTTTCCGCATCGCGCTGCCGCAGGCCGAAGTGCATGCCTATGAAGACGCCGGTCATTACGTGCTGGAAGACAAGGCCGGCGAACTGGTGCCGCTGATCCGCCAGTTCCTGGATCGCCACCCGATCGCTGCGGACGCCTGAGCCCGGCTCAGGGCAGGGGATTGCGTTCGGTCTCGGCCACGCCCACCCAGTCGTTCTCCATCAGCAGCGGCAGGCCATGCGCCAGCCGCGACTTGTCGCATTGCGCGCTGCGTTGACCAAACTCGAGCGAAGCCGGCACCGCAGCGCAGACCGAGGGCCGACGATCATGGATGGTGCAACGGCTGTAGCGGCCGATGTCCGCATCCAGCGCGATGCAACGCGGATGCGTGGCCGAGGTGCCGCGCATCACCCGCTCGTGCACGCGCAGCGGCTCAGTCAGTTCGATCGGCACCCGCCCGCCATGGTCTGGATCCGCCTCGCTCCAGTGGAAGCTCACGCGGAAGTAGGCGCAGCAGGCGCCGCAGGTCAGGCAAGGGTGCATGGAGGCGATTCGGGGGTGCGCCGGGGCGCGGAGCGGGTGCGGACCGGGCGTGGTTGCGCCGGCGCGGCATTGTGCCCGCTCCATTGGCTGACGCAAGTACCGTACAGCGGCGACAATGCGGGCCATGAGCGAACCCTGCAACATCGCCGCCAGCCTGCCGCGACTGGCCCGCGAACAACCCGACGCCGTGGCCATGCGTTGCCCGGATGCGGGCGGACGTTACTCCATCGAGCTCAGCTATGCGCAGCTGGACATGCGCAGCGACGCCATCGCCGCCGGCCTGGGTCGTTACGGCATTGGTCGTGGCACGCGCACGGTGGTGATGGTGCGGCCGGGGCCGGAGTTCTTCCTGCTGATGTTCGCCCTGTTCAAGGCCGGTGCCGTGCCGGTGCTGGTGGATCCGGGCATCGATCGGCGCGCGCTGCGCCAATGCCTACGCGAAGCGGCGCCGGAGGCCTTCATCGGCATTCCACTGGCGCAGTTCGCGCGCTTGCTGCTGGGCTGGGCGCGCAGCGCACGCAAGATTGTCACCGTCGGCACGCGTCGCTGGCTGTGGGGCGGCACCACGTTGGCGGAGCTGGAGGCCGATGGCCGCAACAGCGGACCGCAACTGGCCGACACCACACCCGACGAGACTGCCGCAATCCTGTTCACCAGCGGATCCACCGGTGTGCCCAAGGGCGTGGTCTATCGCCATCGCCATTTCATCGCCCAGATCGAGCTGCTGCGGCAGGCCTTCGACATGCAACCGGGCGGTGTGGATCTGCCTACCTTCCCCCCGTTCGCCTTGTTTGATCCGGCGCTGGGGCTGACCTCGATCATTCCCGATATGGATCCGACCCGGCCGGCGCAGGCCGACCCGGTCAAGCTGCACGCGGCGATGCAGCGCTTTGGCGTGACCCAATTGTTTGGTTCACCGGCCTTGATGAAGGTGCTGGCCGATCACGGCCAGCCACTGCAGGGCGTGCGGCGGGTGACCTCGGCCGGTGCGCCGGTGCCGCCGGATACGGTGGCGCGCATCCGTCAGTTGCTGCCCGCCGATGCGAAGTTCTGGACGCCCTACGGCGCGACCGAATGCCTGCCGGTGGCGGTGATTGAAGGCGCCGAACTGCAGTCCACCCGCGCCGCCACCGAGACCGGCGCCGGCACCTGCGTAGGTCGCACCGTGGCGCCCAACCACGTGCGCATCATCGCCATCGATGACGCGCCGATCAGCGACTGGGCCTACGTGCGCGAACTGCCGGCCGGCGAGGTGGGCGAGATCACCGTCGCCGGTCCCACCGTCACCGACAGCTACTTCCATCGCGACAAGGCCACCGCGCTGGCGAAAATCCGCGAGGTCGACGGCGACGGCCGCGAGCGCATCGTCCACCGCATGGGCGACGTCGGCTACTTCGACGAGCAAGGCCGCCTGTGGTTCTGCGGACGCAAGACCCAGCGCGTGCAGACCACCACCGGCACGCTGTACACGGAAAAGGTCGAGCCGATCTTCAACACCCATCCGCAGGTGCGCCGCACCGCGCTGGTCGGCGTGGGCGCGCGCGAATGGCAGCAGCCGGTGCTGTGCTTTGAACTGCAGCCGGGCGTGCCGGCCTCCCGCGCGGCCGTGGTCGAGGAAGAGCTGCGCCTGCTGGCGCAGCTGCATCCGGGCACGACCGGCATCCAGCATTTCCTGCATCATCGCGGCTTTCCGGTGGACATCCGCCACAACGCCAAGATTGGCCGCGAGAAACTGGCTGCCTGGGCGGCCAAACAGGGGAACTACAACGCATGAAGATTCTGGTCACCGGCGGTGGCGGATTCCTGGGCCAGGCGCTGTGTCGCGGTCTGGTGGAACGCGGTCACCACGTCATCAGTTTCAACCGTGGCCACTATCCGGCGCTGGCGGCGCTGGGCGTGGGTCAGATCCAGGGTGACCTGGCCGATGCGCACGCCGTGCATCACGCCGCCGCTGGCATGGACGCAATCTTCCACAACGCCGCCAAGGCCGGCGCCTGGGGCAGCTACAAGAGTTATCACGACGCCAACGTGGTCGGCACGCAGAACGTGCTGGATGCCTGCCGCGCGCATGGCATCGGCCGGCTGGTCTACACCTCCACACCCAGCGTGACCCACCGCGCCACCCATCCGGTGGAAGGCGGCACCGCCGACACCGTGCCTTACGGCGAAGGTTTCAAGGCGCCCTATGCCACCACCAAGCTGATCGCGGAAAAAGCCGTGCTGGCCGCCAATGGTGCCGAGCTGGCCACGGTCGCCCTGCGTCCGCGCCTGATCTGGGGCCCCGGCGATCAGCAGATCCTGCCGCGGCTGGTGGAACGTGCGCGCAGCGGTCGCCTGCGCATCGTCGGCGACGGCAGCAATCGGGTCGACACCACCTACATCGACAATGCCGCGCAGGCGCACTTTGATGCCTTCGATCATCTGGTCGTCGGCGCCGCCTGTGCCGGCAAGGCCTACTTCATCTCCAACGGCGAGCCCAAACCGATGGCCGAGCTGCTCAACGCGCTGTTGGACGCCGCCGGCGCGCCGCGCGTGGAGCGACACCTGTCGTTCAAGGCGGCCTTTCGGATTGGCGCGGTCTGCGAAGCGCTGTGGACGGTGCTGCCGTTGAAAGGCGAGCCGCCGATGACCCGCTTCCTCGCCGAGCAGCTCAGCACCTCGCACTGGTATGACATGGCGCCGGCGCGGCGCGACTTCGGCTACGTGCCGCGGGTGTCGTTTAACGAAGGAATCACCCGGCTGAAGGCTTCACTCCATCGCGACGCGGTCCTCACCTGACCTCGACCGCCCGCTGCGCACCATGCAGTGGCGCCAAGCGGGCGCGTATTCGCTTTCAGGAGATCCCATGCTGCGCTACGCCGTTATCTTTTTCGTCATTGCCCTGATTGCGGCGGTGCTCGGTTTCAGCGGTATCGCCGGTGCTGCCAGCAACATCGCCTGGATCTTGTTCGTTGTGTTCCTGATCCTGGCCATCATTGCGATGTTCCGCGGCCGCAGCGTCCCCTGACGCCGCCCGCATCGCTCTGCCTCGCACACCGCCGCGGCCTGCCCGCGGCGGTGTGCGTTCGGGGGTATGGGTAGAATGGCGGCTATGTCCGCCACTCCCTTTGATCTGCTCAAGCCCTTCGCCGGACGCGCGCTCGAAGCCGCGCTCAACCGCGCGCTGGCCCTGGACCCTGACACCCGCGCCGCGCTCGCGCCGCTGGAAGGTCGCCGCATCCAGCTCACCTTGGAATCGCCACCGCTCGCGCTGGAGATTCGCGTGGGCGGCGGCGAGTTGCAGGTGGGGCCGGTCAGCGAAATCCACGAGGCCGATCTGGCCGTGCGCAGCAGCCTGGGCGGCTTGCTCTCGCAACTGCCTTTCCTGCGCCGTGATCAGGGCGCGCCTGTGGGCAAGGTGCGCATCTCCGGCGACGCCGAACTGGCGCGGCGGCTGCAGCAGTTGGCGGATCGCTACGACCCGGACTGGCAGCAGCCGTTCACCGCCGTGTTTGGCGAGGTGATCGGCGTGCAGGTGGCGCAGGCCGCGCGCGCGGCTTTGCGTCAAGCGCGCGATGGCGCGCAACGCTTGGCCGAGAACACCGCCGAATTCCTCATCGAAGAATCGCGTGACGTGGTCGGCCGCGCCGAACTCAACGCCTTCCACGACGACGTGGACAGCCTGCGCGATGGCGTCGAACGCTTGGCCGCGCGCGTGCAGCGCTTGCGCTCCAGCGGAGCCGGCGCATGAGGCCGGTGCTGCGTGCCAGCCGCATCGGCCGGGTGCTGCTGCGCTACCGCCTGGATGATCTGCTCGACGACACCCCGGCCGAGCGCTGGTTGAAGCTGGCGCGCCCGTTCGTGCCGCGCGCCTCGGCCGAGATCGCGGTGCAGCCGCGCGGCGCTCGCCTGCGGCTGGCGCTGCAGGAGCTGGGCCCAATCTTCGTCAAGTTTGGCCAGATCCTGTCGACCCGCCGCGACCTGGTGCCGCCGGATGTGGCCGAGGAACTGGCGCTGCTGCAGGACCGGGTCAAGCCCTTCGATGGCGATCAGGCACGCATGATCGTCGAGCGCGCGCTGGGCCAGCCGATCGATCAAGCCTTCACCCATTTCGACACCACGCCGCTGGCGTCGGCGTCGATTGCCCAGGTGCATGCGGCGGTGCTGCCGGGTGGCCGCGAGGTGGTGGTCAAGGTGCTGCGCCCGGACATCGAGAAGCAGATTGCCGGCGACATCTCGCTGCTCAAATCGGTGGCGGCGCTGGTTGAGCGTGCGCATCCCAGCGCCGACAAGATCCGGCCCAAGGAAATCGTCGCCGAGATCGAATCCACCCTGGCCGCCGAACTGGATTTGCAGCGCGAAGGCGCCAATGCCAGCGTGATGCGGCGGTTCTGGAAGGATTCCGACGATCTGTACGTGCCGGAGATCATCTGGGGCCACACCAGTGATCGCGTGCTGACCATGGAGCGGGTGCACGGCATACCTTCCGACGATATCGCCGCGCTCGATGCCGCCGGCATTGACCGGCGCGCGCTGGCCGCCAAGGGCGTGCGGGTGTTCTACACCCAGGTATTCCGCGACAACTTCTTCCATGCCGATGCGCACGCCGGCAACATCTGGGTCGACACCGATCCGGCGCGCCGCAGCAATCCACGCTTCATTGCGCTGGACTTCGGCATTACCGGCCAGCTCTCGTCCGAGGACCAGTACTACCTGGCCGAGAACTTCATGGCCATCTTCAACAAGGACTACCGGCGCATCGCCGAGCTGCACGTGGAAGCAGGCTGGATGCCGGCGACCGTGCGCATCGACGAACTGGAAGCGGCGGCGCGTGCGGTTTGCGAGCCTTACTTCACCCGGCCGCTGTCGGAGATCTCGCTGGCCGAAGTGTTGCTCAAGCTGTTCCGCACCGCCCAGCGCTACGAACTGACCTTGCAGCCGCAGTTGATCCTGCTGCAGAAGACCCTGCTCAACATCGAGGGCGTGGGCCGGCAACTGGATCCGCAGCTGGACATCTGGGCGGTGGCGCGGCCGGTGCTCGAGCGCATCCTGCTGGAGCGCTACAGCCCGCAGCGCGCCATCCAGGAACTGCGCAAGCGCCTGCCCGAGTTGATGACGCGCGCGCCGGACATGCCGCGCCTGATCCACACCTGGCTGACCCAACAAACCGAGGGCCGCCACGAACTGGCGATGCGTTCGCGCGACCTGGCGGATCTGGCCGGCACCATGCGCGGCATGCAGCGGCGCGTGGTCGCGGCGATCCTGGGCGTGGGCCTGCTGCTGGTGGCGGCGGTGTTGTATGGCCTGGAAGCCGGTGGGCCGCGCATCCTGTCGGTGCCGGCCTCGGCATGGATCGCCGGCATTGGTGGTCTGTGGGCGCTGTTGGCGGCGTGGCCGCGGCGATAGCGGTTGGCTACTCAGCCTGCGTTGAGCGCAGGCATTCGCGGCCACTGGCCGCTTCCACCGGAACAGGGGACCGAGGGTGCATTTTTCAACGCAATGGCTTCGTGGCAGTGTCGTGCTGCTTTGCCTGGGTCTGGCTGCGTGCGTCAGCACGCCGGTCAGTCAGCGCAATCCGCTGGCGACCTGGGAAGCCTCACCCAATTACGAGGCGCGCAAGCCGATCCTGATCGTCATCCACGCCACCGAGCAGGACTCGGTGCAGGAAAGTCTGCTGACGCTGCGTACCGCCAACTCCGGCGGTCCGGTCAGCGCGCATTACCTGATTGGCCGCGACGGCCAGCGCTACCAACTGGTGGCCGATGACCAGCGCGCCTGGCATGCCGGCGGCGGTCACTGGGGCACGATTACCGACGTCAACTCGGTGTCGCTGGGCATCGAGTTGGACAACAACGGTCGCGACGAATTTGCGCAGGCGCAGATCGACAGTTTGATCGTGTTGCTCACCGACCTGTGCAAGCGCTACGACATTCCGCGCACGCAGATCGTCGCGCATGCGGACTTCGCGCCCACCCGCAAGCAGGACCCGGGCACGCGCTTTCCCTGGCAGCGCCTGGCCCAGGCCGGCTTTGGTCGTTGGCCGGCGGCCGATGCACCGCCCGCGGCGGAGGGCTTCGATCCCTGGAATGCACTGCGCCTGCTCGGCTATCCGCTGAGTGATCGCGCCGCCACCGTGCGTGCCTTCCATCGCCGTTACCGCGGCACCGCCGACGAGCAGCTGGATGCGGAAGATCTGCGCATCCTGTCTTCGCTGCAGAGCCAGGCCACCGGCGACTGACCCAGGCGCAAAGGCAACAGGCAAAGCGCAACATCGGTTAAAGCCGTTTTAATTGATGCTGCCCATCATCACAGTCCCCCCGTAGGACAGATGATGGAGATCATCGTGAATGCACTGCCTGCCTTGCTTGCCAAGCGTGCGCGGCCGGACGCCGCCGCCGTTCTCCTTGCTTCCCCCGTGATGGCCGACATCCGTCGCATTGAACCCGATGATCTGCCGGCGCTGTACGCCTTGCGCCAGGAACAGCGCGACGAAGTCAGCCTGCATCCCAGCGAGCACGCCGATGCCGATGCACTGGAGCTGCAGGAAGTGCTGTTCGACCTGCCGCGCCGTTGCTGGGCCTGGATCGCGCGCGAGCACGATGAGCCGGTTGGCTATGCGCTGGCCACCGTCGGTTACGCGGTGCTCGAAGGCGGCTACTACCTGCGTCTGGAAACCTTGCACGTGCAGCACCACTGGCGCCATCGCGGTATCGAGGCGCAACTGCTGGAAACCGCGCGGCAGACCAGTGCCGATCTCGGTTGCCTGAGCCTGCAATGGTCCGACGGCGCGCACCTTCCGCGTCTGTCAGCCGCCGGCGTGGTGCAACGCCTGGCCTCGGCGCATTCGCTGCCCCTGGCCGCGCCGCGCTGATGCCGCGCAACCGTCGGCCGCGCACGCGTTCGCGCCTGCGCCGGCTGTTCTCCCTGTTTGTCCTCCTTTCCGCCGTGGTGCTTTACATGTCCCTGTCCGCCTGCCGCACCGTCCCCTATCCGCAGTCGCCGCAGTTTGCCGACGACGCCTTCCGCAATCCGGTCACGCCCAAGCAACCCGGCTGGCGCGAGATGGTCTCGCTGACCTGGCGTTTCATGTTCGACAAGCCCAAGGACACCGTGCCGCCCGCGCCGCTGCCGGTGCGTACGATTGCGCGCAGCGAGTTGGATGCTGCTGTCGATGGCACGCTGTATCGACTGGGTCATTCGACCGTGCTGATTCGCCTGGATGGCGGCTGGTGGCTGACCGATCCGGTGTTCTCCGAGCGTGCCTCGCCGGTGCAATGGGCCGGGCCCAAGCGCTTCCACGCGCCGGCCATC
>Ga0160448_100156_pt1 | contig 31624 bp, 26 predicted proteins | sample HID1973M_E1MG_FD_108269 | JGI IMG/M metagenome (GOLD analysis project Ga0160448, IMG submission 108269) | Enriched mosquito-associated microbial communities from UW Madison campus, WI, USA - HID1973M_E1 MG | ecosystem: Host-associated > Arthropoda: Insects > Digestive system > Unclassified ...
GCCAGCGGCAGATGCCACGGCGCCCTCTTTGATCGCCAGACGCCCCCTGTCCTACGCGGTCAGCCTCACGCTGGCGTTGCTGCGCAAGGCGCTCGCCGAATTCGACGCTGCCGGTCTCGATGGCCCACTGATCCTGACGCGCGAAGACATCGCTGAATTGCTACGCACGTTCCTGCCTTCGGGCAGCAATGAAGCCAAGCTTATCGACATGGTCGACTCGCATGTGGGCAAGATCGTCGAACTCGGCTTCCTGCGGCGCGCGGGCCAAACGGAAACACCTTCGTACGAAGTCCGCCGGGTGTTGAAAGCATTTATCGACACCCAATGGCTGGCCGATTTCGACGCGCGGCTGGCCGCCTATCAGACACAACTGCGCGGCACCTCCACCGAGCGCACGCGAGGCGTCGATGGATAGGCCACCCACCATGGCACCGGAGACGGTGGCCCCGGATATCGAGGCCACCACACTGGATGCAGGATTCCGCCTGATGCGGCTCGAGGTCTCGAACTGGGGGCCGTTCCGGCAAGGTGTGACGTCGATGTGTCCCGACGGCCGCCATGCCGTGCTGACTGGCAACCTCGGGCCAGGCACGAGCGCCTTGGTCGAGGCCTTGAGAATGCTCCTACTCCCGGCCCCGAACCCCGCTATCACGCCGCATGCGACGGATCGGCCCGCCATGCTGCTTGGCGTCTTCCACAATGCCGCGTTCGACAGAACGGTCACCCTCGCCCAGATATTCCCTAGCGCGGCGGATCAGCCCCTGCCCGCGCGGCTGTTCGTCGCCGCGCCGCATGAATTGAGCATCGGCGGGGATCTTTCTCACTTCGACGGCGACCTCGTCGCCCTCCGCAAATCGCTGCGCACGGTCGGCGCCGAATCCTTCGACACCTTCGCGCGGTATCACGCATGGTTCCGTCGCTGCTTCGCCATCGGCGATCCGCTACCCGTCGAAGCTCTGCGCGCCTGCCGCGACGCGCTGGACAGCTACTTTGCCAGCCTCAAGCTCGCGCTGCTGGAGGTGCGGCTCGGACAACTGGCCGACGACTGGGCGCGACACGACCGCCGCGTGCTGGATGAAGTGGAGCGCCACGCCGCGCTGCGCGCCCAGGCGCTGCACCTGCGGCATAGCATTTCCGCGAGTGGCGGCGAGCGGATCGCGCAACTCGACATCGATATCGAGCAACTCGAACGGGTACGCGACATCCGCCGGCAACGCGCAACGCTGTACGCCACGCTGATTGCCTCCGTCAACGAAGCGCCTGCCGCCACCGAGGCGGACTTCCTCGCCCAACGCGAGCGGCTGGCGGCGCGCCGGGCCCATGCGCCGTCCGCAGCGCTCTCGCAACTCTCCGCTTTTTCAGACTTCCACGAAATCGACTGGCACATGCCGGCGCGCGACGCCGCGCGGCTCGGCGAGGAAAAGCAACGACTCCAGAATGCCTCGGACATCCTCCAGCAACTGGCTGATGGGCTGGAGGAGTTACGAGGGACAATCCGGTCATGCGAGCAATCGCTCGATGCCTGCCGCGACGCCCGCACGGCGGCGCAGACGGCGATGGCCATCGCAGAAACGGAGCGCCAGCAGGCGGAAGACCTACTGGCCGCGTCCGAACCCGCCATGCAGTCGGCCAGCCTCGACATGCTCGACGCGCTGCGCGCCGAGGCGTTCGGGCAACACGCGCCCACCGTGGAATCATGCGACCCCTGCCGCGAGAGCATGCGCCGCTGGCTCCAGGCCCGCATCGACGCCGACGCACGCGACTGGGCACTTCTGGACGAACAACTACGCGACGCGCCATCCGCGCTGGCCACCGCAGAGGCGGCTCGGCCCTACCGCTTCCACCTCGCCGTGCTGGATGAATCATTCTGGCGGGGCGACGACGACACCACGCGCAACTGGCTACAACGGCTAGGCGCCGCCAACGTGCAATGCCTGATCGTCACCCCGATGGAGAAGATTCCTATTGTTGAGCCGATGGTGTCCAGCGTGGCGTTTGTGCGGTATGAGGGAGACGCTGCAGCGCGGGTCTGGCGGGTAGGGATAGAGAATCGGTAGGTGGCGGTATCCCGCTACGCTTCCCCCGCCGGTGGGGGATATTTCACCGCATTCATTTCCATTTTCGCCCTCACCGCGGCATCCAGATCCACCCCCAACGCCGTCACAAGCTGCGTGAGGTAAATCGTAATATCCGCCAGTTCCTGCTCCACATGCGCCCGCTCCGCGGTCGCCATGACGTTGCGGGATTCCTCTTCCGTCTGCCACTGGAAGATTTCCACGAGTTCGGACACCTCGACGCTCAGCGCCATGGCGAGATTCTTGGGGCTGTGATACTTGCCCCAGCCGCGCTGCTCGCCAAAGGCGGCGGCGGCGAGTTGGAGATTCTTGATGTCGATGAGAGGCATGGACAGTCTCACTTCAATGAAAAAGGGTTACGGCCTGGCAAGCCGTAACCCCATTTGATGACTAGCGTTTTTATGATCTCGCTAGGATCGGCGCACCACCTGTAGGTAATCACAATAGTTGGCGCATAGTGCCATACAGATCAATGACTTAGCCAACTATTCTGCAACATGGATGACGGTAAAGCTCAGAATACATGAGCATCGCCTATCTGGTTTTCAGAATAGTTTGAGCATTTCGAAAGAGGAAGGCTTTGGCATGAGGGGTCCGCAATGGACATCTTCTTGACATGCCTCGAATGCTTGAGCCGGTTGGCGGGCCGCCGTTGTTCGGAAGGCGTTGCCAACTACCCTACTACTGCAATTGCCGCGAGGCGGGCGCCAGTCCCCGTCTTGCATGCCGCAAAGCCGTCACGGTTAAACGCCGGGTTGACCTTATCGACGAGAAGCAGATTTTTTCGCAGGTGTCGGTATGGCACGTGCCGGCCATGGCAGCCCCGCGTTCGATCCGTCGGCAAGACCTTCACGCGCCAGCTTTGATCAGGAGGGCTGCCGAGGTCATGCCGTAGACGCAAGAAGAATCCGACGGTTGGCTCAGGCGCCGCATGAGCTAGCGCAGTTCTTCATGTCGGGTAGCGGCGCTCCGACCTACGCTATAAAGTCGGTGATTTCCGATATACGTATGTGTGTTTTCAAACGCGTGCCACTTCCGCGAATGGTCACCTGTCGCTTGGTGCGATGAGCGTCCACAGCCTGTTGATATTGCTCGTTGCTGAGCGCTGCCGTGACAAAGGTTCGATCGCCATGGAACTGCGCAACGACACGAATGTAGTTCCTATTGCTTTCGGGATCGCGGGACCGCAGTTCCACGATCGCGCCGGTCACTTCCAAATCGTCCTCGCCACGCAAGTGCCGCTTGATAAAAGCGACATAGTCCGTCAAGCGAGCCGTTTTTTCTTCTGTGATCCATCCTGTCGTAGACGTGCGAATGGAGTTGCCCACTTCGAGCGTGAAATCGATGCTCTCCATGCCGGGACCGACAATCATCTTTGACAAGGCCTCCAGCAATTCAACATCGAACAACGCGACAGCATCTCCTAGGGACTCTGGCGTATCAAGTGGTTGAGTATCGTTAAGCACCCGTTCGTTGAGAAAGTCTATCGCTGAAAAGAGGGACGAACAGACTTGACTGGATTCGACCGCTTCATGGCCGAACAGATCTGACTGCCGCAGCGTCCGCTTCGGAACTTCAACACTGGCGATAAAGCTACCCACCTGCGTCTGGAGGAACAGGCAGTCCTTGGCAAATCGTGACGCGATGGTTCGGACAGCAGAATTGTCACCGCCCAGCTTGAACTTCGCGCTGTTATAGAGCCCTTTCTCCAGTTGAGAGACGAATTCTCCAAGCGCATGCAACGGCATTGCACCGGAGCGAGTCGCCGTGTCGACAAATCGGGAGACAATGCGAGTGGGGCGAGTATCCGTACTGACAGCGGCCGCACGATCAAGCAACTCGCCGAGTTGACTATAGCCATACAACTCGAGCAGGGAATTCGCCGCAGCATGCAACAGCGCGCCAACGCCAGGCCTGGAAGGGTCGTCCGGAAGCGCGATGGAATAGCTTCCTTGAACGCCTAACTCTGATGGTGGATAGTAAAAGCTCAACCCACGCGCCTGACGTCCTTGCGTCCACCCGGCATCGGTCAGGAACGTCCTCAGCTTTTCTGAGAGGATAGATTGGTCGTGAGTTTTGTTGCTCATACCTCTATTCCCAGTTGCTCGTAGCAGGAACGAACGAAATCCGTCTCAAGCTGATTCGCTTTCGGAATGGCTACCCGGATTGTCGTCCCGTTCGGAGTCTCTTCAGCCCCTTCTTCGGGAAGGTACCAGTACGCCTTTCCCATGACCGAGAGTCTAGCCTCATCCATCGAGATACAGGCGGGCGGCGCGCAATCAAGAACCACGACAATGAGGTGTAGCGGCAAAATGTCGGGTCGCCTCACAACCAGGTCGTTGTACGTTTTCGACTCCAAGTCGTACTTGATCTGGTGGCCCTCATCGATGATGCTCGCCGGGGTCGTTGCCTTCAGTTGGAAATCCAACTTGTAGGGCGAATCCAAGTAACGCTGCGCTCCCGCAGGTGTTGTCCGAGCCATGACGGGGCTGATGATCATATCGACGCCATGATCCTGTGGCGGCTCTATCACCTTAAAGCCGTGGCCGTTGGCGAGGATGCGAAGGAACTCCTTGGAGATGGCCTCCTTGATCTGCGCCTCCGTCATTCCTCGTCATCTCCCCGGTCTTGTGCGAAGTCATTTGTCTATAGGCAGTCGCCAAGTATAGTGCAACGCACTCGCTAATTGCAGCCGCGGCCATAGTACAAAATGGGTATTTCCTTTTTCCAAGTCGTTCAGCCGCTTTCGGCCATGAATAAACCGCCCTCCCATGTATCGTCGGACATCTACGTGTCACTCGACTCCGCAAGGCCACACCTAATGGGAACGCCCTTTCTATGGCGCCTGAAACAACAACGGTACCTCCGGTCCGCAATCAAATGCCTGGGGATCAAATTGACGGTCTAGTAGCGGTTGCGGTTAGCGAACCCCGCGACGACCAACCCCATGGTGAACGCGCTTAGTAGCGCTTCAGAGCCGCAGAGTAGGCGCGCAAGAGACGTCTTTGGTAGCGTGTCGCCGTAACCGAGCGTGCTGAAAGTCACCATTGAAAAGTACAGGCAATCGACGGGACCATTCGACTCACCGGCGGGAAAGCTAATCTGGTCACTGATCGAAAAAAAGACGGCTGCGTAGCACAGCACAACCATTAGGCCAGCACTGAAAATTCTTGCGGGCCTCTCGCCGTATCCCCAGATGATCCAGTCGATCAGCGACGCCGCCCATCTCAGTTTGAATATCAAGGTACTGCGGGCGTAGCGCGGATTCAGCCAGACTCTGAGGTAGAACGCCATGCGTGTTCTCCATCGCGTCAAGAATGGAGTTCGCACCGGCTTGCCCCCGAGCCTCGGAGCGTTTGGCGGATCGAGTTCCGTGGGAACACGAAGGCCAGGGAACTCGCTACGGTACTGCAGATGCGGTTCGGATAGCGCCTTGCGGTAAGCGCATCGTTCCAAGTAGAAGAACCGCCCCGCGTCTGCCGACTTTCCCACGCTCTGAAATAATGCACGGATGGCGCGGTAGGCACCGGCGTCGGCGATGTGTTGGCGTCCGGCCGAGTCCGGCCTGTAGTCAATCTGCTGGGGCTGGCACCGTTCAAAAATGGGCGAGACACGCGTGCAATCGAATGTGATCTCCGAGAGCGTGCAGTTCTCAAAGCGCATGGTGGTCGCGAAGCATTGGGTGAAATTCCAATCGTACAACTCCGAGTCTTTGGCAACGAGATCATCGGTAACGCACTTGTAGAAATCAAAAAAACAGGCACGCGCGTCTTTGACCAGCAACTGCCGGCAGGATGAGAAATTGATCGGCTTCCTTCTCGATCCGCTCCATCCCTCGCCAATCTCCAAGCCATCAAGATCGCAGAAATCCAGGTTACGAGCGTCAAATGAGGCGTGTTGCGGCAGCTTGATCCCACCGAGCTTCAACACGTGATGGCGCCCCAACAAGCGCGCGCGCGAGATATCGACAGTGGCACCTATCCATCCGCCATAGACAAAAGTATTGGTGTACTGGGAGTTGATTTGATCGATACAGAAATAGCCCTGCGTATCGGATCGCTGGCGAAACCAATGAAAATAAGGTTCTAGGCGTCCTTCGATCGCGATGTCCTTGCCCATCAGGCGCATTCTGCTCACGAGCGTCTCGACGTCCGCTACGCATTGGTAAACATCCCCAAAGCTCTCGGGTTCGGGGTTGAGAAAGTAGCTCTTGACTGAATCGCCTATGAACAGGTCACCCAAAGGGACAAAACGATGAAGCTGTGTCACGGTCAAGCCGGTGGTCGCCATCCACTCATTGAAACGTGGCAGCACGGTCTCAAAGCACTCGAAGAGTGCCGGGACATCATTATCGGCGCGCCAGTTGTTGAACTGGCGTGCCGGCATATTCCAAAGTGCGATCGGCAACACGGAATGATCTCAATAGTTCAGGACGAGCACCTTACCTAGCCGCCCTGGGACCGACGCCTCGTCGGCGGTCGCTATCTTCCCAAGCGTCCAGAAGCATCTGATACATCCCTGCAATGCAGCCTCGGACTCGATTGAATCTGAGGTCCTTTGATGGCGGTTAGCCAAGGAAGTCTGGCGCGCTCGGCCACACCTGCTTGAGTCCGGCCAATGACAGACCGACTATGCATAGGGCCTCATCCAGGCCGTCAACGCTCAGAATGTCGCGCATTGCTCGCAGCCGGTCTGCCACCGCTGGGTGAGACCGCGTTTCACTCCAATGGGGATGTGCCAAGACAATAACGGCGAAGACACCGAAGTAGATCCCAAGGGCGCGTTTCATGCGCACAGTGGCCTCGTTTGCAGTGTGCGCCTTGGCGTAGTCCGCCACCTTCTCGATGAGGTACTCGGCGGCAAAGCGATCACAGGAGAGCTCCTCCGCACGAGCGAGCTCCGAGCTCTCATCTTCCGCCGTCGCCGTTCCCTCCTGCTGATGCTTCAGGTGCCGTACCTCGTGCAGCATGGCCCAGCCGGTTGCAAAATAGGCAAACTCTGCGGGCGCTCGAAGCAGCGGGTCCGACGGAAGGGACCCAGGCTCGGGTAGACCGCAAAGCGGAACGGCCTCCGGATCTTTCGCTTCCCGAATTTCCACCGCTAGGGCAAGTAACTCTTCCAGGCGTTGCACGTCCCGAAGCTCCCCTTCCTCGAAGGCCGATTGCGCGTACGCGTATGCCTCCCATGCGGCGAAAGCACTGACCCACACCACTCGCAAGGTGCGGTGGTTGAAATGCACGTACCTGTACGCCCCGCCCTCCAGCATCACGCCTTTGTCGTCTGTGAAAAGGCAGAACTGGAGCTGAAAGTCGTCCCACAATCGCTCAGTTTCGCTTTCGCGCTCTGGTGCTAGCCCCAGGAACAGCGCCTTCACGGCCTGTTGAACCTGCGTGTCCGAGCGCTTCTCATTGTTGAGCATTTATCCCCCGTCTAATCACAAATGAATCGCCGCAAGCGCGCCACTGCTCCTCATCGCAAGCGCGCGAACGTACGATGGGCGTGTGTGCGCTGAGCGCACACACGCCCATCGTGAATTGCCAATCTGGTAGTTGCGTATCAGGATCGCCCTAACGCTACAAAGGCAACCTCTAACCCTTGTTGTCTAACACAATTGCTTACCGACTGCTCTACGGAGATAGATGGCGGGCTTCAACGGCAGCGCCAAGACTCATCAATTACTGGGAGAGTCGACGGCACTTGCACCGTCAGCGATATGTACGGCACGGGAAGCTGATTACTTGACCCTACAAATCGGGGGTACGTGACATGCATCGATCCTAAGACCCAAAATTTGGGCGCCAATGAGGAGGCGTTAGCTGTCCCTGGCGCGGGCAAGCCGCCGCCGAAGCGAACCGGCCAGCCCTGTCACTCACGCCTACTTGTGCGGACGGCCCCGTCGGCTTCGACATCGATGCATCTTATTGATCCACGCGCGGAGCCCCAAGCCCCCCCAAGGACACGTTAAACCGCCTGGGAAGGAGTCGCGGATATGGGTGGACCTATGTCAACGCCTTGGCGCGCAAATTACGATAGCTCGCCAGAAAGGACTCCAACTCCGACGGGCTGCCGAAGCTCACAATCGGCCAAGGCTTACCGGGCTCGCCATCGTGCTTGTGTATTGCACACTGACGAGCGCTGATCGCAATCTGCTGAGCCATCCAGTTGGCGATGACAGAGTAGTATGGTGAGAGCCTTACTTCCGGGCTGATGGCAGTCGTGTTCGGCGCCAACTCTGCCCAGTTGTTATCGCCATGGTTCGCTCGCCAGTAGAAGGCAATGGTTTGCTTGCCGGAGAGCCGGAGACGAAGACCATTTCCGCTATCCAACTCGCTGACGTTGCCACGAAACGTTGCCCGGACAGCCTCAGCGATCGACTTGTAGTGAGCTGACTTCTTTGTAAGGAAACCCTAGATTCTTTCGGCCCAATCTACTCAGATTGTAAGTCTTCAGGCCACCACGCCGGCGGCCAACTAGCCCACGTAGGGACACTCAAGCATTTTTGCAACATCTCATCAACTGGATTGCGGACAGACAGTTCATTTTTTACGACACCGATCCACACCTTGGCTCGCTGGTCATAAGGCGGCGAGAACTCATGGCAGCTTTTTTCCAACCGATCCAAGAACGCGTATAGCTGCTGTACTCGAGCGTCCGTCTCCATCATCGCAAACGCCTGCTTCAACTGTTCATCTCTCGCCTCTCTCCGTCGCCGCTGCTGCGCTCGAAGTTCTTCCTCTCGGCGGGAGTCAGCTTCCCGAGCTTTTCGCTCGGATCTTAATTGCGGCAGGGATGCAGCCAAATGAAAGACTGTTTGGATGATCTCGTTGATCTGCCCCTCCAACTTCTCCTTGCTTCCCTGCCAGCACTTGCTCGCTTGATGTTCTGTACCCTCAATACTCAACGTAAAGTTCCCGGATGGGTGAATTTCGAACTCTCTCGCCCATGCCGTTTCCTTCCGCTTTTCCTCGAGTTCCTCGGGTGTCAGTCGAACCCGACGGTACCCCTCAGAAAACTTGAGAGTTAGCACCTCATCGTCGAACCGTATCTCAATTGCTGGGCCATCCGTCCGACCGGAGGAGCGATTTTTTTGCTCCTCTCGCTGCGCGATCTTCATCCCGCCATCCAGAAAACCTCGAAACAGCGTCGCGTGGAACAAAAGAATCCAGTCCATTGCCTCTAGTGAGGCGACAATATTAAGACAGCCTTTGCGGGACAAGCTGTATCTGCCATGCTGTTCAGGCGGAGGATGATCTTCCGGATTGGCCGTTGCCCAACTGTAGTTGCTACGGCGCGAACGCTCGACGAGTTTGGGAATGCGCTCGCAGTATTTGTGGGTAGTCCTCACTAGGGGATGTGCACCTTCGAGAGTCTTAGCGAACTCAACGGGCGCCATGTTGGCTACCTCGGCTGCCCGAGCCTCCAGCAAGCTTGCCCGGTGCAGAGCCATGGCACGCTGCCTGGCTTGTTCCTCTGGGTCGCTTGTTGCAAAGTGGACGAACCCATCCAACTCCGGCGCAGGAAGCGGAATCTTTGTCGGATTCTTCCCTGCGCTTAGTTTCGCCCAGTAGCCTCTTGGAGGTACAGGTATCGCATGTCGCCGGCACGCTTTCGCAAGTCCAACATCGGAGATCCCTAGCTCTTTTGCCAACCGGACGATCGGCGTCGCCCACACTTTCTTGTATAGCTCGCTGCGCTTCATGACTCACCTCTGGATTCGCGGGCCATCGGAAAGACTTCTATTTGCGCATCGCCAAATACTGCGCTAGCAGCGCTCTGCCCCCCACTACTGAATAGCTCCTGGCAAAAGACGTGCGCATCTCAGACGAGACCACGCCCCGTATTTTCCCGGCCCTCAGGTCGGTCCTTCCTCCACCTTGTCGAATTCGAATTCCAGCGCTTGTGCCCTGCTAACGCCGGTCAGCGTAAGGTCGCCACGCACCCTAACATCGAGTTGTGCTAGCGGATCGAAGATAAATCGAACGCGCAGCTTGCCCGCACCGTCCTCTAATCCGGAGACAATAGCCAGGAAGAAATCAGGATCGTTCCGCGCCGCCTCCACTTCGCTCGCGGTTAGGGTGATGTCATTCGGTATCGCGGAATCTGAGCTCATTTTGATCTCATAACACTGCCGCAATTCATCGATCGCATCGACTCCAACACCTCTTACGTCGCGAAGATCGTTGAGCTGCTGGGCGTCTAGTCGTAGCGCGCGGCGCACGACGTCAAGTGCCATGCGCTCCCGATCACTTGTCGGAGGAAGCACCGTACGCGACCTCGACGAGCCGTTCGAACCATTCCTCGGAGCGTCGGCATCGTAACTTCTCTTCCCGGTGGGATTACGATGCTTAGTAAAAATGAGATCGCCCGAGGGCCTTGCCCCCTCGTTGACAACCGTTCCCACAGACGGCTCCAACTCGTCGAGGTCGCGCAGCTTCCGCACTTGGATCGGCGGCGGCGTCTTAGCCTTCACCTCTGGATTCCCAGCTGGCGTCTTGCCACTCTTCCGACGCGCTGCCTGCTTCGCGAGTTGATCGAGCCGCTCCTTCCCATCGCCACGTTCGGCCCGTGTTTTCGGTAGTACGGCACCCTCCGCAAGCTCGCCAGCGGCAGCGCGAGGCCAGACCGCGGTCCAGGCCCACGCGGCCTTCTGACGATCACCATCGAAGAGCGACGCGATGGCTGCGCCGGCGCCCTCCGCGGCGCCTGCTTCCAAGGGGCTTCTGAGGATCAAACACAGTGGATCCCGGCCGACATGTGCACGCGCCGGCAGTTCGACCAATCCTGACTCAAGGTCAGCGACGATAGATAGCTTGGGGTCCACTACGACTGGCGCTGCAATAAGCTGGTCCCAATCAACGGTGAGGCCGTCGAGGAGCGCTTGGTCGGCCCTGACAAGTTCCTGCCTAAGAAGCGCGACTGCCTTGGCGAAGACATCCCTGATGACTTCGCCTTCCGCCATCCCGTATGAAGGAATCGATGCAGGGCGGAAGTCAGAAGGACTCAACCGGACAACGTCAAGCGGCTCAAGCAGCGGCACAATGGCGCCGAAGGAAGTGAGTCCAGGCCGCCAGACTCTCATAGTGGTTGGTGCGCTCGATAGTAAGGCCTCTCCCTCAAGTGCGTAGACTGGGCGATTCTGCGTCCATTCTCCACCGGTCCAGAGCGGCAGTCGCCGTAGTGTCGTGCGCATCTGCAGTGACATATCATCTAAGCCATCCGACACGAGAGTGAGCGCACGAATTGCGATGCCCAAGTCCTCAGGAGATGGCGGCCCATTGGCGATTTCCCGAAGGACGGCGATGGCGTCGCTCGCACTAGGCAATTCGACGCCAAGATTGCTCCACAGCACCTCTAGCCCGTCCACGTGCGGTGCAAACACCCTGCGCGTGCCAAAGATCACTGGTCCGCGCAGTAGTGCCTCAGGCGAGCGCCATTGACCGCCGGCTAGTAGCAGCCCAAGGCCCTCCACGCCCGCCCGAAATGCATTTTTCAATTGCGCAGGCGTCATCCTTCCTTCCGGAACACTATCGCTCCTGTTACGTAGCGAGGCGGCGAGAAGTTGATAGGTAGCCAGCGCTTCAGCAACGACCGCGTCCGTCACCGGCACTTCGCGCAAAGCGCGAAGGCGGTCAACTAAATCTTTCTGCGTTGGCCCAGCCTTTACCCCGAGTGCGGCGAGAACCCCTGAGCGCTGGATCTGTGGATCTAACTTGGCAACGGTTGATGATCGCTCGCTAGGTCTCGGAGGGCTTCCAGGCACTTGAATCTGCAGATCCGCTGGACGCTGCAAACCATTACCAGCGTCGGCCATCCATTTTACGTCGGCAAGCCGGGCAAGCCATGTTGCGCGCACCTCGACAACACGATGCCAGTATCCGTTGAACGCGTACGCGGCGACTGCTGTCGCGGAGTCCGAATAGCGTCTCTCCCACGCACGGCTGATCGCTGCGAGAAGCGCAACTCCCCGTTTCCGTCCTACCTTTGCTTGCACTCGCGCGATATCCACCGCGACCGCCTCCGCATCTGGGGACCAATGGTCGTCAAGTAGATCCGTGGCATGCCCTCCCGCCCGAATACTCTGCGACTGATCCGCCGTGCGCATTGGCGTCGCTATAGGGCTCGTCGGCCTCGCGTCACGTGAATAGACGACTCGCTCATCTTTCGGCCGGATTAACCGTGGCTCTCGCGCAACTCCCCAAGCGGACAGAAGACGCTGCGCACCGATCGCGGAGCGCCCGGCTGCCTGCTTAAGTACCTTGGCATATTCGCTGTCCACCCACTTAATACCGGGCGTTCGGCCTGCCGCTCTCGCGAAGCTATCCACCTCTCGGTCGATGGCCGCAGGTAGATACATCTCCACGGGGCGAGACCATCCGGTTGCCCGCTTGCCATCGGCGCCGTACCAAGTCGCCTTCAGTTCGATCCGCTGGCCGACCCTTCGGCCGAGATCGACCTGACGCTCGCGTGGTAGCGCAGCCCACGCATCACGGAGTGCGAGCAGATCGGCGTCCTCCAACCTGACGGTCTCTGGCGCTTCGCCGAGCGACAAGGGACCGCGCTCAAAGATTGCGAACAAGTCCGTCACGGCGTCGCGGTCGTCGAACAAGACGCCTCGCTCTCTAAGTTTCGACAAAAAATCGGCCATGCCTGCATTCTCATCGAAGTAGGCGGGGTGGAGCTGCCGAGTGACGCCAAGGCGGGTAGACAGCGCCGCTAGCGACGCCGTCCTCACCAGCACCCATATGTCAGTCGAAACCGGTAGAGCGGTGGCCTTTCCATCGGCCAGGAGAAGACCGCGTCGCGAGACAAAGGAGCTAAAGAGTCCATGTCTCTCCGCAATCGCTGCGAACAGCACATACCAATCGACGCCCCGCTCAGGGTCTCCGTCCACTACGTCGAGCGCATCCTCCACCTCGACAATTTCGGAGCGATCTACCTCTTGGAGTACCAGACGCCAACGTCCCAACAAATCCCGACTGCCGCGCGGAAGGGCGACCTTGCCCTCCCTCAATCTTTCAACGTCCTGTTCGTTGAGAAGTGTCTCGAGCTCCTCGGTCTCGTAGGCGATGTCATCGACCGACGTTACGCCCGCCCCCGTCCGCAGAGTCAGTTGATCTCGAAGGATGCCGTGACTGGCATCGACTATGAGCTTGCGAACTTGGTCGGCGGTCCACTCTTCGCGGTCATCCGCTTCCGCCATCAGAGGAACGTGGTTCCAGGCCGTAACCGGATCGTTTTGGAACGCGTCAAGAGCAGCCCAGGCTACAAGCTGGCCAAGATCAGCGAATCTATTTTTGTTCCAGTTATTGGGAAGTAGGGTCGATCTCGCGGCGTCGGGATCGAACTGTGCGTTCAATCCAATCCGCAGACCGGTGAGCACTGGCAACGGCATGCGGTCGTACAGGCGCAGAGGCTCAGATGGCCCACTTATCGGCACGCAAACACCGAGCGGGGTGGACACGCCTGTCGCCTTGTTCGATCGCTGTTCGCCGCTCCTGATGGAGCGCCGGGCCGAATAACGGCGGTATGATTGCCCCTCGGCAGGCGAGACAACCCTCACCTCTGCGATGTCAACATCTGCAGCCTCATCATCGAACTCAATCCGCCCCCTTTCCCGCGGAGTCACCTCAACGGCGAGGACCAGGTCATGGGAGGGATCGTCAAGATGGTGGAATCGGAGGGTGCGGATGCTGCGTAGGAAAATCAACGAGCTAACACCCAATTCGTGAACCGCGTCCACGACCTTTTCGCGAGTGACCCCTTCTGCTAGAGGAATTACAAGCATCGTATCCCGGCGGCTAGGCTGGTAGATGCCGTCCACAGTCGGGTATGGGTCGACCAGTATCGGAGCGCCCTTACCAAGTTCAAGATGGAATGGCGGAGCGTGAAGCGTGATTGGACCACCGAGCGCCCCGAGGGTGCGCTGACCGATGCCGAAGCGGCCAGCAGCGTCAGCGTCGCCGTCTTTGGTCGAGAGCCATGGAAGAAGCATCGCGCCAACATCTGCGAGTGTGACAGGTGCTCCGTCATGAACAATTAGCAACTCGGGACGCGGCTTATCCCGATACGCAATGTGCAGATTTGACGCACCGAGATCATCTGCGTTCTGCAAGCATTCGATAAGACCTTGGAAAGGTCGCGGGCTAAGCGTGCTTGCTCCCCTTTCGGCGCCTTTCATACTGGAGCGAAATATATGAGGCTGGTCAGCAATGATCTCGCCAAAGCGATCGATTGCCGCACGAGCCCACTCGAAAGTCGGCGACAACGGAACCCACCCACGGTCGTCCCAGTTCTGCGTAAGCCGATCCGCCGCCTCCCGACCCGCAGCGGTCTGGTCGTCGAAAACCGTAGCCACTGCAAATTGCTCCTTCACTACGCGCCCCCTCAATATAGTCAAAAGCACTGCCATCAAGGTCGCGGGCGACGCCAAACGTCATCGCTCCGCCAGCTTGTTGAATCGACCTTGCATTGCTTGGCACTTCATCGGCCGCTTTAGCCTGTCGGCGCCATAGTGGGTGGGGTCACCGCGCTCGCCGGCGCGAAAGCACCCAGCCGGCGTTTACAGCCTTGCGTAATAGCGCCGGATCCGATCAAGCATCTCCTGACCGTGTGGCCAGTAATTGGCTGAATCAGGGAGAATACAGATCTCCTCCCATTTCTGAAACGATTCATGTAGCAACCTTGCAAACTCAGGGGGGGAATGATGAGCCAAAATGTTCCACAACTGCTCCTCGACCGTAGAAAGCGCCGGGCGCTTATTCGGATCCACTTGAAGGCACTGCTCCAGCAGCGCGTAGATCTCCTCGGGAACAGTGTCCAGCTTCCGCTTGATTGGCGCGCCGCGTCTGATCCACGTATGCCAGTTATTCGAGCGATTCCAACTTTTCTTGCCTTCGATCGGATTTGGCCAGATGTCGCGCGTCATCTCGCCAACCGGATGTAGGCCGGCGGTCAACATCTCATGAAGGACCACGCCGAACGAAAAGACATCTGATTTAGAAAAATCGCGCAGCGACTGGTTGGGACTGTTCTGGACCTCATGCTGTTCGGGCGACATATAGGGCCGAGATCCCGAAGGAATTCCCAGCTCGATGTACGCGTTGGACAGCTCAAAATCCGCCACTCTTGTGTGGTATTTGATGGAGACGTCCTGACCAGTCTTACGCTTGAGGTCTTCGAAAAGAATATTCGCTGGCTTCAGATCCTGATGAGCAACGAGTCCTACGTGTTGGCAGTATCCAAGGCCGCGAGCCATCTGCAATCCGATGACTAACGCATCGAATAAAGAGAGCGGCTCCGCTGAATTAATAAGGTCTTCCAACGTCCCATCCCGGCACGCCGAGATCAGGAAGGGGATTTCATAGATGAAACAGAATTGTCCAAAACGCTGAACGAATGGATAGTCGCCGACGCGAATTGTATTTTCCATCTCCCGGACGAGGCGCTCCATACGACGACGAACCTCTTCATGCGGCGCGGTCGGTTCAAACCACGGAGCCTTAGCGATGAGTTGGCGTGGAAACGAGTTAGGGGGGAGCTGGATCCTGTAAATGCGCGAATTCGGTGTCTCTATCGGAACACCGGTCACGGTTCCCCACTTGTCCAGGTGCAAACTACTTCTCTGGACAACCATTCATCGCCAAGTTGACTGCCCAACTCCCAAAGAAACATTCGCCCCCCTAGTTGCAAAGCATGGCGACGCTTTCATACTGAATTCGTCATCAGACGAGCATCATAGTATCAAAGGTACGCCTATTCCTAGCAGTGAGTGGTCGCTGCTAACGCGTCTAGTATCGTTCGATAAGCCGCCTGCTATTGGCCGCCGCGTGCCGACGTTGGCAGGTGCCGATGGGTAAATGCAACGCTTGCAAGCCGGGGCTCGATTATCGCGACAACCGGGCGCGCGAGCGCGAAATGACGGCTATCTCCAAGATTGAATCTACACTCCCGAACGATTGCCCGCAAATCCTGACTGGCCCCGAGTCGCATGACAGGAGAAGCAGGTCCGAGCCCAAGCTAACGGGCCCGCGCGGGCGTCGACATGTAGAGGCGAGTGTTCCTTTTTCTCTGTGTCGGTTTAGATTACCGCGCTTAGATCTCATGGCCAGCGCTTTTTTCGTCTAATCTGAGCGTCAGAAGCCTTGAATCGATTAAAGAATTCGTGTAGAAGTGGGATATGCTGAGTCCCTTTGACCTCCCGGTGGTTAAGGGAATAGGCTCGACGAGCAGTCAAGTCAGCCAATTCGAGTATTGGCAATAGAATCCGGAACAAACGGACCATCGCGTACGGCACTGCAAGCTGGTGCCTTGCTGGTGCAGCAAAAACCTCCCGAAGACTTAGCAGTTCACCGTTCATTCCGTGCTGAACGGCGTGCATAGAGTTCGCGAGAATATCGTGTACAGCTTTTGCCTGCACCATTCGTGCTGCGATCCGTTTTCTCGGGACATCGTTGGCAAGAACATCTTTGAGAATCGCGTCCCAAACGCCAAGTGGCTCGGTATATTGACCGGGAAGGGTAACTAGAGCATCCAGGTTGTAGTAGCGTGATTTCCTTGCGAACTCAGAGAAGAATTCGAGCATGCGGAGTTCGATGGAGCCATCCTCGGGCCAGTAAAATCCGCGAACCCCGTGCGTCTGCGCCAGCGCCACACCCATTCGATAGAGGGTACAAATGTCGTGGCCGTAGGCCTTGAGTTCATGCTTCGTTGGCGCTCTGAATGAATGCTTGCTCATATGGTCGACCACGAGAACAAGTTTCAGAATTCGCTCTAGCGCAATCGAAACATTGAAAAAACCGCTATAGAATTTTTCGGTATCTGGAAACTCAGCAGCGCGCAAGGATGTCAGTCCTGTCGACAGGCTACCGCAAGCCAAAAAGGCCTCCTGCTGAAGTAGAACAAATGTTGTACTAAATGGCATTCTAATAATGTAGTTAGGCATCCCAGTCGGCGCGCCGCCGGGCGACACAGATTCTTCGCCCAACCCAACCGCACCACTGAGGTCGCACCTGAAACTTAGCCCCGGAGCTCAATTTGGCAGCTGGAGACTCCACCAAATTGGCGGCCCAGAAAGCGCACCGACTCGTAACGAGGAACTCGCATATCGGTGCAGGTTGCGCTTCGTTCGACATATCCGTCAGTCATGCGCACCTCATGTTGGCAGCAGTTCTCCTAGGGTCTTGCCAACCAATTAGGTCCTAGACTACGCCACCAAGGTATCGGCCATGCCGAGCAACGGGAAGACCCGTTCATAGAATCGGGCCTTTTCGCCTCCAGCTAGACCGGACAGGATCATGTCCCGACAGGCACTCACTTGCTGCACCAGTGTGCCATCCTCGAGCCTGCGCCGGCATTCGTCGAGCCCAGCCTTTGTCAGTGCCATTGCGTTTGGGTTATTGCGCATACTGCGCAGGTACTGGGCCTGCAGCCACTCTGAAATCTCTTGCCGTGGAATCAGGAAGCTCAAAACAGGATACGGCATCGGTCGCGCAACCTCGAGTTCGGCAGGTCCTGAAACGCCCTGCGCCACTACCAGCGACGCCAACATATGGGCGCGGCGTAGTTGCTCCGAGAACGTCAGCACGTCCTCATGCCGATACAGCGTCAGGCGGGGGGCTCCGCCCGACCCGGTTACCGTTTGACGAAGGGCATCCACCGTTTCGCTAGCGCTAGGTGCCTGCACTGCGCCTGCAATATCGGGACGGTGAGCTACGATTTGCGAGTCCAGCCGCGCCTTTAGCTCATCCCAGGCTTCCGTGCTTAATACGCCGGTTCTCGCAAGCGGGCTCTCCATATCCCGAAAAAAGCTACCGAACTCCTTCCACTCAATCTGCTTTCTACGACCACCGGCGCCCGCGCGTCCTTCCGTGCGCACGATGCCGGTAACGCGGTGGAGGATCTGATCCTGAACTGAGGTGCTCAGGCCGACCGCTTCGCGCATGCGCAAGAACTCTTTGCCAGTCACCGACCAGTTCGACACATCTCCGACCTGGCGCAGCGAGGGCGATGGCCAGACCACCGCCGACATGTCTTCCTCAAGGCTGGCATGCTCGCACCAACGCGCAGAGTTGAAGCAATCCTCGGCTCCCTGAATGAAGGACGACAGTACTGCATGGTAGCTGACGATCAATTCCTTTTTTGCACGGGTCAGCGCCACATAAAGCTTGCACAACTCTCGAAATGACTCGTGCTCGGGCAGATCTGGGTGGGGAATCACGCCGTCGCGACAATTCAGCACGACCATAAGGTCGAATTCGAACCCCTTAGTCTGCTCCAGATCGGAGAGGAACAGCGATTGTGCGGACACATCCGTTGTACCACATAGCGCGGACAGCCCAAGACTCGTTGCCATTTGTTCGATGGCCGGCTGCGAGTAGCCGCAAAGGGCAATGCATACCTTGTGGCCCGGCATCTCTCGGAGATTGTGCCGCGCATAGGCGAGCGCGAATGACAACTCCTCGCCGATGGACGGCGCTTGCAGGAGCAGCGGCTTGGCCGACGAAAAATTAGCGAACTCGGGCTGCAGGATTTCTAGGTCAACCGTGCCACTGGGAATCTTCCCGAATGATCGCGTCAATACTTCGTACGCGGCGGTCAGGATCTGACGGCTATTCCGATAGTTTTGGTTCAGACGGATCCAGCGATGCGAGGGAAGATCAATACCCGCATCCTTCATGTGCAGGTACTTGGTGTACACCGTCTGCGCGGCGTCTCCGCACAGGAACAGATCGTTTTCGCCCTCCCGAGTCAACCGTCGAACGATCCGCAACTCGAGCGTCCCCAGATCCTGCACCTCATCTACCAGAACGTGATCAAATTCCGGCTGCAGCGCATCCAGATGTGGGGACAGCGCGGTGACGATGCCCCCGTCGTCGATCGCCCCTACCACGGCCATCTTTCTTTCCCAGCCCGCCAGGCCACGAAGGACAGCCTCACGATAGCGTCCTTCTAATCCGATTACCCGGCCAACACGTTCCATACCAAGATACGCGTTGCGCTCTCCGGGCCCGAATGCGCTGCGCACATAGTCCAGTTCCTGCCGCAGGTAATCTTGGGGCAGCACACCGCGAGCAAGCAGGGTACGCACGACATCAAACATGACATCCGCGTCGTGATTATTTGCTTGACAGTGGAAATACTCGTCCCAGATGTCGTCAATGTGCTCTGAGGCGGCGAACGCATTACGCTGCACAATTCGCTTGACGTAGTAGTCGCGTTTGTCCGGATCGAGGGCGATCAGTTTCTCCCGGCACAGGTCAAACACTGACTGCACGCGCACGTTCGCTGGCCGCGCCTGACCACATTCTGCGTCAATTAGTTCATCGATCAGCCTGGCAAGCGCCTCATTTAGGGTGAGCACAAGCACTCGTTTGGACGGGGCAAGTCGAGCCAGGCGCAATGCACGATGAATCACCACACAGGTCTTGCCCGACCCGGACACGCCCGCCAGGCGGGTGGGCCCGGGAAAATCGCGATCGACAAACTCGCGCTGCCTCGGATGCAAATACAGCATCCATTGCCTGAAATCGGCTGTCTTGACAAAATGCTCGAACAAGACCGGGTCAATGTCCTGTACGCGTACCGTCGCATCACCAGATACGATCTTCTCAGTCTCCGCTTCCGTTAGTGTCTCGACCTTCCTCACCTGGTTATCCAACAGATCAATGCGCGACTTGGCCCGAACGATGTCCCCCGACCGCAAGGCGAGGAGGACGTCCAGGATGGCGTCGGCCTGGCTCTGTTGCTCGATCTCGCCAGCAATGTCAAGAATGACGTCTTCGGAGGTATCCGACTCGACATCACGGATACGACTCAGCACCTCGTCGTCCAGCCCATCCAAGAGGCGGGTCCGATAGCGGTCAGCCAACTGATCGATGACCGGGCCAGTGCTCATCCAGTCGATCTCGGAATGAACCAGCCCCTTCCTGCCCTCCTGACGGTCGGAAACGTAGACCGGCGCTACGCTGAATTCGCCTTCCTGCTCACGGGCAATAAAGTCCAGTCCTTTGTTGGCATCGAGCCACTTGTCGACCGCTTCGTGATCGCCAGCAAATAGGAAAATGCACAGGTTGTTGCTGTATGCCGTCACCAGCCGCGCATAGCCGGTAAGATCGAACTTCCGGCAATGCATGATTCTCGACTCACCGTGGTTTGTCAGCGTGAGTCCGGTGAAGACCGCTTCAAAGGTCGCTTCTCCAATCCGCGCCTTCCCCCAAGCCTGAAACACACGCTCACCAGCCTTCTGATACTGCCCACCCTTTTGATACAGCTTCTTGAGCGATGCGGTGAAGTCCGCCCCCTGAATGAATTCAATCTTGTTTTGCGTCATCGCTGTTCAAATCCTGCTGCGGCAGTCGCGTGAGCGCTAACCGCTTCCCGATATTTCGTCACTGTGGCACGAGTCTGAAGCCATTAAGGGTTGCAACTCCCTCGCAATTCGAACACCCCCCGCGAGAGGGATATGTCATGCAGTTGCAGCGGCTTCCCGCCAATGCCTCGGACAAGCGCGTATTGACCCCTTCCCCCGGCAACGAGCGCTTCCAGTCAGCGCACTATCGCGCGAGCGTCGGGGTCACTTATGGTTGTATCGGCCAGCAAGGCAGCGTAATCGGTACGCAATAGTGTCGGATGTGGCCACATCAAGGGTGGCGGTCTCCAGCCGATGGTCGCACCCGTTGACACGGTGAGATGCCTGCAATCCCTCCGCGCGAGAAAGCCCAGCATGGTGCGGATATAACAGCGTCAATTGAGGGCAGTCGTATAACCGACCATAAGCCATCATCTGGTAGACGTCGGCTTGCGAAACACCCTGTTTCGTGTCGTCAATTCGTGAGGCGATGTGTCGATGACCTGAACGACCTTGCGGCCCTGTTTGATTAGGATGTCTGGCCTGGGCGAGCCGCCGAAGCCGACCAGTCGCTCCGATTCACTCTAACCGGACTGTTCTATACCGCACTCACGCCTTACGTTGAACCCACCGCGGAAGAATTAGACGAGGTACTACGTATTCTTGGCATGAAGCGCGGGGCGTGCGTACGTGCCTACTGTGGATGCGTATTTCGGAAGAGCGTGACCGATCGTTTCGGGAACGTGACCGAGCGAACCGGAAGGCAGGATCGGCGTTGCGCATGACATCAACCACGCGGGCTATGCTCGCCGGCTTTGGCCGGAAAAAGCATGCCCGCGCACCGGATGAACATGCGCATGAACATGGACGTTTTACGACTTAAATTCGATGGCAGCTTCTCGCACGATCGGATTGCCGCGCCGCTGGGCATTTCCAAGGGCGTGGTCACGAAGTACGTCGGCCTGGCCGGCGCCGCTGGGCTGGACTGGGCGAGCGCCTGCGACATGGATGAAGCCGAACTCGAACGACGGCTACTCGGCAAGCCCACCCACGGGACCAGCAGCGTACGCCCTGCCTGACTACGGGCGAATTCACTAGGAGCTGCGCCGCAAGGGCACGACGCTCACCCTCCTGTGAGAGGAGTATCAGGCGGAGTTCGCATATCGGCAGACCTACCGCTATACGCAGTTCTGCGAGCACTACAAGGCATTCACCAAACGCCTGAAGCGCTCGATGCGTCAGATCCACCGCGCCGCGCGAAGGAGCTCCGCCTTCTTGCGAAGTCCTTTGTGCAAAACCACAGGGTCTCGGCTAACAGCCTACACGACAGCGACGTTTCAGAAGCGTCGACGGGCCGACCAGTCGAGATCACCAGTAGTACCTGAACTTGAAACACGGTCGACAAATGTGACCATCGGGAATATCATGGTGGCTCGACCGACAAATGTTGGTTCACCATCTACGCGGGGCGCGACCCGAGCGGAAGTTTAGCTGTTCCAATTCCAATCGGCTCAAGCCCCCAATTCTTCGAGGCCCTGCGTTTGCAGGGCTTTTTTCTTTGTGCAACGGGATGCGAGCATTGGTCGGTCACATGCCTAGCCGAATTCTGCGCCAATCGCTCTTGGCCACCGTCCCCAGTGCTCGCCTTATAACCGGTCGAAGGCACCTTCCAATGCTCGTGCTTGTCTGAACGATCAAAAGCCTGCGTTGACCAGATCGGTCCCAATGGGAACCCCACCAGCCTGGACGGCGCGTACGAAAGGGTCAACGCCGAATCGATCACGCTTGGGTCCTCGATCGGTCGGTCAGCGCTGGCTTGTAGAAACTGCGAGCGACTTGTCCAGCGCCTCTTCGAACAATCCCCGAATCGCCTCTCGTTGGTACATCGGTAGGCCCGTCGCCATGTACCCGTCTCTCTCCAGCATTTGCCAAAGCTCCAAGGCGGACGTGATTCCAAAGTTATCTCGCTCGGGGTCGATGCCAACGAGAAAGGCGGCAGGTCGTAGCGCCATGTCCTCCGGATGTAGAGTACCCCTCCGACTGGGCGTTCTGTCGGCATTGCGACCGCCCAGGAGGACTTCACCGTCTGCAACCTGCTTGATTTCCTTTGCCGGCGAGTAGATACCTCGAATATGAATTCCATGCTTCCAGGCAATCGCAACACAAGCGGTCAAGTAGGCGCGTGACTTCCAGTAGTCGTATAGCCAGTTGTTGAGTAGATGGTGCCGGTATATGGCTTTGTCCCCGATCCACCCGGCTACGTCACTCAGAATAATTAGTGCATCACCCTTTTGCTCTTCCGGGGCTATCAATACGCCTTCGAGATTACCGTCTGGATTGCTTGCTTTCAGCGCTTCGAGAAAGGGCGCGACAGATGCGGGGTGCTTATAGAAATCGTGACAGGGATAGACCTCGGATTCTGCACCTTCTAGCCATTCACGGCGTACACCGAAGAGCTTGGAAACTGCCTCAAGCATCGGCTCATCCAACTTATCTAGGAGCGATATCTCATCCTGTACATCCTTCAAGGTCAGCCCGTGATCGAAGAATCGAGGTATCTGGTTGCGATGTACGCCGTGTCTTTCGAAAAGACGGATGAAGCGCCCGGCTACGGTTTCTGAGGGGCGAGACCTGGTTTTACGAAGCCAAGCAACAAATCTCCCTATCGCCTCGATGAGCTTCACTGTACTGAGGGCTTCACCAATCATGTTTTTTGAGCGGACGAAAATCGGTGCTGGCATTGTAACCAAACCTGTCCTGCCGTATATCCTCATCGATATCACGTCTCGGCCACAGCTGCAGAAAGAACGCTTGGAGTCCGCTGCCAAACATACTGCCGGCAAGACGTTCGCGCAGAGCCGGGCCCAGCGATAGGCTGAATTCCGCATGCCTTCAACCGGCGGGCCACCTGTTTCGGGCTCGTTCTCGCCAAGGCTGCCAACTCAGTACCCAGAATATATTGCTCCCGGAACTCACTCAGTGCACGGACATCTACCCATTGGGCAACACGCCGACCGGCGCTGTCAGTAGTGGCTGGCAAGAGCCTAGCTCGGACCAAAGCGTAGGCGACTTCCGGCTTCACCCCTAGCTTCACAGCTACGTCGCTGACTGAAAGCTTCGATGCCCCAACTTTCTCAGCAACAGGTCGCCATTTCACGAAGTCGTCCTTACTGAGGCGCCATTTCCCCATTACTTGCTTGGAACCTGGAGGCACCCAGACGGACAACTCCCCAGTCTGGATCGCACCAATTAGCGACACAAAGTCCTCAGCACTCGCGATGCTGCATTTCGCAAGCTGCGTCACTGAGACAGAGTTGTTCGGCTCAGTTGCCATTTGGCTCCCAGAATGCGCACATAGGTCCAAGGATATCGGATCAATCCACCATCGTTGCCCCGCCCTGGGAGTACCGCCGAGCACAGTCAGCAGCCCAGCCTCAAGAAGCTGCCGCAGGCGTTTGCGACTGATTCCGAGATGTGCCGCAGTTTGCTCGGCGGTCATCATCTTTTGCACTCGACCGGCATGGTTGCGCACCGTCGCAAGGTTCACGATTCGAGCACGTCTACCGCTTTTGTGTGTTTGCTCACGCGTCGGTATCTCTCGCCCCTTTGCCATACGCTTGAGCAGCGCTGGCTCTACGCCACTTCTCTTGGCTGCTTCGCATACGGGTACCCAAGTGTGGTTTCGAACGAGTTGTAGCCCGATGTTTCTATTGCGACATGCTAGCGGTGCCTCCCAATGATCGCGGATGTATGACTCGAAAGCCGTCCGTACAAAATCAAAGCGTGGATCTTTGAGATGGTGATAGATATCCCAATAAATCGGCCCCATGGCTTCGCGAATCTTCCAGCTGGAAGCGTTGCGTCGCTGCTCGCGTATTTCACCGAGCATGTCCTCGAACCCATACGGCCAATTCATCAGCGCCTTGCCGGCTCCCTCTGCAATGGGTATTGCAACCGTCAATGCGCCGGCCTCCTTCAACTTGAGGGGCTTGTTGGTGTTGACGATGCTCCCGCGAACGCCAACTCTCAGAGCGAGTTCGTGGAACTCGGACAACGTCAAGTCATCGGTAATGTGGTCACTACGCTCACCTGACCGAGCAACCCGAAGGGTGAGTTGCTGCGCGATCCACAGCGCTTCCCGACCAGCCGGCTGGTCGGTGGCTGAGTCAGCGTCCACAAGCGACTTACCGCAGATGTCACACCGGAAGCATCTCATTGCCTCAATGCTAAGCGTGGTACCACAGCTGCAGCAACGCTCTTGAAGCCATATGCTGTGGCGAGGACAGCAGGTCGCAAGCATCAAACACCAACTTGCTCGCCAGTATCCGGCCTCAATCACGCAGTGGGGACAAAACTTGCGGTTCCGATGACTCCAGACCCTCGCTGGGCGGGTGCTCGGATGCAGGAGTTCGTCGAATTGCTTATCCCAAATCAACGGATGCTCTACTTCGCGAACCCAGGTCCTCATACCAGTCTGGGAGGTCGATCGGAACGCTTTTACAAGCTCGGTCACGGTAAGCGCGTTGGAGTTCGCGCACCTAGCGAGGAAGCCGAGTAAGTCTTCGTCTTCGAGAGGCATTGGGACTACAGGAAGATCCAGCATGCTCGGCCTCGCTCAAGAGCGCTCACAGTCTATGAGCGCTGAAGAGTCAGCCATCGATACACCAATGGCGGTAGATACCGCTCCGCCCTAGCCCGGAACAACGTGAACTTGTCATCCGATTTTGCCCGTGACGCGTAGACGGTGGCGTTAGCAATACGAAAGGCCGACGCGAAGCCACCTCGCCAGTTTGAAAGAATGTAGGCCGCGTTCTCAAACAGAACAGTAACCCGGTCCAAGCGATACACCGCTTGACTGAGGTAACGGCTAAGCTCTCTAGGCCCACGTGCGAGGTTGCCAAGGCATATCATCAAGTCGAGAAAATCGCCGAAATGCGCGCCTTCTGGCCATGTGGTCAATATCGGGAACACACTATCCAACTGTTCGTCCGGTTCCTGCCGAAATCGTCGCCGCACCTCCTTTGCAAGTTTGCATGCGGCAGGGCTTGCAGGAAGCACAGCTGCGTTGCGAAGGTCAGCCCCACATCCACATGTGAAGTAGCTGCGGCGAAACATGTTCAGAGACCTCCTCGGACTGCAAGCACAGCGGTCAACCAGGTAGATACCGTGCTCGGCACAGACAGCATATGGAGCAAGGCCCCATTCCAGCGCGCCATAACCGCGCTCTGAGACACACATCGGGCAGAAACGACTGGCGTAACGAACAATGTGGCGGTCACGCAGAAGTTGGTGCCCCAGGATGTGAAGGTCCCCATCAACTGCTGTAGGTAGCATCGCCGCCAACGAGGCAGGTTCAATACCGAGTAACGGACTGAGATGCTTATAGCAATATCGCGACGGTCTCTGACAATGTGCACCAAGCACCTGGAGCGCGACACTAGCAGAGCCCAACGCGTTGTACTCGGCAACACGGAACATGAGGCTCTCAAAGTTCTCGTAGGGAAAGGGAGAAACTTGAACGGGTGGTGCTACAGCTGGTGTCGACCACCGACGAACGTCGCGCCGACCCAATAGTATTCCGTCGGGCTGCGGAACCCGAGGTGTCTCCTTCGCTTCGATCAGGCAAAACATAAGATGAATTGCTCCACATGGGATGTATGTAGATACGGCCCAGCGCCTACACCGGGCCACGCGGGCTAGCGCAAAGTGATATCGAAGTTCTCGAAGGGCTCGTGAGTTCCGATCAACGGGGTGAAAGTAAACTCTTCGGCAAACGGGTTTCTATTCGGCGGTACGTCAGCCCAAACCTCGTCGCGAAACGCACGTGCCAGAACTGCGCGATCGATACCTCTTGCCTGGCCGCCCCGAACAGCCCATACAGCGCGATCCAGACTCTTGATCAGGTAGTCGATTAGACCAAAGCTGGCGTGATAAAGACGGTGCAACATATCGCCCTCCGTGAGGTCAACGGTTGGGACGGGCAATATCCTCGCGATGCTGCCTACCAAGGAAGCAAATCGCCGTTGATCCTCAGTCGTTGCCCAACCGAATCGCTCATGTTCAACGATGGCGGAGAATCTTCTCCGCAACTGCTCGTTAGTCCAAAGCAGTTGACGAGCGCGCTTCAGCCCAACGAGAGCGACGGTGATTTCGGAGCTATTCATCAAATTCTTGAGCCAATCGGCGGCGTCGTAGGCGCTGCTTCGCTTGTAGTCGATCAAATGCTGCGCCTCGTCGAGAACTAAAACTTCAGTGTGCAAATTCCGAAGAAGTGTCGCGAGGCGGGCCATCTTGAGCTCCGCAGAATGCCTTTGGGCTGTCGCGAACGGATCGCCGAGGCCGACCAAGATCGATGTTGCGAGCGATTTCTGTGTCGGCGAAGCCGGAATCTCAACGTGTACCGCTCGACATGATTGTCCGGGGACACATACCTGCGGAAATGCCGCGTTTAGGTACTCCCTAACGGTTGTGGTTTTACCAGCCCCGCTCGGCCCCAACACCATAAGCCCTCGGCTGCTTCGTGAGCGAAGGACATCCTGATGCACCTCGCTCAATCGATCGAAAGCCCTAGAGACTTGAGACGTCTTGATGAACTGATGGCGGAGAGAGAATTCACTCGATGCACTCATGATTGATCTCCTGGAATGACGGGAAGGGTTCGAGGCCGGATTTCGAGCGTCGGCGGTGGTGGCTCGAAGTCGAAAAGGGTGGACTGAGCAGCAGGTAGTGATTCGTTTGCGGCCGGTTTGCATTGACGCTCCTGCCCGTCCTTGTCGAGCTCCAGCTGTGCGGCGTAGCGTCGCTTGCGCAGTTTGTTGGACCTCTTCGCCACCTCGACATCTGCCATGATTTGACGATAGGCCTCAAAGACTGCATTAGGGTTGCTGGAATTGCCGCTGAGTTCCCTGATCCGCTGCCGAGCTGCGCTGTAGATGTCTCGGCTCATCCCAACCATCCTCGAATCCTTGTTGGGCACCTGCAGAAAGAGATTGCGGCCGGGATCGCGCACCCATACATGACCCAACTCATCACGAAAGCGAACGTCAACTCGCGCTTCTTTCCCTAAACGCAAACGCAGTTCGGAAAGCTCGGCTGAGTGGTACTGCTGTCGATCGACCTCGACTCCATAGTGATGAAGGCGTACATCTGCGCGATGAGAAAGAACGCATTCAAGCTCATCCAGATCTAGGGGCAGAAGTGGGGGACGTTCAACCTCACCATGCTCCCAGGCCTTGGCCGGCGTGAGGCCACCTAAACCGCGATGAGGCTTCTGGAGGTAACGATCGACTACCCACTTCATGACTGCCGCCTCAACTTCAGCGAGAGTGAGGCAAGCCAACTTCTCTGACGGGTAATCACCGCGCTCTCGCGTGTTTGAGAAGGTGGTTCCCGGCAAACGGTGAATCAGATCGTCCGCCATGGTGCGAAAGAACCGCTCAACCGCGCCCTTCATCTCCGGACCTCGCGAACGGGGATACAGAACCTCGATACCGAGTTCGTTGAACGCTAAAATCAGCCCATCCGCATGAAACTCGGCGGCGTTGTCAGGAACGATGTAGCGAGGCAGCCCACGAGCGCGCCACTCGTTGACGACCATAGGATAGTTGGCGAGCCATGCGTGTTTTGGGCGAATAGCTCGCTCGATGGTTCTGAGAACACTCTCGGTATTCGGCGCGGACAAGTGAATGAAGAAGGCCATGACCATACGGCTATGGCGATCGAGTATGACCGTGATATACGGACGGCCGATGACCTCGCCACTTTTCGGGTCGACGATGAGCACGTCCAGCAACGTGTGATCGATCTCCCAGCGCTCTAGGATTTTGTCGACCGTCAATTGGCCCGTTGCGTTGCGGTGCTTCCTGTCCGCCGCATGTTTTCCGAGTCGCGCGCAGTCGACCTGATATGGATCCAGTCGATCGATATAGCGCCTAAGCGTCATTTCAGACGGTAGCCTCAACTGCTGAGATGGCAAACGTCCTCTATTCACGCCATCCACGCGCAAGCGGAGATCCTCATAGGCTTGCCTGATTGTCGGCCGCTCGGGCTTGAGGTATGACTCCTCGAGGCATATCTGGAGCAGATCTTCTAGATCGCCTTGGATGACTGCGGCGCGGCCCTTCTTGCAGTGCTGAGGAACGAGCTGAACGACACACTTTGTGCGATAACGACGTGCCCAGCGACGCACTGTTTGCGGAGAAGGCGGCTGCTTGGTATCGTGGATCACCGCATGGATTGCCCTTAAGCGGTTGTGAAGCTCATGGTCGTTGGGCAACCTTGAACCAACTGGCTGGAAGAGCGCCTCAAGGTAGGACCGTCGGCGCAGCGCCTCATCTGAGTGCGCTTTGGGAAAACAGGTCAGATCTGGCGGCGCGCTCCTGATCAGGGGAATGGTGTCGATGTAAGGCTGCGCCGGATCAAGCACCAGTTCCCGCTGCTCATACAGTCGATAGAACTCGGCTTCAGTGAACACGACCGGCTCGCCAAAGTCATCCTTGAACGCGAGCCGCCTGTCCATCAGCCGATTTGCGAGCACCAATCGCCTACCATTATGGAGAACACTCAGTCGCGCTCTAAGCGAAAAGGTCTGCATGACGATGCCCTCCTTCAAGATAGATAGCAGCGTCCGGAACGATTGGCTGATCGAGATCAACTCCCACGATGCCCAGCCCCAGCAGACGCCAGGCATCACAATGACCAACCAACGAAGTGAAATCCGATATCGTCTGGGGAGACTCGCTCTCAAGCTTGTGGCGAAAGCGCTCGAGCTCGACGCTGGTGAGGGGCGCTCTGCGTTGGTACATCACTTCCAGCACGTTTGAGGCGCGAGGCTCCGTATCCAACTGCTTGTCTGTGACTACACGGAACCGTCGACCAGATTGAGCAAAGTGGACTGCCGCAGCTGCCAGACGTCGCGCCACCCGCTCTGATTTGAGTCGGACGTCAGGTTTCACCTCGAACCACCCCTCCGTGCCGTCTACGAAGCGAATACGCACATCCGGAACATATCGTTCAGGATTGCCCCCAACGGAGATCGTCTCGAATGAAGGTTGAACTTCGTAGCTGCTCACCAGGGGAGACAACTCGCACAAGCGAATGAATTTGCCTTCAAGCATTGATTCGCATTGCGTTGGATGCCCGTTCTTTAGTGACGGGATGTAAGCCCTGAAATGGTTAGAGCGTCGTGTAATGACTTTGCGTACAGGCACATAGATCTCCCAGCCCACTGCCTCAGTGCTTCACGCACCGACGCAGCAATGGCATACAGATTTTGAGCGTGCAGCACTCCTGCCAGACGACAGATGACTGTCCTGGATTCGTGTGGAGCGCACGAGCGGCGGCACTGGCTTGACCACAAACGGTCAAGCCAGTGGCTGTCGGCTAGAAAAAACAAACGGGAGGCTTGACGCTTCAGGCTGGAAGGCAGAGACTGGCTTTGCGAAGCAGGGTCTCTACCGAGATTCCGCCAGAGAGCGCTGCAGACCTCCAGGTCTGTGGCGCTTATTGTTTTTACATGGCTCCTCCTGGCTCAGGTTGTTCGGCGAGTACTTGCCGTCCCGTTGCGCTGCAAGCGAATTGCTACAAGAGCGTTCGCAAGAATTTCAACTCCCGGCGCACCGCGATAGGGTACGGACGCTTTGATACGGAAGTTGAGACTGGAAGAGATGCCTTCCCGGGCTATTCGGTGTAGGCGAACTGTGGTCTGCCCATGGTAGAACCCTTGTCGCTTTTCTGAAGCGACCGCCGGCCGGCGGCGCCCACGTGGGGACGTCGCCAAAAAAACTTCAATTTTTTGGGCGTAATAACTTCCCTCTTTGGGTTGTAATTCCCAAAGCCAAATCGAAGCTAACCGATGATCGATGAATGGGCGGCCTTGACCAGCCGACGACGAGGAGGGATACTTCGAGCGCCAACAGGAAGTATCGGCCTCCAAGCGAGGTCAGCGACGGGGCAAGCCGCCAAGGTTTGTCCCGTTTTTACATTTCGGCATCCTCCTTTGACCTACGTCGGCGCAAACGTGCTGGCCCGTACGTAGGCTCGTCCGCAAGAAGCTCGTCAATCCGAACCAAGTCACGTATGGCCCGGATCTGAGCCGGATACAGCCGGTCAATCTTTTCCCAAAGCTCGTGGCAAAGCAGGTATGTCTCGGTTGGTACATCCGCGGGAAGCACAAAGCGCCGCTTCGACTTTTCTGCCGCAACCCGCATTTCCAGGTTGTCGCGCTCATTGAGAGACAGACTTCTGTCGAGCTTTCCCAGAAACTCTTCACTCGGCGGCTTGGTGCCAAGTTCGATGGCGGACACGTACGCCTGCTCGTAACCCAGCAGCTTGGCCAGATCATGCTGACGCATGCCGCTACGCAAACGAAGCGCACGGAGAAAAGTGGCGATCGGGCTACTCATTGGAGCACATCCAGAGATGGTACTTGGTACGAATGCAAACAGCACTTCGCAGCTATTGAAGTACATCTCAGGTCGCATGGCAAGGTACAATTTTTTCCGTAAGTACTTGATTTTTATGAATTAACACCGAATTAACAGTTTCAATCAGGCCGGATTAACAGCTGGATTAACACCCTCGGGGCTGCTCAACCAGCGCGACGCCAAGCAGGCGTACCGAGTTGGCGTATTAGGAGGACGGAGAATGACCCGCGATGAGCTGACCGGCACCGCAAGTAACGCTGACAGAATGATGAAGAGAGGTCCACGCAGCCCGTGGAAAATGCGCTACTTCATCGATACCGAGTTCACTGACTTCAGAGACAGTCAGCTCATCAGTGTGGCCATTGTGGGTGAGGATGGACGCGAGTTCTACGGCGAGCGTTCGGACTTTGAGCGGCCACAGTGCAGCGACTTCGTGCGCGATATCGTCCTACCTCAACTCGGCCAGTTTCCAGGTCGGTCAATGCCGCTCAAAGAGTTACGCGACGAGCTACTGGCGTGGCTATTGGCGGTACCACGCAAGCCCAAGCCTGTGCTGTGCTACGACTCTGATTGTGATTACGAGCTGGTCACCCACTTGCTCGGTGGACCTTTGCCACGCGGATGGAGGCATGAGAACGTGTTTCTAAAGATCGATGCCGAACGCGTGGCGCAATACATCGCTGTGCATGGCGGCGAGCATCACGCGCTGCACGATGCGCGCGCGAACGCCTTCGCTTTCATGTGAGGCCGCACCAGGTTGGTAGCACGTCGCACATCAA
>Ga0160448_100157_pt1 | contig 31407 bp, 30 predicted proteins | sample HID1973M_E1MG_FD_108269 | JGI IMG/M metagenome (GOLD analysis project Ga0160448, IMG submission 108269) | Enriched mosquito-associated microbial communities from UW Madison campus, WI, USA - HID1973M_E1 MG | ecosystem: Host-associated > Arthropoda: Insects > Digestive system > Unclassified ...
CCTGGGGGTCTGGCGCATCGCTCGGCTCCGCCGTCCATGGCTCCGACGAGCGAGCGCAGGCCATCCCTGGCCTGCTTGCGCCAGACCCCCAGGGCACGACGTCCTTCGATGGCGTTGAGGTTGTGGCTCCGACCCGTTCTACGCGGAAAGAAACCTCGCGGTCAGTGCGCCGCCGCGGCCGCTTCGGACGCGGAACCGCCGCTCGGGTGCCGTCCGCTGTGCATCAGCAGCACCAGCGGCATCGCGCCTATGGTCAGCACCATCATCAGCCAGAAGTCGTTGGAATAGCCGATCGCGGCCGCCTGGCGCGTCACCTCGCCGTTGAGCAGCGCCAGGCCCGAGCTCGTGGCCGGGTTCCAGATCGACGGCAACAGGGTCTGTTCGGCGCCGTAGGCCGGGATGCGCGCGGCGATCTCGGCGTGGTTGACCTGGGTGGCGCGCGCCAGCAGCGTGACCACCATCGAGATGCCCACCGACGAACCGATGTTGCGGACCAGGCTGAACAGCCCGGCGGCCTCGGTGCGCTGCGACGGATGCAGAGTGGAATAGGCGATGGTGGAGATCGGCACGAACACCAGGCCCAGGCCCATGCCCTGCAGCACGCCCAGCCACACCACCGCTTCGACCGAAGCCTCGATGCCGAACTGCGACATGCCCTGCAGCGACAGCACGATCATGCCCATGCCGACCAGGATCGGGATGCGCGCATCGACCCGGCCGAGCATGCGCCCGACCAGCATCATCGTGAACATCGTGCCGATGCCGCGCGGCGCCAGGACCATGCCGATGGTCAGGATCGGGTAATGCATCAGCGTGTTGAGGTACGGCGGCATCAGCGCCAGGGTGGCGAACAGCACGATGCCGACGATGAAGATCAGCACGCAGCCGACCGCGAAGTTGCGGTTGCCCAGCAGTCCCAGGTCCAGCAGCGCATGCTCGCGCCGGTTCCACCACCACAGGCCATAGAGGTACAGCGCCAGGAACGCCAGCGCGGCCTCGACCTGGATCTCCAGGCTGCCGAACCAGTCCATGGTCTCGCCACGGTCCAGGAACAGCTGCAGCGAACCGATGCCCAGCGCCAGCAGTCCCAGGCCGATGGCGTCCAGCGGCCGCGGCCGCGGCGTCTCGGGTTTGACGCTGGCCATGATGCCGATCAGCGCGACCACGCCCACCGGCAGGTTGATCAGGAACACCCAGTGCCAGCTGTAGTACTCGGTCAGCCAGCCGCCCAGCGGCGGGCCGAGGATCGGGCCCACCATGATCCCCATGCCCCACATCGCCATCGCCGCGCCATGCTTTTCCTTGGGGAAGGCATCGAGCAGCAGCGATTGCGAGATCGGCACCAGCGAAGCGCCGAACACGCCCTGCAGGATGCGGAACAGCACCATCTGGCCGATGTTGCCGGCCATCGCGCACAGCACCGAGGCGACGGTGAAGCCGCTCACGGCGATGATCAGCAGGCGGCGCCGGCCCAGGCGCGCGGCCAGCCAGCCGGTGACCGGGGTGAGGATGGCCGCGGCCACGATATAACTGGTCAGCACCCATGACGCCTGGTCCTGGGTGGCCGACAGCGAACCCTGCATGTCCGGCAGGGCGACGTTGGCGATGGTGGTGTCCAGCGCCTGCATCAGCGTGGCCAGCATCACCGAGCCGACCAGCAGCGCGCGGCTGCCGCCTTCGGAGGAATTGAGGCGCGAGATCATGGAGGAATCCGGAAAGGCGGACCGGCCCGCGTGTGCGCGGGCCGGCGGGGATGGCTCAGTGCTGGCCGGCGGCGACGTCGGCGGTGGCATCGCCGGTACCGCCCGGCGCCGTGCCGAGGTCGACCTTGACCTCGGCGCTCATGCCGGCGCGCAGCACCGGCGCGTCGTTGCGGTCGGCGCCGTCGATCTCCAGCCGCACCGGGATGCGCTGCACGATCTTGACCCAGTTGCCGGTGGCGTTCTGCGCCGGCAGCACGCTGAATTCGGCGCCGGAGGCCGGGGCGATCGAGGCCACGTGGGCCTTCCACTTCACGCCGGGGTAGCTGTCGACCTCGATGGTGGCCGGCTGCCCGACCCGCATCTTCGTCAGCTCGGTCTCCTTGAAGTTGGCCTCGATCCAGACCGGATCGGTGGCCACCAGCGGCATCGCCGTCTGGCCGACGCCGAGGAACTCGCCGACCTGCAGGTCATGGGTGCCGATGATGCCGTCCACCGGCGCGCGCACTTCGGCGTGGGCCAGGTCCAGCTTGGCCTTTTCCACCATCGCCAGCGCGGCGCGGTAGTCGGGCAGGTCCGCGGTCGGGGTACCGGCGCTGCCGCTCAGCGTCGCGGCGGCCTCGGACTGGTCGGCGATCGCGTCGGCCAGGTCGGTACGCGCCTCGGCCACGGCGTGGCGGGCGTCGTCGAGCATTTTGCGCGAGATCAGCTGCTGGCCGGCGAGCTGTTCCATGCGGCCGAGGTCGCGCTGGGCCCAGGACAGGGTTTCGCGCGCGGCCTGGATCGAGGAGCCGGTGCCGGTCACCTTGGCCCGGCTGGCGTCGGCGGCATTGGCCATGTGCGCCAGCAGCGCCTCGTTCTGCGCCACCGCGATCTCCAGCGGCTGGGCATCGATGCGGAACAGCAGGTCGCCCTTCTTCACCGGCTGGTTCTGGCCGACGGCCACCTCGACCACGCGACCGCCGACCTGCGGCGCGATGAGGATGCGCTCGGCCTTGACGTAGGCGTTGTCGGTGCCGATCTCGCGGCTGGACTGGTACCACTCCCAGCCGAAGAAGCCGCCGACGGCCAGCGGGCCGGCGATCCACAGCCAGATGGGCACGCGGCGCTTGCGGACAGGAGTCGAAGCCACTTCGGGAGCGGCGTTGTCGGTCTTGCTGGTCATGGGGGTCAGCTCTTGGAGGAGGACTCGATGCGGGTTTCGCGGTCGAGCTGGGTGAGGTGTTCGCGGACGCGGTCGAGGACCGAAAGCGTAGTGGCCAGGTCGGCGGCGCTGATGCCCGCCATCGCTTCCTTGCGCAGGACATGGGCCACCGCTTCGACCTCGCCGGTGACCTGCGCCGACTGCGGCAGCAGGTACAGGCGCCAGACCCGGCGGTCGGCCGGATCGGCGCGGCGCTCGACGAAACCGGCCTTCTGCAGGCGGTCGATGACCCGGCCGACGGCAATGGGCTCCATGTCGAGCTGGTCGGCCAGTTCGACCTGGGTGACGCCTTCGGTGTGGGCCAGGCGCTTGAGCGCGCGCCACTGCGCGCGGGTCAAGTCCAGGTGCGCGACGCGGCGGTCGAACACCCGCCCGAACAGGCGGCTGAGGTCGGCGACGAGGTAGCCGAGGCTTTCGCGGGGATCGATCTTGGGCATGGGTGCATAGGATATAGCTGCCTAGGCAAGTATTTCAAGGCCGCTGCCCCGGGTGCTGGCACCCGTTCAGTGTCGCGATGCTGGAACACGTCGTTCCTGGAGACATCTCCGCCGGGACTCGTTTGTAGGAGCCGGCCTTGCCGGCGACACGACGACGCCGGCAGACCGGCGCGGGTGGATTGCCTGGCCGGGCACCGGTCTTTCGCACGGGCTCGGGCGCCGGGTTGCGGACGTCCGCTGTCGAACGTCGCGCCGGTCGATGGCGTCGGTGTCGCCCGCAAGACGGGCTCCTACAGGAAAGCGGCGGATGCCTCAGCGCGCCGCCATGAAGGCTTCGATCTCGTCGGCCGATCGCGCCAGCCCGGCCGTCAGCACCTTGTGGCCATCGGCGGTGACCAGGACGTCGTCCTCGGTGCGGATGCCGATGCCGCGCCATTTCGCGTGCACCGACTTCTCGTCGGCGCCCACGTACAGGCCCGGCTCGATGGTCAGGACCATGCCCGGCTCCAGCAGCCGCGACTCGCCGTCGATCCGGTAGTCGCCCACGTCATGCACGTCCAGGCCCAGCCAGTGGCCGCTCTTGTGCCGGTAGAAGCGCTTGTAGTGGCCGTCGGCGATGTTCTTCTCCAGGCCGCCCTTGAGCAGGCCCAGCCGCAGCAGCCCCTCGGTCAGCGCCTCGACCGCCGCATCGTGGATCGCCGCGTAGGCGACCCCCGGCCGCGCGCACGCCAGCGCCGCCGCCTGCGCCGCACCGACCACATCGTGCAGCGCGCGCTGCTCTTTCGAGTAGCGGCCGTTCACCGGGAAGGTGCGGGTGATGTCGGCGGCGTAGCTGCGGTACTCGGCGCCGGCATCGATCAGCACCAGGTCGCCATCCGCGGTCCTGGCGGTGTTGGCCACGTAATGCAGCACGCAGGCGTTGGCGCCGGTGCCGACGATGCTGCCGTAGGCCGGGCAGGCGTCGGCCGCGCGGAACACGCGCTCCAGCTCGGCCTGCAGCTCGTATTCGTGGATGCCGGGGCGGGCGGCGCGCATTGCCGCCTCGTGCGCGCGGACGCTGATCTCGGCGGCCTTCTGCATCAGCCGGATCTCGTCCCGGGACTTGAACAGGCGCTGCTCGTGCAGCAGGTGGCCCAGTTCGAGGAATTCGTGCGGCGGCTGCGCGCCATGGCGCACCTGCGCGCGTACCCGGTTGACCCAGCCGATCAGCTTGAGGTCGAACTCGGCGTCGCGGCCGAAGTGGTAGTAGACCCGCGAGCGCCCTTCCAGCAGCCCGGGCAGGATCTCGTCGAGGTCCTCGATCGGATACGCGTCGTCCATGCCGTAGCCGGCGACCGCGCCTTCCTGGCCGGCGCGCGGGCCATCCCAGCCTTCGCGCTCGGGATCGCGCTCGCGGCAGAACAGCAGCGCCTCGCCGTGCTTCCTGCCCGGCACCAGCACCAGCACCGCTTCCGGCTCGGGGAAACCGCACAGGTACCAGAAATCCGAGTCCTGCCTGTACGGATAGTGGGTATCGTGGCTGCGCACCCGCACCGGCGCGGCGGGCAGCACCAGGATCGCGTCCTCGCCGGCCATGCGCATCAGCTGGCGGCGGCGACGGGCGTACTCGGTCGCGGAGATGCCGGTGAGCGAACGCAGCATGTCAGTTGAGGGTGCGGCGATGGCGCGGACCGAGCACGCAGTCGCCATGCAGCAGCAGCGCGGCGACGCGCACGAACTCCTCCAGTTCGGACAGGGCCGATTCGTCCTCGTCCTCGTCCTCGTCGATGTCCTGCACGCTGGCGCCGGCCAGCCGGGCCAGGTCCTGCAGCGCCTCGGCGCCTTCCTCCGACAACGGCGGCTGCGCGCCGGCGGCCAGGCCGAAGCCGCCGAGGAAGCTGCGGCACCAGTCGAAGAGCGCCTGCGCGCGCTGGCGCAGCGGCAGGTCGTCCTCGCCCAGCAACAACTCGAAAGTGAACTCGCCGTCGCCCAGCTGCGCGGCGGTGGCCTGGCGCAGCCGGTCCAGCGCGCTGCCGGGCGCCGGCGCCGGCGCGCCGGCATCGGCCAGCACGCGCGCCGGCCAGGCCGGAGTGTCCTCGCCGCCGCCGGCGAGCCAGCCGCACAGCGCGCCATGCAGTTCGGTGGCGGTGGCACCCAGCTCCAGCGCACGGCTGGCGTCGGCGACCTCGTCGGGGGCGGGCAGTTGCGGCATGCGGACGACGGATTTCTGCGGAGAACCCGGGAATTGTAGCAACCGCCCGCGCGCGGCCGCTTGTGGGCCTTCCCCGCCCATGCCTACACTCGTGAAGACCACCACCCTGCCGGCCACTTCATGCCGCCCAACGTCGTCGCGCGCCACCGCCAGGCAGGACCCCGACGGATGCAGCGCCGATGACCGCCGTCTTCATGGCCATCGCCGCCGGGCTGGTGATCGCGGTCCTGCTGCTGCTGTGGCGCTGGCGCAACAGCCACCTGCGGCAGCACGAAGCGCTGCGGTCGCGCGAGGAGCACCTCACCGTCGCGCTGTGGGGCTCGGGCGAGCAGTTCTGGGATTTCGACCTGGGCCGCCGCCAGCTGCACCTGCTGCATGCCGACGAATCCGATCCGGACCTCGGGCTGGGCCTGGCCGTGGCCAGCCGCCAGGCGGCGCTGCCGCTGGTCCATCCGCACGACCGCGGCAACCTGCGCCGGCGGTTGCGCGCGCACCTGCGCGGCCGCGAGCCGCTGTTCACCTCCGAGCACCGGGTCGACCTGCACGGCGACGGCAACTGGGTGTGGATGCGCGTCCACGGCCGCACCGTCGAGCGCGACATGCTCGGCCACCCGCGGCGCCTGGCCGGCACCGCCCGCGACACCACCGCCGACCGCCATGCCGAGGCCGAACGGCGCATCGCCAGCGAAGTGCTGCGCAGCATGAGCGAAGCAGTGGCGGTGCTGGACCGCGACCTGCACTTCGTCGCGGTCAACCCGGCCTTCAGCCAGATCACCGGCTACAGCGACGTCGAAGCGCTGGGCCAGCCCTTCACCATGCTCGACAGCGATTCCGACGGCCGCGGCGGCACCCTGCGCCAGGACCTGGGCCGGCCGCACTGGCAGGGCAACGTCTGGATGACCCGCCGCGACGGCGAGGAGATCCTGTGCCACGTCAAGCACAACGGCATCGCCGACGCCGGCGGCGAGGTCAACTTCCACGTGGTGGTGCTCAGCGACATCACCGAGCAGAAGCGCGCCGAGCAGGAACTGCGCTACCTGGCCAACTACGACGCGCTGACCAGCCTGCCCAACCGCTCGCTGCTGTCCGAGCGCCTGGCCCGGGCGATCGTGCGCTCGCGCCGCGAGGGCGGGCACGTGGCGGTGCTGTTCCTGGACCTGGACCGGTTCAAGGACGTCAACGACTCGCTCGGCCACGCCACCGGCGACCGGGTCCTGCGCGCGGCCGCCGAGCGCGTGCAGCACGCGGTCGGCCCCCAGCACACGGTCGCGCGGCTGGGCGGCGACGAGTTCACCGTGGTCCTGGAGGGACTGGACGCGCCGCAGGAAGCCGAGGACACCGCACGGCGGGTGATCGAATCGTTCGCCCTGCCGCTGGTGCTGGACGAACACCACGAGATCACCGTCTCGCCCTCGATCGGCATCAGCCTGTTCCCGGACCACGCGCAGGTGCCGACCGAACTGCTCAAGCATGCCGATACGGCCATGTACCAGGCCAAGGCCGCCGGCCGGCGCACCTGGCAGGTCTATTCGGCGCGCATGGACGAAGCGACCCGGCGCCGCGCGACCCTGGCCGGGCTGCTGCGGCGGGTGATCGAGCGCGACGAACTGACCCTGGTCTACCAGCCGCGCTATTCGCTGCAGGAACGCCGCGTGGTCGGCGCCGAGGCGCTGCTGCGGTGGCGCAGCCCGGAGTTCGGCTCGATCCCGCCGGACCAGTTCATTCCCCTGGCCGAGGACACCGGGCTGATCCTGGAGATCGGCGAATGGGTGCTCAAGGAAGCCTGCAACACCCTGCGCCAGTGGCGGGAGGCCGGGCTGAGCGGGCTGCTGATGTCGGTCAATGTTTCGGCGATCCAGCTGCTGCGCGGCGACCTGGCCGCGACCCTGGCGCGGATCCTGGCCGAAACCGGGGTGGCCTCCGGCCAGCTGGAACTGGAACTGACCGAAAGCGCGATCATGGCCAACGTCGGCCGCAGCGCCAGCGTGCTGCACGCCTGCCGCGCGCTGGGCGTGGGCGTGGCGGTGGACGATTTCGGCACCGGCTACTCCTCGCTGGCCTACCTCAAGCGCCTGCCGCTGACCACGCTGAAGATCGACCAGGAATTCGTCGGCGACCTGACCCGCGACCCGGACGACGAAGCCATCACCAGCACGGTGATCGCGATGGGCCATTCGCTGTCGCTCACGGTGGTCGCCGAGGGCGTGGAGACGGCCGGCCAGTTGCAGTTCCTGCGCGATCACGGCTGCGACGAGGTCCAGGGCCATTACATCGCGGCGGCCATGGAGCGCGATGAATGCCTGGCCTTCCTGTCGCGCCCGGTGGAAATGCCGGCATGAACGCCTCCGTCCGCGCCCGCCGGCGCGCCGCTTGACCGCCCGCACGGGCGCTGCCTATCGTGGCCGCCATGGATCCTTCCGCCGACGCCACCGCCCAGCTCCGCGCCCTGGTCGCGCGGTTCGACGCGCTGGCCGAGCGCTGCCAGCGACTGGCCGACGAGAACCGCAGCCTGCGCCAGCAGCAGGAACAGCTGTTCGCCGAGCGCGCGCAGCTGCTCAGCAAGAACGAGCAGGCGCGTTCGCGGGTGGAAGCGATGATCGCGCGGCTGAAGTCGCTGGAGCAGCATACGTGAGCAACAGCACCGAGCCGGTCAGCGTCCGCATCCTGGACCGCGAGTACACCGTCGGCGTCAACGCCGACGAGCGCGATGGCCTGCTCGCCGCGGCGCGGCTGCTCGACGCGCGCATGCGCGAGGTGCGCGGCAACAACCGCATGGTCGCGCTGGACCGGGTCGCGGTGCTGGCCGCGCTGAACCTGGCCCACGAAGTGCAGCAGATGCGGCAGGAGCGCGAGGCGCAGCAGCGCGAAATCGCCTCCACTCTTGACACGCTGAACCGGCGCCTGGACGGATTGCTCGGCACTGGCGCCGGCTGAATGCGCCAAGTGATAGGCGGCGTCTTGCGACACTGAACCGCGCATTGCCGATTCCTTCGCCGATATCGACAGACGGGCTAGGCAGTGCGGTCCGGCGCGCTATACTCCACCCGCGTTCTCTGCCGTGTCCGACAGCTGGCAAAACATTCGCCTTGTCCCTTAAAAACGACACCGGGGATGCGACGAAACCGGGTGTGCATGTCCGCCTCGCAGCGGAAAGCCCGATGGCTTCCCAGCGTTCCCACTTGAACCTCGGGTTCAAGGTCGTTTCGCCGCATCGGCATGGCGGAGAATGCCTTCTTCCAGACAACGCCTCCCGACGGGAGGCGTTGTCGTTTCCGGGCAGGCTACGCCGCCCCCTTGCCGGCCACGCTTCTCCCGGGGACATGCCTTGGCGCCGGCGCCGCAGTCCGCGATCATGCCTGCCTCTTCCGGACCGATGCCCCGATGACCCAGGACCGCGCCACGCTGCGCCGCGAACTGCGCCAACGCCGCCGCGAGCTGCCCGCCGCCACGCGCATCGCCGCCGCCGAAGCGCTGGCGCAGCGCATCCTCGCCCTGCCGTTCCTGCCGCGCGAGGGCTACGTCTCCGGCTACTGGGCGATGGACGGCGAGATCGGCCTGCACGTGCTGCAGCTGCGCCTGCCGCCCGGACTGGTGTACTGCCTGCCGCTGCTGCACGGCGACCTGCTGCGCTTCGCGCCGTGGCGCGCGGGCGATCCGCTGGTCACCAACCGTTTCGGCATTCCCGAACCCGACGTCGAGCCGGCCGCCGGCCTGCGCGCCGAGGAACTGGCGCTGGCGGTGATGCCGCTGGTGGGTTTCGACGCGACCGGGCAGCGGCTGGGCATGGGAGGCGGTTGGTATGATCGCAGCTTCGCGTTCCGCCGCGATCGTGGCGCGCCGCCCTGGCTGGTGGGCGCCGGTTTCGCCGCGCAGCAGGTGCCGGCGCTGGCGGCGGCCGACTGGGACGTGCTGCCGGACGCGATCTGCACCGAAACCACCACCCTGCTCCGCGATCCTGCCTGCGAGACCGATCCCGCATGACCACCCGCAAGCGCTACTGGCTGATGAAGTCCGAGCCGGACGCCTTCTCCATCGACGACCTGCAGCGCGTCGGCACCGAACCCTGGAACGGGGTGCGCAACTACCAGGCGCGCAACTTCATGCGCGACGGCATGAAGGTGGGCGACGGCGTGCTGATCTACCACTCCAACACCCAGGTGCCCGGCGTCGCCGGCGTGGCCCGCGTGGCCAGCCCCGCCTACCCCGACGAAACCCAGTTCGACCCGAATTCGCACTACCACGACCCCAAGGCCACGCGCGAACAGCCGCGCTGGTTCCTGGTCGACGTGGCGTTCGAGCGCAAGCTCGAGCGCATCATTGCGCTGGAGGAGATCAAGCAGCACACCGACGAGCTGGGCGAAGGCTTCCCGCTGACCGCCCGCGGCAGCCGCCTGTCGGTGTTCCCGGTCACCGCCGCGCAGTGGAAGCTGCTGCTGTCGCTGGAGCGCCACCGTGACTCCCGGCCGTAACCCCATGAACGGAAAGACCCGCCCGACCCTGTAGGAGCCGGTCTTGCCGGCGACACGGGCGTCGGGAGCACGAAGGCGTCGCCTGCTGTGTCGATGGCGTCGTGTCGCCGGCAAGACCGGCTCCTGCACCGAACCCCCGACGGAACCCTCCATGAGCGAAGCGAAACGCCTGGCCGGCGAGAAGGCCATCGACTACGTCGAGGACGGCATGATCGTCGGCGTCGGCACCGGTTCCACCGTGGCCTACTTCATCGATGCGCTGGGACGGATCCGCGACCGCATCGCCGGCGCGGTGTCCAGCTCCGAACAGAGCACCGCGCGGCTGCAGGCGCTGGGCATCGAGGTGCTGGACGCCAACGCCGCCGGCCCGCTCAAGCTGTACGTGGACGGCGCCGACGAATGCGACCCGCACAAGCGCCTGATCAAGGGCGGCGGCGCCGCCCTGACCCGCGAGAAGATCATCGCCGAGGCCAGCGAGACCTTCGTCTGCATCGTCGACCCGGCCAAGCAGGTGCCGGTGCTGGGCCGCTTCCCGCTGCCGGTCGAAGTGGTCCCGATGGCGCGCAGCCTGGTCGCCCGCCGCATCCTCGCCCTCACCGGCGGCCAGCCGGTGTGGCGCGACGGCGTGGTCACCGACAACGGCAACTGGATCCTGGACGTGCACAACCTGTCGATCACCGACCCGGTGGGCATGGAGACCGAGTTGAACCAGATCCCCGGCGTGGTCAGCGTCGGCCTGTTCGCCCGCCGCCCGGCCGATATCGTCATCGTCGGCGGGGAGCCGCCGCGGGTGCTCTAGCCGCGCCGCGATAGATTCATACAGAAATCTGTATCGGCCCCATGAAGACCACCCTGGACATCAACGACGCCCTGCTGGCCGACGCCAAGTCCCTGGCGGCACGCCAGCGCACCACCCTCACCCGGCTCGCCTGCGCCTGCGCACGCCGGCGTCGCCTCCCGCCGCGCCCGCGCTGATCCCCGTGTTCACGGGCAAGGGCGGCTTCGCTTCCGGCCTGGATGGCCTGGACAACAAGGCGCTGCGGGACGCGGCCGACGATGACGCCTGACGCCGACGTCCTCCTGGCCGCCTCGCGCAGCGACCATCCGCACCACTCCGTCGCCTTGGCCTGGCTGCAGCAGGCCCTGGCCGACGCGAGCCAGGGCACGGCTCCGCTCGCGCTCCAGCCGATGGTGCCGGCCAGCTTCCTGAGGCTGGCGACCCACTCCAGGGTCTTCGTCGAGCCCATGCCCGTGACCGATGCATTGCGGTTCATCGACGCGTTGCGCAACGCGCCGGGCGTGGAAACGGCGCTGCTGGGCGCGGAATGGCCGCAGTTCCAGGCGCTGTGCCTGGAACACACACTGGCGGCCAACGACATCCCCAATGCTTGGCTGGCGGCCGCCGTGATCCGCCAGGGCGAACACCTGGTCAGTTTCGACTGCGATTTCCGGCGCCTGCTTCCGCGCCGCCAGCTCACCCGCCTGGAGCCGCTTCCCCTGTAGGAGCCGGTCTTGCCGGCGACCGCGCCGGTTCCTGCCCGAGGTAACCACCCGCAAGGGGACGACTTCCCAGCAAGTCGGAACCGTTGCGCGCCCTCTTCCGGCCGGGGCGGCCGTCGGCTCAGAGATCGCCGGACAGCGCCCTGACCACATCCCCGACCACCTCGCGCCGCCGCGGTGGCAAGGCCAGGAAAGCCTCGATGATCTGCCGTTCGCGTACGCCCACGCCCGCCCAGCCGCTGGCCGGCGATTCCGAGACTCGGCTCCTGGCAGGCTCACCGAAGCGCAGAACGTGCGGCTCCGCGCCCAGCACCGAAGCCAGTACCTGCAACTTGTCCTGTTCGGGCAGGGCCTCGCCCCGCAGCCAGCGCGACACGGTCTGGAAACTGACCGACGGCCCGCGGTAGCGGGAATTGAACAGCTTGTGCAGCACGCCCGGCCGCGGCTCGTAGCCGGCGGCGGCCATCGCCTTGGCCAGTCTGGCGGAGAACTGCTGACGCTCATCGCTCATGCCCCGGAACGTTAAGCAGCCGATCCGACCTAGATTCACGTATCGGGTTCATTATGGTTAACTTATGCAGTCAATCATTGACCCGATAGGTTCATGCCCAGATCGCTGCTGGAAGAGCTGCCCGGCATCGTCCGGGAGGGGCGCAGGGAAGCCGAACGCATACTGGAAGGCCTGGAAGGCCGCCACCGGGTGCGCCTGCAGACGCGCGAATGGGTACTGCCATCGAAGGACGCCGCCGCCACGGACTGGATCGCGCAGGCCGAGCGCCGCGCTCGCCTGTCAGGTGATGGCGGGGCGGACTGGCAGAACCGGCTGGTCTACGGCGACAACCTGCTGGCCATGGCCGCGCTGCTGGCCGGCGACGACCACACGCCCAGCCTGCGCGGCAAGGTGGACCTGGTCTACATCGATCCGCCGTTCGACTCCAAGGCCGACTACCGCACGAAGATCGTCCTGCCCGGCGTGGAACTGGAGCAGCGGCCGACGGTGATCGAGCAGTTCGCCTACTCCGACACCTGGTCGGACGGCACCGCTTCGTACCTGCGGATGATCGTGCCGCGGCTGGTGCTGGTGCGGGAGCTGCTGGCGGATACCGGCTCGATCTACATGCATCTGGACTGGCACGTCGGGCATTACGTCAAGCTCGCCTTGGACGACATTTTCGGCCGCGACAACTTCGTCAACGAGATCATCTGGCGCTACCGCCGCTGGCCGGCGCGCTCGAATGCCTACCAGAAGATGCACGACACGATCTTCTGGTACGCCAAGCGCAAGTCCTCCGAGCGTCCCTGGAAACAGCAGTACGAGGAACTGGCGGCGAGCACGCTGAAGACCTGGGGTACGAAGAAGCAGATCGCGGACTTCTCCGAGGGGTACCGTAAGCCGAGCCAGACCGAGGAGGAATCCTCCGGCGCGCTGATGTCCGACGTATGGGACATCGGCGTCATCGCCCCCATCGCCAAAGAGCGGGTCGAATACGCCACCCAGAAGCCGGAGGCGCTGCTCGCGCGCATCATCGAGGGCTGCACCGCGGAAGGCGCACTGGTCGCCGACTTCAACGGCGGCTCCGGCACCACCGCCGCCGTCGCCGAGAAGCTCGGCCGCCGCTGGATCACCTCCGACCTGGGCAAACCGGCGTGCATGATCATGCGCAAGCGCCTGATCGACCAGCAGGCCAGGCCCTTCCTCTACCAGGCCATCGGCGACTACCAGGTCGAGGCCGCCAGGTCGCATATGGGGCGCGGCTTCCGCATCGGCGACCTGTCGGAGATCGTGCTTTCGCTGTACGGCGCCCTGCCGCTGCCGGCCGAGGAGAACCCGCTGCGCAACCTCGGCCAGGTGGTGTTCGCCGGGAAGAAGACCCTGGTGCTGGCCGACTCGCCGAACAAGCTCACCGGCGACGCCACCCTGCGCCGGGCCATCGCCCAGCGCGACAACCTGATGGGCGGCTGGGACCGCGTGGTGATCCTCGGCTGGAACTTCGAACCGTCGATCGCCGAAAGCCTGGCCGCGCTCAACGACGCCAACCTGGAAGTGCTGGTCATTCCGCCGGACCTGCTCGACCGCCTGCGCAAGAAGGGCGGGATCGAGAAGCTGCGCGGCCAGGTGCGCTTCTCCAGCCTGCAATACCTGGCCCTCAAGCCAAGCCGACGACTGAAGACGGCCGACGGCGAGGAACTGCTGGTCACGCTGGACAACTACGTCCTGCTTTCGCCCGAGGCCATCAACCTGGACGAGGCCAACCGCCTGCGGCTGCAGAAAGTGCTGGCGGCCGAGCCGCTGGCACTGGTCGAGTACTGGGCCGTGGACCCGGACTACGACGGCCAGGTATTCCGCTCGGTCTGGCAGGACTACCGCGGCAACACCGACAGCGACGGCGATCCGCTGCGGGTGGTGAAACAGGCCCGCTTCGCGGTACCTGCCCGGACCGGGCCGCGCAAGGTCTGCGTGCGCGCGGTGGACGTGTTCGGTTTCGAATCCGAGGTGGTGCAGGACGTGCCGGAGCCGGCGGCATGAGCACGGCGGCCCGCGACCCGCTGCCGCTGGCCGCCGCCCTCGGCGTCGTCAGGAAAAGGCTGTGCCTGGGCCTGGAGCATGGGGAGGCCGAGATCCTGGAGCTGGTCACCCCGACCACGGCCGCCCTGCTGCGCTGGTGGTTCGGCGAGGACGCGCGCAGCAGTCGCGCCTTCAACTTCCACGTCGGGCAGCAGGAGGCGATCCTCAACGCCATCGTCGCCCACGAGGTGCTGGACGCGGCCAGTCTGGCCGACCTCTATGGCAAAGCCTGCCCCGAAGCGCTGCTGGAGGGCACGCTGGCCACCGAAGTCTCCCAGCCCAAGCACGACCATCCCAAGTACTGCCTGAAGATGGCCACCGGCACCGGCAAGACCTGGGTGCTGCAGGCGCTGCTGGCCTGGCAGATGCTCAACCGTAGCGTGGCCTTGGACGAGGGACGCGAGGATCCACGCTTCACCCGGCGCTTCCTGGTGGTGGCGCCGGGCCTGATCGTGTACGAACGCCTGCTCGACGCCTTCCTCGGCAGGCAGCGGGCGGACGGCAGCCGCGACTTCGCCACGTCCGACGTGGCCGCCTGCGCCGAACTGTTCGTACCGCCGGCCTGGCGCGAACGCCATGCCCAGTTCGTCCGCGGCAACGTCTGCACCCGGAGCGAGATCGGGCTGAAGGCCACCGGCAACGGCATGATCGCGATCACCAACTGGCACCTGCTGGCCGACGCCGGGGACGAGGCGGCGGCGCTGGAGGACGAGGACACGGTCGAGTCGCCGGGTGCGCGCCCGGACGCCGATGTGGTCGTGCGCCAGGTCCTGCCGGTCGCTCCGGGCCGGGCCACCGGCAACAGCCTGGATGTCCTCGACCGGCGCTGGACCCGCGGCAACGTGCTCGCGTTCCTGGCCGGACTGCCGGACCTGATGGTGTTCAACGACGAGGCCCACCACATCCACGAACTCAAGCGCGGCGGCGAGGCCGACGAGGTGGAATGGCAGAAGAGCCTGAGCCGGATCGCCCAAGGCAAGGGACGCGGCTTCGTCCAGGTCGACTTCTCGGCCACGCCCTACAACGAGCGCGGCGACGGCCGCGGCAAGGAGAAATCCCGGGTCTGGTTCCCACACATCGTGGTCGATTTCGACCTCAGGCAGGCCATGCGCCTGGGCCTGGTCAAGTCGCTGGTGCTGGACAAGCGCCGCGAGGTCGGCGCCGAGCCGCTGGAAGCGCTGGACTTCCGCGCCGAGCGCGAGGACGACGGCAGCCTGCGCCTGTCCGAAGGGCAGAAGGTCATGCTGCGTGCCGGCCTGCACAAGCTGCGCAAGCTGGAGGCCGATTTCGCCACGATCGATCCGTCGCGCCACCCGAAGATGCTGGTGGTGTGCGAGGACACTTCGGTCACTCCGCTGGTCGCCGCCTTCCTCGGCGATGAAGGCCTGCACGAGGACGACGTGCTGACCGTCGATTCGGGCAGGAAGGCCGAGCTGGGCGAGAAGGAGTGGGCGCCGCTGCGCCAGCGCCTGTTCGACGTGGACCGGCACCGGCAGCCGCGGGTGATCGTCAGCGTGCTGATGCTGCGCGAGGGCTTCGACGTCAACAACATCTGCGTGATCGTGCCGCTGCGTTCCAGCCAGGCGCAGATCCTGCTGGAGCAGACCATCGGCCGCGGCCTGCGCCAGATGTGGCGCGAGCCGGAGTTCGCCGACATCAAGCAGGAGAACCGCAGGCGGATCAACGCCGGCGAAGCCCCGGGCAGCCTGATCGACATCCTGTCCATCGTCGAGCATCCCGCATTCCAGCGCTTCTACGACGAGCTGCTGGAACAGGGCCTGGCCGGCACCACCGGCAACGAGGACGACGACGACTCCGGCGTCGGCGACATGCTCCAGGCCGGACTGCGCGACGGCTACGAAGCCTACGACTTCGCCATCCCCTTCATCCTGCGCGAATCTGAAGACACGGTCGAACACGCCCCCATCGAGGTGGCCGCGCTGGCGCCGTTCTCCCAGATGACCCGCGCGCAGCTGGCCGGCCTGCTGGGCAAGGGCGACACCTTCGTCTCCCAGGACCTGCAGAGCAACACCCTGTTCGGCGACTACCGGGTGGATGGGGTGCCGATGCAGGTGGGCGGCTACAACGAACTGCTGTCGCGCCTGACCCGGCGCATCGGCCAGGCGCTGAGCGCGCCGGTGCCCAAAGGCAACCGCGTCGCCGAGCGCATGCCCACGCCCTACCTGCAGGTCGGCACCGTGGCCCTGGCCACCGCGCTGGACGACTACATCCGCGAGCACCTGTTCGGCGAGGCATTCGAACCGTTCGCCGGCGAGAGCTGGCGGCTGTTGCTGCTGCAGCCGGTGATCGAGCACATCGTGCGCGTGTTCGGCCTGGCCCTGGTCAAGGCCGAGGCGCATGGCAGCAGCGGACCGGTCGACGTACGCCACCGCCGCCTGTCGGAGGTGCCTCGCATACCGGTGCGCGAGAGCAGCTCGATGGACGTGGACAAGTGCATCTACGTCCGCCAGGGCTGGCCTTCGCGCAGCGGCGGGCTGGAAAAGGCCTTCATCGAATGGGCGCAGCAGGATTCGGGCATCCTGGCGTTCTGCAAGATCAGCGAGCACCGCCACGATTTCGCTCGCCTGCGCTACGTGCGCGAGGACGGCCTTCCCGGCTTCTACATCCCCGACTTCCTGGTCCGTACCGCCGATGCGGTGTACCTGGTCGAAACCAAGGCCCAGCAGCAGACCAGCCACCCCAACGTGCGGCGCAAGCTCAGGGCGGCCACTGCCTGGTGCCGCCGGATCAACGGCCTGCCAGCGGAACTGCGCGACGGGCGCGACTGGCATTACGTCCTGCTGGGCGAGTCGCTGTTCTGGGACTGGCGCGGGAAAGGGGCGCGGCTGGAGGAACTGCTGGAGTTCGCCCGGGTACGGGAAACCGCGGGCGCGGCATCACAAGGCAGCCTGGCGCTCTAGCTACCCGATTAGCTACCCGATTCGCCCGGGCGCCTGCATGGAACGCATGTCCTTCGGCGCGCGGACCCGGGTGGGATATGGGCACCGCTGCCGCAGAATGGAATGGTTCGTAGCCGGCGGCAGGGCACTGCCGATACCCGTCGATGCCTGTGGCGACCACGGCGCCTTGACCGGACCGGGCGATTGCCCGAAGGTGCGCAGCGTCTCTTCCCGCCGGCCAGGAACATCCCGATGCCCCGTTTTCCGCACCTGCTCGCCCTGCCGCTGCTCCTGCTGCTGAGCGCCTGCGCCTCGGCCCGCACGCCCTGGGTGGAGCTGGGCGGGGAACGGTTCCAGATCGAGATCGCCGACGACGACGCCGAGCGGGCGCGCGGCCTGATGTTCCGCGACGAGCTGGCCGCCGACCACGGCATGCTGTTCGTCCACGACCGCCAGGAACCGCAGGCGTACTGGATGAAGAACACCAGGATCCCGCTGGACATCCTCTACTTCGACAGCGAGCGCCGGCTGGTGGCGCAGCAGCGCGACGTGCCGCCGTGCTCGGCCGGCGACCGCTGCCCGCCCTACCCGAGCAACCGGCCGGCGCGCTACGTGCTGGAGCTCAACGCCGGCCAGGCCGCGCGGCTGAAGCTGGAGGACGGCGCGGAACTGCGCTTCGGTCCGGGCGTCCCCACCGAACCGGCGCACTGAACGGGCCGAGCCGCACCTCCACCGGCGGGCACGCGGCCGCGACGGGACTTGATTGTCGCGATTTCCGGCCCCAATCTTGCGGCATGGGGATCGACCCGCACCTGCCCGACTGGAACACGCTCGCCACGCTCGACGACGACTCGCTGCCGCTGCTGCCGGCGGCCCTGCTGATCGCCCGCGACGAGTATCCCGACCTGGATCCGCAGCCGTACGACGCGCTGGTCCAGGCCCACGCCGACCACCTGCGCGCCGAAGTCGCGGCGATCGACCAGCAGCCGTTGAAGATGGCGGCGATCAACCGCCACCTGTTCGACGAACTGGGCTACAGCGGCAACCACGACGAGTACTACGACCCGCGCAACAGCTACCTCAACCAGGTGCTGGACCGGCGCCTGGGCAACCCGATCTCGCTGGCGATGGTGCAGATGGAGGTCGCGCGGCGCCTGGGCATCCCGCTGGACGGGGTGTCGTTCCCCGGCCACTTCCTGGTGCGGCTGCCGGTGGACGGCGGGCTGCTGGTGATGGATCCGTTCAACGGCGGCCGGCCGCTGGCGGTGGAGGAGCTGCGCGAGCGCGCCAAACCACATCTGGGCGAGACCCCGGATGACAGCGTGCTGCTGCAGATCCTCAGCCCGGCGCCGCACCGCGCGATCCTGGTACGGGTGCTGCGCAACCTGCATGGGCTCTACGCCGAGCAGCGACAGTGGGACCGCGCCGCGCGCAGCGCCGACCGCGTCCTCAAGCTGACGCCGGAGCAGCCCGAAGCCCTGCGCGACCGCGGCCTGGCCTATCTGGAGATGGACTACCTGCCCGGCGCCCGCCACGACCTGGGCCGCTACCTGGAACTGGCGCCGGAAGCGGCCGACGCGGAACAGATCCGCGAACGGCTGATCGACGCGGCCGGTGCGCGCGCGGCACTGCACTGATCCCCTGGGCTGCTGTCGTGGTCGCCTCAGCTGGGTTCAGCCGGTGGCGAGGACTGGCAGGCCGCTGCGGGTCCGCTGTCGAACGCCGCTCCGGCTGATGGTGCCGGTGTCGCCCGCAAGACGGGCTCCTACAGGGAGAGCGGCGCCGTTGCTGTTGTAGGAGCCGGTCTTGCCGGCGACGCGACGACGTCGGTACAGGCGGCGCTCCACGCTTCCGACGTCGTCGCGTCGCCCGCAAGACGGGCTCCTACGAGAGACGGGGAACGGGCCCGCGCTACAGCTCCACCATCTCGAAATCGTCCTTGGTCGCGCCGCAGTCCGGGCAGGTCCAGGTATCGGGGATGTCCTCCCAGGCCGTACCGGGGGCGATGCCCTCCTCGGGCAGCCCGTCGGCCTCGTGGTAGATGAAGCCGCAGACCACGCACATCCAGCTGCGGTAAGTGGTGGCGTCGGGTTCGCTCATCGGATAATGCGGCATTCGGCACAGGCGGGACGGCATTGTCCCACCGCCGCCGCCGCACCGGGAATCCCCCTGCCATGACCCCGCTCCCGGAAACGCCGCCTCCGCCGGCGGGACCTGCACCGCTTGACCCCGCCTCTCCCCCGGCCCGGCCAGCATCGGACGCACGCCGGACGGCGCCCCGCGGCCTGTACCTCATCACCCCCGACGAAGCGGACACCGCGCGCCTGCTGGCACGGGTGGCGCCGCTGCTGGCCGAAGGCGTGGCCTGGCTGCAGTACCGGCACAAGGCCGCGACCGCCAGCCTGCGCCGCGAACAGGCCAGCGCCCTGCAGACGCTGTGCGCGGCGGCGGGCGTACCGCTGCTGGTCAACGACGATGTTCGGCTGGCGCACGCGATCGGGGCCGCCGGCGCGCACCTGGGCGAGGACGACGGCGACATCGCCGCCGCGCGCGCCCTGCTCGGACCCGGCGCACTGCTCGGCGCGTCCTGCTACGACAGCCTGGAGCTGGCGCGGCGCGCGGTCGCTGCCGGCGCCGGCTACGTCGCCTTCGGCGCGTTCTTCCCGACCACGAGCAAGGCCACCACCCGCCGGGCCACGCCGGACCTGCTTGGGGCCGCGGCCACGCTGGGCGTGCCGCGCGTGGCCATCGGCGGCATCACCCCGGACAACGCCGGGCCGCTGGTGGACGCCGGGGCCGACCTGCTGGCGGTGATCGGCGGCGTGTTCGACGCGCCCGATCCGGTCGCCGCGGTCCGCGCCTACCGCCGCTGCTTCCTGTAGGAGCCGGCTTGCCGGCGACGCGACGCCGTCGGCATGTACGACATCTCATGGCTCCGGAGCCCAGTCGCCCACAGGACGGGCTACTGCACGAATCCGTCGCGACATTGCCGTTGTAGGAGCCGGCCTTGCCGGCGACCCGATGTCAATGGCACAGACGACCACCTCAGCACCCCCAGTGCCCATGTCGCCCGCAAGGCGGGCTCCTACAATGTCCTTTTCCCGCCCCACTGGATCTGACCGATGAACCACGACCGCTCCCACGCCTTGTTCTCCCGCGCGCAGCAGCTGCTGCCGGGCGGGGTCAACTCGCCGGTGCGCGCGTTCAAGTCGGTCGGCGGCGAGCCGTTCTTCGTGCAGCGCGCCGACGGCCCGTACCTGTACGACGTCGACGGCAACCGCTACATCGACTACGTCGGCTCCTGGGGTCCGATGATCGCCGGTCACAACCACCCGGCGGTACGCGAAGCGGTGCGGAAGGCGATCGGTGACGGCCTGTCCTTCGGCGCGCCCTGCCCGGCCGAGGTGACCATGGCCGAGACGATCATCCGGCTGGTGCCGTCCTGCGAAATGGTGCGCATGGTCAATTCCGGCACCGAGGCCACGCTGTCGGCGATCCGGCTGGCGCGCGGCGCCACCGGCCGCCAGCGCATCGTCAAGTTCGAAGGCTGCTACCACGGCCACGGCGACTCGTTCCTGGTCAAGGCCGGCAGCGGCATGCTGACCCTGGGCGTGCCGACCTCGCCGGGCGTGCCGGCCGCGTTGGGCGAGTTGACCGCCACGTTGAGCTACAACGACTTCGAGGGCGCCACGGAACTGTTCGACGAAATCGGCGGCGAGATCGCCGCGCTGATCATCGAGCCGGTGGTCGGAAATGCGAATTGCATCCCGCCGCGCGAGGGTTACCTGCAGCACCTGCGCGAGCTGTGCACGAAGCACGGTGCGCTGTTGATCTTCGACGAGGTGATGACCGGTTTCCGCGTCGCCCTGGGCGGCGCGCAGGCGCATTACGGCATCACCCCCGACCTGACCACCTTCGGCAAGATCATCGGCGGCGGCATGCCGGTGGGTGCCTACGGCGGCCGCCGCGAACTGATGTCGCAGATCGCCCCGGCCGGCCCGATCTACCAGGCCGGCACCCTGAGCGGCAACCCGGTGGCGATGGCCGCCGGCCTGGCGATGCTGGAGCTGGTCCAGGCGCCGGGTTTCCACGCACGCCTGTCCGCGGCGACCGCCTCCCTGTGCGAAGGCCTGGAAGCGGCCGCGCGCGAGGCCGGCGTGGCCGTGACCACCAACCAGGTCGGGGCGATGTTCGGCCTGTTCTTCACCGACCAGAAGGTGGACACCTACGCCCAGGCCATCGCCTGCGACATCGGCGCATTCAACCGTTTCTTCCACGCCATGCTCGAACGCGGCGTGTTCCTGGCGCCCTCGGCTTACGAGGCCGGCTTCCTGTCCAGCGCGCACGACGAAGCGGTGATCGCCGCCACGGTCGACGCCGCGCGCGATGCGTTCAAGGTGGCCGCCCGCGCATGACCGCCACGGTGCGTCCGCGCCTGCTCCTGCTCGATTTCGACGGGGTGCTGGCGCACTACTCGCACGAACGGCGCATCGCCCACCTGGCCGGCGTGGCCGGCTGTGAACCGGCCCGCGTCGCCGAAGTGCTGTTCGCCTCTGGCCTGGAGACGGAATACGACAGCGGCCGCATCGATACCGGGAACTACCTGCGCCGGCTCGGCGAGGGGCTGGGATGCCGCATCGATGAAGCCGCATGGATCGCCGCGCGTGTCGCCGGCAATCGGGCCGATCCGCGCGTCGTCGAACAGGTGCTGGCGGTGTCCGCGCACACGCCTATCGGCGTCCTGACCAACAACGGCGCGCTGATGACGCAGGCCATGCGCACTATTGTCGCGCCGCTGTTCCCTCTGCTGGAGGACCGTGTGCTGTGCAGCGGCGCACTGGGCGTGCGCAAGCCGGATGCGGCGATCTACGCGCGGGCGCTGGCGCATTTCGACGTCGCGGCGGCCCAGGTGCTGTTCGTCGACGACAAATTCGTCAACGTGCAGGGCGCGCGCGCGTCGGGGCTCCAGGCCGACACGGTCGACGATGCGCGCGCGCTGCGGCGGGTGCTGAAGCGCCATGGCCTGACGTTGTAGGAGCCGGCTCATCGGCGACACCGACGCCAATAGCGATGCGGACGCCGCCAGCACCGGGGGCGCGTCCCGGCATCCCCCGAAAGCCGCCGTCACCGGCATGGCGTGTCGCCTGTGAATCGGCTCCTACAAGGCCCCGCGCAGCTGCCGGGCCAGTGTTTCCAGCCGCTCGCGCGCCTCCGGCGCAGGCACCCGCCCGGGATACACCCGCAGCAATCCGTCGCCCACCTGCCGCGGCTGCACGTGAAGATGCACGTGCGGCACTTCCTGCCCGCCGGCATGGCCGTTGGATTGCCACAGGTTCAGTCCGGCCGGCGCGAACGCACGGCCGGCCGCCTGGGCCACGCGCACCGCCATGCGCATCAAGGCGGCGGCAGTGTCGCCGTCCAGGTCGAAGATCGTTTCGACATGCCTGCGCGGCACCACCAGCACGTGCCCGGGCACGGCCTGGCGCAGGTCCATGAAGGCGACCGCATCCGCATCCTCGCAGACGATGCTGGCCGGCAGCCCGCCGGCCAGGATCGCGCAGAATGGACAGGAGGCATCCGCCATCGCCGTACGCCGCGGCGCGTCAGCGGCCGAGGAAGCCGGCCACCGCGGCGCGCAGGCGCCGCAGGCCCTCGGCCACGTCGGCGTCGGCGATGTTCAATGCCGGCACCAGGCGCAGCACGTCCGGGCCGGCCTGCAGCAGCAGCAGGCCGTGCGCGGCGGCGTGGTCGAGGATCTCGCCCGCGCGTCCGGCGAACGCCGGCTTCAGCACTGCGCCGAGCATCAGGCCACGGCCGCGGACCTGCTCGAACAGATCGAACTCCCCGCCGATGGCGGCCAGGCCCTCGCGCAGCGCATGCGACTGGCGCGACACGTTGGCGGCCACCTGCGGCGAGGCGATCTTGCGCAGCGCCACCCGCGCCACCGCCGCCGCCAGCGGATTGCCGCCGAAAGTGGTGCCGTGCGCGCCGAACTGCATCGCCTGGGCGACCTTCGGCCCGGCCAGCATCGCGCCGATCGGGAAGCCGCCACCCAGCGCCTTGGCCAGGGTGACGATGTCCGGCACCACGCTGTCCTGCCAGTGCGCGAACAGGGTGCCGGTGCGGCCCATGCCGGCCTGGATCTCGTCCAGCACCAGCAGCGCGCCATGGCGGTCGCACAGCGCGCGCACCTGCTGCAGGAATCCGGACGCGGCCGGCATCACCCCGCCTTCACCCTGCACCGGCTCGAGCATCACCGCAGCCACGTCGCCGGCGGCCATCGCCGTCTCCAGCTGCACGACGTCGTTGAACTCGACGTAGCGGAAGCCGCCGGGCAGCGGCTCGTAGCCTTCCTGGTACTTCGGCTGGGCGGTGGCGGTGACCGCGGCCAGGGTGCGGCCGTGGAAGCTGCCGCGGAAGGTGACGATGACCCGCTGCTGCGGCGGACGGCCCTGCGCGGCGGCCCACTTGCGCACCAGCTTGATCGCCGCCTCGTTGGCCTCGGCGCCGGAATTGCACAGGAACACGCGTTCGGCGAAGCGCGAGGCGGTGACCAGTTCCTCGGCCAGGCGCAGCGGCGGTTCGCTGTAGAAGATGTTGCTGGTGTGCCACAGCTTGCCGGCCTGCTCGACCAGCGCGGCGTGCAGGTCCGGGTCGTTGTGGCCCAGGCCGCACACCGCGATGCCGGCGGCGAAGTCGACGTACTCGCGACCCTCGCTGTCCCACAGGCGCGACCCCTGGCCGCGCTCCAGCACCAGTTCGCGCGGGCGATAGACGGGCAGGTAGTAGCGGTGGCCCAGGTCGAGCAGCGCGGTGGTGTCGCCGGCGGGCAGCGTGGTGTCGTTCATCGGGTGGCGTATCGGGGCAGTCGCCGGCACCTGCCGGCCGGCGCATTATCGGCCCGCGACGGCGGTGGTGCCACGCCCCACGCCCAGCCGGCGGTTGACCCTGCCGGCGGGCCCGGACCATCCTGCGCGCATGCGCCCGTTCATGGCCCCGCAGCTCAACCCCGCCCGCGACGGCGGCTGGCGCCGCCGCTGGTTCGACATCATCCACCGACACGACACGCCGGCGTCGCGCAATTTCGACCTGCTGCTGGTCGCGGCGATCCTGGCCAGCATCGGGGTGGTGATGCTGGACAGCGTCGCACGCATCCACCACCGCCACGCCGACCTGTTCTACGCGATCGAATGGGGCTTCACCCTGCTGTTCACCGCCGAGTACGTGCTGCGGCTGCTGGTGGTCAGGCGCCCGCTGCGCTACATGCTCAGCATCTGGGGCGTGATCGACCTGCTGGCGATCCTGCCGACCTACCTGTCGCTGTTCGTCCCCGGCGCGCAGAGCCTGCTGGTGGTGCGGGTGCTGCGCATCCTGCGCCTGTTCCGGATCCTCAAGCTGACCCGCTACGTCGAGGAAGGCGGCGTCCTGCTGCAGGCGCTGTGGCGCAGCCGGCGCAAGATCCTGATGTTCCTGTTCACGGTGCTGACCATCGACATCATCGCCGGCGCGCTGATGTACCTGATCGAAGGCCCGCGCAACGGCTTCGTCAGCATCCCGGCCGGCGTGTACTGGGCGGTGGTGACCATGGCCACGGTGGGTTTCGGCGACATCGTGCCGCACACCACCGCCGGGCGCTTCGTGACCACGGTGCTGGTGCTGATCGGCTACAGCATCATCGCCGTGCCCACCGGCATCTACACCGCCGAACTGGCCACCAGCCTGCGCCGCAGCGAGGACCAGGCGCGCAGCTTCGACCTGCGCGGCTGCCCGGAATGCGGGCTGGAGGGCCACAGCCGCGACGCGCGCTACTGCCGGCGGTGCGGGCATGCCTTGCCCGATCCTCTGTAGGACGCGGCCTGCCCCGCTGCCCGCGTCATGCGGGTCGCGAGTCGGGCAAGCCCGACTCTATGGGGGGCATCACCAGCTTCCGGTGTTGGGCATCGACACCCAGGGCTCGGCCGGCGGCAGCGCGGCGCCCTTCTGCAGCAGTTCGATCGAGATCAGGTCCGGCGTGCGGACGAAGGCCATGCGGCCGTCGCGGGGCGGGCGGTTGATGGTCACGCCCAGCGACTGCAGGTGCGCGCAGAGCGCGTAGATGTCGTCGACGGCGAATGCCAGGTGGCCGAAGTTGCGGGCGCTGCCATAGTCCTCCGCCGGCGAGCCGTCGGCCGGCGGCCAGTTGTATGTCAGCTCGACCTCGGCCTCCGGGTTCTCCGGCGCGCCGAAGTAGACCAGGGTGAAACGGCCGGCCTCGTTGTCCATGCGCCGGGTCTGCGCCAGGCCCAGGCCCTCGGTGAGGAAACGGCTGGTCTTTTCCAGGTCGTGGACGCGGATCATCGCGTGCAGGTATTTCATCTTCGTGCCTCCGGCATGGGCCTGCCATTGTAGGAGCCCGTCTTGCGGGCGACCGGCCGGCGGGAATACGAAAGCGTCGCCTGTGCCGACGTGGCATGTCGCCGGCAGCTCCTGCAAAAAACACGGCCGTCGGGGCAGGCGACGTCCATGGGGTTCCGACGCACGTGTCGCCCGCAAGACGGGCTCCTACAACGGCAGCGCACGGGTGGCGCGTCAGTCCAGGAACAGGTCCGGCAGCAGCGGTTGCGACGGATCTTCCGCATAACCGGACAGGTCGGTCACGCCGGCTCCGGCCAGCACCTCGTCGTCGATCAGGAAGCGCCCGCTGAAGCCCCGCGCCGGCCGCACCAGCACCGCGTGCGCGGCATCGGCCATGATCTCCGGCCGGCGGCCGTTGCCGGTGCTTACGCCCGGGATCATGTTGAGCGCGTCGGTGGCGATCAGCGTGCGCGGCCACAGTGCGTTGACCGCCACACCCTGCGGGCCGAACTCGGCGGCCAGGCCCAGGGTGACGAAGCTCATGCCCATCTTGGCCAGGGTATAGCCGGTGTGCGGCCCCCACCACTTCGGATCCAGCGACGGCGGCGGTGCCAGGGTCAGGATGTGCGGGTTGGGCGCGTCCAGCAGGTGCGGCAGGCAGGCCTGCGCGCACAGGAAGCTGCCGCGCGCGTTGACCTGCTGCATCAGGTCGAAGCGCTTCATCGGCGTGTCCAGGGTGCCGCGCAGCCAGATCGCGCTGGCGTTGTTGACCAGGATGTCGATGCCGCCGAAGGCGTCGACCGTGGCCGCCACCGCGGCGCGCACCTGTTCCTCGTCGCGGATGTCGCACTTCAGCGCCAGGCCCTGGCCGCCAGCGGCGTCCACCGCCTCGGCGGCACTGTGGATGGTGCCGGGCAGCTTCGGGTTGGGCACCGCGGACTTGGCGGCGATGGCCACGTTGGCGCCGTCGCGCGCCGCTCGCAGGGCGATGGCCAGGCCGATGCCGCGCGAGGCGCCGGTGATGAACAGGGTCTTGCCGGCCAGGGTGGTCATGGCGTCGGGGCCTGCGGATGCGAGTGGGGTTGTCCAGCATTGTCTCGCGGAACACCCGCGTTTGTAGGAGCCGGCCTTGCCGGCGACGCGAGGGCGTCGGAACCGCGGAGCGTCGCCTGTGTCGGCGTCGTCGCGTCGCCGGCAAGACCGGCTCCTACAGGACGGCATCCGCGGCACGGCTGCCGGGACATGGCAAGGGCGGCCGCCAGACCCGGCCATCCGCGCTTAAGCCTGGCGCCGGGCGCGGCCTCCTATAATCCGCGCCATGGAATCCTCCTGGATGGACGCCGTACTGGCCTGGATCGGGAACCACCCCATCCTCGCCGGCGCGGTGATTTTCGCCATCGCCTTCTGTGACGCGCTGATCGTCGTGGGTGCGATCGTGCCCGCGCTGCCGCTGCTGTTCGCGGTCGGCGTGCTGATCGGCATGGGCGAACTCTCCGGCCCCTACGCGGTGGCCTGCGCCGCGCTGGGCGCGTTCCTGGGCGACGGCCTGAGTTTCTGGATCGGCTGGCGCTGGGGCAAACGGTTGTACGGGGTATGGCCCTTCAGCCGCTATCCGCAGCTGCTGGACCGTGGTGAGATCCTGTTCCGGCGCAATGCCTTCACCAGCATCCTGGCGGCGCGCTACGTCGGCGCGGTGCGCCCGTTCGTCCCGGCCATCGCCGGCATGGCGCGGATGCCGGTGCGCCGCTACGTCTTCGCCAGCGGACTGGCCAGCCTGTCCTGGGGCCTGCTGTTCCTGGCGCCCGGCTGGGTGCTGGGCCGCGCCTACGACGCGGTGGCCGCGGTGGCCGGCCACCTGGTGGTCGTGCTGGGCCTGCTGCTGGTGGTGCTGGCCCTGGCCTGGGCCTGGGTGCTCTATACCTACCGCTGGTTCGCCGACCATGCCGACTCGCTGCTGGCGCGGACGCTGGACTGGTCGCACCGGCACCCGGTGCTGGGCCGGCATTCGGCGGCGGTGTTCGATCCGGCGCACCGCGAATCCGCCTCGCTGGCGCTGCTGGCGGTGCTGCTGCTGGCCATCGGCTGGGCCTGGTTCGCGCTGCTGCTGACGGTCATCGGCCACGGCGAGCCGCTGGCGCTGGACCTGGCCGTGCACCAAGCGATGCTGGCCCTGCGCAATCCGCTGGCCGACTACCCGATGGCGGCACTGGCCTCGGTGGGCGACTGGCCGGTGCTGGCGCCGGCCTGCACGCTGGTCCTGCTGTACTTCATCTGGCGCCGGCGCTGGATGGCCGCCGCGCACTGGCTGGCCGCGCTGGCCTTCGGCCTGGCCCTGACCTGGCTGCTGGGCACCACCGTCGACGTGGTGCGCCCGCCGGGCGCCAGCAGCGGCTTCGGCTTCCCGTCCATCGCGGTGACGATGTCGACTATTGCTTTCGGCTTCTTCGCGGTGCTGATCGCGCGCGAACTGCCGGGCCGCGACCGGGTGTGGCCCTACCTGGTCTCCGGGGTGGTGGTGACGGTCATCGGCTTCGCCCGCCTGTACCTGGGCGCGCACTGGCTCAGCGACGTGGTCGGCGGGATGCTGCTGGGCATCGTCTGGCTGCTGGTGCTGGGCATCGCCTACCGCCGCCGCTTCAACCGCTCGTTCTGGGTCAAGCCGGTGGCCTGGCTGTTCTACGGCGCCTTCGCCGTGGCCGCGCTGTGGTACGCGCCGCGGAATATCGAAGCCAAGCTGGCCAAGTTCGAACCGCCGCCGCCGCTGCCGGTGCTGGCCGACCTGGAGGACTGGTGGAGCCACGAATGGATGCTGCAGCCGGCGCGGCGCAACGAGTTCGACGACGAACTGCGCTGGCCGCTGGACGTGCAGGTCGCCGGCCCGCTGGCGCCGCTGCAGGCGCGGCTGGAGGCCGCCGGCTGGCGCGTGCAGCCCCAGGCCAAGTGGGAACAGGCGGTCAACCTGCTCGACACCGACGGCGAGCCGGACCAGGTGCCGGTGCTGCCGGCCACGCTGGACGCGCGCACCGAAGCGCTGCTGATGGTGCACGATGCAGCGGACCACAACGTGCGCCACGTGCTGCGATTGTGGCCGACCCCGGTGGCGCTGCAGCCGGGCGGCGTGCCGCTGTGGGTCGGCACCGCGCAGACCCTGCACTTCACCCATGACCTCGGCCTGATCGTCACCTGGCGGCCGCAGCCGGGCTCCGATCCGGCGCTGGAAGAGGTGTTCGGCCCGCTCAAGGATCTGCCGCACGCGATGGCGCCGCACCCGGACTCGGCGCTGCCGGTGCTGCGCGTGCGTACCGACGGTCTGGACGCGTCCGCGGACGGGCCGGTTACGCTTCCTCGTCCATCCACTCCAGCACCCGGTCCAGGCGCTGGTGCGGATCGGGTTCCTGCAGCAGCGCCAGGCGCTGCTCGTCGGTAACCGGCAGCAGTTCGGCCAGCCGCCAGCCGACCCAGGACGCGTCCTCCAGCTGGCGCAGGTTGGCGCTGGCGTACTCGCCGCCGACCTTGTCCAGCAGTTCGGCCAGCAACGTCGCCAGCGCCGCGTGCTGTGGCAGCAGCGCCGCCGCGACCGGCTCGTCGCACCACTGCACTTCGCCGACCAGCAGGCCGTTGTCGCGCACCCGGGTGCGGGCGACGCGGAAGCGGCGGCCGCCGCGCACCTGCAGGGTCAGCAGGCCGTTGCGGTCGTTGCCGAAATCCTCGATCCGCGCCTCCACCCCGAACGCCGCCGGCGTGGCCGGCGCGCCGACCTCCTCGCCGTCCAGGATCAGGCAGATGCCGAAACCGCTGCCGTTGCGGCCGCACTCGGCGACCAGGTCCAGGTAGCGCCGCTCGAACACGCGCAGGCCCAGCGGCGCGCCGGGCAGCAGCACGGTATGCAGCGGGAACAGCGGAAGGGATTCGTTGGCGGCTACGGGCATCGGCGGGGTTCGGCTGATGACGGCAAAAGTCGAGTCGGCAGGATCGGTGTCGGCCGGGTCAGGTTAACCCCGCGCGCCGGCGGCCGCGTCAAATCCCGGCATCGCCGAGCATGGCCACGAAGCGCCGGGGCGCGCCGTCGAAGCCGCCGTTGGACATGAACACCACATGGTCGCCTTCGCGGGCCCCGGCCCGCAGCGCGGCCAGCAGGGCGTCGGTGTCGGGCACCGCCCGGGCCTGCCCGCGCACCGCGGCGACGACCTTGCCGGCGTCCCAGGCCAGTTCCGGCCGATGCAGGAACAGCACCGCATCGGCCAGGTCCAGCGACGGCGCCAGCGCTTCGGCGTGCGCGCCCAGCCGCATCGAGTTGCTGCGCGGCTCCATCGCCACCACGATCCGCGCATCGCCCACTTTCGCCCGCAGGCCTTCCAGGGTGGTGCGGATCGCAGTCGGATGATGGGCGAAGTCGTCGTACACGGTGATGCCGCCGTGCGTGCCCAGCACCTCCAGCCGGCGCTTGACGCTGGCGAAGCCGGCCAACGCCGGGATGACCTGCGCCGGATCCACGCCCACCGCATGCGCGGCGGCCAGCGCGGCCAGTGCGTTCATCACGTTGTGGCGGCCGACCAGCGGCCAGCGCAGGGTGCCGACGTCCCGGCCGCGATGCAGCACCACGAAGGCGCTGCCGTCGGCCTGCAGCAGGCGCGCGCTCCAGTCGAAGCCCGCGCCGCCGCCGGCACGCGGGATGGCGATGGCCGCCTCGTCCAGGCCGAAGGTCTCCACCGGGGTCCAGCACCCCATCGCCAGCACCTGCGCCAGGTGCGCGTCCTCGCCATTGGCCAGCAGCCGCCCGGCACGCGGCACAGTGCGGACCAGGTGATGGAACTGGCGCTGGATCGCGGCCAGGTCCGGGAAGATGTCGGCGTGGTCGTATTCGAGGTTGTTGAGGATGGCGACCGTCGGCCGGTAGTGCACGAACTTGCTGCGCTTGTCGAAGAACGCGGTGTCGTACTCGTCGGCCTCGACCACGAACTCGCGCCCGCCGCCCAGCCGCGCCGAGGTGCCGAAGTCCTCGGCCACCCCGCCGATCAGGAAGCCCGGATCGCGTCCGGCCGCCTGCAGCAGGAAGGCCAGGATCGTGGTGGTGGTGGTCTTGCCGTGGGTGCCGGCCACCGCCAGCGTGCTCCGCCCCGGCAGCACGCGTTCGGCCAGCCATTGCGCGCCGGAGGTGTAGCGGCGTCCATCGTCGAGCACCTGCTCCACCGCCGGGTTGCCGCGCGAGAGCGCATTGCCGATCACGATCTCCTGCGCGTCGGCGGCGATGTTCTGCGGCAGGTAGCCCTGCTTCAACTCGATGCCCAGCTTCTCCAGCTGGATCGACATGGGCGGATACACGGCCTGGTCGCTGCCCTCGACCTGGAACCCCAGTTCGCGCGCGAGGGCGGCCACGCCACCCATGAAAGTCCCGGCGATGCCGAGGATGTGGATTTTGCTCATGGAAGGATTGTCGCCGAAGCGGCGGAAATTGCGAGAGTGCGCCGTCCCAGGTTTGCCCCGGCTCGGCAAGGCATCCACGCAGGCGGGACCCAGCGACTTTCAGGCTCAAACCGAAGGCAAGAGCGTCGGCTTCGGAGGGGGCCGCCCCCGTACCTGTTGGGCTTGAAGCAGGAGCGTCGGCTTCGGCGGGGGCCGTCGTGCCTGTCGGGCTTGAAGCGAGAGCGTCGGCTTCGGAGGGGGCCGTCGTGCCCTGGGGGGTCTGGCGCATCGCTCGGCTCCGCCGTCCATGGCTCCGACGAGCGACCGCAGGCCATCCCTGGCCTGCTTGCGCCAGACCCCCCAGGGCACGACGTCCTTCGATGGCGTTGAGGTGGTGGCTTCGATCGGGAGAAAGCGAACCCTCGGGTGCCGGACTTCCGTAGAGCGGGGCTTGCCCCGCTGCGCTCGACCGACAGAGGCAAAGGCAGCGGGGCAAGCCCCGCTCTACGAAGGCAGGCCAAGTCGAAACGATGGCAGGCACGCAAGGGAGCCACCCCAGGAACGAAGCCGCACTCCCAACGCGCCGAAAGACGCGGTAGTGCGGGGGTATGGCGCAAGCAGCACATGGATGTGCTGCGCTCGGCTGTCGGAGGCAGGACGCCGGAGCCAGCCGATGCGCCATACCCCCGCACTGCCGCGGCTC
>Ga0160448_100158_pt1 | contig 31159 bp, 20 predicted proteins | sample HID1973M_E1MG_FD_108269 | JGI IMG/M metagenome (GOLD analysis project Ga0160448, IMG submission 108269) | Enriched mosquito-associated microbial communities from UW Madison campus, WI, USA - HID1973M_E1 MG | ecosystem: Host-associated > Arthropoda: Insects > Digestive system > Unclassified ...
CTGGCCAAGGAAATGGACATGCCCGAGGACAAGATCCGCAAGGTCATGAAGATCGCCAAGGAGCCCATCTCGATGGAGACTCCGATTGGCGACGACGAAGATTCGCACCTGGGCGACTTCATCGAGGACACCAATGTGGAGTCCCCGATCGACAACACCACCAACATCAACCTGCAGGAAACGGTCCGCGACGTGCTCGCCGGCCTGACCCCGAGGGAAGCCAAGGTGTTGCGCATGCGCTTCGGCATCGACATGAACACCGACCACACCCTCGAGGAAGTGGGCAAGCAGTTCGACGTCACCCGTGAGCGCATCCGCCAGATAGAGGCCAAGGCCCTGCGCAAGCTGCGCCACCCGAGCCGTTCGGAGCAGCTGCGGAGCTTCCTGGATATCGACTGATGGTCGAGCGCTGCAAGGCGCTGAAGCATGAAAAGCGAAAGGCCCGCCGCAAGGCGGGCTTTTTGTTGGCCGGGTGTCAGGCTGCCGGATGCGGGTTTGGCGCACTCACCAGTTGACGGCACCGCCGCGCGCTGTGGCCGCTGCCGTACCAGTAGAATGGGCAGGCAGCGGGCCTATAGCTCAATGGTTAGAGCAGAGGACTCATAATCCTTTGGTTCCAGGTTCGAGTCCTGGTGGGCCCACCAATTACGTCTTGCCTCCACTCACTGCAGGAAGCCGCGGTGCATACGGTCTTGATCAGCAAGCATGACCCCCTGCCGCGCGTGCTGCTTGTCGCTACGACGCCTTCGTCGCACGGCCGCCGTGACGCACAAAGACGTATACAGAAAGTAAAAGCAGGAGCATGCGCACGGCATCCACCGCATCGCCCGGCGGATCGCCGTTGCGTAGATGGGTTCCGATTGCGCCCAGCATGATCAGCGACAACATCAGCGCGGATGCCGTGCGCCATCTCGACGTGCATAGCCCAATCGAGCCGCTGATTTCGGCGACCAGTACTACGTACATGCTCCAGATCGGCAGATGCGAGGTTTCAAAGAACTGCCGCATCTCGGCGTCGTGCGCAATCTTGCCGATGTCAAAGGCGATGAACCAACCGGCTGTATGCAGTGAGAGTGCCCTCCCTGCCGCGTAGCCATCGGGAACTCCAAATGCTCGCAGCGCGGGAACCGCGCCCACCGCAGCCAACGACAGCGCGCCCCCGCAAATGAATGATGAGGCGGGATAGAGCGTGCGCATGGTGGATCGCGAAAGGTCGACCAGCGCAGCGGAACCCAACGCTACGCTGGCAACCAGCGGAATAGCCAGGAGGCCGGCTGCAACGACGATGGCGTAGATCGCCAGACCACTCCGCGGCCAAAAGCGAAACATCCGCAATGCGAGTGCCGCCGAGAGCGCGCCCAGGCAGAGGCTCAGCAGGAAGCCTGGCAAGGTCATTCCCTGGATGTACCGGTGGTCTTCGTCTCTGCACTCACCGCGCTCGCGGCTGCCGCGGGTCGCGGGGTGGCGTACATCTGACTGAAGATCTGCTTCATAAGCGCCATCTCGTCGTTACCCACCGCGTAGATGTCGAAATGCGTCTTGCCGGGAATGATCCGAACATCCGAGCGGGCGCCCACGTTGTCCAGCGCCGCCTTGAGCCGCAGCGCAGCTCCATCGAGATAAAACGTGTCTGCACCGCCCACGTAGACGTGGATCTTTCCATCCAGGTCGGGACTCAGCGTGGCCCAGTCACGCGTGATGAGGTGTGCGATGTCGTAGTGGTCGCGCCAGTAGGCGATCACCTCGGGATCGACGGCGCCCGTGCTGCGATCAAACAAGGGCTGCGGACGACCATCCGCGCCGCGCGGCGAGAACACCCATTCGAACGAGGCCATCTGCCCACCGAGGGGTCCGATCACCTCTTCCATCCGAGCGAACTGCTCGAAGGTGGACAAGACCTGGCCCTGGTCGCGCATGAGGGGATAGGCGTCGCCGCTCTTGGCGCGATACACGTTGGCGCCGGCGGCGTATAGGTCGATGCCGAAGAAATCATGGAAGTCGGATGGATCCGGCGAGGTGGCCCAGGCGCCACCGAACAGCTTTGGATATCGCATCTGCAACCACAGCGCCGCCCATCCGCCCGAAGAGTGGCCCGTGAGCAGACGACCGGAGGGCGTGGAATCCATGCGGTAGTGCTGTTCCAGATCAGGGATCAGCTCTTCGGTCAGCGCCGCGCCCCATGGCCCGTTGTTGACCGAATCGGCGAACTCGTGGGTACCCGTGGGGCCGGCTTGATCCAGCATGACCACGATCATCGGCGGCATCTCACCACGCTTCATCGCGGCATGGATCGCAATGGCCGCGGTGACCTGCTTGCGGTAATTGCTGCTGAAGCCATGGGTCTGGTAGACCACCGGGTAGCGCGCGGAGCCGGCGTCGTTGTACCCAGGCGGCAGTACGACCCAGCCGCGCATGTGCACAGGACGGCCCCAGAACGCGCTCAGTTTTGCACTGACAAAGTCGATCTCGTGCGTATGTGCCCGCGTATCCGGGGCGGCGTCACGGATCACCGCCGGCACTTGGGCAGGAAGATTCCACGCGTCGCTCGGAAGCGGCAACCGCTGGTCGAGGACGAAGGTCGACGTTGCGTGCCCGCGGCGTAGTTGCACGCGCTGGGGAAGGCTGCTGATGTCGTCCGCGTCGCGGCCGGCGTAGTTGTCATCGCGCTCAACGTCGAGCACCGCCTGCATGTAGTAGTCACCATCAGGCAGCTGCGAGAAGGCTTGCGGGTAGGCAATCGCATCCACATCCAACGTCTGTGTCTTGCCTGGCGCGATGCGTGATATCTCCATGGCAGCCGCGCTGGCACCCGGTGAAAACGCACCCGCATCCACCGTCGTCACTGGCCCTCCCTTTGCGCGCTTGAGTGCACTTTCAGCCGACTCGGCAAACAACAGCAGTCGGCCGGAGGTTGCGGTGGGTGCCGAGGCCGGCAGTTGTACGCGTAGCCCGGTGTCTTCCGCCGCCTGCGCGTGCGCGCCTGCGAGCGACGCAAGGACAACCAGAAGAGGTGCATACAGGCGACTCGGCATGCTCGGGCTCCGGAGTTTCAGGGGTCAGGATGGCGATGAAGTGTTGGCGAATGGCTCTACGGTCTGGGAGACGTTGCGATAAACCTGATGCAGCGCGTTTGACGTCGATTGACAGGACGCCATCTGCCACTCGTTCCCAGGACCGCCGCCGAACATGCTCGCACCGCCTCCGAGCGTGATCGGCACCACGTGCAGGCGAAGTTCGTCGATCAGTCCCAGCGCAAGGCACTGGCGCGCAATGTCCGCACCGCCAGCGATGATCACATCGCGCTCGCCGGCAATATCACGCGCGCGTTGAAGTGCTGCTTCGATTCCGCCAGTTTCAAAATGGAAGGTCGTGGCGCCTCGCACCAGATCCTCGCGCGAACGCCGGGTGACGACGATCGTCGGCCGCTCGAAAGCGCCATCCGGCCCCCAGTGCGAGATGCCAACGTCAAACATCCGGCGACCCAGCACCACCGCGCCCGCGGTTGCGAACATGTGGGTCGCCGCCTCCTGATCGGCCGGCTCCGGCTGCCCACCGTCGAGCCCAATCCAACGATGCAAGCGAAGTCCCGCATCCCCGAACGGCGCGTCCACCGTGATGTGGTTGCCGGCGACAAAGCCATCCAGCGACGGGCTGATATCCAGGATCACACGGGCCATGAGGGTCCTCGTCTGTAGCGGTGAAGAGCGCACGCGGCGCCGTTACTCACAGCTGACGAATAGGGAGGCGGAAGATCGACAGCAGTGTTGCAGTTCGCCAGCTCAGCCGCCGGCCAAGCGGTATGCGAAGTCGTAGTCGTGCCGGCCGTCGGTGATGGTGATCGTCATATCGCCTTCCAGCCCGACCAGCTCACCCGTGCCGGAGCCGGGCACGACCGTCACCGTCCACTCCTGCGGAACGCCCTTGCGCATCAGGGCGCGATGGACGCAGGCGAAGCTGCCCTTGCGACCGTCCAGGGAGCCGGACACAATTTCCATCGCGACATAGGCGCCATCCTGGTAATCAGCGCTGCCGGCCGCGAGCATCTCGCCCCCGCTGGTGGCGTCGAGCCCGCCGCTGAAGGTCTTGTCGATCGACAAACGCGACAGCCCGGTCGCGGCCTTGGCGGGCGCATTGTCGGGTGCTTGCGGTTGTACCTTCACGGTGAAGCTGCCGCGTGCGTGCTGGGTCATGGCGGTTCCTGTTGGGGGCGAGGTGGTGTCGGCGGACGAGTTCGGTTGCGCCAGACCATCGGCCGCCAGGCAGGCGGCGAGCAGGCTGGCAAGGGTCAGGGCGGAGAGGCGTTTTTGGGCTCGGGTCATGGCGCTGCTTCCGGGTGGATACGAGCATTCAATGGCAGGTGAGGGCGCGATGCTAGGAAAAATGCGACAGCGGGGCACTCGCAGGTGACGCGCGACCCCGGCCCGGCGCGTGGCGTGCTGCATGCCGAGCCGTCGGCCGGTGCGTTTGAGCATGCGCGCATTGCACCCGCGCCGGAGCTTGACGCTATCGTCGCGCATTACTGGCGGGTGCGCTGGCATCTGCCCGAGGGCGTTGAGCAAACGCGGCAGACCTTGCCACATCCCAACGTGCATCTGGTCATTGCCGGCGGCAACGCCACCGTCGGCGGTGTCCACACCTCGCGCTTCACCACCCACCTGCGCGGCAACGATGGCGTGTTCGGCATCAAGTTTCGCGCCGGCGGCGTGCGCGCCACGCTGGGGATGCCGGTGTCGCAGCTGCGAGATCGCACAGTGCCCGCACGCGAGATGTTCGGCGCGTGGATCGACGAGCTGGTGACGATCATGTTGCGTGACGGCAGCGATGCCGAGCGCGTTGCCAGTATCAATGCCGTGCTGATTGCGAACACCCGCGCACCGACGCAGGCCGGGCAACGTGCGGGCATCATCCTCGATGCCATTGCCAGCGACCCGACCCTGCTGCGCGTGGACGATGTGCTGCAGCGCTGGCCGATGCAGCGGCGCACGCTGGAGCGGCTGTTCGATGATGAGATTGGCGTCAGCCCGAAATGGGTGATCCAGCGCTACCGCCTGCACGAAGCGCTGGCGCGCATGACCGATGCGGCGCCGGTCGATTGGGCGCAGTTCGCCCAGGACCTGGGCTACTTCGACCAGGCGCACTTCATCCGCGATTTCCGCAATCAGGTGGGCATGACCCCGCACGCTTACCGTCGGCGCATCGAGCGCTGACATTCTTCGCGCTAGGTCAAAAGTCACGGCGCACATCGGCACTCCTCGGCGCCCACGCACCCGCTTCACGCTTGCCTCACCGGTCGCGACCACGCTCGCCGGGACACCGATTCCCGGCAGGCCATCATGCAGCTAGAGCTACGCGATATCTCCAAGACCTATGGCAATGGCGTGCAGGCGCTGGACAAGGTCAGCCTGACCATCCCGGTGGGCATGTATGGCCTGCTCGGCCCCAACGGCGCGGGCAAGTCCACGCTGATGCGCATCCTGGCCACCTTGCAGGAGGCCGACAGCGGCAGCGCCATGCTCGGCCAACTGGACGTGCTCCGCGACAAGGACGCGCTGCGCAAGACCTTGGGTTACCTGCCGCAGGAGTTCGGCGTCTATCCGCATGCCAGCGCCCAGGACTTGCTCGACTACTTCGCCGTGCTGGAAGGTCTGGGTGGTCGCGGTGAGCGGCAGGACGTGGTCGAGTCGCTGCTGCGGCAGGTCAATCTGTGGGAGGTGCGCAAGCAGAAGCTCGGCGGCTTCTCGGGCGGCATGCGGCAGCGCTTTGGCATCGCCGTGGCGCTGCTGGGCAATCCGAAGCTGTTGATCGTCGACGAGCCCACCGCCGGTCTGGATCCGGCCGAGCGCGCGCGCTTCCTCAACCTGCTCAGCGAGCTCGGCGAAACCAGCGTGGTCATCCTGTCCACCCACATCGTTGAGGATGTGGCCGAGCTGTGCACGCGGATGGCGATCATCAACCGCGGCCGGATCCTGCTGGAGGCCGAGCCGCAAGCGGCGATGACCGCGCTGCGTGGACGCATCTGGCGACGCGTGATCGCGCGTGACGATCTCGCCGACCTGCAGCGCGAACACGCGGTGATCTCCACGACGCTGCTGGGCGGACGCACCGTTGTGCACGTCTACGGTCCGGCCTCGCCCGGCCCCGGTTTCGAGCAGACCGAGCCCGACCTGACCGACGTCTACTTCAGCACCATGGCCGGACACATCGACGCAGGCCAACCAAATCTGCAGGCGATGGCCGCGTCATGAAGTTGGGCTCGATCGCCGGCTTCGAATTCGCCTACCAGTTGCGGCGGCCGGCTTACTGGCTGTTCTTCGCCGTGCTGTTCTTCGTCGCCTGGAGCATCATCCAGGCCAATTACGTGCCCGACGCACGCGATGGTTGGTTGCTGCTGAACGCGCCGCTGGTGATTGCCTCGACCACCGTGGTGGCCGGCATGCTGTGGTTGTTCCTGGCCGCCTCGATTGCTGGCGAAGCGGCCTCCCGCGACATCAGTTCCGGCCTGCATCCGCTCAGCTACAGCGCACCGGTCTCGAAGTTGGAGTTCCTGGGCGGACGTTTCCTGGCCGCCTTTGCGCTCAATGCAGGCCTGCTGCTGGCAGTACCCGCCGGGATGTTGCTGGGCATGCATTGGCCCAGCGTGGAGCCGGAGATTCTGGGCCCGTGGCGACCTCTTGCATTCCTGCTCGCCTACTTGTCCGTCGCATTGCCCAACGCGTTCCTCGCCACTTCGGTGCAGTTCGCCTTGGTCGCGCTATCCCGGCGTGCCCTGCTGGCCTACTTCGGCAGCCTGCTGTTGTTCCTCGGCAGCATGGGCTTGTCCGTGGTCGTGATGACAGTGCTCAAGCAACCCGATCTGGCGCGCCTGCTCGATCCGGTGGGCATGATCGCCATCGTCAGCGGACTGTCCGACACCTGGACGACGCACCAGGTCAACACGCAGCTGGTGGGGCTGCAACCGTTGTGGTTGGGCAATCGCCTGCTCTGGGTGGCAGTGGGCCTGGCCGTGCTGGGCTACACCTGGTGGCGTTTCCGTCTTGCGCATCCGGTGGAGCGTAGTCGCCGCGCAGCGCGGCGCGCCAAGCGCAGTGCATTGCAGGACGTCGACGTATCACCGCCAGCACAGCCCAACGCAATCTCGGCGGTGGCGGCGCAGGCGCGCTTCGGTGCGATCGCGCAGTGGCGTCAGCTGTCCGCGGCCACCGCGATGTCCTTGCGCATACTGGCCCGCGGCTGGACTGTGTTCGCGCCGCTGGTGACATGCGGGCTGCTGGTCTGCATCGCGATCGCGGCCAACATGGAATTCATGGGCGTTCCGCTGCTGCCGCGCACGGAGCATGTACTGCAGTTCATCACCGCGGCGCTGGCCAATCCTGGCAACCGCCTGTGGATGGTGATCCCGCTGCTGACCATCTTTTATGCCGGCGAACTGATCTGGGCCGAGCGCGACGCGCGCATGGGCGAAATCGTCGGTGCCACGCCCGCGCGCGAATGGGTGTTCTTCGTGGCCAGGTATCTGGCGCTGGCCGGACTCTTGCTGGCCTGGATGTTGGTGATCGGCCTGGCCGCCGTGGTGGCGCAAGCCGTGCTTGGCTACCCGCACTTGGAGATCGCACTGCTGGCCAAAGTCATGCTCGGCTTGCAGTGGCCCGAGTATCTGCTGTTCGCGCTGCTGGCGCTGACGGTCCAGGCCATCGTCAACCACAAGCAGATCGGCCTGTTGGTGGCGCTGGCGTTGTATGGACTCATCGCCTTTGCGCCGATGCTCGGCATCGAGCACCGCTTGCTGGCATTCGGCGGCAGTCCTGCCTGGTCGTATTCGGATATCCGCGGATTCGGCAATACAGTGCTGCCGTGGTTGGCGTTCAAGGCCTACTGGTTCTGCTGGGCCTTGCTGTTGGCGGTACTGGCAAAGCTGTTGTGGGTGCGCGGCCGCGAACCAGGCCTGCGCTCGCGCTGGCGCTTGGCGCGGACCAGGCTGACCCGTGCCACAGCGATCACAGCGGCGCTATTGGGCATCGCGGTGGCCGGCCTGGGCGGCTACATCTACTACAACACCAACGTCCTCAACACCTATCAAGCACAGGCTGAGCGACTCGCACGCGCGGCGGCTTACGAGCGCCAGTACGCCCGTTATGCCGATGTGGCGCAACCGCAGGTGGCCAAGTCGACGATGCGCGTGGAGATCCATCCACAACGGCGCATGGCCGAATTCCGCGGTAGTTACTTGCTGGACAACGCCAGCGCCCAACCCATCGAAATCCTGCATGTGGCCATATCCACCCGTGAGGGTGTCGCTACGCGTCGCATCGACTTGGATCGACCGGCCACACTGGTGCAGGACGATGCGGTGCTGGGTCATCGCATCTACCGGTTCGCCACGCCGCTGCAGCCTGGCGAAACGATGCAGCTGCGATACGACGTGGCATTGGCCCCGCGTGGCTTCAGCAATGCCGGCGCCGACACCGCGATTGTCGACAATGGCAGCTGGCTGGTGGCCCAGGACTACCTGCCAGCGATCGGTTACCAGGCCGATCGCGAGTTGCGCGAAGTCGGTGATCGGCTGACGCAGGGCTTGCCGGCACGCCCGCTGGTGCCCAGGCTCGAAGACGCCTCGGCACGCCGGGTCACGCAAGCGGCAACCGGCATGCAGTTTGACGCCATCGTCGGAACGGCTGGCGATCAAATCGCGGTGGCGCCCGGCAGCTTGCTGGGGCGTTGGCGCGAGCAGGGCCGCAACTACTTCCACTACGCCAGTCGTGCGCCGATCGGGATGGACGTGCAGTTCTTCTCCGCGCGTTACGCCATCCACCGTGAGCAGTGCCTGGGCGTGTCGGTGGAAGTATTCCACCACCGCGCACACGCGGGCATCGTCCCGGCCACGGCGCGCAGCGCCTGCGCCTCGCTGCGACTGTACGGGCGGTTGTTCGGCGCATATCCCTACGACACGTTGCACATCGTCGAGAATCCACAGCGCGACATCGGCGCGCATTCGGAGCCGGGGCAGGTGGACTACGGTGATGGCTTTGCCTTGCTCAACCCCGCGACCGATGAGGGCGGCCTGGATCTGGTGACCGCTGTTGCCGCGCACGAAGTGGCGCATCAGTGGTGGGGCGGGCAACGTTTTCGTCCGGCACGCGTGGAAGGCATCGGCCTGCTGATCGAGAGCATGGCGACCTACTCGGCGACCCAGGTGATGGAAGACAGCCTGGGCCCGGCCCAGTTGCAGGCCTACCTGTCGATGATGCGCGAGCAGTACCAAGTGCCGCGCTCGTTAGCGATGCCGCCGCTGCTGCGTGCCACTGATCAGTTCATGAGCTATCGCAAGGGACCGCTGGCCTTGTACGCGATGAGCCAGTACATCGGCCGCGATCAGGTCAACCACGCGCTGCGCCGCCTGCTTGATGCGCACCCGCGCGGCCGCGAACCGCTGGCCATCACGCTCGACTTGTACCGCGAACTGCAGGCGGTGACGCCGGCACGCTATCGCGGCGTGCTGCACGACCTGTTCGCCGCCAACACCTATTGGGAGCTGTCGGCGACCCAAGCCAACGCCAGACGACTGGACGACGGACGCTGGGAGCTGACGTTGGACGTGCGCGCGCGCAAGTACGTGGTCGACGAGAACGGTGCGGAACACGAGCAGCCGCTGGACGAATGGGTCGAGATGGGCGTCTACCCAGGCCAGGCAAAGCGGCAAGAGAACCGGCAGGTGATCGTGGCCGAGCCTCTCTACCTCGACAAGCACCACATCACCCAGTCTGCCCAGACGATCACCGTGGTGGTGCCGGGCGAACCCGGGCATGCCGGGATCGACCCACGTTCGCTGCTGGTGGACCTGCGCGCGCGCGACAACTTCGTGGACCTGGCGCGTCGACGCAACTGACAGGGGCGAGCGCGCCGCCGGCGCTATGCATCGCACGACCTCGGCGACCACGGTTACGGCTTGGCGCCGCGCAACTCCGTCCAATACGGCCACATCGCCATGCTCGTGGAGGTCTTGCGCCAGGCGACAATCTCGCCGTCGATGCGGTCGCCGCGCAGTTTCAGGCCCAGCGCCAGCTGATCCAGCTGATCGCGACGGGTGTCGGGGCTGCCGATGTCGCCGTGGCTGTCGCCCGACAGCTGGCCGTCGAGCAGGCCGAGATCGGTGATCGGTTGCGCGGGGCCGTCGCCGATCGCGAGCGTGCCGCTGCCGTCAGCGTTGATCATCAACTGCACCGACACCGGCTTGCCTTGCGCAAGCAAGGTGCCGTGCCACTGACCGCGATAGTCCTGCGCCGGTTGCAGCGGCTGCAAACGCGGCGCGGGCGGCGAGGGCACGGTGGTCCACTCGGGCACGACCGACTTCAACAAGCGATCACGCACACCTGCGATGAATCCCGGCGGCCCACGGCGGTTGCTGAGCACGATGGCCGCGGCATTGGCCGAAGGCACCAGCACAAACTCCGCGGTCACGCCCGATTGTCCGCCACGATGGTGCAGGATGCCCAGCTGTCCCGGCGCGTTGTAGACCTCCCAACCCAGGGCGTAGTGGAAGCCCGGCGCCACCTCGGTGGTGGGGCGATGCAGTTGGTCCAGATGGGTCTGGTCGAGGATCTTCGCCGACGCCTCCAAGCCATTTCCGCCCAGGTGCAGCATGGCGAAGCGGGCCAGATCATGCGCACTTGCGTACATCTCGCCTGAGCCCGGCGTGGCGGTGAGATAGAACGGCAAGGGCGTACCGTCGTCGGCGTAGCGCACGGCCATCTCGTCGCGCCGCGACGAGTCGGTGTCAAAGAAACTGTCGCGCATGCCCAGCGGCAGCAGCACGCGATCACGCAGGAACTGGCCATACTCCTGATGCGACTGGCGCGCGACGATCTCCGCCACGATGCCCATGCCCAGGTTGGAGTATTCGTAGCGCTCGCCGACCGGCGCGATCAGATGGCCGTAGTCGCGTACCAGATCGCTGATGCTGGGCTGCTTGCCAGGTTCGCCTTCGGGATACATGCCGAACAGGGTCGGCAGTCCGGCCGAGTGCGAGGCGATCCGCCGCAGCGTGGCTTCGCCTGAGGGACCGTTGGCGTCCACCAGCTTGTGATCACCCAGATATTCATTGGCCGGGCGATCCAGATCCAGCCTGCCATCGGCCGCCAGCAGCATCATCGCGGTGGTGGTGAAGGGCTTGGTGGTGGAAGCAATCGAGAAGGCGGTGTGTGCAGTTGCACGGCGCTTGGCCTGCTGGTCCGCCCAGCCAAAGCCTTGCTCCAAGACAATCCGCCCGTCCTTCACCACCGCCACTGACACGCCGGTGAGCTCGCCAGCGGCGATGCGCTTTTCGATGTCGGCCTGGATCGCGGCGTAAGGCGACGAACGATCCGCGTCGGTGGCGAGCGCGACAGGTATGAAAAGACTCGCTGCGAGAAGAATGCAGAGCAGGCGGAGCGTGCGGGAGGTGGTCATGAAGAGGAGTTTCCAGAAAGGCCGTAATGATTGGATGCAGCAAATCTGTTGCGGGTTTAGTGGACAGCGAATGGCCCTCCGGAGAGGGCCATTGGAAATTTTGGATTTGGACTTCGTTTTGCCCCCACCCCAGCCCTCCCCCGCAACGCGGGGGAGGGGGTCAGGTAAGTTCTCCCCCGCGATGCGGGGGAGGGCGTTGAGCAATGCTTAGAAGTCGTACTGCAGCATGAAACGGAACGAGCGCGGCGCCTGGAACGACAGCGGCAGCAGGTAGGTGTCGACCGGGATGCCGGTGTCCACGTCTTCAGCTGTTTCGTTGACCGAGGTGACCTTCTGCTCGTTGAAGACGTTGAACACGTCGACCTTGAACTGCAGACCCTTGGCCCACAAGGGCGCGTAACGCAGGTTCAGATCCAGGCTGCGCGTCCACGGCAAGCGACCCTTGGTGCCACGCGGGTAGATCTGCACGTTGTTGGCCGGCTCGCCATCCGGGCCCAGCGCCTGGCCGGATTCGGTGGTGCCGCAACGCATGAACGAAGAACCATAAGGATGGAAGCCCGATTGACTCGGCCACGGCGCATACACACCAAAGCAGTTGAGTGGACGCCCGGATTGCACCAGCAAGTTGGCGCCCAGCGACCATTCTTCGCTGAACTCGTAGTTGCCGAACATCTTCAGGCTGTGCCGGCGATCATTGGGCAGGTAACCGTAGGTGTTCTGGGTCAGCTCGATGTAGTCGAAGTCCTGGGTGGTGTTGGTATTGGCCTGGCCAATGTCCGACTTCACGCCGCCTTCGGTGTTGCCTTTGCTCTTGCCGTAGGTATACGAGCCCTGGAAGAAGAAGTTGTCCCAGCTGCCATCCATGAAGAACTCGATGGCGCTGTAGGTGCGCTTGGCTTTCGGTGACAGGCGTGCGCCATCCACATGCACGGCGGTCAGATTGCCGTCGCCGTACAAGTCGGTCATGAACACCGCGTCTTCGCCCGGATTGAAGATGCGGCAATACGGAAAGCCCGAGCCCGGCAACGAGGCGAAGCGGCCGGCGCTGTCCTGCCAGCGGCCATTGGGCAACTGTGTGAAACCAGCCGAGTCCATGATCGCGGTGTAGTCGCAGTTGTCGTCGATGGCGGCTTTCAGATCGCGGTAGATCGCGCGCACGCCCAGGTTGACGTGCTCACCCATCGCCGCCTGGAAGCCGAGGATGTACTCGTCCTGGTACATCGGGTCCAGATCCTTGGCGGCAATGGTCTGCGGATTCTTGGGTTCGCCGAACTCGCCGTTGATGTAGGTCAGGTTGGTGATCGGAGTCAGCCCCAGCGGTGCGCCGGTGACCGGGTCCACGCCAGTGAAGCGGAAGTTCTGGCGGGTGAATACCGAGGCCGACGCACCGCGCGTGGCCACGTCGGCGGTCAGCGGCAGCGCATAGCGGCCGGCGTTACCGAACAGCTTGAAGGTGGAGTCGCCGTTGATGTCCCAGGAGAAACCCAGGCGCGGGCCAAGCTGGTTCTCGACCTTGACGAAGCTGTTGCCAAAGCCATCGCGGTTGTCGAAGGTGTCCCAGCGCAGACCCAGGTAGGCCATGAAGTTGTCGGTGACGTTCCAGTTGTCCTGGATGTAGAAGGCGCGCTGCTTGATTTCGTTCGACGAGCCCTGGTTGACGATCTGCTCGCGCACCAGGTCGTACTCATCGCCGGTATTGGGCAGGGTGTCGTCGCCGTTGCTGGTGCCGTAGCGCCACACGCGACCGCCTTCGGTCGAGGTGCCGGCGATGGATTCGAAGTCGTCCAGGTCCAGACCAAACTGCAGGCGGTGATCGGCCAGCTGCCATTCCGCGTCCAGGCGGAACTGATGACGGGTGTCTTCGTTGTTGTAACCCTGGATCGCGCCGCCGGTGATGTTGCAGGTGCTCACATAGGGCAGGCCGCCACTGGTGAGGTCACGCCGATACTGCGGACGGATGTCGGCGATGATCGGGCAGCCGCTGGCGGGGTTGTTGAGGTCACCGCCGTAGCGCACATCCAGGCCAGTGGCGGTACGCAGATGCTGCGCGCGTGAGGACTTGCCAATGCCGCCCAGCGCCGACAGGGTGAAGTTGTCGGTCAGGTAGCCGGTGTACTTGAGGATGTAGTTGTCGCCGCCGGATTCCTGGAAGTTGGTGCCGATGTAGCGGGTGCGATCCAAACGGCCGATGGTGTTGCCGTAAACCGCGGTCTCGGTGTCCTGCTTGTCGGAGATGCCGGTGAATTCCAACAGGTGGTTGTCGGACAGCTGCCAGTCCAGCTTGAACACCCAGTTGGGTGTCTTGGCCACGGCGGAGGTGTTGGTGCTGGCCACCACGCTGCCCCAGGTGTCAGTTTCTTCGCGGCGGTACTGCAACAAGCCGTAGGCGAACAGGCGATCCTTGATCAACGCGCCGCTGGCCCACACCGAAGCGGTGGCCTGCCATTCCTTGTCCTTGGAATTGTCCTGGCGGATCTGGCCCAGCGTGTCCGGCACCAACGGGTTGGAGTAATAAGTGTTGGAGGTTTCTTCGCGCAGCGCTTCGGGTTCGTAGAAGATGTTGGCGCCAGCATGGAACTCGTTGCCGCCGCGCTTGGTGATCTGGTTGATCACACCGCCCAGCGAACGGCCGAACTCCGCACCGTAGCCGCCGGTCTTGACCTGCTGCTCGGCGATGGCTTCAAACGGCACCTGGGTGAAGTTCAAGCCGCGGAAGGTGTTGGTGATGTTGAAACCGTTGACGAAGTACTGGTTCTCCGCCACCGACGAGCCACCAAATGAAGCCAGGTTGCCGAACGCCGCATCGCCGCGCACTGTGCCCGGCGCCAGCAGCGCCACGCTGGTGGCGTCGCGGCCGACCGGGATCTTGGCGATCTGCTCGGCGGTCAGGATGGTGGTGGATTCCACCGACGACACATCGATCGGATTGACCGCACTGGAGCCCACCACGGTCACCGAGTCGAGCGTGGTTGCGCCGCCGCCCTGGCTGCTGCTGAAGTCGGCGTTGCTGGCAGTGCCCACATTGACGCTGACATTGCGGCTGGCGCCGGCGCCGCTGGTCACCGTGTACTGGCCGGTGGGCAGCGCCGAGAAGCGGTAGCTGCCGTCGGCGCCCACGGTCACGCTGCGGGTCAGGCCGGTGGCCGGATTGGTGATGGTGATGGTTTCACCGGCGGCGGCGCGGCCGCTGATGGCGCCGGAGGTATTTGACTGCGCGTACGCGCCGCCGACACAGCACACGCCCAGGGCGGTGCTCAGGGCGGTGCGTTTCAGGCCCCCATAAAAGCGTTGCATGTTTCGCTTGGTGCTCACTTCTTCTCTCCTGCAGATCAAGGATCACGATCACGCGGCATGCGCGCGATGCGGCAAATCAGGTTGGACTCCCCCACGCCTGATGAGAGGAGGCTAACGATCCGTTTACGTTTGAGTTGTGCGGAAGTTGAGCATTGCGTCAGCGCGCCGCGCAGCGTGTGCAATTCGTGCACAGCATTTGCACGAGCACTGCACAACCACTGCAGCAATCTGCAGGCAGTATTTGTTGCGCCGGAACGTTGCTCTCTCTCCGAACTGGCGCGGAAGGCCACGATCGTGATCGTGGCCTTCCTGTTTTCTGAGCCATGGCCGCGTTCGTCAGCGCGATTGGCCTGCACGCGCAACGCGCGATTGGCTCTCGGTGCCGCCTGCATTGGCCCCTACGGTGACGCTGCACGCAGAGAGAGACGCCATGACCGATGTCATCCAGCACCGGCTGCGCCCGTTTGGCCAGTTGGATTTGCACCAGCAACCCGCGCAGTCCTTGCATGTGGTGCTCGCCCAGGGGCGCGGCAGTACGGTCAACGTGCCAGCGCACTGGATGAGCGTGTGCGGAACGATCCGCGGCCGCGTCTGCTTGCAGTCGATGGGCAGGGAGTGGGCGCTGGAAGCCGGTCACTGCCAGCTGTGGGGCAATGGCGCGCTGCAATGCCGGGCGAGCGAAGCGCATGGCTGGCTGCTGATTGCCGCGCCGCGCGAGGTCTGGCCCACCGCCCAGCGGCGCGATCCGGCTGAGTCGCTGCTGTCGCCCTGGCAAGACCGAATCAGCCGCGATCTGGCGCGCGTGCTGATCGCAGCCGCACGCGTGGATAACTCGCGGGTGGACACCCTGTACGCGCGCTCCCATGAAGTTGGCGCAGCACTGATCGATAGCATCGCCCGCCAACAGGTAGATCTGCATGGCCTGCTCGAGCGCTGCGCTGGCCGCACCCGTCACTTGCGCCAGCAGACCATGAGCCGGCTGCTGCGCGTACGCCACGCCATCCTCTGCGATCCCGGCCAGCGCCAGGATCTGGATCAGCTGGCCACGCTCGCCAACTATTCGCCCTGCCACCTGCTGCGCATGCATCGCCGCGTGTTTGGCGAGACCCCGTTCGAATACGCCTCGCGCCTGCGTGATCGGCGCGCGCTGGAGTTACTGCGCAGTACCGACCTGTCGGTGCTGGATATCTCGCTGCGGCTGGGTTTCGAGAGTCAGAGTGCGTTCTGCCGCGCCTTCAAGCTCAGCTTTGGCGCCACCCCCACCGACATGCGTCGCGATGCACTGCAATGCACGCCGCGCGCAGCCTGAGCCGGCGCGTATTCCCTTTCACCAGAGCAAGGAAATCGAGATGAACCGCCATACTGCTTACCTCGCCAGCTGGCCTCGTATGGGCCTGGGAACCTTGGTCACCGGCCTGGCCGATCTGGTGTTTGCGATGGGCTTCTGGTGGATCAGCCATCAGGTGGCGCCGCTGCGCATTCTGCAATCCATCGCCGCCGGCTGGTACGGCGACGCCAGCTTCGCAGGTGGCGCGCGCAGCGCCAGCGTGGGCGCACTCTCGCACTTCGCGATCATCTTTTGCTTCATCCTCGCCTACCGGCAGGCGGCGGCACGCTGGCCGTTGCTGCGCATGCATCCGCGCGCAGTCGGCGCGATCTACGGACTGGGCCTGTACCTGCTGATGAATTTCGTGGTGCTGCCGTTGTCAGCAGCGGGCATGGCCAAGTTCAACAACCTGGCCTGGGTGCTGGGCAGCATCGCCATACACGCGCTGATTGGCGTGCTGTGTGCGCATTACGCGCTGGGCGGTTCGCCATCCGCCGGCAAGCGCGCCAGCAGCGCCGCCGGAATGCCGACCAACAGCGCATAAGCCGCCACGCACAGCGCATGCCAGGCCAGCGGATGCGGGGCAGGGTTGGCTGCGCTGGCATGCGGCACGATCACCAGGAAGATAAGCAGATACATGAGCCCGCCATATAGCGCGCCCAGGCTGAGCGGGCGCGCCAGCAGCAGCGGCCAGCGCCGCGCCAGCACCCGGTACAAGGCCATCACTGCCGCGACCACGCCGGTATAGAACAGCCCGCCAAACACCACCGTGGCATCACCGCCGTGGTAGGCCGAGCGACCCATCACCCAGGTGGCCATGGACTGGAACACCCGCTCGGCCGGCACCCCCCGCGCGCCAAACCAGGCCACGGCCAGGCCCAGGTCGAGCATGGCCGCTCCGGTAGCGAGCAGAACCAGCCAAAACAGCAGCGGCAGGGTGGGGGACAGCGGCAAGGTTTGGCTACGGACCGGCATGGGGGCGCTCTCTATGGCAACTTGGCTCTATCTGAAACAATGCAAATGGCCCTATCAAGGGCCAATTCCGACTGGTTCCAATAGAGCCAATCAGGAGAACCCCATGCTGACCCAACTGCAATTGGATGGAAACGGCCCGCTGCACGCGCAACTGACGCGCGCGCTCAAGCAGGCGCTGGACTCGGGCCAACTGCTGCAGGGCAGCCGCCTGCCGCCGACCCGCTTCATGTCCGAACAGATGGGTCTGTCGCGCAACACCGTACTGGCCGCCTACGAACAACTGCGCACCGAAGGCTATATCGACGGCCGCGTCGGCTCGGGCAGCTATGTCACCGCGCCGGCCCGCGCTCCGGCCGGTCCTCCGCCAGATCCGCCGCTGCCTGCGCCCACCCGCTTCGTCGAACGCGCACGCCAGCACCTGGATCACCGCAACCTGCCCGGCAAGGCGATTCCCGGCGTGCGCTTCTCGCTGCAATACGGCTCGCCGTATACCAACCCCGCACTGACCACCGCCTGGGCGCGCGAACTCAGCCATGCCGCGCTCTACACCACCCCCAACTATTCCTGGGCGCAGGGCCTGCCGGAGCTGCGCCAAGCGATCAGCGAGTACGTCCTGCGCCGCGGCGTGGAGGCCAGCCCGGACGAGATCGTAGTGGTCGCTGGCACCCAGCAAGCCATGTCGCTGTGCGCGCGCGTGCTGCTGGAACCTGGCGACCCGGTGGTGATTGAAGAGCCGCAGTACTACGCCACCCGCACGATCATGCTCGCCTACGGCGCCCAGCTGCAGCCGGTGCCGGTCGACCACGAAGGCATGCAGGTCGACGCCTTGCCGCAACCGGCCTCACCCGAGCAAGCGCCGCGCCTGATCTGCACCACCCCCTCCCACCAGTTTCCCTACGGCGGCACCATGCCCGAATCCCGCCGCGCCGCGTTGCTCGACTATGCCCACGAACACGGCAGCTGGATCCTGGAAGACGACTACGACGGCGAAATCCGCTACGAACCACGCTCGCTGTCCTCGCTCAAATCGCAGGACCGCCACGGCCGCGTGATCTACGTCGGCACCTTCTCCAAGATGCTGTTCCCCTCCATGCGCCTGGGCTTCATGGTGGTGCCGCGCGGCCTGCGCCGCGACTTCATTGCCGCCAAGTGGATGGAAGACTTCGGCGCCTCGGCCATCGACCAGGCCGCCCTGGCCAACTTCATGAAGTCCGGTGGCTTCGACCGCCACCTGCGCCGCTCACTGACCGCCCTACGCGAACGCCGCGACGCCCTGCTCGACGGCCTGCGGCAGATGAGCGAAGGCCGCCTGGAATTCCGTGACTCGCAAGCCGGCATGCACATCCCGGTGTGGCTCAAGCACCGCAACCGCGAGGAAGGCCGGCAGTTTGTGGAGCGCGCGCGGGCGATGGGCTTGGGGCTGTACACCATTGCGCCGTATTACCTGGACCCGCCGGATAGGGCGGGGTTGATCCTGGGGTATGCGGGGTTGCCGGTTAGGGATATTGAGTTGGCGCTGGAGGTGTTTCGGCGGTGCTTGGAGGTGGAGTATGGGGGGCGGGCGCATTGAGCAAGCAACGCCACGCCAGCATCGTCGGATTGAAGTGCCAGGACGTGCTGCCGACTCAACGCACGCGTCTCATCACCGTCCCAGCATCAATTGCATTAGCCGTCAGTCGGTTGCTTCAAGGCCGACTCAACGTCGCTGCAAAAGACTGCATCCTCAAAGGTGGGAGCATGCTTCGCTCTGCAGTTAACACAATAGCTCTGAGGTCCATTTGGATGACTTGAAGTCGCTCGTGCCGGAGTCTCTCCAAAACGATCCGGGTAGCTGTAGTAAACATGCTGCTCTCCGTGCATTTCCGAGCAGTGCGGACAAGCTTTTAGGACTCCGTCCTTTGACCAGCGAGCCGCATTCAATCTAGTTCCGCAAGCACTGCAGTTCATGATCTCTCCTTAACCGTTCGGCAAAGCCATTTCGCCGTTCCATGAAAACTTCAAAGCCCGTTGTCTTGGGGTGATCCGATAATAACGTCGAGCACCGGGATATCAGGCAATGCCCAGTCAAAATCGCGCAGCCGCGATGGAGGGCACCAGACGACTTCGGAATGTGCAACTAGATTGACCAGAGCAGTTTCTGCAATGCAGTGAAAGCACTGCAGGTGAATCTGCCTATCACCGATCACAGTTGAGAATGTGCCAATTTCGCGGCGCACCCGTATCTCTATACCCAGCTCCTCATGAATCTCTCGCGCGAGCGCCTGTTGGGGGACTTCGCCAGCTTCAACTTTGCCGCCTGGAAACTCCCACTTAAGCCCGGATGGTCCACCCGCGAGGCGCTTTGCAGCTAGAATCTTGCCCTGAAAGTGAATTACAGCAGCTACGACATGCAGGTCTTTTATGGGAGAAGGACATGCAGTACTGGTGGGTGAATCAAAATCAGACATACGCGCACGAAGTCCATGGCGGCTACCTGTGGTCCCCTAAGACCAGCGCTAACGGTGCCTTCAACCGTTTCTACCACGCAATGACCGAGGTCGCACCGGGGGACGTGGTTTTTTCGTTCGCCAAGACCTACATCAAAGCCATTGGAATCGTCGGTGGACGGAGTGAGTCCGCGCAAAAGCCTGATGAGTTTGGAAGCGCAGGTGCCAACTGGGCAACTGAGGGATGGTATGTGCCGGTGGCATTTCAGGAGCTTGCCAAGCCGATCCGACCCAAGGCGCATATCGATCGACTGCGCCCCGTGCTGCCTCCTAAGTATTCGCCACTCCAGGACAATGGAGACGGTAATCAGGGTGTCTATTTGGCACCCGTGCCCGAAGAGCTTGCCCAGGTCCTAATCTCGCTTTTGCAAGGCCAAGTGGAAGACATCTTGGCGAAGGCGAGCAGTACCTCCGAAGCTGAAGACACGGTGGCAATAGCAAGTCTGCTGGGTGATGAAAATTTGAAAGTGACGCAGCGTTTGCAGCTCATTCAAGCCCGTCTTGGGCAGGGGCTGTTCCGATCACGGGTTGCGGAGCTTGAGCCTAGCTGCCGAGTTACGGGGATACGCGACGTACGCTTCTTGATCGCCAGCCATATCAAACCATGGTCGAGGAGTAGCAACGCCGAGAAACTGGATGGTAGCAATGGCCTACTTCTGGCTCCTCACATCGACAGACTTTTTGACAAGGGCTATCTGACATTCTTCAAAGATGGCTGTCTCCGCTTGAGTAGCAAGCTGCCATACGAAGTGCATGATGCTTGGGGGATCAGGGCTGCCCTCCCGTCGAAGGCGCTCACCACCCAGCAGGAGCACTATATGAGCTATCACCGCTCCGAGGTGTTTCAGGGGTAGCACCCGGATCCGCCAAATAGCGCGGCGTTGATCCTGCCCTTCATTGCGATGGCAGCCCCCCTTGCTCGTTATGCAATAAACGGCAAGGAGCTACTGGATGAGAAACACCCTGGCGGTGCAGCAGCTGCGCACCGAATTCGCGGACCGACCTATGGCGGTCGAAGTCCGTCAGCCGCGCTTTTCCTGGCAGCTGCACAGCACCCGTCGAGACAGCAGGCAGGTGGTTTACCGCGTCGTGGCGCACTGCCATGAAGCCCCGCAGCGTCGGCTGCTATGGGATAGCGCTTGGGTCGAGTCATCGGCTTCGCTGGAAATCCCCTACCAAGGCGAAGCGTTGAACAGCCGGATTGAGCCAACCGCCCTGCGGCGCATCCGCGTGGGCTCGGGCAGCTACCACTTCCACAAGACAAGGCTCACCTGATGACCGACGCTTACGCCCGCGATCGCACGCTGCATGTTGCCGTGCATGGCGATGATGCCAACGAAGGATCGCAGCAGCGTCCCTTTCGATCCATCCAGGCAGCGGCGCAAGTTGCGCTGCCCGGCGATACGGTGCTTGTCCATGCAGGCACCTATCGCGAGCGCGTGGATCCGCCGCGTGGCGGCGAGTCCGAGGATCGCCGCATCACCTATCGCGCGGCACCGGGCGAGCTGGTCACCATCAAGGGCTCTGAGCCGATCAAGGGCTGGAGCCGACTGTGCAACGACACCTGGCATGTGGCGGTACCCAACTGCCTGTTCGGCGACTTCAATCCGTACAGCGATCTGATCCAGGGCGATTGGTTTGTGCCCAAGGATCGCCAGCACCACACTGGCGCGGTCTATCTGGAGGGCGAGTGGTTGCACGAAGCGGCCAGCTTGCAAGCCGTTCTGGCCCCCCTCAGCGCCGACCAGCCGCCGCTGTGGTTCGCCCACGTCGATGCCGAGTTCACCTTGATCTGGGCGCAGTTCAAGCACGCTGATCCCAATCAGGCGTTGGTGGAGATCAACGTGCGCCAGAGCGTGTTCTACCCTTCAAAGCCGGGTATCGATTACCTGACCGTGCAAGGCTTCACGCTGAGCCAGGCTGCCACGCCCTGGGCGCCGCCCACGGCCGAGCAGATCGCCTTGCTGGGAACGCACTGGAGCCAGGGTTGGCAGATCCTGGACAACCGCATCAGCCATTCGCGCTGCTGCGGCATCTCATTGGGCAAGTACGGCGATGAGCACGACAACACCTCGCAATGGTCCGCCGATGGCTACGTCCACACCATCCTGCGCGCACAGCAACGCGGCTGGGGCGTGGGTCGTACTGGTGGCCACCTGGTGCGCGGCAATACCATCTCGCATTGCGAGCAAGCGGGCATTGTCGGCAGTCTGGGCTGCAACCACAGCACCATCACCGAAAACACCGTGCACGACATCCACGTGATTGCCGCATTTGATGGTCACGAACAGGCCGGCATCAAATTCCACGGCGCCATCGACACGGTGATCAGCCACAACCATGTTTACAACACGGTGCGCGGTCTGTGGCTGGACTGGATGACCCAGGGCACGCAGGTGCTCGGCAACCTGTTCCATGACAACCTCATGCACGACGTGTTTCTGGAGGTGAATCACGGCCCGTTCCTGTTTGCCCACAACGTGTTCCTGTCAGCCAATAGCCTGGACATCTGGTCCAACGGCGGTGCTTACGTGGACAACCTGCTGGGCGGGAAGATGTCGATCTGCCGCGACCAGTGGCAGCGCTGGACGCCGTATATGAAGGCCCATTCCACCGAGATTGAAGGTCTCAAGATGATCGGGATCGGCGATGACCGCTGGATCAACAACGTGTTCCTGGACGGCGTGGATATGAGCGCCTACGCCGATGCGGATATGCCGGTGCTGGCGCTGGGCAATGTCTATGCGCAGGGGGCCAAGGCGATCCCGCAGGAGGCCGAGGTGGCCAGGTTTGAAAGTGCAGGGACGATGCGGGTCGTGCAGATCGGGGGCGGGTGGCGGGTGGAAGGCATGCCCGAGCTTGCGGAATGGCAGGACAGGGCAGTGGCGGGACGCGTGGACAGCGAGCTGCTTGGGCGGGTGAATGCCGGTGGCTTGGGATTTGCGATGCCCGTGGCTGAAGGCAGTTGGAAGCAGACCTTCAACCTCACCAATCCCAGTCCAATCGCCAGCAAAGCCGGCTAATCACTGGCCAGATCGCCACGCCTTGCGCGCGCGATCACAAATCTGGGTATGCTCGGGCTGCAAGCGCTTCGGGGGAGGTGTGCCTGGCCGGATGCATCGGCGAGGGCGATGGCGTTTCACTTTTTCGCCTGTCGTCCGTCCCGGTACATATGGAATCCGTTTTCCCCAAGCCATCGCTGGAAGTCCTGACGCCCGCCGGCACCGCCGCGGGCGCCACGGCGTCCCTGGCCGGGCCTGACGCTCCGGCCGACACTGCAACACCCACTCCGTCCGCCGCGTCCGCGCAGGCCGGCGATGCCGCCGCGCTGGTGCGCGACCTCAACAAGACCCTGATCCGCATGTTGCAGCTGCGGCTGGGTTCGTACGAGGACGCGCGCGATGTGGCGCAGGAGGCTTATGCGCGGCTGCTCAACCTGGGCAACGAGCAGGTAATCAGCTTCCAACGCGCGCTGCTGTTCCGGATTGCGCAGAACCTGGCCACCGATCGTCTGCGTCGACGCGCTTTCAGCGAGCTGCCCGAGCCCGAGGATCTGGAGTTCTGGCCGGATCCGGCCGCCGACCCCGAGCGCTCGACACGCGCGCGCCTGGTGGTGGAGCGCCTGCCGGAGGTGCTGGCGGAGTTGCCGCCCAAGTGCGCGGAGGCCTTCCGGCTGGTGCGCATCGAGGAGTGCAGCTTCAAGGAAGCGGCCGAGCGTTTGGGGCTCACCGACCGGATGGTACGGATTCATGTGGCGCGCGCGCTGGCCCTGTGCCAGGCGCGGTTTGACGATCTCAAGGACGAACACGAGTCCCCATGAACAACATCAACTCCACCGCGCGCGAAGACGCGCTCAATGCCGCCGCCGTCTGGCTGATCCGCCTGGGCGAAGCGGATCTGCGCGACGAAGAAATCGACGCGTGGAATGCCTGGATGGAAGCCTCGCCAGAACACGCGCGCGCATTTGAGGACGTGCATCTGCTGTGGGACGCCGCAGGTGAAGTGGATGGCGAGCGGGTGGTCGCGGCGATGTTGGCTACCGCGCCGGCGCATGCTGCGGCGGAGCGGGCGGCTCGCAATGCGGGCGTTGACGTCAGTGATCGGAAGCTTGCTCCCCATGCTGTGTCACCGCTTGCCGCCGACGTCGCATCGAACTCTGCTGCAGGCGTTTCGCCCTCGACATCTACGGCATCGGTCGTTGCCACTCGCCGCCCGCGCTCCCGCCTACGCCGCTACACCGCCATCGCCGCCAGTCTGGCCGTGGTGACCGTAGCCGCCGTCAGCAGCTGGAGTGCACTGCGCCCCACCGTCCCCGCCCCTTCCCCCGAGCTCCGCTACGCTGCCGGCGTCGGTCAGCCACGCACCATCGCTCTCTCTGATGGTTCAACGCTGCAACTCGACGCCGGCAGCGAAGTGGTCGTGCAGTTCAGCAGCCAGCGCCGGCAGCTGGAGCTGCTGCGCGGCCAGGCCTACTTCGCGGTGGCCAAGGATGCGGCGCGTCCGTTCGAAGTGCGTGCCGATGGCGCGATGGCGCAGGCCTTGGGCACGCAGTTCAGTGTGGCCAAGCGCAGCGACAGCGTGCGGGTGGTGGTGACCGAGGGCCATGTGCAGGTCAGTGATCTGCGCGCGCACGCCAACGGCGGCGGCAACAAGGCGGTGCAATTGCTCGCCAACCAGTCCGCCAGCCTGGTCAACGCCGGTCGCCTGGAAGGACCGCAGCGCGTGGATGCCGCATCGGCCACGGGCTGGCGGCAGGGCAAGGTGGTCTATCGCGGCGAGCCGCTGGGCAATGTGGTGGCTGATCTGAATCGCTATTCGCAGGTGCCGATCCTGTTGGAGAACCGTCAACTGGCGGCCTTGCCGGTGACCGGCCGCTGGAGCACGGCCAATGTCGACACCTGGCTGGAGAGCATCGCCCAGGTGCTCGCACTGGAGGTGGTGCGCAGCGGCGGACGCATCGTGCTGGCGCCATCGCCAGCGGCTTCCGCGCCACCGCCTGCTGCTTCCCGTTAGGAGTCGCCGTTAGATCTTGAGTCGCCGAAGTCGCCGCCTCCGCCCGAACGCCGCTGTTGCCGTGTGGCGACACGAGGCCGGCGGCTGGCTGCGCGGCGGCGTACTGGCGACATTGTTGGCTTTGGCGATCAACGCGCAGGCGACCGAGCCGGCGCGGCAACGCTCGGCCTTCCAGATTGAACCGGCCTCGCTGTCCGATGCGCTGATCGCCTTCTCCGAACAATCCGGCCTGCAGCTGGTGGCGGTCGGCGATCTATCCAAAGCCCGCTCCACCCTGGGCGTGCGCGGGATGTTGCCGAACGAAGTGGCGCTGCGCGCGCTGCTGGCGCGCAGTGGCTACAGCTATGTGTTCCAGGCCAATGGCATTGTCACCATCGCCCCGGCCGCGCCGGTGGAAGCCGCCAGCGCGACGATTGTCGAGCCGGTGCCCAAAGAACTGGCCGGCATCCAGGTCACCGCGCGTCGTCGTGCCGAGCGCCGCATTGATGTGCCGCTGGCGGTCACCGCGTTGGACGGCGATCAACTCGGCGCGATGGGCCTGGCCAATGTGGCACGCGCGATCGACTCGGTGCCGGGCGCGTCCTCGGTGGATATCGGCGGCGGCTTTACCCAGGTGCAGATCCGCGGTGTCTCCAGTTCCATCGGCGGCAACGACAACGGCTACTACCTGGACGAGATCCCCTTCACCGGCGTCACCGTGCCCTGGCATCCGGATACGCGGCTGTACGATCTGGATCGGGTGGAAGTGCTGCGCGGCCCGCAGGGCACGCTGTTTGGCGAAGGTTCGATGGGTGGCACCGTGCGCATCCTCACTCGCCGGCCGGTGCTCAATCAGCTGGCCGCGCAGTTGGAACTGGGCGTGTCATCGGCCAGCGGCGGCGGCGGTGGCTGGAGCGCCAAGGCCATGGCCAATCTGCCGCTGATCGAAGATCGCCTGGCAATGCGCGTGGTTGCGACCGACGAATCTTTGCCCGGCTGGGTCGACAACTCCGTCACCGGCGAGAACAACCTCAACAGCCAGCGCGTGCGCACCGGTCGCCTGCGCGCACGCTTCCTGCCTACGGATCGTTGGACGCTGGATGCATCGGCCTGGTCGTATCGATCCGAAGCCCCCGGCGGCGGCTACGCGGCCGACAACGACATGCAGGTCAGCTACTACTACGCGCGCGACGCCAACTGGAATACGAACAACCTGGTCAGCACGTACGAGGGCGACCACAGCACGCTCACCTACACCTGGGCGCAGGCGGATCTGCGCCAACGGCAGTATGGCGACTACCTGCCGGGCATCCTCTACGACGGCAGCATCGACATTGCCGTGCGTACGCAGGAACTACGCTGGGCCTCCAGTAGCGATGCGCCGCTGGCGTGGACGCTGGGCGTCTACAACCGCCAGGCCAGCCGTCGCGATCACAGCCTGATCGGCGCTACTGCCAGCGCCTCGCGCCAACGCAATGATGCCTATGCGCTGTTCGGCGATCTGACCCTGGCCTTGCCGAATCCGGCCTGGAGTCTCAACGCCGGGCTGCGCTTCTTCAGTGATGACGTGACTGGTGCATCGCTCACCGGCGCCACCCGCAGTCGCATCGATGCGCGCTTCCAGAGCTGGAATCCGCGCGTGGGCCTGTCGTGGACGCCACGCGCCGATGCCACCATCTACGCCAGCGTGGCCAAGGGCTTCCGCTCCGGCCAGCTGCAACCGGCCACCTCGCTGCTGATGGCCGAAGCGGCGGGGCTGGAACTGCCCAATACGGTCGATCCAGATCGCATCCTGACCAGCGAGGTCGGCGCCAAATGGTTGGCCGACGAAGGCCGCGTGCTATTGGAAGGCGCGATTTACCACAGCCGCTGGCATGACGTGCCGGTGCGGGTGCCGATCAACGACAGCTTCAACGGCATCCTCAACTCCGAGGGCGCGGATATCTTCGGCGCGGAGCTGGGCGTGACTTATTCGCCGCTGCCGGCGCTGGCCTTGCAGCTGGAGACCAGTTGGATCGACGCGACCTACCGCGCCGATGTACCGGGAACGAACATCCATGCCGGCACGCCGGTCTACAACACGCCGCGTTTCTCGATGGACGCGTCCAGCGCCTATCGCTGGCCGCTGGCGACTGATCGCCAGGGTGTGGCGCGCTTGGGCGTGCGTTATCACAGCGAGCGCCAGGTATCGCTGACCCAGGGTGTGCCGGGTGATCCCATCCTGGCTGCGGATTTGCGTCTGGGCATTGAAGCCGCGCAAGGCTGGGCGCTCTATCTGATCGGCGACAACCTGACCAATGAGCAAGGTGCGGTGGATGCGCGCACCACGCGGGGCTATGCCACGCGCCTGCGACCGCGCACGTATGGTCTCGAGTTCCGCATCGGCTACGACTGAATAGTGTCGGGGCTAAAGCCCCTCCCACAACAGCGCGCATTCCACGGGTAGCCAGCTTTCACCGTCCTTTGTGCTGCTCCTGTGGGAGGGGCTTTAGCCCCGAAGCTCGGATCGATTGCGAGCTTCGGGGCTGAAGCCCCTCCTACATATCGTCCGTCGATGCGAGTCGAACCCTTCATCGATGTGGGTCGAATCCTCCATCGACGATTCTCAGAAATTTCTTGTCGCAAATATTTCACTTTTGGTTCACCGGAGCGTCACGGCTTTGAAGGACGTGCGATCGCCACGGCGCAACGCACCTCCACACGCGCCCACGCGCGCCCCACCGTGCGTCAAACCAGGAGAACCCAGTGACCCGCATTGCCCGCTCTTCGTCTTCCTTTTCCCATGCACGTCGCCCGCTGCGCAGTGCGCTCTGCGTCGGCGTGGCCGCCGCGCTGCTGAGCTTTGGCGCTTACGCGCAGGACGCCGCCACCACTGAGCCAGCGCCCGCCAATGCATCGACCAAGCTCGAAAAGGCCACGGATCTGGGCTCGGTCACCGTCACCGCGCGCAAGCGCAACGAACGCCAGATTGACGTGCCGATTGCCATGAGCGCGGTCACGGGTGAACAGATCGACGCTTTCGGCATCCAGAACGTCTCCGAGATCATCAGCATGACCCCGGGTGCGGCCTCGGTCGACAACGGCGGCGGCTTCACCCAGGTGCAGATCCGCGGCGTCTCCAGCTCGCTGGGCGGCAACGACAACGGCTACTACCTGGACGAAATCCCGTTCACCGGCGTCAGCGTGCCGTGGTATCCGGAAGCGCGCTCGTGGGATATCGATCGCGTGGAAATCCTCAAGGGTCCGCAGGGCACGCTGTTCGGCGAAGGCTCGATGGGCGGCACCGTGCGCATCCTGACCCGCAAGCCGGACTTCAATTACTTCAACGGCGCGGTGGAAGTCTCCGGCTCCACCACCAAAGGCGGCGGCGACGGTTGGGGCGCCAAGGCGGTGCTGAACATTCCGCTGGTCGATGATCGCCTGGCCGCACGCGTGGCGTTGACCGACGAACAACTGGGCGGCTGGATCGACGACAACAACACCGGCAAGAAGGACATCAACGAACAGCGCGTCAAGACTGGCCGGGTCAAGCTGCGCTTTGCGCCGGTCGATCAATGGACCATGGATCTGGCGTACTGGAAGTACAAGTCCGATGCACCGGGCGGCGGCAACAGTGCGCTCGACAACCAAACCACCAACTCCTGGTACAGCAACCTGGACGAGTGGCACACCGCCAGCTTTGTCAGCACCTATGACTTTGGCGGCTCCGAGCTGTTCTATTCGTTTGCCGATGCCGAGTTGGACTACGCCAACGACGGCATGCTCAACCCCACCACCACCTACGTGAGCAACATCAACCTGCAGGTGCGCACGCAGGAACTGCGCTGGTCGTCCACTGGCGATCGCACGTTCGACTGGACCGTGGGCTACTACCTGCGCGAAGCCGAGCGCAATGACGCCTCCAAGGTGGGCAGCGCCGCGCCCAGCCAGTCCTCGCAGACCAACGACGCCTACGCGATCTTCGGTGAAGTGACCGCCAAGCTGCCCGACCCGCGCTGGGCCGTGACTGCTGGCCTGCGTTACTTCAAGGACGACGTCGACGCGATCTCGGTCTCCACCACCCGCACCTCGACGCTGGATGCCAAGTTCGACAGCTGGAACCCGCGTGTAGCGGTCTCGTTCAAGCCGCAGGAAGACACCACCCTGTACGCCAGCGCCGCGCGTGGTTTCCGCTCGGGTCAGCTGCAGCCGATCTCCTCGATCCTGCTGGCCGAGGCCAATGGCGTGGAGTTGCCGTCGACCATCCGCCCCGACTCGATCACCACCTATGAACTCGGCGCCAAGTCGCTGTTCCTGGATGGCAGCCTGTTGGTGGAAGGCGCGATCTTCTACAGCGACTGGAAGGACGTGGCCGTGCGCGTGCCGATCACCTCCACCATCAACGGCCTGACCAACTCCGATGGCACCGAGAACAAGGGCGTGGAAGTGAACGTGGTCTACACCCCCTCGGCCAACCTGATGTTGCAGGTGGGCGGCGCGATCATCGACGCCACCTACGTGGCCGACGTGCCGGGCACGCCGCTCAACAAGGGCACCGACGTCTACAACGTGCCGCGCAACAGCCTGACTGCGTCAGCCTCGTACAGCTGGGATCTGGGCAGCGCGCTGCGCGGCGTGGTCCGCTCCGGCCTGGTCTATGACTCGGCGCGCGAAACCGCGCTCACCGCCGGTACTCCGGGCGATGACATCACCAGCATCGATGCCCGCATTGGTGTGGAATCCGACGCCGGCTGGTCGGCCTTCCTGTACGGCGAAAACCTGACCAACGAGGACGGCGCGCTCAACGCCCGCAGCACCTTGGGCGTGGCCAACCGCCTGCGTCCGCGCACTTACGGCGTGGTGGTGCGTTACAGCTTCTGAGTTTGAGTTCCCCTTGGCCGGGTCCGCGCAAGCGGCCCGGCCTTCTTCTTTGGAGGTGCGTATGAGCAAGACAAACTCTTCGGCCCGGCGTGCACACGCGTGGCTGGCAGCGGCGCTGATCGCCGCGCCCACGCTGGCGATGGCCCAGGACAACGATCAGTGGCTGGAAGCGCCGCATGGCGAGAAGGCACTGGAATGGGCGCGCGCGCAGACCGCCGCCTCGCAGAACGCCTTGCGCGCGCTGCCGGTGTACGGCCAGGTCAAGCAAGAGCTGGCCACCGCGCTGGCCACCGGTGCGGCCGAGCCGGACATCACCTTGATGGGACCGCGTGCGGTGCGCTTCCTGCGCGACGCCGCGCATCCGCATGGCCTGTTGCAGGTGGCTACACGCAAGGCCGATGGCCTGCCCGGCGACTGGAACACCGTGCTCGACGTGGGTCAGTTGCGCCAGGCCGAGAACGCGCCGCTGGAACTGCAGGCCTACGATTTGTCCAGCGCCTGCCTGGCGCCCAGTTTCAGCCGTTGCCTGCTGCGCTTGTCGCCGGGCGGCGGTGATGAAGTGGAAATCCGCGAGTTTGATCTGGATGCGAAGCAGTTTGTCGAGGGTGGCTTCCGCACGCCCAAGGCGCGCGCCTTTGCCGAGTGGATGGGCCCGGACAAGATCCTGGTCGAGCACACCGCCAACGGCCAGGCCAAGACCTTGGCCGGTTGGCCAGCCTCGGTGCGCTTGTGGAATCGCGGCCAGGCCTTGAGCGCAGCCAAAGAGGTGTACCAGGCGCAGCCCAGCGATGCGATCGTGCAACTGTTCGCTCTGGGCGAGGGTGCGGATCGACGCGGCATCGTGGTGCGTTCGATCAACTACTCCACCTTCGAAATCTTCTCCATCGATCAGCAAGGCAAGCGTGTGCAGGCCGCACTGCCGCGTTCGCTCAAGCCGATGGCGGTGCAGGCGCTGGTGGGCGATCAGGTGATCGTGCAACTGGGTGCGGATGAAACGGTAGAGGGCAAGAAGTACGCCGCCGAAACCCTGCTGGCCTGGAACAGCAACCCCAAGATGGCGGCGGGCAAGAAGGTCAGCCAGGTCTATGCCCCGGCCGAAGGCGATTACCTGGGCGGGCGCAGTGATATCGCCAGCGCGCAGGGCAAGCTGGCCTTCGTGATCAATCGCCGTCTGGTGCCGCGTGTACTGCTGGCTTCACCTGACGGCGCCGGCTGGAAGGTGGAAGAAGCGCTGCCCGGCCAGCCCGGTGAGAGTATTTCGGTGCGTGGTGGCGCGACCTCGGAAGATGATCTGATTGTGGCCACCAATGGCTTCGTCAGTCCGCGCCGGCAGGAACTGTTCCGCCCCGGCCAACCGTTGCAATTGCTGGCGCAGGATCCGGTGCTGTTCGATGGCAGCGGTTATGTCACCGAGATCCGCAGCGCGACTTCGCGCGACGGCACCTCGGTGGATTACTACCTGCTGCATCCCAAGCAGCCCAAGGCCGGTCCGCAGCCCTTGTTCATGACCGGCTACGGCGCGTTTGGCATCTCGTATCGTCCGGGTTACTTCGACTATACGGTCGGCGGACCGGCGTTCAAGCTGTGGCTGGATCGCGGCGGCTCGCTGGCGATTCCGGCAATCCGCGGCGGTGGCGAACGCGGTGAAGCCTGGCATCAAGCGGCGATCCGCAAGGACCGTCAGCGCTCGTACGATGACTTCATCGCCGTGGCCGAAGATCTGATCAACAGCGGCTACACCACGCCCAAGCAGATTGGCGTGTTCGGCATGTCCAACGGCGGC
>Ga0160448_100162_pt1 | contig 30370 bp, 30 predicted proteins | sample HID1973M_E1MG_FD_108269 | JGI IMG/M metagenome (GOLD analysis project Ga0160448, IMG submission 108269) | Enriched mosquito-associated microbial communities from UW Madison campus, WI, USA - HID1973M_E1 MG | ecosystem: Host-associated > Arthropoda: Insects > Digestive system > Unclassified ...
ACCTCGTCGCACAGGTTCTGCACGACGCCGATATCGTGCGACACCATCAGGAGGGTCAGCCCGTCGCGGGCGCGCAGGTCGCCGAGCAGCTCGAGGATCTGTGCGCGCACGGTCACATCGAGCGCCGACAGCGGCTCGTCGCCGACGAGCAGGCGCGGCCGGTGCACGATCGCGCGGGCCAGTGCGATGCGCTGGCGCTGACCGCCCGAGAACTCGTGAGGGAAGCGGTCTGCCATGCCCGCCTCGAGCCCGACGTCCTCCAGCACCTCGCGCACGCGGGCGCGGCGATCACCCTCGATCCCGAGCGCCCACAGCGGCTCGCCCACGATGCGTCCGACGCTCATGCGCGGGTCGAGCGACGCGTAGGGATCCTGGAACACGATCCCGGTCTGCCGCCGCAGCCAGTGCAGCGAGCGCGCCGAGGCCTTCGCGTCTACCGGTCGCCCGTCGAACTCCAACGTGCCCGCCGTCGGCGAGTCGAGCGCCAGCAGGAGGCGCACGAGGGTCGACTTGCCCGACCCCGATTCGCCGATGAGGCCGACGGCGGAGCCCTCGCGAACGTCGATATCGGCATCCTCCAGCCCCGTCGTGAACGCCTGTCTCTCGAACAGGCGCGTCTGGGGGGTGGGGTAGCGGCGGGTGAGTCCCCGGCCCCGGATCAGCACGGTCATTCCGCGCCCCCCGGCCGCCAGAGCGTCGCGGTCGCGTCGCGCAGCAGTTCCCGGGTGACGACGGATGCCGGTGCCGACAGCAGCTGCGCCACGGGCGCCTCCTCGACCACCCGGCCGTGCTCGAGGACCACGCCGTGCGTGGCGATCTGCGACAGCACGGCGAGGTCGTGCGTGATGAAGACGAGGGACATGCCGTCGTCGCGGACGAGCGACAGCATGAGCTGGAGGATCTCGGCCTGGATGGTCACGTCCAGGGCGGTCGTCGGCTCGTCGGCGATGAGCAGTCGCGGGCGGCAGGCGAGCGCCATCGCGATCGCGACCCGCTGACGCTGGCCTCCCGACAGCTGGTGCGGGTAGCGCGCGACGATGCGGTGCGGATCGGGGAGGGCGACGCGTGAGGCCTCCGCGACCGCGCGGGCGGCGGCGTCACGCGTGGACAGTCCCTCGTGGATGCGGATCGACTCGGCGATCTGCCGCCCGACGGTGCGGATCGGGTTGAGCGCGGTGCGCGGCTCCTGGAAGACGATGCCGATCTCGTCGCCGCGCAGCTGCGCGAGCTCGCGGTCGGGCAGGCCGAGGATCTCACGGCCGTTCCAGCGCACGCTGCCCGAGGCGGTGGCCGCGTCGGGGAGAAGGCCCAGGATGGCCAGCGCTGTCAGCGACTTGCCCGAGCCCGACTCGCCGATGAGGCCGACCCGCGCCCCGTCGGGCACGGCGAACGAGACGCCGTCGACGACGCGGCGGTCGCCGATGTCGATCGTCAGGTCCTGGACCTCGAGACTCACGAGACCACCTCCGGGACGTGCAGGCGCGCCCGCCGGGTCGCGAAGGGGCTGCGCGAGAGGGTGGGGTCGGTGGCCTCGCGCAGACCGTCTCCCAGCAGGTTGAGTCCCAGCACGGTCAGCGTGATGGCCAGGCCCGGCCAGACCACCGACAGAGGGTGCACGCCGATGAACTGCTGGAGCTGGGCGAGCAGCAGGCCCCAGGAGGGCTCGGTGACGGGCGCGCCGAAACCGAGGTACGACAGTCCGGCCTCGGCGAGCACGGCCACGGCCATGCCCCACGAGAGCTGCACGATGAACACCGGCGCGACGTTGGGGAAGAGATGGCGCCACAGGTTCTGCGCGGGCGTCAGGCCCGACGCGCGCCCGGCGAGCACGAAGTCGCTGTGCAGCACGCGGCGCAGCTCCGGCCGCGTGACGCGGGCGATGTTGACGCCGAACCCGATCCCCACCGCCCAGATCACCACCCAGAGCGACCCGCCCCACACCGCCGAGATCATCATCGCGATGATGAGCACCGGGAACGCGATGAGGATGTCGACGAACACCGCCACCGACTCGCGCACCCAGCGCACCGTGAGGGCTCCCAGCGCGGCGAGCGAGATGCCGATCACCGTCGCGACGATGCCTGCGCCGATCGCGACGAACACCGTCGTGCGGGCGCCGGCCATGAGCAGGCTCAGGATGTCGCGACCCGAGCCGTCGGTGCCGAGCAGGTGCGGCCAGCCGGGTGGCGCCCAGCGATTCGGGATGTCGACCTTCAGCGGGTCGAACGGCGTCCAGAACCTCGCGACGATGGCGGTCAGACCCACGACGGCGACGACGATGAGACCGAAGCGTCCGGTCGACAGCGACCACAGTCGGCCGAGCCACGCCCACCGCGAACGCCGCCGCGAAGCGGGCGCGGCCGCGGTCGCGGCATCCGTGACCTCCCCGGTCCCGGGTGATCTCCCTGAGCCTGCGGCGGCGATCACGACGCCTCCCGCTGACGGGGATCCATGATGCGGTGCACGAGATCGACGACGAATCCGACGATGAGCACGAATCCCGTCAGCGCCAGCAGCTCGCCCTGGACCTTGGGGAGGTCGCGTGCCGCGACGTCGGCCACCAGCATGCGCCCGATGCCGGGAAGCGAGAACAGCTGCTCGATGACGACGGCGCCCACGATGATGCCGGCGACCTGCAGTCCGAGCACCGTGATCACCGAGAGGCCGACGACGGGAAGGCCGTGCCGGAGCAGCGCCTGGTCGCGCGTGAGCCCCTTCGCAGCGGCGGTGCGCACGAAGTCCTGCCCGACCGCCTGCAGCGTGGCGCTGCGCACGAATCGCAGCAGCATCGCGCCCTCGACGATGCCGATCGTGAGGGCCGGGAGGATCAGCGAGCGCAGCGCCGCCCACGGGTCGGTCCACCCCGACCGGGGGAAGCCCTGCGCCGGCAGCCACCCCAGCCACACCGCGAACACGACGACGAGCATCATGCCCGCCCACACCACCGGCACCGCCGCGAGCGTCTGCGCACCGACGCTCAGCGCCGTGCCGTCGGCGCGGCCCCGGCGCATCGCGGAGAGCACGCCGAGCGGCACGCTGATGAGCACCGCGATCACGAGGGACAGGATGCCCAGGGGCACGGTGACCTCGGCCTTCTGCGCGAGTTCGTCGACCACGCTCGAGCCCGTCAGGAGGGACGTGCCGAGGTCGCCGCGGAACAGTCCGCCGATCCACGAGAAGTACTGCTCCGGCAGGGGGCGGTCAAGGCCCAGCCGCTCCCGGATGCCCGCGATCTGCTCAGGGGTGCTGCCGGTGCCGCCGATGAGCTGTGCGACGTCGCCCGGCAGGACCCGGAGGCTGAGGAAGATCAGCACGCTGGCGACGAACAGCCCGAGCACGAGCAGGGCGAATCGCGTCAGCGTGTAGCGGATCACCCGTTGCTCTTGGTGATCTCAGCGACGTTCAGGCGCTCGTTCACGTTGATCGAGGGCATACCCGCGATGTTAGTGCCGACCGCCACGACGGACGCACCGTTGGCGATCCAGTCGGCAGCGGCATCCTCGGACACGATCCGGGCGGCCTGCTTGAGCAGATCGGCGGCCTCGGCCTCGTCCGTCGCCGCCACCGACTCGGCGTAGAGCCGCTGCACCTCGGGGTTGTCGTAGGTGAAGTAGTAGTCCGGGTCCGCCCAGTTCTCGAAGTCCCGCGCCTCGGTGTGCAGGACGTAGCTGAGCTCGTAGTCCTTGTTCGTGTACACGTCGTTGAGCCACGTCGAGAAGTCGACCGAGTCCACCTCGAGCGTGATGCCGACCTCGTCGAGGTCCGAGACGAGGATCTGCGCGATCGGGATGGACGCCGAATAGAACGACGGAATGGTGAGGGTGAGCTCGAGGCCGTCCTCGTAGCCGGCCTCCTTGAGCAGCTCCTTCGACGCCTCCGGGTCGTAGGGCGCCACGTCGGAGAGGTCCTCGTAGCCCGGGTCGAGCTCGGGGATGGGCCCGAACAGGGTCTGCCCGGATGCGGCGGCCTCCACGAAGGCGTCGTGATCGATCGCCTGCCGGATCGCCTGGCGCACGCGCTTGTCTGCCAGCGGGCCGGAGGTCTGGTTGAACGCGAGCGTCCCCTTGTCGGTGGACTTGCCGAGCACGAGCGCGAAGTCTCCGTTCGCCTCGACCTGGTCCTTGAGGTTCGCGTCGAACCCGGTGAGCACGTCGAGCTCGCCGGCGAGCGCGGCGTTCAGAGCGGCCTGCGGGTCGTCGATGTAGTCGAACACGACCTCCGCCGCCCCGGACTTGTCGCCCCAGTAGGCGTCGTTGCGTGCGAACGTGATGCTGTCGCCCTGGCGCCATTCCTTCAGCACGAACGGGCCGGTCCCGTTGGCCTTCGTCTTGTAGTCGACGGTGTCGCCCTCCTTCAGGACGATTCCGGCGCGGCCGGTGAGGTTCCACAGCAGGGTGGAGTCGGGCGCGCTGAGGGTGAGCGTGATGTCCTGCCCCTCTGCGGTGATCGACGCGACGTTCGCCAGCCGCTTCGAGTCGCGCCACTCCGGGGTGTCGCGGCGAGTGGTCAGCGACCACACGACGTCCTGCGGGGTCAGCTCCTGGCCGTCGTGGAAGGTGACGCCCTCGCGCAGCGTGAAGGTGTACGTCAGACCGTCGGGGGAGACGGTCCAGTCGCTCGCGAGGGAGGCGACGATGTCTTGGTCCGGCGTGCGGGCGACCAGCCCCTGGTAGATGTTGTCGACCAGGATCTGGTCGACCGCCGCTCCCGCGGTCTCGCGGATGTCGAGGTTCTGCGGCGCGAGCACCAGCCGGATCGCGACCGACGCGTCGGGGTCGGGCTCCCCGGGCGACGTCGGCGCGGCGTCACCGCCGCCACCGCTGCAGGCGGTGAGGGCGAGCAGACCGGCGGCCAGCAGCGACGCTGCGGCGAGGGCGGTGCGGCGGAGCATGAAGGTCCTTTCGGGGAGGTTCCCATGTGCTGTGTGCGCCCCGGCGGGCCGGGCTGGTGGGGCGGTGCGCCTCTCAGCCTAGGGATATCGAGACGGCCCGCGGCCACCCGCTACCCGGAACGCAACAGAAGCGTTAATGCTTCCCGTCCGACCGCGCCTCAGGCGTGCGCGGCGAGCGCCTGCAGGCGGGCACCCAGCTCGAGCGGGATCTCCTCCTGCACGTTGTGGCCCGACGGCACGACCACGACGGATGCCGCGGGCACGCGTCGTGCGAACTCCCGGGCATCCGCCTCCGTGACGTAGCCGCGCTCGCCGCGTACCAGCGTCGTCGGGGCGGTGACGGCGGCGAGATCCTCCCAGCCGGACTCGCCGAGCACCGAAGCCACGGCGTCCTGCCCTCCGGCGGGCCCAGGGACCGGTCCAGCGGAGTCGGGGACCGCCTGCTGAGCCGGTGCAGACGCCGGCGCGGCGGAGGCCGCGTTCGCCAGCCGCGCGAAATGGTGCTTCCACTCCACCCGGCCGTCGGGGCGGATGCGCGAGTTGAAGAAGACTCCGCGCTCGGCCTTGCGGCGTGTGCCCCCGCCGAGCCCGAAGGCGAGCGCACGGTCGACGAGCTCGTCGCGGGAGGACCAGTCGACGGGGCCCGCGAAGAAATCGCGGATCTGGGTGGGGCCGGCGCTCGGGTCGACGCCCGGGGTGATGTCGATGACCACGAGTTCGCGCACCAGCTCGGGGTGGGACGCCGCCACGGCGGCGGCGGTCAGCCCGCCGAGCGACTGCCCGACGAGCAGCTGCGGGGCATCGGTCCACGCCGCGATGCCCGCGGCGACATCGGGTGCGAGCACGCGCGCGACGTACGCGGCGTCATCACGCCACGAGGAATCGCCGTGACCGGGGAGGTCGATCGAGAGTGCGGGGAGCGCGAGGGCGAGGATGGTGGTGTCCCACGTGTGGGCGTTGAGCCCCGCGCCGTGGAGGAATGTCACGACGGGAGCGGCCTCGGGCGCATCGGCCGGGGCGTAGCGCAGCGCGCTCAGGCTGCGTCCGTCGGCGAGGGCGAGGGTCAGGCGCTCGCCGCGGGGGAGGGGCGCCTTGATGCCGGCCTCCGCTGCCTGCTCGGGAAGGAACGAGAACTCGTCGATGGGGTCGCTCACCCGCTCATCATGCCCCACCGCGGCCACGCCCGGCCTCGCCCTGGGTAGTCTGGCGTCATGACGGCAGAACACCGCGTGCACCTCTCGCGAGCGGCGCGTCCGGCCTATCAGGCGCTCTCGGCCTTCTCGAAGACCGTGGGCGGCATCGCCGCCGAGAACGGCATCGAGGACCGCCTCAAGGAGCTGGTCCAGATCCACGCCTCGCAGCTCAACGGCTGCGCCTACTGCGTCCGCGTGCACGTCGAACGGGCGCTCGCCGCCGGCGTGACGGCCGATGTCATCGCCCAGCTGCCGGTCTGGCGCGAGTCCGGAGTGTTCTCCGACCGTGAGCGCGCGGGCCTCGAGCTCGCCGAGGCGTATGTCTACATCCACGAGGACGGCATCCCGGACGACGTGTACAACCGCATCGGCGGCGTGCTCAGCGAGAAGGAGTACGTCGCCCTCAGCTGGATCCTGGTGTCGATCAACGCGTTCAACCGCATCGCCATCGCCGGTCGCTACAGCACGCCGCCGCGCGACGACCTCGTCGGCGAAGACAAGGACGCCGCCGCCGGCGCCGCGTGGTGACGGTCCCCTCGCCGCCGTCCGGCGCACAAGCGCGAGAACCCGCGTCGGCGGATCCGGTCGTGCCGGGCGCTGTCAACCTCCGTGACGTCGGGGGCCTCCGCGCGGGCGACGCCGCGACCCGCCACGGTGTGCTGTTCCGCTCCGGGAACCTCGCCCGGCTCGATCCCGCCGGCACCCGGGCGCTCGCGGACCTTCGGCTGCGTCGCATCATCGACCTCCGAGCCGACGACGAGGTCGCGCGCGAGCCGAGCCGCATCGGCGGGCTCGAGGTCGTGACGCAGCGGGTGCCGCTGTTCCTCGGTTCGGTCGAGTCCTTCTTCCGCGACGACATCAGCCTCGACGAGATGTACCGGCGGCTCGTGGACGACTCGTCCGAGGGTGTGACCGCGGTGGTCCGCGGCATCCTGGCGGACCAGCCCGTCCTGGTGCACTGCACCGTGGGCAAGGACCGCACGGGCGTGACCATCGCGCTGACCCTCGCCGCCGCCGGCGTCGACGCCGACGCTGTGGTCGCCGATTATGCGCGCACCGAGGGCCTGCTCCCGCCGCAGCGCAATCGCAAGATCGTCGACATGCTGCGCGCGATGCACCCGGACGCCGTCCACCTCGAGGACCTCGCGACCCGGTCTCCGGCTCCGGTCATGCGGGCGCTGCTGGACGATGTGGCGCGGCGCTACGGATCGGCGGAGGAGTACCTGCGCGCGCACGGCCTCGACGACGGCGAGATCGCGGAACTGCGGCGCGTGCTCCTGCGGCGCGACGCGTAGGACGAGACATCCGGATTATTCACGGCCCGTAATGAGGTAAGGCAACCCTTCATAGCGGGTTATAGTAGAAGGGTCATGTCCCACACCACTCAGCCTCAGACGCACAACGCGTCGGCGTGCCGTGCCTCGCGCCACACGCGCGTGCAGCACCTGATCACCGCCGACGAGTCGTCCATGGCCGAGCTCGAAGCCGTGCTCGCGACGCTGCCGATCTGTTCGACGGGCCGGGTCTTCATCGAGATTCCGGATGCCTCGTGGGTGACGGAGATCACCGCCCCCAGCCGGATGGTCGTGACGTGGCTCGATCGCTCGCAGCGGTCCGGCGCTCCGGGCACCGGGCGCGGCTGCGCCTCGGGTGTGGCGCTGACGCGGGCGGTGACGGCGTGGGCCGACGAGATGCTCTGCACCGAGGCCGACCAGACCCGCATCCATCTGCTGGGCGGCTACCTCGGCACCGCCGACATCGTGGACCATCTGGTGGAGCTGGGCATCCGCGCGGACGCGATCCACACCCCCGCGCAGTACGGCCTCACCACCGCGCGCTGACGCCTCGCGCGTCGTCCGCGCCGCACCGCGCACGCTGTCGGTACAGTCGTGCGCATGAGCCAGACCGCCGCCGCCTCGCCCGCGCTCGCCGTCGACCCGCGCGACCTGCGCCTGCCCACGTGGGTCATCGTCTGGCTCACGATCTCTGCGGTCATCCAGACCTACGACGCGTGCTACGTGCTGCTGGGGCCCCTGTCTCATGCGGGAGGGCCGTTGGCCGGATTCTGGCCCGGTCACGTGTTCTACGGCACGTTCGACCACCGCTACGGTCAGTTCGACGCCTTCGGGAGCGCGCAGAGCTGGGCGAATCTCGTCGAGGTGGTGTTCATCGTGTGGGCGCTGCTGCACGCCCGCCGTTGGTCGGGCGTCGTCGTCGCGCTGCTGGTGACGGTCGCGACGTTCTGGAAGACCGTCATCTACTTCCTCGTCGAGGCATCGAGCGGGCTCGAGATGACGCGGCAGTCGCTCGAGCGCGGCGACCTCGTGGGCTTCCTCATGGTCGCGGTGCTGCCCAACCTCTTCTGGATCGTCTTCCCGCTGGCCGTCGTGATCGCCCTCGGGCGACAGGTCTACCGCGTCGGGCGGGCGGCGGTCGCGAGCCCGGAGGCCGCGGCCCCTGCGGCGCCGCGCGGCACGTAGTTGCCGTCGGCGAGGCCCGCCTCGATCTCGAACCTGTTGCGGAGCGGGTTGCGGCCCGCCAGCAGGTACAGCACGGGCATCAGCATCCCGTAGCGCTGCCATTGACGCTTGTGCACGGCCTCGTGGCGCAGCAGAGCGTCGGTGATGCGGCCGTCGCCGGTGAGGAAGCAGCCCCCGACGCACGAGCCGCCGCGCGGGAACGTCCACCGCGGCATCCCGCGGAACACCCACAGCCCCTCGCGCTTCTCGACGCGGCCGGTGCTCCAGAGCGTGCCCCACGCCCACCCGACGGCGCAGCCGTACCAGTAGCCGACGCGGCTCACCGGCGAGTCCAGCAGGAACGAGGGGATGGCGGCGTCGATGCGTCGTCCGCGGATGACGGCGCGCTCGGCGGCGGCGTGCCACCCCGCGGGAGGCGTGGGGATCGGACTCACGCCAGCGCTCCGATCACGCGCAGGATCGCGCCCAGGTCGTCGGTGGCCGCCGCGGGCGAGGCGGGAGAGTAACCCGCCAGCGATGCCCCGACCAGCGGGACGCGCTCGCGAAGGCGGGCGACGGCCGCGGTCAGCTCGCCCACGGTGACGCCGAACGGCTCGGGGTGGGCGTTGCCGACGATCTCGGCCGGATCGAGCGCATCGATGTCGATGTGGATGTACACCGCATCCGCGCCGGTCGCGAGCACCGCGTCGGCGAGCGCGTCGGCGTCTCGCAGGGCGTCCACGGTGAGGGCGGCGATGCCGAGTTCCGACACGGCGTCGAGTTCGGGGTCGTCGAAGGAGCGCGCCCCGCCGACGACCACGCGGTCCGCGGCGACAGTGCCTGCGGGCAGCGACAGCCCGGGGTCCCCGTCGCCGATCACGGCCCGCAGCACCATGCCCGCGAAAGCGCCCGACGGCGACGAGTCCGGGGAGTTGAGGTCGGGGTGGGCGTCGATCCATACGACCGCGAGCCCGGGGGAGCGTCGAGCCGCGTGCGCGATCGGAGCCAGCGCGATGCCGCAGTCCCCGCCGATCGTGAGCACGGGCTCGTCGGGCGCGGCGGCATCGTGCGCGGCCAGCGCGTCCGCGACCAACCCCCGCACTCGCTGCAGGGCGCTGAGGCGGTGGATGCCGCTGCCCAGCGACTCGCCGGCCTCCATCGGCACGTCGAGCACCGTCGTGGAGGAGCGGGGCAGGTCTCCCGCGATCGCCTGGGCGCCGTCGATGAGCTGCATCGCGCGGGAGGACGGACTTCCCTGCCACTGGGGGACCACGAGGTAACGCGTCATCCCCTCATCTTCGCGCAGACCGGAGGCTGCGGCATCCGTCCCGCTCGTCGTTCGCTGCGGGCAGACGCGGGGGCGCCGGATCCGTGCGGATCCGGCGCCCCCGTGCGCGTGGCGGATTCAGTTCTCGATCGCGGCCTGCACCGGCGTGCCGGTCTTGAGAGCGGCGAGGCGGGCCTCGACCTCGGTCAGCTCGCCGACGTCCTCGAGCGCGTTGAACTGGGCGTCCAGGCTCGAGGCGGCCAGCTCCTGCTTGCCGGCCGCGAGGGCCTCCTGGCGGCGGACCTTGTCTTCGAAGCGGCCGAGCTCGCTGGTCGGGTCGAGCACGTCGATCGACTTGACGGCGTCGTGCACCTTGTTCTGCGCCTCGGCGGTCTTGGCACGAGCCAGCAGCTCGGAGCGCTTGGCGCGCAGCTGCTCCAGCTTCTGCTTCATCCCGTTGAGGCCGTCCTTGAGCTTGTCGACGACCTCGTTCTGGGTCGCGATCGTCGGCGCGATCGCGCGGGCCTCGTTCTCCTCGCTGATCTGACGCTGCAGCGCGATCTTGGCGAGGTTGTCGAACTTGTCGGCGTCGGCGGTGTTGCCGGCCGTGCGCAGCTCGTCGGCCTTGCGGCTGGCGGCGAGCGCCTTGTTGCCCCACTCGGCGGCCGCCTGCACGTCCTCCTGGTGGTCGCGCTCGAGCAGACGCAGGTTGCCGATCGTCTCGGCGATGGCGGACTCGGCGTCGGCGATCGAGTTGGTGTAGTCGCGCACCAGCTGGTCGAGCATCTTCTGCGGGTCCTCGGCAGAGTCGAGGAGCGCGTTGATGTTCGCCTTCATGAGGGTCGAGATGCGACCGAAGATGGACTGCTTCGCCATCGGATTTCCTTCCTATCGGACTTCAGGTCTGGGTCGGTGGGTCGGGGGATGGATGCCGCGTCCGCAGCGTGCGTGCGGCTCCGCGAGGTCGGGTCAGAAGCGGCCACCTCCTCGGCGGGCGCGCGTGCCGCCGCCTCCGAAGCTACCTGGTCGCATGCCGCCGCCGGACCGGCTCGAGCCGCCGCCGAGCATGCCACCGAGCCCGCCGCCTCCGCCGCCGGAGGAGCGGCCGCCGCTGAGCACGGAGTTGAGCACGATCCCGCCGAGCACCGCGCCCAGCATTCCTCCGCCGGACTGGCCGCCCTGCTGGCCGCCTCCGAACAAGCCGCCCATTCCACCGTCGAACGCCCCGACGTCGTTCTGCGCGAGCTGGATCGCCTGGCCCGCGAGCTGATCGGCACGCTGGGCCTGCTGCATCGCCTGTTGAGGATCGCTCGCCTGGAGCGCCTGCGCGCGAGCGAGGGACGCGCCGGCTTCGGCGAGGCGCGTGCGCGCCTGCGCGCCGACCGCGCCGCGCCGCGCGGTGATGTAGTCCTCCGCGGCCGACACCTGCGCCTGCGCCTGCATCATCACCTGGCCGACCATCTGCCGCGCGCGCTGCGCCTGTGCCTCGGCATCCCGCACGCCCTGTACAAGCGAGTCGATCTGCGCGTTCGCCGCCTCCAGGCTCTGCAGGGCCGCGAGCGGACGCTTGGCCGTGCCGGTGAGCTGCGTGCGGGCGGCGTCGAGCTGCTGCCGCGTCGCGGCGACGACGGCGGCGATGCGCCCGTCGGCGTCGGGCAGCGCCGAGGCCGCGACGATGTCGCCTTCGAGCTCGGCGACCAGCGCGGTGGCGTTGCGCTCGCCCTCCGCGAGATCGGCCTGGAGCTTGTCGATGGCGTTCTCGAGCAGAGTCGCCTGGCCGACGGCCTCTTCGGCGGCGCGGATTCCGACGGCCGCCTCGCCGCCGTCGCCGGCGCCGATCGCGGCCTGTGCGGCGGTGAGCTGCTCGTCGGCGAACGCGAGCCGCTGGCGTGCCTGCTCGGGGTTGTCGACGACGGTGGCGAGGGCCTCGGGTGCGTACGAGGTCTGCAGGCTCTGCAGCCGCGCGACGGCCTGGTCGAGCGAGGCCGCGGCCTTCGCCTTCGCGTCGTGGACGCGGGCGAGTGCTTCGGGGGCGTTCTGCTCGAGCTTGCGCAGCTCGTCGAACGCGGCCGCCTTCTCGTCGAGCAGCGCGTTCGCGGCCTCGCACAGCGCGATGATGCGCTCGTTCCAGGCGCGCGTCTCCTGCTCGGCGTCCGGGGTGGAGTCGTCGAGCTTCTGCTTGAGTCCGAACGCCTCGTCGAGGCTCTGCTGCGCGGTCGCCAGGGCCGCCTCGAACTCGGTGGTCGCGGCATCCCCGAACTGCGCCTTCGCGAAGCCGAGCTCCTGCGTGCTGGTCTTGAGGGCGTCGTCGGTCTCGACGAGCAGCGACGACGCGCGCCGCTCGAGTTCTTCGATGCTCGGCTGCGGCGGTCCGCCGGGCCCGCTCGGAACGGCTGCGCGCTTGCGGCGCCGCAGGAACATCACGAGGAGCACGATGCCGACGCCGATGGCGACGATCACGAGCAGCCATGTCAGCCAGCTGCTGCCGCCGGCGTCCGTCGCGGGAGCGCCCGATCCGCCGCCCACGGCGTCGGTCAGCCCGTCGGCGGCCGCGTCGACGGCGCCGAGCCAGTCGTCCTGCGCCAGCGCGGGCTGGATCCGCTGCTGCTCGATCGTGCCGAGCTGCTCGTCGCTGACGGGCCCGGCGGGGTCGCCCGAGAGGTAGTACGCGCGACCCTCGGTCGCGATGGCCAGCAGATACTGGGTCACGCCGAGGTTGTTGTCGGTTGCCGTCTGGTTGGCCCAGCCGGCAGCGTCGGACGGATCGGTGAACTCGTCGACGTACACGACCCACAGATCGAGGCCGGTGTCGGATTTGAGCTGCGCGATGCGCTCCTCGGCCTGCGGTTCCTCGCCGGACGACAGCACGCCGGCGTCGTCGAGCACGCTGCCCGCACCGAGCGTGACCGGGGGAGTCGCGAGCGCGGCCCCACCGCCGATCGCCATGACCGCGACCACCGCAGCGGACGCCAGCGCTGCAGCCCAACGCAGTCGCATCGATCCCCCCTCTGGGACTCGGGTTCCCCTCCCGCGAGTCTATTCAGCCGCGGGGATACGACGGTAGCCCACGGCCCCCGTGTGCCGTGTGTGTTCGCCGAGAACGTACGTTCCGGACCGTCGCGGGTCGCTCCCGGCCCGGGCGAGGCGCTGCGGGTAGCCTGGCCGATCCGGAGGAGGACGATGGACGATCGCTACGGCGCCGATGTGCTGGCAACGGGCTGGAAGGGTCACGGGGTGCGCGAGCTGCCCCGGGTGGCGGCATCCCGCGATCTCGTGGTCGAGGTCGCCGACGACGGTTTCTGCGGTGCCGTCGTGGGCTGCTCCGGAGGGATGGTCGAGCTGGAGGACCGTCGCGGCCGGCGGCGCCTGTTCCCGCTGGGCGCGGGGTTCCTGATCGAGGGCAGGGACGTCGTGCTCGGCCCGCCGGCGCCCGCGGCGGCGCAGACCGGCCCGAAGCGCACGGCGTCGGGCTCCATCGCGGCGGCGGAGTCCCGCGCCCGCGTCGCACGCGCCAGCCGCATCCTCGTCGAGGGCCGGCACGACGCCGAACTCGTCGAGAAGGTCTGGGGCGACGACCTGCGCGAGGAGGGCGTCGTCGTCGAGTACCTGCAGGGCATCGACCTGCTGGGCGCCGCGCTCGATGAGGAGCCGCCGTCGGCCGAGCGCCGCTACGGCGTGCTCGTGGACCACCTCGTGCCCGGTTCGAAGGAGTCGCGCATCGCCGACGCGATCGCCCGGGGACGGCACGGGGCGCACGTGCTGATCGTCGGCCATCCCTGGATCGACGTCTGGCAGTGCGTCAGACCGCGGGCCGTCGGCATCGAGCGCTGGCCCGAGGTCCCGCGCGGCATCGAGTTCAAGGTCGGCGTCTGCCGCGCGCTGGGCTGGCCCGCGCGCGATCAGGCCGACCTCGCCCGGGCCTGGCAGCGCATCCTCGCCTCGGTGAAGAGCTACCGCGACCTCGAGCCGGCGTTCCTGGGCCGCGTCGAGGAGCTCATCGACTTCGTGACGGTCCCGCAGTAGGCCGCTCGCCGCCGAGTGCTGGAAAGTGCAGCACACGTCGTCCTGGGTAGCCTGGAGGGGTGACCGACCCCGCCGCGACCGCGCCCGACCCCCGCACCTTCCGTGAGAAGCCGGTGTCGTTCGTGCGGCGCAGCGGACGGATGTCGGAGGCGCAGGAGCGCGCATGGAGCGAGCTCGCCCCGCAGTACGTGATCGGTGTGGCGCGCGACCGCGCGGCCACGAGCATCCTGCCGGGTTCGCAGATCGACCCGGGTGCCGTGTGGGGGCGCGAAGCGCCGCTCGTCGTCGAGATCGGGTCGGGGCAGGGCCACGCGATCGTGCACGCCGCCACCTCCCGCCCCGACACGGACTTCCTCGCGATCGAGGTGTTCCGCGCGGGCCTCGCGCGCACCATGCTCGACGCCGATCGGGCGGGCGCGCGCAACCTGCGCCTCGTCGAGGCGAACGCCCCCGAGGTGCTGCAGCACCTGCTGCCCGAGGCATCCGTCGACGAACTGTGGATCTTCTTCCCCGACCCGTGGCACAAGAAGAAGCACACGAAGCGGCGCCTGGTCGCCGAGGGGTTCGCAGCGATCGCCGCCCGGGTGCTCAAGGACGACGGGATGCTGCGCCTCGCGACGGACTGGGAGGACTACGCGCTGCAGATGCGCGAGGTGATGTCCGCCGCCGCCGATTTCGAGGTGACGTTCGAAGGCGAGTGGGCGCCGCGGTTCGACGGCCGCGTGCTGACGGCGTTCGAGCGCAAGGGCGCGCGCGTCGGACGCGACATCCGCGATCTGGCGTACCGCCGCGTCGCGAGGTCATGAGCGGACCCACCGGCCCCCTCACCGGTCCCGTCCCGGTGCCGGGACCGACCCCCGCCCCGGACCTCGAGGCGGCATCCGGTGCCGTGCCGACGCCGCCGCGCGACCCGTGGCGCTTCCTCCGCCCGCTCGGCCATCGCGACTTCCGCATGCTGTTCGGCGCGGTGGTGCTGTCGATCTTCGGCGCGGGGATGTGGGCCGTCGTCATGGTCTACACCGTCATCGGCGCCGGCGGCGGGCCGGTCGAGCTGTCGGCCGTGGCCGCGGCGAACGCGATCGGCCTCCTGGCCTGCGCGATCCCTGGCGGCATCGCCGCCGACCGGGTGCCGCGCCGGCTCCTCCTGCGCGTGGTCGAGCTCGTGAACCTCCTCGCCATCACGTCGGTGGCCGTCGCGGGCGCGGTGGGCGCGGTGACGATCCCGCACCTCGCGATCGTGGCGTTCGTCATGGGCGCCGGGGCGGGCTTCTTCTTCCCGGCGTACAGCGCGATCCTGCCGCGCATCCTGCCGCCCGCCCAGCTGCTGGCCGCCAACGGGCTCGAAGGCGCCATCAGACCCGCCCTGCAGCAGGCCGCAGGCCCGGCGGCGGCAGGTCTCATCGTCGCCGCGGTGCTCGCGCCCGCGCACGCGGCGTGGGGGGTCGTCGCGGCGCACGCGCTGGCCTTCGTGCTGCTGCTGTTCGTGCGGCCCGAACCGCCGGCCGCGCCGGGCGAGGACCACGAGGCGCCCGCAGGGGTGCGCGGCGTGCTCCACGACCTGCGCGAGGCCGTGGGGTTCACGGTCCGCACGCCGTGGCTGCTGTGGACGCTGCTGTTCGCGACCGGGTGGGTGCTGGTGTTCGTCGGCCCCGAGGAGGTGCTGCTGCCGTTCGTCACGCGCGAGCGGGTCGGCGACGATCCGCGCCTGTTCGGCTTCCTCCTGGCGATCTACGGGATCGGCGGCGTGCTGGGCTCGATCGTGGTGTCGTCGATGAAGCTCCCGCGCCGCTACCTCACGGTGATGATGGGGGTGTGGGGCGTCAGCACCCTGCCCTTCGCCGTCGTCGGCATCACCCACGAGTACTGGCTGATGGCGCTGTGCCTGTTCGTCGTGGGCTTCGGCTTCAGCTACGGCAACGTGATCTGGGGCACCCTCCTGCAGCGGCGCGTGCCCCGCCACATGCTGGGGCGCATCTCGAGCCTCGACTTCTTCGTGTCGCTCGCCCTCATGCCGCTGTCGATGGCGCTGGCGGGCCCCCTGGCCGAGGTCGTCCCCATCGAGGCCATCTTCATCGCCGCCGGTGTGATCCCGCTCGTCCTCGGCGCGCTGGCGTATCTGGTGGCGCGCATGTCCAAGGATGAGATCGCACACCCGCTCGATCACTGACCGCCGTCCCGACCCACGGAGCCGCCGCGCATGCCCGCACATCCCGACGCCCCGCCCGCGCCGGCCGTCCGCACCTGGTCCTGGGGGCTGGCTCCGGCCCTGCTGGTGTGCCTCGCCGCCCCCGCCTTCTTCGTCGTACGGGTGCCGTGGCTGGGGTGGGTGCTGCTGACGGCGGGGATCGCCGTCGCGCTGCTCATCGAGAGGGCGGATGCCGCGACCCGGCGTTCGTCGCCCGGCGACGCCGTCGCCGCGGGCGGGGCACGGGCGGGAGAGGGGCGCGAGACCGCGGCGGTGGGCGGCATGCGTGCCCCCTCCCTCGTGCGGGACCTGTCGCTCATCGCGGCGGGACTGCTCATCGTGAGCGCGATCCCCCTGAAGGCGGAGCTGGACGACCTCGCCATCCTGCGCTTCGCGATCGCCCTGGGCGGCGCCGTGGCCGTGCCCTACGCGATCTCGCGCTGGGTGTACCGCGATCGGGCGATCCGCTTCCCCTGGCGCGGCGGAGGGAGGTGGACGAGATTCCAGTGGACGTGGCTGGTCGCCGTGCTGCTGCTGGGCTGGCTGATCCTGCCGTTCTACTTCATCACGTCTGGCGTCTACCTCAACTGGCCCGTCGTCGACACGCCGGAGCTCATCGCGCGGCTGTTCGTCGGGGTCGGGGCGGTCGGCATCTGGGACGAGCTCTTCTTCATCTGCACCTGCTTCGCGCTCATGCGCCGGCACTTCCCCTTCTGGCAGGCGAACCTCCTGCAGTCGGTGGTGTTCGTGTCGTTCCTGTGGGAGCTCGGCTACCAGGCGTGGGGGCCGCTGCTCACGATCCCCTTCGCCCTCCTCCAGGGCTTCATCTTCATGAAGACGCGCTCGCTCGCGTACGTCGTCACCGTGCACCTGCTGTTCGACGCGGTGGTCTTCCTCGTGCTCGTCCACGCGCACAACCCCGGCATGCTCGACGGGCTCTTCCTCGTGTGACTCGCTTCGCTGCCCAGGCCGTGCCCAGGGGGAGCGGGTAAGGTCGAACCCGGATCCCGACCGGATCCCCGGACGACGGATCAGTACCCGGTACGCGACAAGACTGGCCAGGAGCACAGTCATGTCGTGGGTCATCCTCATCGTTTCCGGCATCCTCGAAGCCGTCTGGGCCACCGCCCTCGGCAAGACCGAGGGGTTCACGAAGCTCTGGCCCTCGGTGATCTTCGGCGTCGCCCTGGTCGCCAGCATGGGCGGCCTCGCGTGGGCCATGCGCGACATCTCCACCGGCACCGCGTACGCGGTGTGGGTCGGCATCGGCGCGTCGCTGACCGTCGCCTACGCCATGATCACCGGCGACGAGGCGTTCTCGTTCGTCAAGATGCTCCTCATCCTCGGCCTCGTCGGCTGCGTCGTCGGGCTGAAGCTCGTCGGCCACGAGTAGACGTCGGACGGATGCCGCGACCCGGCGTCGTCGCCGGGTCACGGCTGGTCCACGCGCCGCGAGGCCCCCGGTGGATCGTCCCCGTTCGGCGCGCTTCATGAGAGCTCGATGAAAAACCCGCCTGGCGGTCTGGATGCGCGCGGCTCGCGTGTGTGAGCATCCGCGCAGGAAGCCGGCGCCAGAGGGGTCGCCGGCGGAGAGGCACGACCATGCCCATGAGAACCAGGCGCGCCTGGGCCATCGCCACAGCGGTCGCCCTGACGGCCACCGTCGCACTGGCCGGTCCCGCGTACGCGGCGCCGAACAACAACTCGGTGAAGAAGATCGAGAAGGCCGTGACGCTCGAGGGGGTGATGAATCATCTCGAGGCCTTCCAGGCGATCGCGGACGCCAACGGCGGCGACCGTGCGGCAGGCAGGCCCGGCTACCGCGCCTCCGTCGACTACGTCGTCGCGCAGCTGAGGGCTGCCGGATACTCGCCGACCGTGCAGGAGTTCATGTTCCCGTACGTCGACGACAACAGCGAGCTCGCCCGGATCACGCCCCAGCCGACGAACTTCGTCAACGGCTCCGAGTTCCTGCGGAACTCGTTCGACAGCGGGACCCCTGAGGGCACCGCGACCGGATCGCTCACGCCGGTCGGAGTGGTGGTCCCCGCCGCGGCGCTGCCTCCCAACAGCAACACCAGCGGGTGCGAGGCGGCGGACTTCGCCGGGTTCCCGGCCGGAGGCATCGCCCTCATGCAGCGGGGCACCTGCGGCTTCGCGGTGAAGGCCCTCAATGCGCAGGCCGCCGGTGCCGGGGGAGCGATCATCATGAACGAAGGCCAGCCCGGCCGCACCGGCCTGATCAGCATGATCGGCGACGCGACGGGTCTCACGATCCCCGTCGTTGCGGTGACCTCGGCCGTCGGCGAGAACCTCGCCGCCACCCCGGGTGCGACCGTCAGGGTGAAGGTCGACTACGACAGCGAGCAGCGTCCGGTCTGGAACGTCCTGGCCGAGACGGCGACCGGAAACGACGCCAACACCGTCATGGCCGGCGCACACCTGGACAGCGTGCAGGACGGCCCCGGCATCAACGACAACGGCTCCGGGAGCGCCGCGCTGCTGGAGACGGCGATCCAGATGAAGAAGACCAAGCCCAACAACACCGTGCGCTTCGCATGGTGGGGTGCGGAGGAGGAGGGGCTCCTGGGGTCCGAGCACTATGTCGCGAGCCTCTCGGACGACCAGCTCTCGGACATCGCGCTCTACCTCAACTTCGACATGATCGCGTCGCCGAACTACATGTTCGGCATCTACGACGGTGACAACTCCGGCGGCACCGCCGCACCGGGATTCATCCCCGAGGGCTCCGCGCAGATCGAGGACGTGTTCGAGGCGTTCTACGACGGCCGGGGACTGCCGTCGCAGGACAGCGAGTTCTCGGGGCGCTCGGACTACGGTCCATTCATCGCCGAGGGGATCCCCGCAGGCGGTCTGTTCACCGGGGCCGAGGTGCCCAAGACGGCAGCAGAGGCCGCGCTGTACGGCGGCGTGCCGGGTGCCGCCTACGACCCGTGCTACCACCAGCCGTGCGACAACCTCACGGGTGCGGGTCAGAACGCTGCGCTGTACGACGCGCTCCGGGCCGACTACGACCTCGTGGGCAACATCAACACGTTCGCGCTGGACGTGAACGCGGATGCCGTCGCCGCCTCGGTGATGACGTTCGCGTTCGACACCTCGACCGTGAACGGGGTCCGCGCACCGGGCAAGTCGCACGGTGCGGGCAAGAGCATGGACGCGTTCAAGGATCGCGCCACGCAGTGATCTGCAGGATGCTGCGTCCCGGCGACGCGCCGGGACGCAGCATCCCTCACCCTCAACCTGACATCGAGATGACTTCCGCGTGAACTCTTGACCGCACCGTCGCGGAAGAGGACATTCGATCTTGCGAACAGACAACAGGAACGAAAGGCCCGAAAGGGAACCGGACACAGAAACCAGACATCGCATTGACGATCCCCCCGGCGCTTCGGCACCGAGGGGATCATCGCTTTGCGCCGGGCGTCGTCGGGGCTCACGTTCGAAGCCGGAGCCCCGGCGAGGCACGCTCCACGATCGCGCACCGCTCGTATTCTGACGACGTGGATTTCAGTCAGTTCCTGAGCACGCCGATCACGTGGTGGCAGGTGCTGTGGGCGGTCCTCGCCCTGGTGGCCGGGTGGATCGCCTCGCGCATCGCCAAGCGCGCCGTGACCGATCTCATGGGCCACGTGCCCACGGCGACTCCGGCAGCGACGAGATTCGCCGCGCGCTTCGCCCAGTACACGCTGCTGCTGCTCGGGTTCGGCATCGCGCTGGCGTTCCTCGGGGCCAATGTGCAGCCGGTGCTCGCCGTGGTGATCGTGCTCGTCGTGGTGGCCGCGCTGGTGCTGCGGGGGGTCGCCGATAACTTCGCGGCGAGCGTGCTCATCGCCACCCGCAAGCCGGTCGTGGTGGGCGAGGAGATCACGGTCGAGGGGCCTGACGGCAAGCCCATCACCGGCACCGTCATCGAGCTGAACTCCCGGGCCGTGGTCTTCACCACGCCCGACGGCCGCACCGCGCACGTGCCCAACTCGAAGCTGCTCGCCGAGACCCTCGTCAACAACTCGCGCCACGGCGGCAGGCGCAGCGAAGTGCAGGTGCGCGTGGAGCGGGCAGGCTCGAGCCTCGACGAGGTCGCCGCAGCACTGGGCGAGGCCGTTGCGACGGCGGAGGGCGTCCACGCCGATCCGGCAGCCGGAGTCCTGGTCACCGCGGTCTCGGAGTCGCGGATCACGGGGCGCGTGCAGTTCTGGCACGATCCGGCGCAGGGCCTCGCGGTGACCTCGGGCGTGGTGTCGGCGCTCACCGCCGCGCTGGCGCAGCGCGGCTGGTCCTCGACGGTCACGAGCGAGGCGGTCGTTCCGCCGCTCGTGCCCGGCGACCCGGTGTGAGGGCCCTCATTCATGCCAAGGTGGACCCGACGGCGTCCATGTCCCCAGGAGCACGAATGCAGCGACCCCTCGCCGGGCTGACCCGGCGGAACCTCGTGACCGAGCTCACCGCGGGCGTCACGCTGCTGGCCATCGCCGTCCCGCTCAACATCGGGTACGCGCAGATCGCGGGACTGCCCGCGACCGCGGGCCTGTACGCCCTCATCGTGCCGACGATCGTGTACGCGCTCGTGGTCTCCTCGCGCCAGGTCGTCGCGTCGCCCGATGCGGCGGCCGCTGCCCTCGTGGCCTCGTCGATCGGCGGGCTCGCGACGGCCGGCAGCGCGGACTACGCGACGCTCGCGCTCGCCCAGGCGATCATCTGCGGTGTGATGTTCGTGCTGATGGCGGTGTTCAAGCTCGGATTCCTCGCGAACTTCCTCTCCAAGCCGATCCTGATCGGATTCGTGGGCGGTCTGGCTCTCGACATCCTGGTGAGCCAGATCGCGAAGATGCTCGGCGTGAAGATCGACTCCGGTGGCGAGTTCGTCGACAAGGTCTTCGGGCTGGTGTCGAACCTCGAGACGATCAACGCGTGGTCGCTCGCGATCTCGGCGGTGTCGGTCGCGATCCTGCTGCTGGGCAAGAGGTTCCTGAGGGCCGTGCCGTGGGCGCTCGTCGTTCTGGTCCTGGCGACGGTGCTCGTCGTGCTCACGGGACTCGACCAGCAGGGCGTCGATGTGCTGGGCGAGGTCCCCGCCGGGCCGCCGGCGCTGACGTGGCCCGTGATCGACTGGCAGATGTGGATGGCCCTCATCCCGTCGGCGATCGCGCTCACCCTCGTCACGACGGCGGAGGGCCTGCTGGTCTCCCGCTCCTACGGCGAGAAGCACGGCTACCCCTTCGACGCGAACCGCGATCTGCTCGCGTTCGGTCTCGGCAACATCGCCGCCGGCGCTCAGGGCAGCTTCTCGATGGGGTCCTCCACGTCGCGCACCGCCGCGATGGATCAGGCCGGCTCGCGCACGCAGCTTCCGTCCCTGGTGCTCGCGGTCGGCACGCTGCTGCTCCTGCTGTTCGGCACGGCGCTCCTGGCCGACATCCCCTCTCCCGCGATCGGAGCCGTCGTCGGCGTCGCCATCCTGCCGCTGCTGGGCATCCGAGAGTTCGGGCGGCTGTGGCGCCAGGACCGCTTCGAGTTCGCCATCGGGGCGGTGTGCTTCCTCGTGACGCTCTTCGTCGGAGCGATCCCGGGCATCGTCGTCGCGTTCGTGCTCGCGCTCATCAACCTCGCCAAGCGTGCGGCCAACCCCGCGATCGACGTCCTGGCGGCCGACGACGACGCGAAGCAGTCGTTGCTCCAGGACGCCGCCGCCGGCGCCACCACGGCGCCGGGCATCGTGGTGGTGCGCATGGCGGCACCGTTGTTCTTCGCGAACGGCGCCGTCTTCTCCGCGGCCGTGAAGCGGGCGGTGACGGGCGCCGACGAGCCGGTGCACCACGTCGTGATCGACATGGAAGCGGTGACCGACATCGACGTGACGGGCGCAGAGGCCTTCGCCTCGCTCGAGGAATGGCTTGCGGGCGAGGGCGTGAGCCTGGCTTTCAGCCGCGTGCGCACACCCACGAAGGCCCGCCTCGAGGAGCTCGGACTGCTGTCGGGCCAGGTCTTGTTCGCGACCAACCGCGAAGCCGTGGCGGCGCTGGAAGCGCCCGCGTCACGGGATTGAACGACAGCCGCCGGGGCCGGACGAAGGGAAGAGCACCATGGAACAGCGGGAACCGGGAGCATCGATCCGTCAGGCGCAGGCCGCAGCGCTCGCGGCACTGCCGTTCGACGACGTCGACGATTTCGCGGCCGCGGATCGCGGGTTCATCGGGACGCTCGATGACCCTCGCATCCGCAACGACGAGGGCGAGGTGGTGTGGGATGCCTCGGCCTACGACTTCGTCCAGGGCGACGCGCCCGCGTCGGTGCATCCGAGCCTGTGGCGGCAGTCGAAGCTGGTGGCCAAGCACGGCCTGTACGAGGTCGTCCCCGGCCTGTACCAGGTGCGGGGGCTGGACCTGTCGGTGATGTCGATCATCGAGGGGGACACCGGCGTGATCGTCGTCGACCCGCTGATCTCGATGGAGACGGCGGCGGCGGCGATGGCCCTGTACCGCCGGCACCGCGGTGACCGCCCGATCCACGCGGTGATCCACTCGCACAGCCACATCGATCACTTCGGTGGAGTGCTCGGGATCGTCGACCAGGAGGCCGTCGCGGCCGGCACGGTGCAGATCATCGTCCCCGAAGGGTTCCTCGAGCACTCGGTCGCCGAGAACGTCTACGCGGGAACCGCGATGGGGCGTCGGGCCGGCTACATGTACGGCGCGGCGCTGGAACGCGGGCCGAAGGGACAGGTGGGTGCGGGTCTGGGCCAGACCACGTCGACGGGGAACCCGACGATCCTCCCTCCCACCCTCGAGGTGACCACGACCGGGGAGACCCACACGGTCGACGGTGTCGAGTTCGAGTTCCAGATGGCGCCCGGAACCGAGGCGCCCTCCGAGATGCACTTCTACCTGCCTCGCTTCCGCGCGCTGTGCATGGCCGAGAACGCCACCCACACCCTCCACAACCTGCTGACGCTCCGTGGCGCGCTCGTGCGCGATCCCCATGTGTGGTCGCAGTATCTGACCGAGGCGATCACACGGTACGGCGACGAGGTCGAGGTCGTGTTCGCATCCCACCACTGGCCGACGTGGGGCAACGAGCAGATCCGCGGGTTCCTCGCCATCCAGCGCGACCTCTACGGCTACCTGCACGACCAGACGCTGCGCCTGCTCAACCAGGGATACAACGGCGCCGAGATCGCCGAGATGCTCGAGCTCCCGCCGACCCTGCGGGCATCGTGGAGCACGCACGGCTACTACGGGTCGGTCAGCCACAACGTCAAGGCGATCTACCAGCGCTACATGGGCTGGTTCGACGGCAACCCGGCGCGCCTCTGGCCGCACCCGCCGCAGGCGCTCGCCGAGCGTTACGTCTCCGCGATCGGCGGCGTCGACCGGGTGGTCGAGCTCGCCCGGGAGGCGTTCGAGGCCGGCGACTACCGCTGGGCGGCGACGCTGCTCGATCATGCGGTCTTCGCCGACGCCGACCACGCGGCGGCCCGCGAGCTCTACGCCGACACGCTCGAGCAGCTCGCCTACGGGGCCGAGAACGGCACCTGGCGCAACTTCTTCCTGTCGGGTGCGACCGAGCTGCGCGAGGGGACCTTCGGCACGCCGACGCAGGCGGCGGCGCCCCTGATCATCGCCCAGCTCACGCCCGAGCAGCTCTTCGACGCCGTCGCCATCCGCGTGAACGGCCCGAAGGCCTGGGATCTCGACCTCGCCATCGACGTGACCCTCACCGACCTCGGTCGCAGCTACCACCTGACGCTGCGCAACGGAGTGCTGATCCACGTGGAGCGCGATGCCGACCCCGCGACCCCGCTGCGACTGTCGTTGTCCAAGCCCCGCCTGATCGCGCTGGCCGGCGGTGACACGGCGTCGGAGGGCATCGACGTGCGCGGTGACGCGGGGGTGCTGAAGCAGCTCCTCTCCGTGCTCGACGAGGGAGACCCCGACTTCGAGATCGTCCTGCCGTAGCGGCCGGACACCCGATCGCCGTCACCGCGCCCTCGCGCGGTGACGGCGATCGATGCGTGCGCTAGCAGGAGGCGTCAGGAGGGTCAAGGCGCTCCCCGTCGGCCGGTGCGAGGCTGACACTCGGGGCATGAGCCGATGGCGACGCGTCTGGAGCGCACCCTTGCTGGCGCTGGCGCTGGCGCTGTGCGTCGCGGGATGCGGCCTCACCGTGCCGAGCGATCCGCAGGGCACGCTCGACCGAGTGCGCGGCGGCGAGCTGCGGGCCGGAGCATCCGCCTCGGGGGAGCTGGTGACCATCGACGGTTCGAAGGTCGGCGGTTCGCTGGCGCGGCTCGTGGAGGACTTCGCCGATTCGGTCGACGCGAAGGTGACGTGGAGCGAGGGCAGTGAAGAGGACCTCGTCGACGGGCTGGAGGCGGGAGAGCTCGATCTGGCGATCGGAGGGATGACCGAGGCGACGCCCTGGTCGGACCGTGTCGCCGTCACCCGCGCCTACGATGCGGTCCCGGGCGCTCGCGGCCCTGTCGTGCTGCTGGTGCCCCTGGGTGAGAACGCCTGGCAGGCGGCGCTGGAGGGCTACCTCGATCGGAAGCTCGCGCGATGAAGACCATGGGGCGCACCGACCTCCCGGCTGCTCAGCAGCAGGCGCTGCGCAGCGCGATCGGCTGGGAGTGGTTCACGATCGGCTACACGCTGGTGACCATCGTGCTCATCGCCTTCGTCGTCGGCGGCTCGCAGGCCATGAAGACCGCGTGGATCGAGGACATGCTGTCGCTGATCCCGCAGATATCCTTCCTGATCGCGCTCCTGTTCATCCGGCGTCCGCCCACCCGCGCCTTCCCGTTCGGCCACCACCGGGTGATGGGCGTCGGGCACCTCGTGGCGGGCGTCGCGCTGCTGGCGGTGGGTGGCGATCTCGCGTACGAGGCGATCAGCGGGCTCCTCCGTGCCGAACATCCGTCGATCGGCACGGTCTACGTGTTCGGGCAGACGATCTGGCTGGGATGGTTCATGGTCGCCGTGATGAGCGTGATCGTCATCGGGCCGTTCTTCTACGGGCATGCGAAGGCGAAGCTCGCGCCGAAGCTGCACAACAAGGTGCTCTACGCGGATGCCGACATGGCCAAGGCCGACTGGACCTCGACGGTCGCCTCGATCGTCGGCGTGCTGGGCGTGGGCGTGGGACTGTGGTGGCTCGACGGCGCGGCGGCGCTGTTCATCTCGGTGGGAATCGTCTGGGACGGCTGGCGCAACAGCCGCGCTGCCATCCGGGACCTCATCGACCAGCGTGCCCGCACGGAGGACGACGCGCGACCGCACCCGCTCATCGCCCGCATCGCCGACCGTGTCGAGGAGTTCGCGTGGGTGCGCGAGACCGCGGTGCGCATGCGCGATATGGGGCAGGTGTTCCATGTCGAGGTCTTCGTCGTGCCCGTCGACGTCGACGTGCGCCTCGAACAGATCGAGGATGCGCGGGATGCCGTCACGCAGCTGGATTGGAAGGTGCAGGACGTCGTCGTCATCCCGACCGCCTCGCTCCCCGACGAGGCCGAACCGGCGAAGCGTCAGCCGTCTGCGAGCGGGGCGTGAGCCGCGGCATCCGTACCGTACCCGTCAGGGCGCGACGGGCGGCCCGCCCTCGGACCAGATCTCCTCGGGGACGAGCGGAGGCGATTCGTCGGGGATCGGCACGATAGCGAGCGGAACCCCCGGGGTCACCAGCAGATGCGCGATGCGCATCATGCCTTCGCCGTCATTGACCTCCAGCCAGTGCGAGCCCGCGGCCAGGCCCGCCTCGACCTCCTGCCGAAGGTCCTCGAGCCGTCGTCCGCCCACGCTGTAGTGCTCGCCGCCGTAGTAGATGTCGATCCTCTTCATCGCCAGCTCCTGTCGTCGTCGGCCCATCTCAGCGCGCGTGTGCGTCGCGCGCGAAGCGCCTTGACAACACGGGATCATCCCCCTACGAGCGTCGCGGCATGCCGTCATCGCGTTCGTGCGGTCACCCGGCGATCTGGTGCTCTTCGGTTTCGCGTTCGGGCTCGTGGTCGTGGGGCGCGGGCATCGCGGGCTCGGGCACGAGGTACAGTCCGGTCGAGGAGTTCGCGGTGTATGCGAGCGCGTCGATCCACGCGGGGTTCAGCTGCGGCTTGCGGCTGCCGTAGAACTTGTAGACCAGGGCGCACCGGGGGTGCACCCAGATCGTGGTGCGCCCGTCGCCGATGCTCGCGTCGTCTCGCCAGGTGAAGTGGAACGGCTCGCCCCGCCGCAGCTTCGTGCCGATCACCAGCTGGAGGTGAGCGAGCGTCCTGTCGTCGAAATCGACCTTCACGGTCCCTTCGTAGATCAATTTGCCCATGCGGGTCCTCCCGGCAGGAATTGCCGACGGCCGAAGCGTGTGGGGGTCGCAAAGGGGAGGACGTCGATCAGCTCCTCCTTCGATGGTGCTCGCCCGCTGCGACGCTGAACAGCCCTTGACACCCGCGCGCGACTGCGCATCACGCCCGGCTCCCGCGCAGCCCTCTCGAGCGACTGCGGCCCGGGTCCGCGATCGGAAGACCGCGTCGTCACGCAGCTCCAGCGCGTGCGGGGACGAACCCGGTGCGCGTCGGGACCTCAGGGGCAGACGCGGACGCTGCGCCCTTCGAAGGTGACGACGTCGCCGAGCTGCAGCTGCCGTCCGCGGCGGCGATCGACGTCGCCGTTGACCAGCACGTAGCCATCGATGATGGCTTCCTTGACGTTCCCGCCGGAGTCGAGGAGACCGGCGAACTTCACGAACTGACCGAGGCGGATGGCCTCGCCGCCGATGGAGACGTCGTCGATCGGAGCCGGGTTCGCCATCCCCGAATGCTAGCCGACCCGCGGCGGCGGCCAGCCCGGTCGCGGCCGCGACGACCCGCGACTCCTCGTTTCTGCAGGAGCGCGTGCGCCGCTTCAGGCGCCGGGCATCTCCGAGGGCGCCTGCGACGGGATGCGGGTCGGCTTCGTCGCCCGGACGCGGTCAGCCTCGGCCGCCCGCGATCGGGTCCCGACCGCCGGCACGTATGAACGCCAGTGCATGCTCTTGATCTGCGCCCATCGGTTGTCGCGGGCTGCGCGCCGCGCATCCGGTGTCTGCTCACCCTGCGGTTCGTAGCTCGTCATCCTCAGACAGTAGGCGTCGCACATGTACGCCTTCACAGGTAGGCCCCCGAACCCGGCGGCTTCGCCGCCGTTCGATTGCTGCCGCGGGGCAGAATCGCGAGAAGGCCGACCCTTCGGGCCGGCCTTCTCGCGTTCGTGCCCCCGACAGGAATCGAACCTGCGACCTTTGGTACCGGAAACCAACGCTCTATCCCCTGAGCTACGGAGGCGTGCCGATCGAGACTACCATCCGGGCGACGGTCGTCCCGCCAGGTCAGGGTGCCGGGGGAGTGTCGTCGTACGGTGCATCGGCGGCGATCGCCGGCTGCTGCTCGATCCGCTCGATCGCGGCGGCGACGCGGTCGGCGAGGTAGGCGTGGCCGTCGGTGGAGGGGTGGTCGCGCCCGATGGGGCCGGTGTCGATCACCTCGAGATAGTTGGCGTCGGTGATCCAGTCCTCGGCGATGGGTGAGATGTACCACCAGCCGCGTGCGCCGGCGAGCTCGCTCAGGTCCGCGTCGATCCTCCGTGTGGACTCCTCCACGGGCAGCACCTGCGGCGAGGGGCCGAGGATCACGATCTCGGCGTCGGGGTAGAGCGACTGGAGGGCGTCCCACGCGGCGATGACGGCATCCCGGTATCCCGACGGGTAGAGCTTGCGGTCGTTGATCGAGCCCTCGACGATGACGACGTCGGGATCGAGCGTCGGGTCGAGCGCGGCGATGCGCTCGCCGTAGGCCGGTCCGTCCAGGCCCGGCTTGAGGTACCCGCTGCCGCGGACGCCGTCCACCACCGTCTCCACGCCGAGCTCGTCGGCGAGGAGATAGGCGAACCCCAGGGTGGGGACGTTGGCGGCCGAGCCGTAGACCCACGAATCGCCGAACACGAGCACGCGTGCATCTTCGTCGATCACCAGGGGCGCAGGGGGGACGGATGCCGCGACCGGCGCCTCGCCCTCGGCCACTGCGGCCGGGACGACCGGTTCGGGGGCGCCCCACGGCCGCAGGACGGCGACGGCGCACACCGCGGCGACGGCCAGCGCGGCGCCCGCGAGGGGAAGCCATCGCCGGTGTGCTCGGGTGCGGCCGGACGCGTGCATGTGAAGAGGGTAAGTCATGCTCCGGCGAGGTCGGCGCACGGGCTGTCGACTGGGGATAAGGCAGTGCTGATCCTGAGGGTTGGAACCGCTTCCAGCACACTCGCAGCAAGAGCCCGTCAACCCCGTACGAACCACCCTTCGCGGCATGCGAGGATACTTCGGTGCAACGCGTCGTGACCGCTGAGATGGACCTCGAACTGGGGGCTTCCGTCGACCTCATCTTCCAGATCGCCGCCGCCCAGGCGGTGCCGATCTCGAATGAGCAGCTGACCTTCACGCAGGGCGATCGCGTGTACACGCCCACCGAGATCGTCGACCAGTCGGGAAGCCGGCTCCACCGTCTCACCGGCGAGCCCGGGCGGCTCGAGATCCGCTACGAGGCGACGGTCGACGGCCAGGCCGCGAGCAACCGCACGAGCGACCTCGAGGCGATCACCTACCTGCGTCCGAGCCGCTACGCGCAGTCCGACGAGGTGTTCCAGCAGGCACGTCGCCAGTTCAAGGGGCTGTCGGGCCACGACCTCATCGCCGCCGTCTCGGAGTTCGTCTCCACGAGCACCACCTACACGCCCGGACTCAGCCAGGGCACCGACAGCGCGGTCACGACCCTCATGACCGGCCAGGGGGTGTGCCGCGACTACGCGCACGTCGTCATCGCCCTCCTGCGGGCGATGGACATGCCCGCGCGCTACGCCGCCTGCTTCGCGCCGGGCCTGCGTCCGATGGACTTCCATGCCGTCGCCGAGGCCTACCTCGACGGCGCCTGGTACGTCATCGACGCCACGCGGCTGGCCAACCGCAACTCGCTCGTGCGCATCGCCACCGGACGCGACGCCGCCGACTGCGCCTTCCTCAGCTACCACGGCGGCTACGTCGGCCTCAAGCGCCTGCGCGTGGACGCGTGGGTGGTCCCCGAGGCGGCGACCCTCGACGGTCTCGAGACGCTCCCCGAGGCGCTGCCCGATGCCTCCGATCCGGCCGCCGACGACTTCGGCGCTCTCGTCCAGATCTCCTGACGCCGACTCCCGCCTCCCCGCGGGCGTGCTCCGCCCCTGCCCGACAGCCTCCTCGCGAGACGAAACGCCCAGTGCCCGGCGAATAGACTGGTGCGGCTATGGATCCCGAAGCCCTCTCCGCCGCCCTGCTCGCCGTCATCGCCCCGCTCGCGGAGGCGCGACGACCTGGCGCGGCCGAGGGGCTCACCCTCTCCGACCTGCCGCTCGAGCGGCCCAAGAACCGCGACCACGGCGACTGGGCCTCCAACGCGGCGCTCAAGCTCGCGAAGGCCGTCGGCGCTAACCCGCGCGAGTTCGCCGCCGACATCGCGGCAGGTCTCGCGAAGGTCGACGGCATCGCGGATGTCGAGGTCGCCGGCCCCGGCTTCATCAACATCCGACTGGATGCCGCGGCCGCGGGCTCGCTCGCGAAGGCCATCGTCGATGCGGGGGCGGCGTTCGGCACCAACGAGTCGCAGCGCGGCAACACGATCAACCTCGAGTTCGTGAGCGCGAACCCGACCGGGCCGATGCACATCGGCCACACCCGGTGGGCGGCCCTGGGCGACTCGATGGCGCGCCTGCTCCTGGCCAGTGGAGCCACGCTCGTCCGCGAGTTCTACGTCAACGACGCGGGCGCGCAGATGGACCGGTTCGGCCGCTCGGTGCTCGCCGCGGTCAAGGGCGAGCCGACCCCTGAGGACGGCTACCCCGGCTCGTACATCGACGACCTCGCGCAGCGCGTCGCCTTCGCGGTTCCCGACCTGCTGTCGCTGCCCGAAGAGGAGCAGCTGGTGATCGCGCGGGACCGCGCCTACGAGCTCCAGCTGGGCGACCTGCAGTCCTCTCTCGAGAAGTTCAACGTGCACTTCGACGTGTTCTTCAGCGAGCGCACGCTCCACGCCAGGGGACCGGGCGGCGAGCCGAGCCTCGTGGACGAGGCCGTCGACCGCCTGCGTGAGCAGGGCCACGTCTTCGACGACGAGGGTGCGGTGTGGGTGCGCACCACGGACTTCGGCGACGACAAGGACCGCGTCATCCGCCGCTCCAACGGCGAGTACACGTACTTCGCCGCCGACGCCGCGTACTACCTCAACAAGGGCGATCGAGGTTTCGCGCACAAGATCTACCTCCTGGGCGCCGACCACCACGGGTACGT